>Ga0172371_10007668_pt1 | contig 15295 bp, 17 predicted proteins | sample Lak12m_FD_114543 | JGI IMG/M metagenome (GOLD analysis project Ga0172371, IMG submission 114543) | Freshwater microbial communities from Kabuno Bay, South-Kivu, Congo - kab_022012_12m | ecosystem: Environmental > Aquatic > Freshwater > Lake | place: Democratic Republic of the Congo: South-Kivu... | reverse complement strand
GAGCAACAATCCAGGCAGCAACACTTACCTTCCATCTGAAGCAGAAATGGAGTGATCCTTCTGCGCTTGGCGCATTATCATTATGCAGTACATTCTGGGGAGCGAATCCACTAGTCCAGGCATATTTTATAAGCTCATGCAGAATAGGCATACAAAATGGCCTTAATTTTGGTGAAGGCAATATAACATGTAGTTCTGCAGGTTTAACAGAAGCATTACAGGATTCCATTCATATGGGATGGCCAAGATTCCAGATAACATTCTGGCTTCCTGTTCAGACAAATTGGAATGGCGCCTGGGATGGCTGGGAATATGATCAGGGAAATGTAAATCTTAACATAACTTATACTTATTAAAACATTTAAAAATAAATAATTAGATTTACATATTCAACAAAGTTTACTAATTGTGCCAGTTGCCGAGTTCTGTACAAAATAACATTAAACCCTGGTATTATTCCCTTCCTGGTAGTTTATTTATTGTAATAGGTCCAGTAGATTAAAAACCCACTGTAGTTATGGAGCTCTGCGTAAGATTTATGAATATTGAAGGGATTATAACCATTGCTATCGTAAATAAGGCACAGGCTGCAATTATTATATAGTAGAATTTTGGAGTTTTTAGGACCGCCCCACTTGCGTCGCCTTCATATTTTGTAAAATACATCTGCCTTATGATATTTACATAGTAATAGAGAGATATAACACTTGTCAGGACAGCTATTATAACGAGCCAGGTAAGATTTGATGAAACACCAGCCTGGATAAACAAATAATTTTGTATTATTAATGAAAAATTATTTATTTATGTATATGCATATTTACATATATTTAGATAGTAGTATAATTACAAGTAAAATAACCTAAATATATAACCAGCACTTTTATTTTAAGGATTGTTCGATATAATAAAAATATACTGAATGATTTAAAAATTTTATAAATTTATTAATTTATGAACGAAGCAATATTACAAAAAATAATTGAAGATAAGCAAAATGGTCTCTCTGATAAAAATATTGGAGATAAATATGGAGTAAATTTAAAATTCATCGAAAAGACAATTACAGAAAAAATAGGTATAAATATTGCTAATCCTGTAATTAATAAAACCCAGATAAGAACACTTAGTCCTAAAAATTTTATGCCTGAAAGAAATACTATATGGAGTTTTAAATCAAGGGGAAACTGGGCTACTCATAACGGTAATTATCGAGGAAACTGGTCTCCATATATACCTCGAAATATTATTTTACGGTATTCTAATAAAGGTGATATTGTACTTGATTATTTTTGTGGTGCTGGTTCAACAGCAGTTGAATGTAAGCTTCTAAATAGAAATTTTTTAGGAATAGATATTAATCCTAAAGCTATAGAATTGGCTGAATTAAATTTAGATTTTAATATAGATAACGACTCACTTTTCAAAACAAATAGCAAAACAACTATCCAATTAGAATGTGGAGATGCAAGAAACTTAAATATTAATAATATTGCTATTGATTTGATCTGTGCTCACCCACCTTATGCAGACATTTTAAATTACACTCACGAAAATCCTAATGACTTATCTAATTTAAAAATTGAGGAGTTTTTATCAGCAATGGACAAAGTCGCAAAAGAAAGCTATCGGGTTTTAAAAGATAATAAATACTGTGTGATTTTAATGGGGGATATGCGTAAAAACAAAAATGTAATTCCTTTAGGATTTTGGGTCATAGAAAAATTTCTTAATAATGGATTTCAAATACAGGAACTTATAATTAAAAGACAGCATAATTGTAAAACCACTGGATTTTGGTATAAAAATAGCATTAGATATAATTTTTTGCTTCTCGCTCATGAATACTTAATAGTTTTTAAAAAACAAAAAAATAGAAATAATAATTATTTCAATATTAATGAGACCTTTTCTACTAATAAAGATTTAAAAGAAATTAGTCAAGTAATAAAAAAAGACATTGACCTAGAATCTAAAACAGTTTGGATTTTTAATAAAAAGAACTGGGTTGAAAATACTATTTCAAATCTTATTTTAAGGTATGCTGATAAAAATTATTTAATTTATAATGATTCTAGCAATTGTTTTGATCCTGCCAAGAACAAAAGATTTAACTTAATAATATTACAAAACGAGAACGAAATATTAAAAAACTTAAACATATTTAATGATAGTTTAACTGAAAATGGAATTCTAGCTATAATTTGCGAAGACATCCGTTTAGAAAATGGTTTAATATACTCTCCTGCAATAGAAATAGAAAAATTTTTAAGAAATGTTGATATCTTTAAAATTAAAGAAATTATATTAATAGCATTAGAAGATGATATATCTTTTAAAGAAGAAAAATTCTTGGAAATTAATCATAAATATATTTTAATTTATAAAAAAAATTAAAATGCTTATTTTAAAGATAATTTGAGAATTTTATTTTCCTCTAAAGGTCGAGTTACTTATTAATGAAAAAATATCTTTTTCATCTAGAAAGGCTTTATATAATTGTCTGTTTAAATATCCATTAGGATAGTTTGTTTTTTCCTGTATCATTATTAGATCAAAAATTGCAGCCGTAAACTCTACTGAATACTCACCGTATTTATCAAGTTCTCTATATTTTGCTACTTTTAACTTATCAAAAAATTGAAATGTAGGTGGAAAAGACAAGGATGAATTTAAATTCTCTAAAGTGTCAAATAACTCCCATACAAATTTTAAAGTTAATTCTTTAACAAAATATTTCTTTATTAACAAATCTATGACTAAATGTATATGTTTTGGAGTTCTAATTCGTTTACCGGGTTGTTCGTATTTTACAATAAAATCATTGCTAGATTTGGTACCTTTGGCAATATATATTTTAACTGCATTTTCAGTAGTATGCATGAGACTCAAAGATTCTCTATCCATAATTAGTTATTATTATCAAATTAAAATTTAATGTCAAAACAAAATATTTTTATGTTTATATTTAAGTACCAATAATATTTTGTTAAAATATTAAAAAAATAAATAAAAGATATGAATTTAATTACCAAACAAGAAGCATTGTCTAATTTAAAGCGATACATTAATGAAGATCTTTTTGAATTAGCAAAACAATTCAACATAACTACTTTTATTGACAATAAACAAAATAAAGGCTGGAAAGGTCTATTATTAGAAAGGTTAGCTGGACTTGATAACAATAGCATTAAAGCGACAAACGGTGAAGACTTCGAATTGAAGTCAGTAGCATTCTATTATGTAAAGAAAAAACTAGTTCCCAAAGAAACTATGGCAATTACAATGATAAATCCTATAGAATTCATAAATACTCCATTTTTTGAAAGTCCTTGCTGGCATAAATTAAAATCTATTATTTTTTGTGCAGTTTCATGGCATGGAATGCATGTACCCAAATCTCATCTACTGAAAGTTGATGAGATTATCTTACCAGAAGATTCTAAACTTATCCAAGAAGTAAAATCTGATTATGAATTCATTAGAAATAAACTAATTTCTAATGGTTTTAGTAGCTTAACGGGGAAAGATGGAAAATGGATTCAAGCAAGAACCAAAGGTTCTGGACATGGTTCTATAAGCAGGGCATTTTATGCCAGAAAAAGCTTTATAGAAGAAATTTTAAACTAATTAAAACTCAAAAAGAAAAATTATATGATTAATAACTTATAAGTAGCCTATTATTCCCAGAACCATGCTAATTATTTTAACCTCAAATGACATTCTTTTTCAAGTTGTTTAAAAACCGGATATAGTTACAGAATTCTGTGTAAGATTTACAAATACCGATGGAATTACAACCATCAGTATCGTAAATAAGGCACAAGCTGCAATTATTATATAGTAGAATTTTGGAGTTTTTAGGACTGCCCCACTTGCGTCGCCTTCATATTTTGTAAAATACATCTGCCTTATGATATTTACATAGTAATAGAGAGATATGACACTTGTCAGGACACCTATTATAACGAGCCAGGTAAGATTTGATGAAACACCAGCCTGGAATACGAACAGCTTGCCGATAAATCCTGCAAAAGGCGGCAGCCCTACCATGGAAATCATAAAGATTATCATGCAAATTGAAATGAAAGGATTAGTATACCCGATGCCTGCAAAGGATGAAATATCTTCAGACTTTCTGCTCCTTTCCACGAGCATTGCCACTGCAAATGCACCAAAATTCATCGTTACGTAAGCCATCAGGTAGATCATCACTGCCCATTGAGCCGCAACCGAAGCTGCAGCAAAACCGATTAGCATATATCCTGCGTGAGAGATACTCGAATAAGCCATAAGCCTTTTAAAATTCTTCTGAGGCAGCGCCATCAAATTTCCCAGTATTGCACTCAGCAGAGACATCACTATTATGAATAAAATCACCCAGAGGGAATTCTTGAAATCACTTAACCCGACATAAAGAAGCCTTATAAGACCGGCAAATGCCGCAATTTTTGCAATTGTCGTTATCAAAGCAGTTATAATTGTCGGTGCTCCTTCATAAGTATCGGGCGCCCAGAAATGAAACGGTGAAGCAGCAATCTTAAATCCAAAGCCAATTAAGGACATTACTACTCCGATAATAATAAGATAATTGTTCTGCAGCATGCCGCCTTCGGTTACTGCTTTGGAAATGGCTGCAAGGTTGATTTCTCCTGTTGCACCGTATATCATCGAAAATCCGTAAACCATGATTGCAGAAGCAAGGATACCAAGTATAAAATATTTTAAAGCAGCTTCATTTGATCTCTCATTCATCTTTTCATATCCTGCAAGAATATAAGTCGGTATGCTTACAAGTTCAAGTGATATGAAAAGCATTATCAGATCACCTGCAGCGCTCATCAGCATGGCCCCAACTGAAACCATCAAAATAAGGAAGTAAAATTCTCCAAGGTTTCGCTTTATATAAACACTGTCTTTTATATATCCCACAGAAAGTCCGACGATAATAAGTGTGGCCACAAGAATAAAGACCCTGAAAAAATTTGAGAAGTTCTCAATAACAAACGAGCTGCCGAAAAATATGCCTGTGTTGTAAAAATTAAAAATAAAAATTGCCGCAATACCGCCAGCCAATCCAATTGCAGTAATCGGGGCAATGGCCCTGTCAAACTTTTTGCCTATAAATACCGACAGCAGAAGTATGAGCAACCCCACACAGGTTATTATTATTTCAGGTATGATCGACACTACATCAATGCTCATATTTTACAAAAACCTTTCATAATATTTTCTAATTCATTCATCAGTATTTTAAACAAATTACTTGAAATTCCAGACAACTTAATCCTCTACATCCCCAGAATATGAATTACGGAACTGTTAATCATATTAATGATCGGAGTAGGATATACGCCAACCAGGATTATAATCACTATAAGCGGCGCAAGTGTTACAAATTCCAGCCAGGTCAGTCCTTTCAGATCACCAAGCTTTTCGTTGTATTTGCCAAAAATAACTCTCTGAAGCATCCATAACAGGTATGCAGCGCCAAGGACTATTCCTAAGACTGCAATGTAAACCATAACTTTTGAAAAAATACTTCCTTTTGTAAAAGTTCCAAAAAGAACAAGGAACTCGCCCCAGAAACCGCTCAACCCCGGAAGTCCGAGTGATGCAAAAGAAGTAAATGCAAGTATTCCTGCAAACAGCGGAATCTTGTTGGCCAGGCCTCCCATGTCTTCGATCATTCTTGTATGGGTCCTTTCGTACAACATACCAACAAGCAGGAAGAGCATTCCTGTTATGCATCCGTGGTTGAACATCTGGAGCACAGCTCCGTTAATTGCGGTCGGGGTTAGTGATGATATTCCTAACATCACAAACCCCATGTGTGAAACTGACGAAAAAGCGACAAGACGTTTCAAATCTTTTTGAATCAAACTTGCAAGAGCACCATAAATAATTCCTATGACTGCAAGTATTGCTATTGCCGGTGCCCAGCTTTTTGAAGCTTCGGGAAGAACAGGAATTCCTATTCTTATAAATCCATAGGAGCCCATCTTGAGCAAAATACCTGCAAGCAGTACACTGCCTGCCGTGGGAGCTTCGGTATGAGCATCCGGAAGCCACGTATGGAACGGAAACATCGGCACTTTTATGGCAAATCCCATAAAAAGAAGCAGGAAAATCCAGTTTTGGAGGCCCGGCGCCAGACTGTTCTTTGTAAGTTCCAGGATATCAAAAGTATGCAATCCTGAGTTGAAGTAAAGCATCAGGATACCGACAAGCATCAGAACACTTCCGAAAAGTGTATAAAGGAAGAACTTTATCGCCGCATACATTCTGTTTGCACTCCCCCATATCCCGATAAGAAAATACATCGGAAGCAACACAAGCTCCCAGAATATATAAAAGAGGATTAAATCAAGAGCAATAAATACACCGATCATCCCGGTAGCCAGCAGGAGCAGCAGTGCAAAAAATACTTTGGGTTTATTTGTTATATTCCAAGAAACCAGTATGCCAAGGACTGTCAGCAGGCATGTCAGGAATACAAACGGCGAGCTTATGCCATCTACACCAAGATGATAATAAATATTTACGCCGGGTATCCATTGATATTTTTCTGTAAACTGCATTCCGCCCTGGGAACCGTCAAAACTTATCCAGAGAAAAATACTCAGTCCAAGTATAACCAGTGCTGTGATCAGCGCGATCCATTTTGCACTTTTTTCGCCCTTGTTCGGGACCAGTACAATAACAAGCATTCCTACAATCGGTATAAAAGTTATCAAAGATAGTATATTAAAGCCCATTAACCGCCTCCTGTCCTAGCAAAATTATTTAAAATTGTATCCTGATTATCAAATAAACCACATAAACGGCAAGAACCGCAAACATCACTATTGTATAACCTGAAATATTCCCGGTCTGCAGTAACCTTAGCCTCTTACCGCTGTTATAAGTCTCGTTTGCCGTCCAGTTAACAAGACCGTCAACAACACCGCTGTCAAATATGTGGACACCTTTGGATATTATTACGGTTACCTTGCCAACCAGGTTTATAAATCCGTCAATTATACTCTTGTCAAACCTATTGATTAAATTGGCAAATTTAATGGTAGGTCTGACAATTGCTATCGAATTAAAATTATCCATGTAGTACTTATTAACCAATACCTTATAATACGGCTTAACATAACGGTAGAACCAGTCCCTGGGTACGACCTTTTTGCCATACATTAAATAGGCAAGCAGGATTCCGATCAAACCAACCGCAATAGAAATTATCATTGGAACAATATTGAATTTTATTTCAGGCAAGTTCATCCCGCCGCTTATAAAGTTTGCAATGCTGTATTTTGCAGGCAGTAAAAAAGGAATTCCGACATAACCTGCAATTGCCGCTAATATCCCAAGAGTAACCAGGGGTATCGTCATTGATTTTGGCGATTCATGAGCGTGCTCGCCAGCCTGGCCTGGTTTTCCATAAAAAACTGTAAATATCAGCCTGAACATGTAAAAAGCTGTAAGAAATGCCGTAAAGGCCCCAACTATAAAAATAATATATCTTCCGTTTTCAAAAGCAAAACCTAAAATTTCATCCTTGCTCCAGAAACCTGCAAGCAGCGGGAACCCGGAAAGGGACAGGGCACCGACAACAAATGTCCATGTCGTGGTCGGCATTTTCTTTGAAAGGCCGCCCATTTCAGCAATCTCCTGGGTGTGGGTTGAATGTATTACACTGCCCGAGCCAAGGAAAAGAAGAGCTTTAAAGAAAGCATGTGTCATCAGGTGGAACATGCCGGCAGCAAATGCGCCTATGCCCAGTGCAAACATCATATAACCAAGCTGGCTTATTGTCGAATAAGCCAGTATCTTTTTAATGTCAGTCTGGACCACTGCAATTGTTGCGGCAAAAATAGCCGTAAACGTACCGATTATCGCAACAACCAGCATTGTCTGTGGTGATTGAGAGAAAATCGGAAAACTCCTGCCGACAAGATAAACACCTGCTGCAACCATTGTGGCAGCATGTATCAGTGCACTGACCGGAGTGGGACCTTCCATGGCATCAGGGAGCCAGACATGAAATGGAAACTGCGCAGACTTTCCCATTGCACCGCAGAATATTAAAATCGTTGCTGCTGTCACAATTCCGGACGATATCCGGCCTGAGCTTACTGCGCCAAAAACATCCCCGAAAACAAGTGTCCCTGTATTAAAGAACAGAAGCAGCAGCCCGATCAACATCCCTATGTCACCTATCCTTGTAACCAGGAAAGCTTTCTTTGCTGCATCACTGGCTGCCTGTTTCTCATACCAGAATCCGATCAGCAGGTAGGAACATAATCCGACAAGCTCCCAGCAAATATACAATTGAAGATAATTGTCGGCAAAGACAAGGCCGAGCATCGAGGCACTGAAAAGCTGAAGATAAGCATAGAATAACCAGAACCTGCTGTCACCATGCATGTAGCCGATGGAATAAAGGTGAACAAGGAAGCTTACAATACTTACTATAACAAGCATCAACGAAGAAAGCCCGTCTGCAAGCATTCCCATGCTGATCTTGATATTGCCGGTAATGTACCAGGTCATTCCTATCGAAATGGGTCCTTCTGTAAATACCAGGTAGGCAGCATAAAAGGACAGAGGTATGCACAGACCCATAATGGCGGTGGAAATCCTGGCTCCGATATTTCCAAATCTCTTTCCCAACAGCAAAGCCGCAACAAATCCTGCTACCGGAAGCAATGGTATATACCAGATTGTCTTAGCCAAAATCTGAGCCAAATTTTACCTTCCTTTAAATCTTTACCACTTCAAAATATTTACATTATTGATATCAACGGTTCTCTTCTTCCTGTATACCGACAATATTATTGCCAGTCCCACTCCAACCTCGCATGCAGCAACTACGATTACAAATACTGCAAACATCTGGCCCGTAATTTTGTCCGGAGTTGTAAAACTTGAAAAAGCAACCAGATTTATGAGAACTGCATTCAAAATCAGTTCAACAGAAAGAAGTACATGAATCAGATGCCTTTTTGTCAGAACTCCATACATTCCTATGCAGAAAAGAACTGCTGAAATTATTAAAAAATATACAAGTTTCAATTCCAAACCATTTTGGAACAACATTAGTCATCATCCTCCCCAGACTTATTTTTTGCGCGGCTGTTTTCAACATCTTCATTATTTAAACTTGAATCATTTAAGCTCGAACTTCCGGTATCTTTTATAATATCAATACCTGCGCCATTTTTTCCAGCTTTCTCGCCCTCAACAGTTTCCCCTGAAGCTTCCTTCTTTTCTTTCATCGCAAGAACTACGGAGCCCACCAGGGCCGCAAGCAAAAGCACGGAAGCGACTTCAAATGGCAGGGTATATTTGGAAAATAAAATGTTTGCAAAATCCTTTATTGAAACAATTTTTAAGCTGGATGAATTTTCTGCAACGACATTGATTTTTGAATAATAAAAAACTACTGTCAGGGAAACGAACAACACCATTGCAATCAGTGCCGCAAAAACCTTCTGGTTATTTGAAATGTTTGTCGAGTCTCCGACATTTGTACGTGTGAGCATAAGAGCAAATATAATGAGTACAATAACAGAACCGATATAAACCAGTATCTGGACAGCGGCCAGATACTGAGCCCTCAGCATTATAAAATAAATTACAACGCATAAAAGAGTGACAGCAAGATAAAATGCCGAATGTAAAATATGCTTTCCGGTAATGACCATAATTGCTGAAAATATCAATATAAAACTAATTATTAAGAATAAAATAAAAGCTAAAATTTTCTACTCCTTATTTTCCTGCTGACTATTTTTATTAATTTCTCTTATCTCTTCTTTTTTTTCTTCTTCGATGTAAACAGTCTTCATTTGCAGCTCTTCTTTTTGTCTAATAAAGTCCTGCCTTGATGCTCCGATAAACTCATGTTCCTGAGTCTGCTGGAGTGCATCAAACGGGCAGACATCAATGCAAATCCTGCAAAACATACACAAACCATAATTTACCGTATATGTTTCCGGTTGTTTCTCCCCTTCTTTCTTCACGACAGTTATGCAGTGCTGGGGACAGTTCTTTTCGCATATCCTGCAGCCTGTACATTTATATACTGGCGATGGTTCAATCTGAGTCATCCTAAGCCTTATCAGCCCCTGTCCCCTGTCGGCAATCTTAACTTTCCTGTAAGGATATACAAGAGTTACCGGCTTTGAAAAGAAAGCCCTTAAAGTCGTTTTTAATCCTTTAACTAACCCTACCCCTAACAATTTAACTAAACACCCCTGATCTAAACACTCCTGATCTTATCAACCACCAGGACTATTACACCCGTTATAAAAAGGTTCGCAAGCGATAGCGGAAGCAGCACTTTCCAGCCAAAATCCATAAATTGGTCCAGCCTGAACCTTGGAAAAGTCGACCTGATCCACATCGCAATAAAAATCAAAACATAAGTCTTTGCAAGAAAAATAACCGTGCCCCATACAGGATTTGTAAATGGCTGCCACCCGCCGAGAAATAATAAAGCTGCCAGTGCGCAAACTATGAATAAGTTTACAAATTCCGCAAGGAAAAAAGCTGCAAACCTGAAACCGCTGTACTCGACATTAAATCCTGCAACAATCTCTGATTCAGCTTCAGGAATATCAAAAGGCGTGCTGTTGATTTCAGCAAGAGAAGCGGTAAAGAAAATGAAAAATCCTATAATCTGGGGAACTGCATACCACATGTGATTCTGCGCCCTTACGATTTCTATTAAATTCATGCTGCCGGCCATTAAAACAACCCCCATGGTTGAAATAATCATGGGTATTTCATATGACATCATTTGTGCCGCGGCACGGAGCCCGCCGAGAAGTGCATATTTGTTATTTGAACCCCAGCCAGCCATTAAAAGTGAAAGTATCGAAAGACCCATCACTGCAAGCACAAAAAAGAGGCTGATTTCAATATTGGTTGCGGTAATTTTCTCGGCAAAAGGCAGAAAAGCAAAAATAGTCAAAGTGGGGATAAATACCACTATTGGGGCCCAGATAAAGGTCCATCTGTCTACACCCGTTGGAATTATGTCTTCTTTGCCCAGCAGCTTTATGGCATCAAAGACTGTCTGCCACATGCCGTGAGGTCCGTGGTGTAGTGGGCCTCTTCTGTACTGCATGTGACCCATCACTTTTCTCAGCATCCATATAAGTATCAATGCAGTAATGAATATGAATGCAAAAGCTATTACCAGCTTTAGCAATGACCATAAAAGTTCAATCCACCAGACCACTTATTAAGTCTCCTTTAATTTTATATGTCATCAGATTATCTATATGCAAAATTCCATCCTTTATCAGATTATCCTACCTGTCACAGCTTCCCATGACCGTATCAAAACTTCCAAGTATAACTATTGCATCGGCTATATAATTGCCGCTGGCTGCAAAACTTAACATATTGATATGGCTGAAAGACGGGGTCCTTATTTTCAGCCGGTAAGGATTTTTATCTCCTTTGCTGACAATATAAAAACCTATTTCACCTTTTGTGCCTTCATTCCTATAATAAATTTCTCCCTCGGGTGGTTTCAAGATTTTGGGAACTTTTGCAGTATAATCTCCCGAAGGCAAGTTGTTCGCCGCCTGCTCGACTATCCGGATTGACTGCTTTATTTCTTCCATTCTTACGAGGTACCTGTCAAGTACATCTCCGTTCGTTCCAACAGGAATTTCAAAATCATATTTCTCATAACCGCTGTAAGGTTCAACTTTTCTTATGTCAAATCTTACCCCTGAGCCTCTCAGTGTCGGACCACTTGCGCCCCAGTTAAAAAGGTCCTCTTTTTTAAGTATGCCTACATTTTTTAACCTGTTTATAAATATTTCATTTCCGGTAATAAGTTCTTTGTATCTTTTCAGCTTTACGGGAAAATTTTTTATAAACCTATCAAGCTTGTCCCTAAAACTATCCGGAACATCTTCTCTCACGCCGCCGATGGTCATGTAATTAAAGGTAAGCCTGCCGCCTGCAAGCATTTCAAGAATATTCAATATCAGTTCCCTGTCGAGAAATCCAAACAATAAAGGTGTAAAAGCTCCGACTTCAAGACCCATTGCACCAAAGAAAATCAAGTGACCCGCAATCCTGTTTAGTTCGGCACAAATTACTCTTATGGCCTGTGCCCTCTCCGGAACTTCGATTTCCATCAGTTTTTCGACTGCAAGGCAATAGCAAAGCTCATTGTTCAGGGCACCTGTATAATCCAGCCTGTCAACGAGCGGCTTGAACTGATTATAGGTCCTGCTTTCAGCCATTTTTTCAATTCCTCTATGAAGATAACCAATAACCGGATCAATGCTGATTATTTTTTCACCATCTACCTTTGCAATAAACCTGAATACACCGTGTGTTGACGGATGGTGAGGACCAAAATTTACCTCCATATAATCTTTAGGTAAATCATCAAGTACCAATTCCTGCTCTTCGTAAAACATATTTTCGTTGTCCATGTATGCCTATACCTGTATACTTTTACCTTGTATTCTTATACTTTTCCATGCATATACCATATTTATTTTTGTCCTATTTATGTTTGGCCTATTCAAACTTTCGGGGTGGAACATATTCTCTTTCCTCCCATTTGATTTCAAAATTTTTCCTTAAAGGATGCCCGTCTTCGTCACCTGCAAGTAAAAGAGGCTTCAGGTTTGGATGTCCGGTTATGTCTATCCCAAACATCTCGGCGATTTCTCTCTCGTGCCAATCCGCACCACGGTATACCGAGATGATAGAATCCACTGCAGGTTTTTGAACGTCAAGTTTGACTTTTATATTTACGGACCAGTTATTTTTAAAAGAATAAAGGCAGTAAATCATTTCGAGCCACTCGATATAATCTACAGCAGTTATGCATTTTAAATATTCAAAACTCAGTTCGGAATCTTTATTTAAAAGTTCGCAGAACTTTTTGATATCTTTACTAGCAATTTCACAAAACAGCTGGCCCCTGAACTGGCTGAAATTTGTTTGAATAGAAATCACTTTCGCCTTCATATCAATAGCAGAGATTACATCCCGGTTATCAACTTTCTTATATTCGTAATTTGTTATCTCCATTGTTTCCTGTCTCCGTCTGTTATTTAAAATCCTCTCGGGCTCATAGCTTCCGGCATTTATTCTCCGGCAAATATTTTCGGCCTTACCTTTAAACTCCGCTTTTTCAACCTTACTTTACAACTATGGTCTGCCTGTTAACTACATTCTTTAATTCTAATAAGCCTTTGTATAGAGCTTGGGGTCTTGGGGGGCATCCCTGAACATAAACATCAACCGGAATTACTTTGTCAATGCCCTGGACAACACTGTATGAATCATAAAAAGGTCCGCCGGTTATTGCGCAGGAGCCCATTGCCACGACGTATTTTGGTTCAGCCATCTGCTCATAAATTCTCTTGACTACCGGGGCATATTTTCTGGTGATCGTCCCCGAAATTATAATCATGTCCACCTGTCTGGGGGAAGCTCTGAAAAACATTCCATACCTTTCAAAATCATAATGAGAAGCCGCTGCTGCCATGAATTCAATCGCGCAGCAGGCAACGCCAAATGTGAGATACCATAAAGAACGGCTCCTGGCTGCATTCATCAGCTTATCGTATGAAACAGTTATAATATTTGGTTTTTTGAACTTACCTTCTATGAAACCCATTTTAGAATTCCTTTTTTCCAGGCATATACCAGGCCTAAAATTAAGATGACTATGAAAATAAAAACTTCCACAAGACCGGCAATTCCCAGGTTTCTGAAATTTACCGCCCAGGGAAATAGAAAAACTGCCTCAACATCGAAGATTACAAATAGGAATGCGAAGATATAATATCTGACATAATAGTGTGCAAAAATTCCACCCCTGGCAGGTACACCGCATTCATAAGTCAAGAGCTTTTCTGCTGTTGGGTTTTGAGGTGCCAGGAATTTGGTTACAAATACTACCAGTGGAACGAAGAGAATGCTAACTACAAAGAATACTCCGACTGTAAAATAATTTGCTATGTATTGCTCTTGCATCTGCCCTCTATGCAAAAATAGTGGTTATAGCATCTCTTTTCAAACTTGCTAAATATTATAACAGCAAGAGCATGGATTTCAATTAAAATTTATTTTACCCACCGATATATTTTAAACCTATAATATATTAAAATAGAAAGCCAAATTTAAAAAATTATGGTTATTTTCTATAAAAAATAAAACAGTAAATGGAAGCAGATTGACAATCGCTTATTAAAGAAATAAATTCAACTTAAAAAGAGATTTAAAAGGAGAAAAAATGGAAATAAAATTCGATATTGCCGATTATTTCCCGGGGAAAATAGTCTGCGTGGGGATGAATTATAAATCTCACATAAGCGAACAGGACGGCCGCTTTCCCAGCAGACCCGTTTTGTTTGCCAAAGCATCAAGCAGCGTTATCAAGAATGGTGAAAATATATTATATCCACCGGAAGTTAAGGAGCTTGACTATGAAGTTGAGCTTGCAGTTATTATTGGCGGCAGGACGAAGAATGTTTCTGAAAAGGATGCCTTAAAACACATTTATGGATATACCATAATAAATGATGTGACTGCAAGAGAAATACAAAAAAATGAGGGGCAGTGGTTCAGGGCAAAAAGTTTTGATACTTTTGCACCTGTCGGTCCCGTAATAATACCAAAAAACAAAATACCGGATCCTCAGAATTTAAACTTGAAATCTTACGTGAATGGAGAGCTCAGGCAAAATTCAAATACGAGCGACATGATCTTTAAAATATTTGAGCTTGTTTCCTTTATCTCAAAATCCATGACTCTTGAAGCAGGGGATCTGATTGCAACCGGGACACCTGCAGGAGTGGGTGCTTTTATGGCGGAAAAGAAATTTTTACTGCCTGGAGATGAAGTTATATGCGAGATAGAAAGAATCGGGAAGCTGGTAAATAAAGTTGCAAAGCAAAGATAGTTGCAAGTTTATAAAAAACATTAGTTTATAAAAACTTTAAACTATGAAGGTTATTAGCCTGTGAACGAAATCTGGCAGATTTTTTTAGGTTCGATGATGGTTGCTTTTAGCGGTGCATTAGTTCCTGGACCAATGCTTACATTGGTTGTAACAAGTGTGGCGCAGCGAGGTTTTTGGACGTCATTTTTTATTGTAGTTGGTCACTCTATCCTGGAACTTGCAGTTGTTGCAAGCTTCTATCTTGGTGTGATGAAATACCTGGATGATCCAATTGTTTTAAAAGTTATCAGCATCCTTGGCGGTGCATTTCTTATTTATATGGGAGCCAACATTATTGTTTCAATTTTCAGG
>Ga0172371_10007667_pt1 | contig 15295 bp, 7 predicted proteins | sample Lak12m_FD_114543 | JGI IMG/M metagenome (GOLD analysis project Ga0172371, IMG submission 114543) | Freshwater microbial communities from Kabuno Bay, South-Kivu, Congo - kab_022012_12m | ecosystem: Environmental > Aquatic > Freshwater > Lake | place: Democratic Republic of the Congo: South-Kivu... | reverse complement strand
TAAGGCGTTTGTAATGTAATATTATGTGAATATATCATGGCATTATTATAATTACAATATCAATTTATCGCTTACGACTTGTAATGATGCCTTTAATCTCTTAAGTCAATGACATTGCCCCTAACCCCCCTTTGCTAAAGGGGGGAACTTATTGAAATTAGCTTGAAAGTCCCCCTTTGACAAAGGGGGATTTAGGGGGATTTGAAAAGGCGCAATCAGAAGAAATTTTTGGCAAACGCTATACCCCCGTCCCGCCGGTGATGCCTCCAACCCCTCGCCCTTCCCCTTACCCGGAGCGGAGCTTCATCCTTGAACAAGACCTCATGAACCAGCGGCGGCGAATAAGCGGCGGTTGCAAGGCCCCGCCTTCTTGCGTATAATGGCCCCTAGCGGCAATGCTGTTCACTTAAGCGCTGGGATTTCATTCTGTCGTAGGGGCGGGGTTTCCCCGCCCCCCAAAAAATAGCGCTTTTTGAACCAGGGCGGGGAAACCCCGCCCCCACAAACGCGCTTCAATGAACAACATTACCCTTAGCGGTCCGCAGTTAAAGCGGGGGAAGGCTAATAAAGCAGTGAACCTCGCCAACCGGGACCGTCAGGGAGGGGGAAGCGCCGGAAAGCAATGCAGCTATCCGTATGCCGATCCCGGCCCTTCTCACCCCTCCAACCGCAAGCCGGTAAAATTGCTGCCCCGCCTGGGTGGCGGAACGGGTAGACGCAAGGGACTTAAAATCCCTCGGGGTTCGCCCCGTGCCGGTTCGAGTCCGGCCCCAGGCACCTGTATTATCAAGTAATTATAGTTTTGGGTTGATGCTGAATCTGAGATCTGTTCGGTATCAATCACCGATTTCGGACAGGCCATAACAATCCCACATGACTCGGTTTGTTTAGGGAGAATTATGAAATATTATATGTTGCAAAACAAAACGGATTGAAAATAAACAGAACCTTTCAGGATAAAGGACAGGTCAGGGTAACCGGAAGATTGCGGGGGAAGGGATCAAAAGGACAAAATACTTGCGTGGGTCGGAAGATTATCATTATAATTTTACCGTATAGTTCCTTCAGGTGACGCGGCCTGCCGGTTCAATCTGCTTGAGCCTCATCTGTTGGGGGATCGTCCAATGGCAGGACAGCGGCCTTTGGAGTCGCCGATGGAGGTTCGAATCCTCCTCCCCCAGCCAAGGATGGACGGTGGGGGCGCATGCGGCAGCCACTTTTTTGCTTGACATGCCAGCCCTGGCTTTATAAGGTTCAACCAAAGAATCCGGGCGCCCCTGAGGGGGGTAAAAGGGAAGCCGGTGGAAAACCGGCGCGGTCCCGCCGCTGTAACCGGGGACGAAACCTGCAGCAGGCCACTGTTTCGCTTGAGCGGGATGGGAAGGCGCAGGGAGTAGGAAGAGCCGGAAGTCAGAAGACCTGCCCGGACCCAGGCGGCAGCCCCTACGAGGCATAGCGGGCCAGAAGCCGCGTCTAAGGATAAAGAAGCTGGGTGCAATCCTTAAGTCATCGGGACTTAAGGATTTTTTTTACAACCGAACGAACCAAGGAGAGGGACATGCTAAAGCGGCACACATCAGGGTGGTTAATTCTCGCGTTGATCCTGGCGGTGATCAGCGTCCCGGGGGCGCTGGCGGCGGCAGGGAAGGAAAAACCCGCCATTGTGTTGGTGGCCTTCGGCACGAGCACCAAAGCCTTTGACACCTACCAGCACTTTGAGGGGCAAGTCAAGGCCCGCTTTCCGGATCATGACATCCGCTGGGCCTTCACTTCCGGCAAGATCCGGGACAAGCTGGCCCAGAAAAAGGGCCAACGGCTCAAGGACCTGCCCACCACCTTACAGGAATTAAAGGGGGCGGGATTTACCCGGGTGGCGGTGCAGTCGCTCCACGTGGTGCCGGGGGAGGAGTGGGACAAGAAGGTCGTAGAGGCCAGTCGGGACCTTCCGGGCCTGAAGGTCGCCCTGGGGAAGCCGTTGTTGACCAGCCCGGGGGATCAGGACCGGGTCATCCAGGCCCTGGCCCAGACTTTCCCCAAAGACTTGAAGGCCGCGGCGGTGGTGCTGGTGGCCCACGGCAGCCCCAGCCCCGCCGGGACCGACACCTATGTGGCGTTTAACCGGCGGTTGCGCACCCGATATCCCCAGCAGAACGTGTTCTTCGGCACGGTGGAAGGAAAACCCACCCGGGAAGAGGCCCTGGAGGCGGTGAAACAGTCCGGGGCCGACACGGTTATTCTGCGGCCCTTCTTATTTGTGGCCGGGGAACACGTGGCCAACGATATCCTGGGAGACGGCCCGGAGAGCTGGAAATCCGAGCTCCTGAAGCAGAAGGCCTACCGCATCCAAGGGATCGACCAGGGGCTGGGGTATCAGGAGGGGGTGGTGAAAGTCTATCTGGATCATCTGGGCCAGGCCCTGGAGGCCTTAGCGGCCGAGGCGCGCTGAGGCGCATGGCGGCTTCGGACTGCCGCCCCTCTGGAGCGCACGCCGGGGTCAGCCCCAAAAAAATAAGCCAAGGCGCCCTGAGGTGGTTCAGGCGGGTTGACAAAACCTATCTTTTCCCCTAAAGTGGCGGGAATTCCGGGAATGAACCCCGGAGAGCTTCATTCAATGAATATTGTATGGAAAGCCGCGAAGACTTTCCGCCGCAGGGCGTGGAGATTTCGTGGCTTTTTATTTGGTCTTCCATCAAGGGTTGAAGCCAAAGCGAGCCTCCCCGCCGAATGGTAGCCGATTACCGGGTCTGCGGGGAATCATGGCGTAGGGTAGATAAAAAAGAGGGAAGAGGAGAAAGTACCATGAGGTCTGTGTGGTTAGGTTTCCTATCGTTATTGGGTTGCATTTGGCTGGCCACCGGGATAATCAGTCCGGTGTGCGCGGCGGCGGGACAAGATAAAGGGGCGTCAAAACCCCCCGTGGTGGAAGGAGAGATTCAACTTGAAGGAAAGCCGGAGGAGGTGTGTGAGCCTAAAGCCAAGGAAGAGGTGTGCCCCACCACCTTCGGCCCCATCATCACCGATACGGCCATACCCATCGACAAAGGGCGATTCGCATTGCAAGCCGGCTACGGCTTAAGTTTCATCACCGACACCTTCACCCCCAGCTGGCGGCGGGACACGGCGGGGGGGAACTTCAAGTCCTTCGGCATGTCTTACAAGCTTACCTATGGCCTCCTGAACAACCTGGAAGTCTTTGTGGCGGTCCCCTACAACCAAAATTGGGCCAACAATGTGAATGAACCGGGGCCGAACGGGGAGCGCTCGGCGGATTTCGGGGGCGTCGGGGACGTCAATCTGACCTTTAAATACCGCCTGGTGGAGGAAACCGAGACCAAGCCCACGGTGACCGCCCTGTTCGCCACGAATTTTCCCACCGGTCATTTCAGACATTTTAATCCCGGGCGGTTGGGGACCGATGAGATCGGCGGGGGCGTCTTTGCTTTCACCAGCGGCCTGAACCTGTCCAAGTACGTCAGACCGTTCATTTTTTACGGCAATCTGTGGTACACTATGCAGACCGCCTACACCAGCCGGGAGGACCGCAGCCCCCTGGCGCCGCTGCTGGGTGAAAACGGCGTGGCCACCGGGGAACTGGAGGAAGGGGACCCCAGGCCCACCAATGTGCGGAACTACCCCCGGGACATCATCACCGTGAATCTGGCGGCGGAATATCCTTTAACCAAGAAATGGGTGGCCCTGCTGGAACTCACCAGTGTGTGGGACGGCGGGCGTCTATTCGGCCATCGGGCCAATACGGCCCCCGGGGCCTTGCTCTCGGTGGTGCCGGGGATTGAATACATGGCCACGGAAAAATTCTCCCTGGCCCTGGGAGTCAATGTCGATCTCATCGGCAAGAATACGGGGGCGGCCGTAACGCCCCTTTTGTCCATGGTTTATGCTTTCTAACCTGAAAGCCGAAAGGAAGAGTATGAGACCCAAGAGCTTAGTAAGTATAGCGGTAATGCTGGCGGTTATGGGGTGGACGGCGGCCGGGCCGGCCTGGGCCCAGGGCCGGGGACAGGGCTTTCGCCCCTGCCCGTATGAACCCTATCTGTGCGCCGCGGTCGGCGTCTGTAAACCCATGACCATCACCGGCAAGGTGAGCCGGGTTTTTACCGAGACCCTGCAAGACGCCATGCAGCCTGGCATGGCCATCCTGATTGACAGCAAAGACCAGGGCCAGGTGCGGGTTCACCTGGGGCCGGTGTGGTACCTGGAGCGCCAGGAATTCAGCCTAACGCCGGGACAGGAAGTGCAGGTTCAGGGGGTCTGCCTGGATGAAAAGGGGAAAATCCGGCTGATCGCCGCCCAGGTGACGGTGGGCGATTTCGTGTTGCTCCTCCGGGATCCGGAAGGGCGGCCCATGTGGGAAGCCTGGCGCAAGCGCTGAGAACCCCGGCGGGATATGGGGTTGATGGCTAAGTTCAGGGTTCTATAAATTCATTGGCGTATTATTTGTCACCCTGAGCCGCAGGCGAAGGGTCTCGGTCTTTGGTTTTGGAGATTCTTCGCCGCGTTTGGCGGCTCAGAATGACAAAAATAAAGGATTATCGTATTAATGAAATGTGCCCTGAGAAAAAAGGCGGGAGGCGCGGCGCTTCCAAGCCCTACTGTTTAAGTTTGCAAAGGTTTTCTCTCTCTCCTCACCCTGGTTTCTCCCCCCCCGAAGCGGGGGGCGGCAGGTTAAGTTTTGCGGGCCCCTCAATTTGACGCCGGATGTCCGGCGCCAGGCTTCCATGGCGCCTCCATCTGACTATTCTCCTTCCTGAAGGGGGCGCATTAACCGCCCCGTCCGTTTCTGCCGATAAGAAAAAGAGGGACAGAAGATCCTCCAGTCAGGTCCTCTGAAAGGCCCACCGACAAGCGGCGACGAGCCCATGGGGAACGTTCCCGGGTCGAAGTCAGAAATTTAGCCGTTGCTTTTCAGTAGATATGCGGATTTACGCCGGAGTGATTCTTAAGCATGTTAAGCGGTAAGGAGGCGGAATGGTAAAGAGACCGGGCCGGGATCACCATGGCCGCATCCGGCAGTTTCCGGGGAGCAGGCTGAATCTATGAGCAACTTTTTCCTGGGGCAGGCGGACTATATCTTCTTTTTTTCCGGACTGGCCTGTACCGGCCTGGGGGTGGTCTCGTATATTCTCTCCCGGGAAGACCATCAGCGGCTGCCCTGGGTGTGGCTGGCGTATTTCGGCATCAGCCAGGGGTTGAGCGAGTGGTTAAGCCTGGTGGCCCTGGCCTGGCCGGACGGGGTGTGGTTCGCGGCCCTGCGTTGGGGCGTCATGACCGGGTCTTTCCTGTTGTTGGCGGAATTCGGCCGTGTCAGCCTGATCCGCCAGAGGGGGCGGGGACCCGGCAGTTGGGTGGTGGCGGTTCTGACCCTGGTTGCGGGCCTGGGGGCTTTGGTCGGTTGGGACGGCTTGAACGCCGCCACCCGTTATACCCTTGGCCTGGCGGGGAGCCTGGGGGCCGGGTGGGCCTTATGGACCGAAGGGAGGCAGGCGCCCCCCGGAAGCCGCGCCTGGCTGCGGGCCGGCGGGGCGGGTTTCCTGCTCTACGGTCCAGCCGTCGTCTTAATGGTCCCCCAAGCCGGGTTCTTCCCGGCCGGGATGCTGAACTATCAGAGATTCACGAGCCTGACGGGTCTGCCCATTCACTTGGTGGGGGGGGTGCTGGCGGGGTGGATTGCCGCCACGTGCGGGGGCTATTTCCAGGGCTTGCGGGACGGGATTTCCGGAGGGGACCGCCGGCCCCGAGTGCGCTTTATCTACGCAATGGGCGCGGCGTTGGCGCTCATCCTGGTCTCAGGCTGGGGATTGACCCAATTTCTGGGCAACCTGGCCCGGGAAGAGTTGCACCAATTCAATGACTATCATGCCAAACTGATCATCCAGAAATTCACCGCTGATCTAAGTGGGGCGGAGAATGCGGTGATCAGCCTGTCCTATTCTCCCGGGATCGGCCCGGCCTTGTGGTCCCGGTCCCCTCAGACCCAGGCCCAGGCCAATGAGGTGCTGAACCGGTATCAGAAACACTTCGGGGCCGAAGTGGCCTATCTCTTGGATGCTTCGGGGGTCACCATCGCCTCCTCCAACCGGGAGGCCCCGGACAGTTTTGTCGGCCGCTCCTCTGCCTCCCGGCCTTACTTTCAGGAGGCCCGGAGCGGCTACCTGGCCAGCTACTTCGGGGTGGGGGTCTCTTCGGGAAAATGGGGATTTTATGCGGCCCACCCGGTGTTGGACCCCAAGGGAAGGATCGCGGGGGTGGCGGTTCTTAAGATCAACCTGGATAACTTTCAGGAATATCTTGGCAAATTCGATCCAGCCTTTCTGGTGGATACCCAGAATATGATGATAGTGTCGAGCCGCCCCACCCTGGATTTTCACAGTCTGTCGGGCATGCCGGCCGTCGATCAAAGCCAGTTCAGAGACAGATATGGCGCCGGCGACGTCTCCCCCATATTTCCCCAGCCCCTCCTGGATGGGCGGGAGGTGAAATTTGGGGACGGGGTATATCTGGTTTCCCAGGAAGTTATTACATCTTCGGCGGCGGCGGGCTGGACCCTGACGCTGCTGCTCCCCTCCCCCCAGGTGGTGATATATCGGTTTTTTGGGATCGGGACGGCCTTCCTCCTGGTGGTCTTTTCCCTGATTGCGGCCGGCTCCAACCTGTCGGTGCGGGAGGGGGCCAACCGCACCCTGAGGTTTGAGGCCCGGTTCCGGGCCATGTTTGATGCGGCTCCCGAGGCGGTGTTTGTCTTTGACCCGAAGACCCGGAGGATTTTGGAGGCTAATCCCTTTATGGCCCAATGGCTGGGCTACGAGCCGACAGGACTCGTCAACCTGGAGATCGACGTGGTCCTGGAGCCGGAGGCGGCGCCGGACCGGGAGGCGGCCGAGAGCAGGGGCGGGGGAGTTCTGGCCGGCGGGCCGTGCCGGCGTTTCCGCCGCCAAGACGGCGCCCTGGTGGACGTGGAACTGACCGCCGCCCGGATTTTACACGGAGATCTCATCCGGGAGATCGTGTTTGTCCGGGACGTCACCCAGCGCAAGCAGGCCGAAGATGAACTCCGGCAGGCTAAGGAACACCTGGAAAATGTCCTGGAAAACTCCGCCGATCCCATCGGCATCGTGGATCGACAGGGGAGAATCGTTGGCTGGAATAAAGCTGCGGTCACCACCTTCGGGTATTCCCGGGCTGAGTTGGCGGGTAAATCTTTCTCGGAGTTCTACGCCGACCAGGATGAACTGCAAAAAATGGTGAGCCAGTTGCGCCGGGAGGGTTCGGTCCACCGATATGAAATTCATTTGAGAAAGAAGGACGGCCTCATTGAACTGTTTGCGTTGTCCATCAGCCTTCTCTATGACCGGCGCCAGGAGGTGATGGGCAGTGTGTGCGTGGCCCGGAACCGCAGTGAGATCAAGAAGACGATGGATGACCTGGCCGCGGTCAATCAAAAGCTGCAAGAAGAAATCGCGGGGCGGCAGCGGGTCGAGGCCGCCCTGGCCTGGGACGCCCGGGTCAACGCCTCCATGGCGGAATTATCCCGGGCCTTGATGTCGTCTTTAAACCTGGATGAAATGGCCTCGTTAGTTTATGAGCATGCCCGGAGTCTCACCGATAGCAAGCTGGCTTTCTGCGGTTATCTCAACCCCCAGACCGGGACCCTGGTGGTGCCGACCCTGACGGGGGAGGTCTGGGAGGCCTGCCAGATCAAGGATAAAAAAACCGAGTTCTCCGAATTCGGCGGCCTTTGGGGTTGGGTTTTACAACACGCCCAGCCGCTCCTGGTCAACGACCTCCCGGCCGACCCCCGCTCCGCCGGGACCCCGCCGGGACACCTGCCCATTGAGCGTTTTCTTTCGGTCCCGGCCATTATTGGGGATGAACTGGTGGGGATCGTCGCCCTGGCCAATGCCGACCGGGACTACACCCCCCGGGACCAGGAGGTCTCCGAACGCCTGGCCCGGCTCTATGCCCTGGCCATCCATCGGCAGCGGATAGATGTGACTTTGCGGGAAAGTGAGAGCAGCCTCCAGGCCATCCTGGATAACGTCCAGACCGGGGTGCTGATCATTGACCCCGAAAGCCATATCATCGTGGGCGCCAATCCGAAGGCCCTCCAGATGGTCGGCGTGGCCGAAGAGCACATCGTCGGGTCTCCTTGCCACCAGTTTATCTGTGGGGCGGCGCCGGGCCGGTGTCCGGTCACCGATTTGCATGAGACGGTGAGTAATGCCGAAAGACGGATACTGCGCCCCGATGGGACCAGTTTTTGGGTTATCCAGACGGTGGCGCCGGTGACCCTGCACGGCAAAACCCACCTCCTGGAGAGTTTTGTGGATATCAGCGAGCGCAAGCTCTCGGAGGAAGCCTTATCCAAGAATTATCAGGAGTTGCAGGAGACGATGGCGCGGCTGGAGCAATCCCGGAACATGTTGCAGATGGTGATCGAATCGGTGCCCGTCCGGGTTTTTTGGAAGGACCAGGAGCTCCGGTATATGGGCTGCAACACCCTGTTCGCCCGGGATGCCGGGTTCAGTCAACCGCAGCAGCTTTTGGGCAAAGACGACTATGGCATGGGCTGGATGGAACAGGCGGACCTCTACCGGGCTGATGACCGCCAGGTCATGGAGTCCCGCCGACCCAAATTAAACATTGTCGAGCCGCAAACCACCCCGAGGGGGGATAAGATCTGGCTGAATACCAGCAAAGTTCCCATGCAAAACTTTGACGGAGAGGTCTTTGGGGTCCTGGGGGTGTATGAGGACATCACCGAGCGCAAACAGGCGGAGGTGGCGGTTCATGCCGCCAATGCCAAGCTCCAGGCCCTGGTTCTCCAGGTGGAGGCGCGCAACCGCACCATGACCCTGGCCAATGAAATGGCGGATATCCTGCAATCCTGCCAGACGTCGGAAGAGGCCTACAAAGCCATTTCCCAATTCCTGCCCCGGTTTTTCCCAAAAGACGCCGTGGTCCTGTATATGCTCAATAACTCCCGGAATCTCTTTGAAGCGGTGGCCGGTTGGAGCCGGGGGGCGGACTGGTCGTCAAGTTTCGCTCCGGATGAATGCTGGTCGGTGCGGCGGGGCCGGCTGCACCGGGTGGACAATCCTCGGGAGGCCTTGTCCTGCCGCCATGTCACCGAATCTGTTGCCGGGGGCTACTTGTGTGTGCCCCTGATTGCCCAGGGAGAGACCCTGGGGGTGCTTCACCTCCGATTGGGGACCCAGAAGGAACCAGGGACCTCCGAGCTGGATGAGAACAAGGAACAGCTGGTCCTGATGGTGGCGGAAGATATGGCCCTGGCCCTGGCCAATTTGAGGCTCCGGGAGACCTTGCGCAGTCAGGCGATTCGGGATCCCCTCACCGGCTTGTTCAACCGCCGCTACATGGAAGAGACCTTGGAACGGGAACTGACCCGGGTCAAACGCCAGAAGGGGCTCCTGGGGGTGATCATGTTGGACCTGGACCATTTTAAACAATACAACGACACCTATGGCCACAGTGCGGGGGATGACCTGTTGAGCGCGTTGGGCGGTCTGCTGAAGAGCCAGATTCGGGAAGAGGACATCGCCTGCCGGTATGGGGGGGAAGAATTTTTGCTCATCCTGCCGGGGAGTTCCCTGCAGGTCACCCGAGAGCGGGCCGAAATCTTGCGCCAGGCCGTCAAAGAGATGCACCTGCGTTATCGGAGCCTGAAGCCCATCACCCTGTCCCTGGGGGTGGCGGGATATCCGGGCCATGGCGACCGGGGACTGGAGATCATCCAGGCGGCCGACCGCGCCCTTTACCGGGCCAAACAGGCCGGGCGGGACCGGGTGATGGCCGCCGGAGAGGCGGACGCACCAGGGGAAGGCCAAACGGCGGCGCCGGTGGTCTCCTTGCTGGAGGCGGGTTAAGGCCGGTCTTTAATTCCTTCCTGAGGCCATTCCCGGCCGGTCTGATTTTTTGTTCCCAGACTGTTATGAAAAGTTCCTTATGTAAATGTGGGACAGCCGCCCTCGGCCTGATGTTTTTGCACTTAAGACAACTATTTAGAAATGGCGGCATTTCCTTCTTGATTTTCAGTTAATAATCCTGGTAGATTGAAACAAAATTCACAGGCTGGGTGGACTCCTGGGTGGCGGCGCCAGGCCGTTCTGGCGGGGCGAACGCCCAGGGCCGCAGCAGATAGGGTTTAATGGCGAACCTAAAAAGTGGAGGGTAAGGGACCTATGCCTCCGTCGACTCTAACGATCAACGGCGAGACGCTCAACTTCGAGGCAGGGCAGACTATTCTGGAAGTCGCCCGGGGCGCCGGCATTGCGGTGCCGACTTTATGTGATTATAAAGACACGAATCCCACGGGATCCTGCCGGGTCTGCGTGGTGGAAGTGGGGGGGGCCCGCACCTTGCTGCCGGCCTGCGCCACTCAGGCGGCCCCGGGGATGGTGGTCCAGACCGAATCCCCCAAGGTGGTGGCGGCCCGGAAGATGGTCATCGAACTCCTGCTGGCCTCGGGCAACCACAACTGCCTGGTGTGCGAGGCCAACGGCGAGTGCGAGCTCCAGGCCCTGGCCTATCGCTACCAAACGCCCACTCCCAGCTTCGCCAATCCCCCGGATACGGCGTACTACTATGAAGACGACAACAGCATGATCGTGCGGGATTTTTCCAAGTGCGTCATGTGCGGCCGGTGCGTCCGGGCCTGCAAAGAGCGGCAGGTGAACGAGGCCATTTCCATCGGCTACCGGGGATCGCACAACAAGATCGTGGCCCGGAGTGATTTTCCATACAGCAACTCCGATTGCGTGTTCTGCGGGGAGTGTGTCCAGGCCTGTCCGGTGGGGGCGCTGCTGGATAAGCACGCCAGAGGCCGGGGGCGGCCCTGGGAGCGGACCCAGGTGCGCACCACCTGCTCCTATTGCGGGGTGGGGTGCCAGATAGATGTGCACGTCAAAGACGGCCACATCGTGAAGGTCACCGGGGTCGACGCTATTCCCAACCGGGGAAGGCTGTGCGTCAAGGGGCGGTTCGGCTGGCGCTTCGTGGAGCACCCCGATCGGCTGACCACCCCGTTGATCAAGGAGAAGGGCGAGTTCCGGGAGGCTTCCTGGGACGAGGCCCTGGACCTGGTGGCGGCCCGGTTTAAAGAAATCCGGGATAAAGAGGGCCCCAAGACCATGGGCGGCTGGTGCTCGGCCCGGGTGACCAATGAAGAAAATTACCTGCTGCAAAAATTCATGCGCGCAGTGATCGGCACCAATAACGTGGATCACTGCGCCCGTCTCTGACACAGCTCCACGGTGGCCGGGCTGGCCGCCTCCTTCGGCTCCGGCGCGATGACCAATTCCATCGCTGAACTGGAGAACACTGATTGCATCCTGGTGACGGGCTCCAACACCACGGAGACCCATCCGGTGATCGCGACCTTCATCAAGCGGGCCGCGGCCCTGAAAAACAAGACGCTTATTGTGATCGATCCGCGCCGCCTGGACTTGGTGCGCTACGCCACCCTGTGGCTGCGGCAGCGTCCCGGCACTGACATCGCGGTGGTCAACGGCATGATGAACCTGATTATTCAGGAAAACCTGCACGCTCAGGACTATATCGCCGCGCGCACCGAGAACTTCGAGGCCCTCAAGGCCACGGTGGCCAAATACACCCCGGAATACGTGGAGCAGATCAGCGGGGTGCCCGCCGCCGACCTGCGCCGGGCCGCCCGCCTCTACGGCCAGGCCAAGGCCGCTTCCATTGTCTATGCCATGGGGATCACCCAGCACACCGTGGGCACGGACAACGTCAAGACCCTGGCCAATCTGTCCATGCTCTGCGGCAACGTGGGGATTGAAGGGGGCGGGGTCAACCCCCTGCGGGGCCAGAACAACGTCCAGGGGGCCTGCGACATGGGGGGCTTGCCCAACGTCTTTTCGGGTTATCAGGCAGTCACCGACCCCAACGCCCGGGCCAAGATGGAGGCGGCCTGGGGGGTCCAGAACCTGCCGGATTGGGTGGGCCTGACCATGACCGATATGGTTCCGGCTATCTTTGAGGGCAAAATCAAGGCCCTGTATATCGTCGGGGAAAACCCGGTGGTGTCCGATCCCGATAACGATCACCTCATCAAGGCCTTCCAGAAGCTGGATTTTCTGGTGGTGCAAGACATCTTCCTTACGGAAACCGGCAGATTGGCCGACGTGGTCCTGCCCGCGGCCTCCTTTGCGGAGAAAGAGGGGACCTTCAGCAATACGGAGCGGCGGGTGGCCCGGGTGCGGCAGGTGATTGAGCCCCTGGGGGACTGCCGGCCGGATTGGCAGATTATGGCTGACCTGTCCCGGCGGATGGGTTACGCCATGGACTATGCCGACCCGGAAGCCATCTTTGAGGAGGTCCGGAAGGTCACCCCGTCGTACGCCGGCATCACTTACGCCCGCCTGGAAGAGGGTGGGCTGCAGTGGCCCTGCCCGACGACGGATCATCCCGGCACCGTCTATCTCCACAAGGGTCAGTTCGGTCGGGGCAAGGGGGCGTTCTTCGCCATTGACCATAAGGACCCGGCGGAGATGCCCGACGCTGATTATCCCCTGATCCTGACCACCGGGCGGTACCTCTACCAGTACCATACCGGCACCATGAGCCGCCGGGCGCCGGGTCTGGAGGAAAAGGCCCCGGAATGCCGGGTGGAAATCGCCCCCGAAGATGCACTGGCATATGGCATCGGGGATGGCGAGGCGGTGCGGCTGCGGACCCGCCGGGGCGAGATCGTCGCCCGGGCCCAGGTGTCGACCAAAGCGGTGGCGGGGACCATCTTTATCCCGTTCCACTACTTTGAGGCGTCGGCCAACAAGCTGACCATCGCCGCCCTGGACCCGGTGGCCAAAATCCCGGAATATAAAGTGTGCGCCGTGCACCTCGAGAAGGCGTGATCCGCTACATGGAGGCTCCCATGACAACCAATATCGGACCCAGTGTCGTTGTCCCGAACGAAAAACTCAAACCGGAAATTGTGGACCGGCTGGAAGCCGTCATCGACAGCCATCGGGCCACCCCCGGCAACCTGCTGCCGGTCCTCCAGCAAGCCCAGGGGATCATGGGGTATGTGCCGGCGCCCATGCAGGAGGTCATTGCCTCGGAGCTCAAAGTGCGGGGGAGCGACGTCTTCGGCGCCATGAGTTTCTATTCCATGTTCACCTGGAAACCCAAGGGAAAATTCATCATCCGGATGTGCCAGTCGCCGCCGTGCCACGTGAACGGCAGCGAGAACATGCTCCAGGCCCTGCAGGAGGAACTGGGCCTGAAGGTGGGGGAAACCAGCGCCGACGGGTTGTTCACCCTGGAGTTGTCCGCCTGCCTGGGGGTCTGTGAAGTGGCCCCGGCCATGCAGATCAATGAGGTGGTGCATGGCAACCTGACCAGGGAGAAGATTCGGCAGGTCCTGGCCGACTACCGGGCGGGGAAGGCGCCGGATTTCCGGCAGTTGCCTTACTCCACCGGGGATTATCAAAAATACAAGCACAGCCCGGCCGAGCCGGTGCTCATGGATAACGTGGGTCTGATCGATCCCATGAATATCCAGGATTACCTGGTCCGGGGCGGCTATGAAGCCCTGAAGAAGGCCGTGACCACCATGACCCCGGAAGCCGTAGTGGAAGAGGTCAAGACCGCGGGCATCCGGGGCCGGGGCGGGGCGGGGTTCCCCGCCGGCCTGAAGTGGTCCTTCACCCGGCCCCTGAAGGTTACCCCCAAGTATATCGTCTGCAATGCCGACGAAGGGGAGCCGGGCACCATCAAAGACCGCTACCTGATGGAGGGGGACCCCCACAAGGTCCTGGAGGGCATGGCCATCGCCGGTTACGCGGTGGGGGCCAGCAAGGGGTTTATCTACTGCCGGGGGGAATACTACCTGTCCCAGCACCGCCTGCAACATGCCATCCACCAGGCCACTGAGCGGGGTTTTCTGGGAGAAAAGCTGTTCGGCGCCGATTTTTCCTTTACGGTGGAGCTGCGCTCGGGTTTCGGCTGCTATATCTGCGGGGAAGAGACCGCGCTCATCGAATCGGTGGAAGGCAAACGGGGCTATCCCCGGCTGAAGCCGCCTTTCCCGGGGGTGGCGGGTCTCTGGAAGCAACCCACCATCGTCAACAACGTGGAGACCCTGGCCAGCGTCCCGGCCATCATCAACCGGGGCGGGGCGTGGTATAAGGGCCTGGGCACCGAAGACACCACCGGCGTCAAGATCTACCAGATCATCGGGCACGTGCAGACGCCCCAGATCGTGGAGGCCCCGGTAGGCATGACCCTGAGGGAATTGATCGACACGTACGGCGGCGGCCTGCGGCCCGGCCGCAGCTTCAAGATGTGCCAGACCGGGGGCGCCTCCGCCGGCCTGGTGACCGCCGACGCCCTGGATGTCCCCATGGACTTCGGCTCCCTGTCCAAGGCCGGGGGCGCCCTGGGGTCCGGCACCATGCTGGTGATGGACGAGACCGCCTGCGTGGTGGATTTCCTGCGGTCGGTGGCCATCTTCTTCGAACACGAATCCTGCGGCCAGTGCACCCCGTGCCGGGAAGGGACGCCCCGCCTGGTCCAGACCATCACCCGCATCTGCCGGGGTCAGGGCAAGATGGAGGACCTGGATTTTCTCCAGCGGCTGTCCGTCACCCTGATGGACGCCTCCTTCTGTCCCCTGGGGCAATCCGCCGGGGTGCCGTTGATGAGCGCCCTGAAAAACTTCCGCCCGGAGATTGAGGAACACATCCGGGAAAAGAAATGCCGGGCCGGGGTCTGCCGGTTCGCCTGCTAGGGCTGCAACAAAAATCTTGAGGAACCCTGAAACCGCGGGGGCGTGTGCCAGTGCGCCCCCGCACTTGTCGAATCCCTCTGCTTAAAAAATTATCTTGTTTCCATCCGAAAACTTCTTAAAATTCCCCCCTTTGGGAAAGGGGGGTAGGGGGGGTAAGAGGAGCCCAAGCAGAGCTTGGGCTAAAATTTTGCGTTCCCAAGTACAACTTGGGAACGAGAGGAGGATAAGGGTCGTTGCCAAGCGGCAGCTTGGGGACGAGGATAAGAGCTTGGGAACGAGGATGAGAAACCGCAAAGGCGGGGGCCGCGGCGTTTTCCAGTCTTAGGGCTGCCGAGCCACCTGATAAATGATGGGGCGGTAGCGGGGCGGCGGGATGGGCTTGCCGGCGGCCCGGGCCGCCTCGAGCCAGGCCTGCTTGGCCTGCTCCACTTCGGCCAGGGCTTGTTCCGGGGTGTTTCCGAAAGCCGAGCAGGAATCCAGGTCGGGAATATCCGCAATATAGCCGCCGTC
>Ga0172371_10007665_pt1 | contig 15297 bp, 14 predicted proteins | sample Lak12m_FD_114543 | JGI IMG/M metagenome (GOLD analysis project Ga0172371, IMG submission 114543) | Freshwater microbial communities from Kabuno Bay, South-Kivu, Congo - kab_022012_12m | ecosystem: Environmental > Aquatic > Freshwater > Lake | place: Democratic Republic of the Congo: South-Kivu... | reverse complement strand
TCCCGCTTGAACGACGTCTGGGCACCTACGACCGCCTCTTGATCGCGCCTATGTCGCTGATGACCCTGCTGCTCAGCAAAACAGCCGTTGGCGCCATTTACGCGCTCTCCATTTCTGTGATTGCACTGCTCTTTGGAGTCGTCTTCTTTGGCGCGCCGATCGCGCAGCCCTGGGTTCTTGCAGTCGGACTCCTATTGGGCGCCTTTACTTTTTCCACCTTGGGTTTGATCTTCGGCTCAATACCGGTGCGAAACCCAGGCGATGTGCAGATGCCGAGCAACTTATTACGCTGGGGACTGCTCTTCATCAGCGGCGTCTTCATCCCACTATCGGAGATGAACAGCGTGGCGCGCGCCATCGCCTATCTCTCCCCGCTGACTTACGCGCAAGACCTGATGAACCAAGCCATCTTAGGCAGCGGTCAGATCAACTTGTGGATCGATTTAATTGTATTAGCATTATCAGGTGTCATTTTTCTACTCCCCTCCCTCAAACTGCATCAGCGCGGCAAGGTGTTGGGGTATTAAGGAAATCAGATTGTCTCCTATAGTATAATCATCTTATGAATGATCAAGCAAGCAAAGATAAACTCTTAGCTCAACTCAGGAGCATGTTACCCTTTTTACGGAATACTTATCACGTTCAGACACTGGAGGTATTCGGATCATTTGTACATGAAGAGCAATCTGAAAATAGTGACTTAGATCTATTAGTCACATTTTCTGAGACACCGACTCTTTTTGAATTTGTTGCTCTAGAGAATTATATATCCGATGAATTAAGAGTAAAAGTAGATTTGGTGATGAAAGATAGCTTGAAACCAGAAATCGGAAAACGTATCTTGGGAGAAGCGCAATCTATATGAGTAGAAGTAGGTTTCTTTGTAACTATTGTAGTCATCCTACTTCCTCCCTCAAACTGCATCAGCGAGGCAAAGTGTTGAGGTATTAGGAAATCAGTCAGGGAGCGATGTGAGATAAAGATGGTACAGACCAGCCCATTTTAACCAAGCTTCGTCATCCCCTAATTCACCACTTTGATAGCGCCGGTAGAATTCAATCGTCGAATAGCCATATTCCAATTCTAACTCAGCTAATTTCTGGCTAAGTTCTTGAAAGGTTAAATATCTTGGCTTGAAATTCATGGTTAAATCCTTAGAGATACCGAACATTTAATAAATATATCTAACCCATATTATACCAATAAATGTATCGATAATAGCTGTCAGTAAAATAGATAAAAAATCCAAATCCCATTGATCTTACTCACTCCCATGAAATCAGGTTGTCTGCTATAGTATAGTCATCTTATGAGTAGAAATTGCACTGCTCTGGTATCTGATCAGCTTTATCAGAGCGCGGCTGAAGAAAGACTAATTAACGGTTATACGATAATACATTCTTGTTATCCAAAAACTCCACCGGATCGGAATCCTTTCCTTCTTCCCACATCATTGAGAAAAACCAAATAGCGCTTTCGCCAATACAAAAATATGCCGGTGTGAATTTCATCTTGGAATCTAATGGAGGCTCTTCTCTCTGCGGATTGTACTCCGCTTGCCATCCGAACGCTTCGCCTTGCCAGACTTTGCCTTTGGCGTGCAACTGATATGCGAATTCCCTAACTTCATCAAGATCGGGTATTACCATAGGGATAATCCGTAATTTAACTGGCATATTTGTTTCTTGTGATTGACTTCGCCTACAACAAGTAGTATAGCATTATTTAAAAAATTTTGCAAACCGGATCGCCTTTCGGTCAGTTTGATAAAAGGGATTGAATACGGTATAATTTGTTTAATATGTTCAATCTTTTTTAACCCTCTTTGAACAAATCTACTTCACCTTTTTCTCCAATTGATTGAACAAAAAAATATTTTCACAAGCGGTTTTCCTTTCTCATTCTGCATGATTTTAGGAGGATCCATGAAAAGCATCGTTTCCAAATTCATATATCTCACAGCGATAAACCTGATTTTATTTATCAAATTCCCAATTTCTGATTAATAAATACAATCCTACAAAAGATTTATTCTATTGCATTAACCTTTGCAAGGAATAAAATATATTGAATAATGATCTCTAAGATCGCGATCCTAAAATATGGAAAGTCGCTTTCAGCGCCGGATATAAGCCCTTGTAAACCGGATACAAAGCCTCATAAATCTCAACATCCTCGCCAGGAACTGTGCGTCCAGTGATCGTGATCGACTCACGGCAGGCAGCAGCCACATCCGGATAATGTCCACATCCTGTGGCTGCCAACAGCGCAGCGCCATAAGCGGCGCCTTCCTTGCTGTTCACTGTCACTAACTCCGTCCCGAGAACATCCGCTAGGGTCTGCATCCAAATATCGCTTTTCGCTCCGCCGCCCGTCACGCGTACCTCGCTAATCTGTTTCAATCCAATCCCCTTGATCAATTCAAAGCTATCGCGCAGCCCAAAAGCCACTCCTTCTAATACGGCGCGAATCATATGCGCTAAACCATGCCGCACCGTCAATCCGACAAAAGCGCCACGTGCGAGCGGATTAGCATGTGGCGTCCGCTCTCCGGTCAAGTATGGCAGAAAGATCAAACCATCGCTGCCAGCAGGTATGCTACGAGCTTGTTCGACGAATTCCTCAAAATCGATTTGCGGGGCAAAGCTATCACGCAGCCAACGCAGACTGCCAGCCGCCGAGAGCATCACGCCCATCAAATGCCATTTCCCAGGCGCCGCATGACAGAAAGCATGCAGTCGTCCCTCAGGTTCAATCGTCGCATGATCAACCGTTGCGAAGATCACTCCAGATGTACCCAGACTCACCGAGAGGATTCCTTCTTCCACTGCGCCTGTACCTACCGCAGCAGCCGCTTGATCGCCTCCGCCGCCTACGATCGGAGTACCGAACTCTAATCCTGTCAGCGCCGCCGCTTCTGCCGAGAGCGTACTGGTTATCTCTGTCCCTTCGAAGGTAGGAGGAAGCGCTTCGGGAGAGATTTCCAACGCGCTGAGCATTTCTTCTGACCAGGTTCGTTTTTTGAGATCAAACAACAGTGTCCCCGCGCCGCCCGCCCTATCTGTAGCATATTCACCGCTCAATTTATAGCGCACATAATCCTTCGGCAGCAGGATCATGCGTACGCGCTGCCAGATCTGCGGCTCGTTCTGCTGCACCCAAAGGATCTTTGGCGCAGTAAATCCAGTCAACGCGTCGTTACCTGTGATCTCGATCAAGCGTTGCTTCCCTAGACGCGCACGAATTTGATCACACTGCTCGCCGCTGCGCTGATCATTCCACAAGATCGCTGGGCGTAGGATCTCGCCGGCTTCATCCAGCAGCGCCAAACCGTGCATCTGTCCGGTCAATCCAATACCGCCAATTTCCTTAGCTGGAACAGCAGAGCGTTCCAACACCTGCCGAATGCTCTCTATCGCTGCCCGCCACCATAGAGCCGGATCTTGTTCGCTCCACAACGGTTGCGGCGTCTCATATCCATATTCTGACTTGCCAACCGCCGCGACCTGCCCCTGCTCATCAATCAACAAGGCTTTCGTGGCTGTGGTGGATACATCAATTCCAAGGAAATAAGGCATAGATGGCTCCTTCTTGACTAACGCATTAGTTACAAAAATGTTCTCTGCTTATATAATACTTCTTCAATATTATAATTACCTATCAATAATTCCTCGCCTTTAGAAGCTTTCTCTTGCTTGTAATTATTCATTCCATACTGTAATTTCCAGTCAATAATATAAAAATCTTTGAATAAATCCTTTATGAAATCTGAATCATCATAAGTAATTAGCCATTTATATTTACAATTTTTCAAATTCTCAAAAAATAATTTGTGGTCAAAATTTGTATGTAAAGTTCCATTCTTTCCATAAAGTTTTGATTTTGTTGCGGAATAATACGGCGGATCTAAAAAAATAAAAACATCTTTACCTTCTTTAAATAGCAAATTACTGTAATCATTAGACGTAAAGTCAATTTCTTTTACAACTTCGTGAGCCATTTTTAATCTATCAATTGAGGAAATCGTAAATCTTTTATGAAATGATTGATTTGAATAACCGCCACTATCTACAACACCCGAAAAAGTTATTCTATTTAACACAAAAAAATCAACGGCTCTTTGAAAATCTGTAAGGGCATTCTCACGTCTTTCCAAAATTTCATAAAATAGTCTTTTCCCATCTTCGTATGTTTTTTTTATTCTTGAAACTTCTTCGATAAGTTCGTCTGGTTGCTGTTTTAAGATATTCCAAAAGCAATATAAATCATAATTTATATCACTTGCATAATATTTTGCATTACTTCGGATTTGATTGCAATAAAAAGAAACTGAACCGCCACCGAAAAATGGTTCTCTGAACTCGTAATATTCAGGAATGAATTGATAGATATATTTAACCGCTCTGGATTTTCCGCCTGGGTATCTTAATGGGCTTTTGATCATTCTATTCTTTCTCACCGTATTCTATAATCGCTTCAAATTTATTCATTTTTGCTTCTTTGAAAAGGTTATAAAAGACTGTGATTTGCTCTTTATTGAATGAGTTTTCCTGTAAAAAAGATTCAAATTTTAGTTCATTATCTGTGGATGATATTTTTCCCCTAAGCTTGGAAGAAGTTAATCTGATGACAGGCACAAAGTTTACTTGATAACTATTTTCATGAGTAATATCTTCTAATTTATCTATATTACTATAAACAATCATTTTTAGTAATCCATCTTTTATATCATCGTTGGATGGCAAAAGAGAGCTTTTTGTATGTTTACTTTCAATCAATCTATATTTCCCTTCAGAAGTTATAACCTCATCGATTGTGAAATAATACAAACCTCCGTAAAAATTTTTGATCTCTATTGATGCCTTTTCACCTTTTCCTAAAAGCTCTTTGGGTTGAATTGTGAGGACTTCTCTGTTTTGTGCTTTTTGGGCTTTATCTCTAGAAAAATTTAGAAAACTTTCATAATCAGAGATAATTCTTTTTCGGAATGATTCTAAATTTTGTTCATTATGAAGCTTTACGCCTGTCTTATTGGAAATCATCCGATAGTTTTCAATCACAATAGTCATCAATTCATCCAATTTTTCGGGTTCTAATTGATTGAGATTCCAATGCAATGCAGATGAATGATAGTCTGAAATTTTATCTATCAACGCTTTGACAAATCTTGAATCGAATTTCTGCTTTGTAATTTTGTTTTCTTTTCTTGGATTTTTAATAGCATATGAATAATATGCAATAATAGCATAAACGTTCAATAAACTCATAAGTGAAATAGTATCCCACTGCAGATAATCTATATCACCATTTATACCTTCATCTTTTACTATTGGAATAATTGTTAATGTTTTTCCACTGCTAGCGGACAAAGTATCATATACTCTTGCGTAAGGATAGGAACGTGTTCTTTTAGGAGAAACCCATTTGCTGACTGAATAAATTGTCTCGTTTTTTTGTACTAAATTTCTCGATTCCCATTCATTCACATCTTTTTGATATGGTAAAGTATTTAGTTCTTTTCTCAAAAAACTTTTATATTCTATTTTTGATATTCTGCCATGTAATTTCAGCATAATCCAAACTCTCCATATTATTATTCTTGAATACTTTTCGTTTCTATTAGTTTTTCCAATCGCTCGATAGTGTATCGAACATATTTTTCTTTAGTTTCTATTCCAATGTGCTTTCTACCTAGTTCTTCTGCTGCCAAATTAGTCTGACCGCTTCCTGTAAATATATCAATGACAGAATCATTTTTGTATGAATAAAATTTAATTACTCTTTTAGCTAATTCCAAGGGAAAAGGACAGGGATGGAGATTTCTTTGAGGAGCAACGGGAGGAATTTTCCAGACATTTTTTGATTCTTCACCTTGATAAGAGCTCAAATCAAGTTTATTTAGTAATTTTTCTGATTCGGATCTAAAATGATAAATATTACTTGTTTGCTTACTTTCGGCAGGTTTTTGGAAAACAAACACATATTCAGCCACCAAGCTTGGATAATAATAACCTGGGAAAGGGTATTTCATTAAAACACCACTTCTTCTATCTCTAGCGATTTCTTTTTCCCATACAATATCTTCTTTAAATTGCCACCCAATTTCCTCCATCCAACATAAAAAGTGAAATGGCAATGCGATACGTTTTCCTTCCCAAGCAACAGGTGATATGTTAACAACATTGTATCCCCCTGGCTTAGTAATTCGATAGAGTTCTTTAAATCTATCCACTAAAAAAGTTCGATAAAAATCATATGAACTCTCTTTACGTTTCCAATATTTTATTTTGCCGTCTAATTTTTCGATATGTTCATCATAATTTATTGCGTTGTGATATGGCGGAGAAGTGAAACCTAAAATGATTGAATCATCGGAAATTGTTTGCATTACATCTAAACAATCGCCTTGAATAATTTGACCGTTTCCAATATTATGAACTTTCATTTTTTCGGTCATCCATTTGAATCTTCTACCTAATTCCAAAGCAGAAATAATTTGCAATGCTTTTGCTTCACCAATTCCTAGAATTTTCATCAAATCATCAATAGCAATTGATTCGTTTATATGACTACGAATGTACTCGACAAGTTCATCACTCAAATCAAAAACATTTTTATTTTTATAACCATGTCCCAAGAGAATCGCCATTAATTCCTCTGTATCCATTTTTCTAGGATTTTTTAATTCCAGCAATTTTTCTCTTGGATTTTTATCTTCAGACATATAATTACTCCAAAATTTTATAATAATGATTTTTTACTTTTTTTCTTGGCAAAAAATCATACGGAGTGTTAAACGAGAAGTTATATGTAAAAATACTACTAACGATAATTATACATGGATAAACTTGTTTCTGACGGATAGGGTAAAACAAGCAGATTTATCTTTCAGTAATTTTGTATACTTTTCTTTTTTGCATGAAATATTGAAGGTATGCAGTAATCGAATCTGGTAGTCTATTCTTTCTCGTGACAATAAACACCCAGCAGCCGTTCAACCACAAGTTGGTCTAAGCGCTCATACTGCATGCCGCGCTTCCCCAGCATAGCTCGATCAAAGGAAGCCGCTTTCAAGGCAGCCGCTTTTTCAGCCGTATAGCTGCCCTGATAAATATCCATCGAGCCATCATCGGCGTTGATCTCTGCCAGTAAAGCCTGGATCTCCGCATCCTGATTGAACTGCTTCGCTTTTTCCTTCAAGATCAGGTAGGTACGCATACAGCCGCGTGCGAAATCCTTCACGCCAGCATAGTCTTCCGTGCGGTAAGCATGGGCGTCAAAATGGCGGCTGCCTGAATAAGCATTGTCCTCCAGCAATTTCACCAGGAAGAAGGCGCTCTTCAGGTTGACCGAGCCAAAGCGAAAATCCTGATCATAGCGTCCAAATGCCTGATCGTTCAAATCAATATGGAAGAGCTTGCCGGCATCCAGCGCTTGCGCGACCGCATGCGTAAAATTCAAGCCAGCCATATGCTCGTGCGCCACCTCCGGATTGACGCCGACCATTTCAGGATGATCGAGCGTCTCGATAAACGCCAGCATATGTCCGGTCGTGCTGTTATAGAGATCGCCGCGTGGTTCATTCGGCTTCGCTTCCAGCGCAAATTTTAGATCGTATCCTTGATCGATCACATATTCGCACAAGAAATTGAGCGCCTCACGCGTGCGCTTGATGGCCGTGATTGGATCTTTAGCGGCATCCGTCTCCGTCCCTTCCCGACCGCCCCAAAAGACATAGATCTGAGCGCCTAATTCGACACCCAAATCGATGGCCATCATCGTCTTCTGCAGGGCATAGGCACGCACTTTGGGATCATTGGATGTAAAAGCGCCGTCCTTAAATGCCGGATCGCTGAACAGGTTTGTGGTCGCCATGGGTACAACCAATCCAGTCTCAGCCAGCGCCTTTTTGAAATCGGCGACGATTTGATCACGCTCGGCTGGCGTGGCATCGATCGGTACCAAATCGTTGTCATGCAAATTGACGCCCCAAGCGCCAACTTCAGCTAATAAATGCACCAATTCCACTGGGGATAACGGCTCCCGCACCGGACTGCCGAAGGGATCGCGCCCAAGATTGCCAACCGTCCACAATCCGAATGTGAATTTATCTTCAGGTTTTGGTTCATAACCAGACATTCTACACCTCCATGATCAACTGATCGCGCGGGTCAAACATCATGTTTTGAGTCAAACCGATCGCCGTATAGATATTTACATAACGGGTTACATAAATGGCGATCATAATTGCGATCTGATATAGGATCGCTTCCATGGGGACACTTCCACCCAGGATTTGACCGGTCATCATACCGGGTAAAGCCACCAACCCGATAGTTGCCATTGAAGCCACCGTCGGCGTGATGGAAACCTTAACCGCTTCGATCAGGTAAGGTTTGGTAGCTTGAAAGCGGGTTGCGCCAAGAGCCAAATCGTAGTTGACGCGGTTCTTATTACTCGAAATCCCTTTATAGAAGGTGGTCAAACCAACGATATCGCCGCTCAGGACGTTCCCCATCAACATCCCCCCGATCGTGATCACATATCTGGCATCGAAAATATTGCTCAGATTGATCACAAAATAATTGAAAAAGAACACCATGAACAGATTGGGCGCCACCATCGAGAGGAACAACGGCAAGTACAGTCGTTTGAGCTTCAAACCTGATGAATTGGTGACCGAAATAGCTGCCACGAGGATCATCACCAGCATATAGGCGATGTTCAAGAAGGAGTTGTTGAGGTCAAAAATATACTGCAAGTACAGACCGACCAGGCTGAGCTGAATGATCATACGCACCACAGAAATGATGATCTGTCTGTTCATCGATATCTTCAACTGCATATTCAGAAACAGGGTCGGGATGATCAGCAGCGCCAGATAGGCAATCCCTAGATAACTGATTGAATCGTTCATTACCATTCCACCTTTCGGAATTTATTTGTCTCCGACCACTCACGATCGTGGCTGATCGAGAGAACAGTCTTATCGCTGGTTGAAAAATAGTCCGCCACCTTGCGCTTCAAATTGCCATCCAAAGCGGAGGTGACTTCATCCAATAGAAAGACCGGACGATCCAGCATGATCGCCAAGATGATCCCTAGACGCTGCCGTTCGCCGCCGGACAGTTCCTGCGTATCTTTCTCCAGTAATTTCAAATCAAACTCGAACAACTCCGCAAGCTGCCTATCAAAACTACCATCGTAGTTGTTTCCAGTAAATTTGGCGATCTCGCCTAAAATCTGGCGCACATTTCCAGGGCGCAGGGTCACGTCCTGATTGACGTATGCGAACAATTTTCGTATCTCCGAATAATCCGTTGGAGAAATCAGCTTATCCTGGATCGTTAAATCGCCGCTGTCAAAACAGGAAAACCCGAGCAAGATGCGCAACAAGCTCGATTTGCCGTTTCCCGATCTGCCGGTGATTAGTACCTTATCGCCTTCGCTGATCGATAAGGAAAAATCATTAAAAATCTGCTTCTCTCCATAGCGTAAATTGATCTTAGAAAAATTGATCAGATTCATCTTGTCAGCTCCAATGTGATCCAGCTTTCTGCTGTCTGCAACTTACAGGTAGCTTACCCTCGTAAGCTGCTCGGATACTTCCCAAAGATGTTTGGCGTCTTCTTGATCATATGAAGCCGCTTTCGATTTTACAAGTACCGGATAGCCGCGAATTTGCCTGCGACCACCCGGACCATAATACTGCCCGCCTTCAACCTCAAAGTCAACCGCAGCGCGTATCCCAGGTAGCGCTCCCATCGCGGCGCTTTGCAAAACCCATCCAACCAAGGGTCTCAAGAAGCTCAGCCCCATCATATGATCGGCTAATTTGGTATTGGAAATACCAGGATGTGCTGCGACAGCAATGGCATTGACATAATGTGTTTCAAAGCGGCGCTGCAGTTCATACGTAAAAAGAAGATTAGCTAATTTCGAGCGCCCATAAGCTCGGTTAGGCGAGTATGCCTTTCCATTTTCGAACATCAAATTATCAAAATCGATCTCCCCCCTGAGATGGGCGTTGCTGCTGATATTGATAACACGCGCCTTGGGTGTCTCTTTGATTAAATCAATCAGCTTTCCCGTCAACGCAAAATGACCAAGATGATTGATCCCAAACTGCCGTTCAAAGCCATCCTCTGTCAACCCATACGGCACCATCATGATGCCAGCATTATTCAGCAGTACATCCAGGCGCTCATATTTCGCTTGATATTTTTTCGCAAACTGATCGATCGAATGGAGACTGCCAAGATCCAATCGCATCGCTTCCAAGTCTGCCTGCGGGATCTCGCGCTGGATGCGGTCGATGGCTTGCTCCGCGCGCCCCATATCGCGGCAGGCTAGGATGATACGCGCGCCCTTACGCGCCAATTCCTTAGCTGCTTCATAGCCTATGCCGCTGTTAGCGCCAGTCACGATGATCATTTTCCCGCTCAGGTCGGGGATATCTTCGGTTTTCCATTTTTTAGGCATGCTCTTTTTTTTTCCTTTCTTGATTTATTCGCCCCATAGTTCGGATAGTTTTATACAAAATTCGGTCGCGACAGCCATGTCTTGAACGCTGATCCATTCCGATGGACCATGCACATCTTGCATACCGGTGAACAGGTTGGGGGTTGGCACACCCATCTCGGTCAGGCGCGAGCCATCCGTGCCGCCGCGTGTCGGGTTTGAGAATGGTTCAATGTCCAACTTTCGGCAGGCCTCACGCGCCAGATCAACGGGACGCATATCGTTTTCCAGCCAGTAGCGCATATTGCGGTACTGCTCCGTGATCGTGCAAGTTATTTGGGCACGCGGTTCAGTTGCCTGGACGACCGCGCAGACTTGCTGCAATAAATCTCCCTTGGCTTTCAAACCATCCAGATCGAAATCGCGCAGGATGAAATCTAACTCCGCCTCAGCAGCCGTTCCGTTCATTTTGTAAATATTAATAAAGCCTTGTCTTCCGCTGGTGGTCTCTGGGGTAAGCGTGACATGCGGTAGGGTATTGATCACTTTCGCCGCTAAATGCAGAGCATTCACCAATTTATCTTTTGCCTCGCCTGGATGGATTGAAACGCCGCGAATATGGACACTGGCTTTATCAGCCGAGAAGGTCTCATAGACCACTTCGCCTAGCTTGCCGCCATCAAAGGTATAAGCAAAATCAGCTTTCAAGTCCTTGGGGAGATTGGGATGCACGCCGCGTCCGATTTCCTCATCAGGCGTAAAACAGACTCGGATAGGACCATGCGACACATCCGTATGATGCAGCAGGTAGTTCGCCATTGCCATAATGATCGCGATTCCGGCTTTATCATCCGCGCCTAAAAGGGTCAAACCGCTAGCTGTGATGATATCATCGCCAATCTTTTGCGTCAGATAAGGATTACTTTCAGGGGATATGACAACTTGCGGATCATCGGGAAGGACGATATCTCCTCCCGAATAACTGCGGTGTACGATCGGTTTGACGCCTGTGGCATTAAAGGCAGGCGCTGTGTCCACATGAGCTAAAAAGGCAATCGTTGGGATTTTCTTTTCTATAGTAGCTGGTATGGTTGCTAGGACAGCGCCGTATTCGGTTAAGCTTACCTCCTGCACTCCGATTTCCTTCAACTCTTCTACCAGTAAGTTGAGCAAGTTATATTGCTTGCTGGCGCTGGGTGTGGTTTCTGAGGTCTCATCGCTTTGAGTGTCGATGATGGCATACCTGATCAAACGATCTTCTAGTTCTTGGGCAAACTGATTTTTCATAATGTCTCCTAAAAGGCGCTGTGTTCTTAATAATTAATCCAATTCTCATACGCTTCATCTAGATGAATTTTCTTCAGTGATTATCGGTAATTTTACCATTTATAAACATCAATGTTCGTCAATTTTGCCAAGGTGCATACTATTGCTCGCTAAGGTGTGAACCCCTGCTCCAGCCAGCGTCCCCGCTGGCGTTCCAATATCTACGCATCGAAATATATTTCATTTTAACGCAAAGGCGCAAAGGCGCAAAGGCGCAAGGGGGGGATAGAACAAAGAAGTACAACGAATAAGGAGAAGCCAACGAATGAGAACAACGAATTAGCAGGAAAGACCGAATTTTATTCGTGTCAATTCGTGTTCATTCGTGGTTAAAATTCTCTCGCCTAAGCATGAATGTATGGTCTTCCAACCCTATTCATAGGGTGTCGTTTTATAGACCCATGATTTATCTTGGGTAAATGATCGAGAACAACGAATTATTGGGATTTACCGAATTAATTCGTGGGTAATTCACTATCAAGCCAATCCTTTTAATCATGCAAATCAAGGTTCAGACGGCTCTCAACGCACGGTCGCCAAGATTCTTTCATGACCTTCGCGCCCTTTCGCGTCCTTCGTGATCCAGACGCCCTTTCATGACAGGCGTGCAGTCTTGTGTCATGCTGAGGAGCGCTCCCGTCCATTTGCTGCCTTGATCGATAAACAAGCGACGAAGCGCTCTCATATGTGTTTCACACTCTCCTTTATATACCGCGAGACTCTTCTGTGTTTGTTTATTGTTTATGCATTGTTTTGTAACGCAAAGACGAAAAAACGCAAAGCCATAAGATGCAAGGGGGTGAAACGAAGAAGTACAACGATATTACAGAATAGTATGCTTTCGAAAATCATAAATTATTATACTCTCCTTAAAGAAAATTACAAAAAAAAGCCTCTGTCGAGTGGTTTCGCCACCAACAGAGGCCATCATCCGTAAACCGGCAGTTTCAAAACCGAGCGAGCCTCATCGCTCAAAGCTATTATCCTACATAATAAGCCAATAGATGATTTGTATATTTTCACCGAATTATACCAAAGGATAAACGATGCCATTTTTCAAACAGCGCCAATGCTTACTGGTAGTTAATCATTTTTAGATTTATAATACAACCAAAGGAGCAAAGACTTTGAATACCAAAGTCGATAGGAAAGAAACATTTCCAGTCAATACGCTGCAAAAAAACTCAAGACGTTTATTGATCTTTTTGATTCAGCCTCTTTTTGCATTAATAGCAACGATCATCACCGCCACTCCATTGATCTTATTGCGTGAACATTTAAGCAATTCAACGGTGGCGCTGTTATTCTTATTACCCGTAACGATCGTTACAACCGTTTTGGGATTAGGCGCTGGATTATTTTGCAGCGTATTTGCCTTTTTAGTCTTTAATTATTTCTTCTTGCAACCCTATGGGACTTTCAAAGTCCATCAAACACAAGATCTGATTGCCTTATTAATCTTCTTCCTGATCACCGTATTAATCAGTCAACTTATGGGAAGGGCGAAACGTAATCTTTCCCAAGCCAGGAGCAGAGAGAAAGAGCTAGAGCATTTATATGAATTGAGTACTTCATTGGCGGGTATGATCAACGAATTAGAAATAACAGAGGTATTAGCGCAACATATCAAAAAGACATTTACTGCGCAATTTGTGATCGTAACCATTCATGATGATCAAACTCAGGAAATCATCTATGAGGTACATACACCTGCAGATTTAGAAATTCCCAATTTGGAGCATCGATTTGATTTTTCATTCCATTTAAAAAAGGGTTATACAGGTAAGATCAGAATATGGCGAGACCATGAGATCGATTCAGAGTTGGAAACCCAGATGATGAATAATTTTATCACCCAAGGGACTGTAGCTTATGAGAGGGCTAGCTTAGCAAAAATCGAAACCAAAACCAAAGTCCTCGAGGAAAGCGACCGATTGAAATCGATCTTATTATCCTCAGTTTCACACGAATTACGCACACCTTTATCGACAATCAAAGCCTCCGTTACAAGTTTATTGAATGAACAAGTAGCATGGAAAACACGCGCTCGCAAGGATTTACTTTCCATGATTGATGAAGAGAGCGATCATCTAAACAGATTGGTTGGAAATCTATTGGATATGACGCGTATCGAAGCAGGCGCTTTAAAACCAAACCGACAATGGAATATCCTCTCCGAAATTGTTGAAGGAGTGCTCAATCGTATGCATCGTACGCTAAAAGACCATTATATTGAGATCAACATTCCAGAGAATTTACCGCTTATAGCGCTGGATTATATACAAATGGAACAAGTATTCTCGAATCTATTGAGCAATAGCGCTAAATATTCACCAGTTGGATCAATCATCCTCATCGATGCTTCCGTACTGGATGACCAATATCTACTCGTGAAAATTAGTAATCAAGGACCAAAAATCGATAATGAGGATTTGCTACGAATTTTTGATAAATTCTATAGTGTTTCTCGCTCAAATAAAGTCAGCGGTACCGGATTAGGACTATCCATTTGTAAGGGGATTATCGAGGCGCATAGTGGAAAAATTTGGGCAGAGAATATTTCAGATGGCGTCGCATTTATTTTTTCTCTTCCACTACTATGGAAAGGGAATCGACCGCCAATTATTGAATCGGAGAATATATGACAACCTATCCACATATCCTTGTGATCGATGATGAACCACAAATTTTGCGCGCCCTAAGAACTATTCTTACTGCTCAAAAATATAATTTATCGACAGCTAGTTCTGGCGAGGAAGGTTTAGCGCTGGCAGCAGCAATTGAACCAGACTTGATCATTCTAGATTTAGGGCTACCAGATATGGATGGTGTAGAAGTCTGTACGCGATTACGTGAGTGGACTAGCGCTCCGATTATTGTCCTATCCGTAAGGGACGCTGAAAAGGAAAAAGTCATCGCATTGGATCAAGGGGCTGATGATTACTTAGTCAAACCTTTTGGAATCGATGAATTACTGGCGCGCATTCGAGTAGCGCTTAGACATGCCGCGCGTAATAATAGTACAGAAGAAAGTATTATCCAAGTAGGAGACTTAGTGATCGATTTATCCAGACATATCGTCACACGATCAGACATAGAAGTAAAACTGACCGCGACTGAATTCAAACTCCTGGCATATCTTGTCAATAATGCCGACCGAGTTTTAACCCATCAAAATATATTGTCAAAGATATGGGGACATGAATATATCAATAATGTGGAATATTTACGGGTCTATATCAGTCAATTGCGAAAAAAGTTGGAAGAGGACAAAAAAGAATCACGCTATTTTATCAGCGAACCAGGGGTTGGATATCGCTTCTGTATGGATATTTGATCAAAACGATTTACAAATTACTTAAGCGAAATAATTAAAACCACTCATGCTTGGGGGATTTTTATTTTTTCTTTATTTTTTTCTGCATAGATTTTATGGTTTTTTTATTTATATTTGGTAGATTTATAAAGATATTTCAACCATTCTGAAGCCTCAAATAGTTGAATCTTGTT
>Ga0172371_10007664_pt1 | contig 15298 bp, 10 predicted proteins | sample Lak12m_FD_114543 | JGI IMG/M metagenome (GOLD analysis project Ga0172371, IMG submission 114543) | Freshwater microbial communities from Kabuno Bay, South-Kivu, Congo - kab_022012_12m | ecosystem: Environmental > Aquatic > Freshwater > Lake | place: Democratic Republic of the Congo: South-Kivu... | reverse complement strand
GTCTCGGTGGTCCACCAGTGCGCAAGCTTTTTCACATCGGTTAGCGCTTGGTAAAGCTCGCTTGGGGAAGCTTTGATGATAATTTCATGCCAGATTTCACGATATGCCATTGAAAACACCTTCTTTGGTTTACACCCGAAATCAGGCCGCGGTCTTGCCATTTCGGGGGCGTTTGCCCCGGAATACTGTCCAGCCAGCGTGCTCCGGCCACCTGCAACGACTCCTGATGCTGTCCCAAGAGGCAAGAGGGCGGCAAGACTGCCATCATGTTAGTGAAAAAGCCTCTTTCCTCCTGTTTCTGAGCGTACCAGACCGTTCGCCCCTCCGTCAACCGTTATTGCCACCGAGCTCGTCATCCGAACACAGCACGGTAGTGATGCGCCAAAGGGCAAATCTGTGGACACCTTACTTAATTCTCACGCTGGACGATGAAAAAAGAGTATGGTGTTCCCGGAATTGTGTCCGGAATTGGGAATTGGACGAAACGCTTATTCATTGACTTCCAAATTAGTTATGAATATTCTCGCCCTGGTTAATCTTAGCAGCAACCCCAAGGGGACCAATTCATGACAAGAATGATTCTAGTGGCAAGGAGGATGAGAGTATGGTCAAGAAATCCATCATAGTTTTTGCAATCCTAGCGATGCTGGCATTTGGCGCTTGCACGTGTTGGGGTTACACGGTCAGCAAGTGGCCGGTGCCTGGCATACCGAACACCGTGTACGAGTCTGGTACTGGCGTGCCTGGACACGGCGGATACGGCGGATACGGCGGATATGGTGGACATGGCGCATACGGCGGATTTGGCTGGTACGGCTTCCCGGGGTCTTACGGCGGCGGTTACGGCGGTTATGGCAGCGGTTACTATGGAGGGGGCTGGCGCCGTTAGCCTCCTGTCGCGAATTCCTGGGACACCATAGCTCTTTCTTTGAGTTTGGGTATGGCAGGAACGTGGATTGCAGTAGCTCTTAGGATGAGCTGACTAATGGGAACCGCATCGGTCACGGTTTTTTTGCCTCGACAGATGCAGTTCCCCCGCGTTCGGCGCGGGGTCACCACATCCTACCTGACCGAGATGCCGGGTGGGTTGCTCTTGAACCTGACCTTATGCCGCTTTCCAACCCAGAGAGTTTCGGAGATTAGCCAAAGCTGACTTGAGACTCTTCACAGCCTCTATCCGTGCTCTGCGCCTCAGCGATAAGCCTTTACGAAGCCTTGTATCGTGGGAAATCCGTGTATCCATGCGCGTCAAACGAATACCAAAGCTTCATTTCCGCCTCCGGATTCAGCGGCCAGCCATTCGCGAAACGTTCCACCAGGTCGGGATTGCTCAGATAAGGCCGGCCAAACGAAATCAAGTCTGCATAACCATTCTGAAGGGCAGCTTCCGCGGATTCCTGGGTGTACCCGCAATTCCCCATGAGGGGTCCCTTGAACACCTCCCGAAATTCGGCCAGTGTCATGGGTTCTCCCAGTTTATGAAATCCAAATGCCAGGCCGTCCACTACGTGTAGATAGGCAAGGTCGTACCAATTCAACTGTGTAGCGACATATGAAAACGTCTCACGATAATCGGGTGAGCCCATGTCGTTGAAACTGCCGTTCGGCGCTATGTGCACACCGACACGGTTGGAGGGCCAAACCGTAACCACCGCCTTGACAATCTCATCCAGGAACCGGTAGCGATTTTCCAGGCTGCCCCCGTAACGGTCTGTGCGATGATTCGTCTTGGACTGTAGGAACTGATCTATGAGGTATCCGTTCGCGGAGTGCAGTTCCACGCCGTCAAATCCCGCGGCTTTCGCGCGCTCTGCCGCGCGTCGATAATCATCCACGATGGCCGGAATCTCATCAGTTTCCAGCGCCCGCGGCGTTTCGTACGGCCGCTTGCCGATGGGTGTATGACTATAATCGCCATCAATTTTGATGGCCGAAGGCGCGACCGGAAGTTCCCCGTGTTCGTGAAAAGCCGCGTGGGAAGCTCGTCCACAATGCCAGAGCTGTAGAAACATGAAGGTCCCTTTGGCATGAACCGCATCCACCACCACTTTCCAGGCTTCGGCTTGTGCGTCCGAATAAATCCCCGGACTGTTCAACCAACCAATGCCTTGTTTAGAAACGACCGCGGCCTCGCTTATAATCAAGCCCGCGGAAGCCCTCTGAGCATAATACTCGGCCATCAAAGTATTGGGCATCCGCTCCTCGCCTGCCCGTGACCGGGTCAACGGCGACATGACGATCCTGTTTTTCAAGGAAAGTCCATGCAACCCAAATGGAGTGAATAAAGCATGCTTATTGAAACTTGTAATCATTTTCTCCCCCCGGATGGGCCTTGTGAACTCTTCTTAGGTCCGATCGTACCCCAAACAGGTTAATCTGACAATGCTTCATCCCTGTCAGCGAGTAGCCATATCTCTGCTCTCAGGCGCGTGCCCGAGCAGCTCGCCCCAATCTCGCGTGAATCTGTAGACTTGGCCCAGGCCATACAGGGAGAGAGTCATGAAGACCGTTTGATCCGGATCTTTTATTTTGTGCGTAACAGGGTCCTGCTCACGGACTTCGGAATACCTTAACAGCACGCTCCAACACCGGGGATGGTAATTCAGCCCGAAACTTGTGAAATACGCAAAGTTGAACTGGTGCGTGAACTGGTTTTCAAAGAAACAATCCAGGTCGGACGTCACCTTCACCTGAGGAGAGAGGAGTCAAGGAGGGGTCAAATCTGCTCTTGGCTCATTTCGGGGCCTCCTTGTATCAAAAGGCAGTAACCATATGAGTCAAGAGCAGATTTGACCCCTTGGGGCTTGGCCAAATACAAACTGGCCCACTTTTGCTCGATGGCCAGATTATTCGAGGGTAGCCAGGACCGCCCTGGGTATGTCCAGCAGGTCAGTCGCGGTCATAAAACGGCCTCGGCCTGCCTTGGCAATCTTTTCCGAGAGCTCAGGGGCCCCTCCGGGAAAATTGATCACATGGAGTTTAGGAAATTTGGCCGCGAGGGCGATAGGATGAGGGCCTACGTTCTGCCAGCCATCTGTCAAAAGGATTCCAATTCTCTGTTCCACTCGAGATCTTTGAATCTCACGAAGACCCGCGGAAAGCCCGAGCCCCAGGTTGGTACGGCCCTCGGGAAGAACATCCAAGACCTGACAAATGACCTGATCGATGTGCATCCCCTGATCAATTCGCTTCAGGAGGTTTACTTTTTCAGAAAACAAGACAATTCCGTATTCATCTCCATAGTCCAGATTCATGGCGAGAGATGCTACAGCGATGGCTGCCATAGAGAGCTTCATACCCTGCATGGAACCCGATGCATCCATCATCAGGATTGCAGCCTTTTTTCTCCTTCTGCGGTCAAGCACGAAGATGTTCTCGTACGACAAGGACCGAGATTCGGTCAGGCGTTCAAGGGTCTCATCCAGTACGATCTCATCTCCTTGGAAGTTAAAGCGCGAGGTCGTCACGTCGCCTGTGGGACGACCCTTGCTAGCGATTTCGCTTTTCGAAACCCTATAAATCATTCTCAGCATTAGGTGAATGAATTGTCTTCGGGTGGCGGCATCCAGCCTATCCCAGGTCAGAGTTAACAGTCTCCTGAGCAGGTCAGGATTATTGACTTCCCATTGGGCAAGTACGAGCCTGTAATTCCCTAGGATATCGCCCACACGGATAGAGTGTTCTTGCGCAAACTCTACAAGGGACTCTGACTGGCTTTCTTGAATCATTGATTCGATTCGCCAGTCCATACGAGTGTACTCTGACCTATCTCGCGGTATCCGGCTGGCCAACGTGCCAGCCTCCAATATCAGCCCCTCTTCAATTCGACTTTTTTTTTAGGACTTCGTAATCCGTGAAATATCTCTTCCACAATTTCTTCAGGACTCTTCTCAGAAGTCTCGTAAAGCCATATTCTATTTCTGAACGCCATCATTGCGGAATTGAGTAGCAGCTTTTCCCAAGTCTGCCCGATTTCCTCCAGGCCAGCGTCATCGGCTATCCGCAGGGCTTCGCGATAAATTCTCACCATATCGATACTGGCTCTCACGGAGGCTCCCAGTTTTAGATCCGGATGTGTACGGGTTCGTATGGCCAAGTCAACGGCAAGTTCAATCACTTCGCCGTCTACTTCGTTGGTAGTGCGTTTGACGATCTCGATTTCCTCATCTCTGCCCTGGTATTCCATCTTGAATGAACAAAAGCGGTCTTTCAGTGCCCTGGAAATTCGACTGATTCCGATGTCGTCCAGGGGATTCAGAGCGGCTATGATGCGAAAATTCTCGTGTGCTTCAACAATTCCCAGTCTTGGCACTGCCAGTTTGTTCTCGGACATGACCGTCACAAACACGTTGGTAGTCTCGTCAGGAAGTCTATTAAATTCCTCTACATACAGATACATGCCCTCTTTCATGGCCTGCAGCAATGGACCCGGATAGAAATGGTTAGGGAGATACCCTCGAGAAAGAGTCTCCGCAGGATCGAAATAGCCGATGAGTTTTGACGTTGTCATGTCGCTGTTGCCCGTGACTAAACAAAAAGGGGTTCCGCTGCATTCCGCAATTGCCCTGAGAATGGTTGACTTCGAAGTTCCCGGAGGTCCCTCCAGAAAAAGATGTCTCCCTGCTCCGAGCGCAGAGATGATCATGAGGATCTCGTCTTTTCGTCCAACCACCCTCCGATACACGGTTTCAAGCAACAGGGACATACGCGGCTCTCCTTTTTTCAACACATCTTGAGGTTGGGCATCTGGTCTTTTTCGGCCTGGACGATTGCAGACATGAGGTTGAATAACCCCACCAGATCTCGTTTATCTATCATTTCCACCGGTGAGTGCATATACCGAACGGGGATGGAGAGCATGAGCATCGGGACTCCCTTAGCCAGAAAGTGTTGGCCATCCGTGTAGCCTCCCGTGGGACCAAATTGGATAGGAATGTTATTCTGACGGGCCAAGTCGATAACCCACTTTGCAAGTCTAGGGGTGGAGATGGAGAGGTGGTCCATCAACCGAAGAACGGGGCCATTCCCCAAAGCACACGGGCCGTAGTGCAGTGGAACTCCTGGGACATCTGCACTGGAAAACGAATCGACCGCGAACATTATATCCCATGCGTTTCTCGCGGAAAGGGCTTGCCCTCCGACGGCGCCTATTTCCTCCTGGACCGTCCACGCGAAAGTTACTTCTCGGTCCAGGTCAATTTTCGAGATTTTTTCGAGTAACTTGAGTAATAACGCGCAACCAAAACGGTCGTCGAGCGCCCGAGCTGCATACCTGTTATTGTTGAGCACGATAAAATCTTTTCTGAACACAATGGGATCGGCGATGGCAACGCCAAGGTCTTCGGTTTCTTCTCTGGACGAGGCCCCGATATCAATGACAATCTCGTCCCAGGTAGGGACGTGACGAAGCTTTTCATAATCTTCCAAGGCGGTCATCAAATGCGGGGGTCTTATGCCTATGACTCCCGGTATCTTTCCCGTGTCGGTTATTATTTCCACTGCCCGACCGATGAGAAGTCTGTCGTCTAGGAGGCCAACCTTGCGCATTCTCAGAAATCCATCGGCTTCGACGTAGCTCACAATCATTCCGATTTCGTCCATGTGAGAAGCAAACAGCATTCTCGGGTATCCGGAACCTACCGACGCCACAACATTGCCGATCGCATCGATCTCCGCGGAAGCGGAAGGCTGAGCCTTTTTGGCAATGAACTCCCTCACGCGAGTTTCATATCCTGAGAGACCCGGGACAAAAACCAGTTCTTCTATTAACTCTCGCATAATTGACTCCTCCCATCTGAGCATGAACCGCGACCCGTTATCAGTCGCGTTACATCTTTGAGGTTGTTGCGGTAGGTTACGAGAGGCCCGAAAGAAAAAGGGCCCCCGGTCCCACTATCCATCCATCGCGGGGTTAACGAACCTTGAAGATCTGGAAATTTCTGGTCGCGAAAATGTCTTACTGACCACGACCCACGATAATGTCCGGCAGGGCCTGCAAGAAATCGAGGACCAACGTTTAGATTCTGATAACCGCATGAATGATCGACCATAGTCCTCTCGTTGGTCCTCGCAATACTGCCTTACAGACTGGACCTTTACAACCTGGTGAATTCAGGTTCAGGCCATTCCTTGTCAACATTGGCGAAGTTCTTCAGCGGATGGACACCCCAATTCAGCGGCTTCATTTCCTTGACCACGTCTTCACCGTAATACTCAGTGAATCCCTTCATGAACTGATCGAGGTCCATTCTCTTCTCGCGGCGGGCCAAGGCGGCCTCGAGCTTCGCTTCGTTGGTCACATCCGGCACAGTCCAAAATGCAACCATGTCGACCAGCCACAGGTTAACTGCCGAGTATATCTCTCCTTTCGCGGCAGGATCCTGCCAATAATGAATCATGAAATTGTATCCGGGACAATAATTCAGGCGATTAACCTTCTTTGCCCTTTTCAGCTTATCCTCGAATCCGGAAAGCTGATGCGACGCCAAAGAGGCGCACATGCCGGACAGCCATACTTCATCGAAGTTGGCCAGGTCTTGCCCAATCATAGCTCTCGCGCCAACCACAACAGCATACTTCTTCTTGGGGTCGACATAAGGCGGGATGCCGTTGATTGTCCATTGACAGCCGGGACACGCGCCACCTACGAATTCCATCACGTTCGGATAACGGTTGACAACCTGGGCCACAGGCCGCTGGTATGGATATTTCACCTCTTCGATGGTCTTGCCAAGTACTGTGATTTCGCGCAAGTCGCCCGTACCTACTCCATCTTTCATCGCGGCTTGGTGAGCCGGAACTTCGAGCGGATGGAAACCCATAATCGCGCAGGTAACCGCGCCGAATGCCACTACATCGGGTGAAGCCAGGACAATGCCTGGTCTTGTGACGAGACCAGCGTGCGGCCCGGAACCATCCATGCCCTCGATACCGTCCAGAATGTTGAGCTTGAGGCGGGGGCCAAGGGCTTTGACCACATCGACGGTGGCCCAGCCGTTGTCCAGTTGATTCTTGTGGATGAAAGTCCTCTGGCTATTGTGTAAGGCTCCTATCCACGATTTGATTCCGAGCGTGACGACCTGCACCAGATTCGTCTTCATCTTGGGAACGTTGATGACTACATCAGCTTCGATCAGGGATCGCGGAAGCTTCACCACGCCAAAGCACCTGGCGTTTGGCACCTGGACGTCCACGTACTCGTCTTGATCCCAGTTCACCACCTCGTCTGCGCCGCCACGCATGGCTGCGTCATACATACCGGTCACCTTGAAAGTCGTAAGCGGATCGCCATGCCAGCCTGTCTGTTCGCCGACTCTCACAGTGGCTCCGGTCTCTTTGAAAACCTTTACCACAGCCTCCACCATTGCAGGGTGGGTGACCTCGCCCTCTTCGGGCTTCGTTGCCGCGATCATGTTCGGCTTTATGATAACCTTGTCAGTAGGCTTGACAAAGCTTTTCGCCCCGCCCAACAAATCCACGACTTCTCGAACCGCACGTTCAGCCTGGGTGTAGTCGGTTGCCCTGGTAATGGCGACTTTGCTTTTTTCCTTCGGTGGTGGCGTCTCCACGAGCCTTCGCTCGCTAGGTTTGTCCAAATAGGTTTTCATTCTGTCCTCCCGCGCGTGGTCTAGATTCCTCTCCGCCGCTCGTTGCGACCGACAGGAAAACAACTCCTCATTACGAATGATGCCAAGGACTAGAGGCCGTGCCCTCACCCCCTTCCTCTGGAATTGCCCCCTATGCCCTTATATGTGCCGCGATCATGCAGCTTTCAGCTTGCCCCCAGGTTTCCTCATTCCAAGCTTTTCCCTGAACTCGGCGGGCGAGATGATCTCTCGGCCCATGAGCTCGATGATCTGTTTGAACATGTTGAAGTGGTCGATATTTTTCTTGATCTGGTCATTACGATGCGGCCACATCCATACGGTGTCTTCCATCCCGATCCGAATGTTGAGGCCCAGCAGCAGCGCAAAAATGGCCAAATAGCTGGACGCCCTGCCCGATGCACACACCACGATCTCAGAGTCTTTGTCGATCTCTTTGATGCGGTTCGTGTAATGCATGATCACCTCAACCATGGCCTTCGGGTTTTGCATTGGCGACCCACCGGGTAGGGTAGGAAGGATGATCCAGTAGTAGGGTTTTTCCAGCACACCTGTCTTGATCAGGTACCTGTCTGCGTTATCGATGTCCCCGTCACTGTAGACCGCGATCTGGGGTTTCACCCCTAGTTCCTGACAGATCCGCGTCTTCTCGATCATCACATGCGGAGGCTTTACAAAAAGAGTGTCCCCGCAGTAAGCGGCCACGGTATTGATGGGGGTCTGATCAAACAGACCGTCTTCCAGACACGCTATCATCTTGGACCATTCTCCCGCCTGGAAGGGGACCATACACCCGCACACAATCCTGTCTGGATACTCTTTTCTGACAGGGTCGATCACGTAGTGAAAGAGTTCCGGGTCCAGCACGTTATATCCTTGTTCGTCTCGAACGTGGATATGAACGTTCGGCGCCCCGGCCTCCAGGCAGGCAAGGGCTTGATCTCTGATTTGGTCTGGCTTGATGGGATGGTTAGGGTTGCCTGTCGTGCTGTAAAAGGCTCCAACAATGGTCTGGGAAATGAAGACCTTTTGTGGGATATCCCAGGCCGGTTGAACCTCGACGCCCACCCCGTACTTAGTGCCGTGAGGATCCACGATTTCCGGAAGCCCATACGGAATCCAAATGCATTGGAACTCTTCCTTACGTCCCAAGGGATTGACGTCTTTCTTCCATTCGTTGACCCATTCCCAATTCACCTTGTCAGTCATGGCTAACTCCTCCTTTTGGCCCGGCGGCCGATAAATGGTAGGCGGCCTTGTACTGGGTTGGAATTGACGCGACCTGAACCCCCGATTACTATTTTCAAGCACTGCCTTGAAAAGTAAATATGAAAAAAATATGAAAAAATATTAGGAAAATTCTAATATTCTAATTGCTTCAAAAAGGAATCGTTGGACGTTTGATTGCGGCAAGTCACAGAAAGAGCCTCATTGTTCATGATTGGCTTGATCACGCGAAAGAGAGATAGAAGAGGGTGATTCTGAAGGCGACAAAACCCTACTCTTTGTAGAAAATGGACGCTCTGGATAAGAGGCGTGACGTCGGGGCCAGCGGGATATTGCTGTGAGGATCGACATCAATGCTTTCGCACAACGGATCTGTCCTCAGCCCGGAGGTGAGAAATGAATCTCGTCAGTGAAATTGTCCGTTTTCATGATGAAATGATTGGGTGGCGGCATGAGTTTCACCGCTTCCCTGAAATAAGCCATGAAGAGAAACGTACCGCCGCGACCGTTGCTTCTCTCTTACGCTCTTTTGACGTTGATGAGGTCATCGAGGGAATCGGCGGAAACGGTGTGGTCGGCGTGGTGAGAAATGGGAACGGCATGGCCGTAGCCCTGCGTGCGGAGTTGGATGCCTTGCCTATCACCGAAGCGGGGCAGAACGATTATCGGTCCACGCGGGAGGGTGTAATGCATGCCTGTGGACATGACGGGCATGCAGCCATGTTGCTAGGTGCAGCGCGCTACCTGGCTGAACATCGTAACTTTAACGGGTCGGTCATTCTTATTTTTCAACCGGGAGAAGAGACCGTTTCGGGTGCCTCAAGCATGATTCGAGACGGTTTGTTCCAAAAATATGATGTCAAGGGCATCTTTGCAGTACACAACTGGCCCGGCATGCCCGAAGGCTGTATGTGTGTTGTGCCTGGTGCCGTCACGGCATCTGTGAACAACTTTTCCATAACCATTACCGGAGAAGGTGCCCACGCCGCCGTCCCTCACCGATCATGCGACCCCATCGTGGCCGGCTCAGCCATGATCTGCGGCCTGCAAACCATTGTATCTCGCAATATGGATCCCTGTGAGCCGGCGGTCCTATCTGTGACAAGTTTCCAATCATCTTCCACCACTTACAACATCATTCCTAGGGAAGTCGAGCTCAAAGGCACCGCACGACATTTTGGCTCGGAGTTGGAGGCGCTTTTCCCGGAGAAAATCAGTCGCCTGGCAGAACACATTGCAGCAGCTCACGGAGTTTGCGCGCTCCTTAGGTATGTGAAGGCGTGTCCGCCTACGGAGAATACTGGCCAGGAGATTTTCCTTGCCAGGAAAGTCGCTTCCGAGATTCTTGGTGATGAAAATCTTATCCAATATTCACCAGTCTTGATCGGAGATGATTTTTCCTTCTTTCTGCAAGAAAGACCGGGCGTCTACGCTTTCATCGGGAACGGTCTCGGATCAGCTCCGTTGCATAGCCCCTATTACGACTTCAATGATGCAATACTTCCCATGGGGGCCAGTTACTTCGTCAGGCTGATCGAAGCGGCCCTGCCATAAGAGGCTAGCAGTGCTCCAAGAGAAAGGAATGTCCGTGTAATTAAGAGGATGAGCAGTGGCAGAGGAGTTGCCGTGTGGACAGGGGTGCCTGAGCAAAAAAATCCCTTGAACACTCGATCATTGTCCGATAAACTAGATATTGAATATTGTGACGTAAGAGCCACAAAAAAAAGTAATTCTCCCAATTAACGATTTACCCGCAGTTACCAATTGAAAGGTGGTGGACGCTAACTTTATCGTTGGAAGACGACTAGTCTCATTTCTTTCGAGGCCCAGTGATGGAGAGGAGCCAGCCACGGGAGGCAGTGATGTACAAAAGGTTCTTGTACCCGGCACGCACGGGGAGCCTGTTGCTAGTAACCAAAGTGATGTCGATTACGATCTGGCATGCCCGTCGTTGGAGCAGATCGGCGGTCAGTGGGTAAAACTCAGGGGGCATCGGGAAGAGTGGTGAGGATTCGCCTTCGCCGAGGACGCGTGGCGAGGGGGGGGACTGGGAAAAGGTCTCGCTTCTGGTGAATCTTTGAACAGCACTCTCGCCGGCTGTTCGCAAGAGAGATAGGGGGTGGAAGCCTCAGACACGGCATCAGCTATTATCCCTTCCATTTGACTCATGGATACTCTCGCAAGAAGCAACAAGGAGGCCTCCGGTGCCAAACATGATTTCTTACGAAGAACTCCATCAAAGAGTGACCGAACTTCACAAAAGGGTTCTCAACCGGACTCAGATAGAAAGGAAGGTGGTCTGGGAGAGGGTGCTTTGTGATCCGTTTATCAACATATTGCCGGCTGGGTTTGCATTATTCAATGAAGATTTTGTGTTGCTGAAGTGTAATCGAGTTTATGCAGATTTCATCCCACGGCACACGCCCTATACTGCTGAAAAGGCCCTAGGAATGAGCCATTTCGATTACAAACCCGGCAGCGAGGAATTCTCTGCCCCATGGTTCAGGCATGTAAGGGACTCGGGTCAGTCAGAAACCTCCTATGACTTCCAGCTACGGGTCTTGAGAGATGGACAATATGTCCTGAGCTATTGGGATGTCCACCTTTCCCCAATCATCGACGAGACCGGAAGATTAGCCGGCAGCATTATGTGTTGCATTGATGTCACTGCACGGCACTCGGTTAAGAAGATACTGGAAGAGAAAGAGGAAAGGTTGACTGCCAGTGAGCGTAGTCTCGCGGATATGAAGGCCGCGCTGAGAGTTCTATTAGCACTCAGGGAGGAAGACAAAAGCCGACTGGAGGAACAATTGCTCACAAACCTGGAACAGAGGCTTTGCCCCTGGATAGAAACACTGAAGAGGACCCGATTGGATGGCGAGCAAAAGACCTGCGTCGAGATGATAGAATCGAATCTGATTAACCTCACCCCATTGTTCCCCCGCAACATTTCATCAAGAGTCTTTCGCCTTACACCCACAGAAATGCAAGTGGCCCAGTTGGTGAAATTAGGGATGACCAGCAAAGAGATAGCTTCGGTCTTGGCGGTGTCCAAGGAATGTGTCGACTTTCACCGAAATAACCTCCGGAAAAAGCTCGGGTTGAACAAACAGAAGACAAGCTTGAGAAACCACCTCTGGTCTGTACTGGCCTCATGATCCTCGCAGGAAAATTCAGGTTCATAGGCGGCTGCCATCGGCTTTGTTGGGCTTAGCACAGGTATCCAATCACCGGAACCTTGTGCGGTGTGTCCATTTGCTTTCCTGCCCCGGTTGCCCTCCGCCCATGAGACTCGTTAGCCTCTTTTGCCTTGAATCGAGATGGTAGGAAGCTGGATCAAAATTGCTCAGGTTCTTTGGAGTACATTGGAAACAAGGGGGTAAAACTTACCGGTTTGTCCGGTCCGCAATTTATAGCAATTGCCAAAAATTATGTCCGGTGGATCCCCAATGTCTCCCCTGCCTTGCTTGCCCTGCTCACCCGTCGTTCCCGCGAAAGCGGGAACCCAGGAAAGATTTCTGGATTCCTGCTTCCGCAGGAATGACGGAATGTCGTCCTACCGAATCGGACAAAAATTTTGGCAACTACTATAAAAGAGCAGTGCCAGTATGGCACTCCTCGTCTTGCCGAACAGTTCGGCCCCGAATCCGGATTGTCCTTCTGAACTCTTCATAAGTCCGATCGTACCTCAAATAGGTTCATCTGACAATGCTTCATCCCTGTCAGCGAGTAGCCATATCTCTGCTCTCAGGCGCGTGCCCCAGCAGCTCTCCCCAATCTCGCGTGAATCTGTAGACTTGGCCCAGGCCGTACAAGGACAGGGTCATGAAGACCGTCTGATCCGGATCTTTTATCTTGTGCGTGACAGGGTCCTGTTCACGGACTTCGGAATACCTTAACAGCACACTCCAACACTGGGGATGGTAATTCAGCCCGAAACTTGTGAAATAGGCAAAGTTGAACTGGTGCGTGAACTGGTTCTCAAAGAAACAATCCAGGTCGGACGTCACCTTCACCTGGAGGTTCACGTTGGTCTGGCGGTTCAGGTCTTCCCGTTTCGCGTCCTCGGTGAACTGGTGCAGAACTCTGAGCAAATCTCCTCGGTGATCCATCAAGCCTACGTTAAGGCTATACTTTCGAGCCCTGTTAAGCACGGGATCGTATTCGGCCTGTGCTGTAAGGTCCACCAGCGCATGAGGTTTGATGGTCAGCTCCGCCTGAGTGTTAGTCCATCCGTAAGGGTTGAGAAACCTATCCTGGGGCTGCAATTCCGCGCCTCTAGTGCTGTAGAAATCGAATCCCTGGGAAATGCTCAGAGTCACGAAGTCCAGGTATTCGTTAGGTCCGAGACGGCCCGTCAGGGTCTGGCGCATTTCCGCAACCAACAGGCTCGCTCGATCCATGCGATCTGAATCGTCGAAATAAGGATAAGTCTGCTGTTTTGTGAACGGCCTGTAAGTCCAGGTCACACGAGGACGGATCGTGTGCTTGACACGCTGAAATCCAAGGAAACCCCGGTCGTACACTGCGTTCAGGTCCGTAAACGCATCCGCATTCACCTGATATAGATCGGTTCGTATTGTCTGGACGGAGCTTACGCTTTTTTCACGTTGATAATAGTCCGCCGCGTATGCTTTCGCGAAATACGTCATGGACGGTTCCAGCTTGAGATAACGTCCGAGAGCTACCGGAAGGCTGAGGCGCGTGTCCGCGTTGAGCCTGCTGCCCAACCATTGGTTGTTCATAACAGGAGCGTGGTAATGGTTGAAGACCAGGTTGGTGCTCGTGTAAAAGGGAGTGTACGGTATTTGCTGGTTGAATAGCGCCCCCGTTATGATAGGGATATTTTGGACGCTCAAAGCGTTGTCGGGAAGGTCGAGGTTGTCAAAGTGCCTGGCCTCAGTCTGAAAGAGGAAATTAGTCCACTGCCGGTCGATCACCACATTAGATTCCAGGTACCGAACCCGCAGCCGCCTGTCGAATCTATCTCCCCATAATTCAAAGTAGTTTCGGTCTGAAACCCAGTTGGCGTTGGCCTTGAGTTTAATACGTTCAACAATTTCCTGGTCATGCCGCCAGGTGAAATAAAAACGGTGGCTCCTGGGATTATCTTCCGGGCCGTACTCCCAGTCGTACGTGTATTCGCCATAGAATCGGCCGGTCAAGTCCTCGACCGGAAAATATCGGAACTCCAGAGACGCCTGCGCCGCTCTCTTCGTACAGATCCTCGGAACGATCGTGGCGTCCACGCTGGGAGCAAAATCGATGAAAAAAGGCAGCCGAACGTCTATCCCCCTCTTGCTGCTATTGGCAAGGGTCGGCATGAGGAAACCGGACTGTCTCTTTCGTTTCGCAGGATAGACCAGCCACGGCAGGTAGAAAACGGGAATGTTCTTTATGTAGAAGAAGCCATGCCTTAGTCTGCCATAACCCTCCAGGGTCACGTCAAGGTCTTTTCCGGTTATGCGCCAATCCGGGGTGGTCCCATCGCATGTGGTGAAACTCCCCTCTTCAATGTGATAGGTGGAATCTCCCGTCTTTTCCAGTTTCTTGCCTTCCAGGTACACATTGTGTCGGGTCAGCAGCAGTTTGCCGTTGACAATCACGCCAGTGGCAGGGCCTATGTTAATTGTGATCTTCTCCGCTTCAACAACGTCACTTCCCATGCGGACGATGACCTTTCCCATGGCGGTCAACTCACCAGATTCGCCATTGTACTGTATACTGTCCGCTCTGAGCCGCATGTTTCCCTGGCTCAGTTTCACATTGCCTCTGGCCACAATGGTCTTCGTCTCATAATTCCACGACAACCTGTCCGCGCCCAATTCGATCGGCACGTCAGTGGGGATAATGGTGGTTTCCTTTGATGTATCGCCGGCTGTTGCCTTTTGCGCCGCGGCATCGCTTGCTGCCAGGTGAATTGCGGAACCCAGGAACGCCAAGCCAGCCGCGAGCACCGCTGACTTGCGCAGAAACGCGCCTCCGCGGACCCCGATCAGCCACAGGGAACATTCGAGGCCCAGCGGCTTGTGGGCCGGTCTAATCGTCGCGTCCAATTGGGGTTGATGCATAGGCGTCAATCGTCTTCAATCCCGCATGCCCGCCGCACAGGGCCGATCATATAAAGCGAGCCCGCGGCCAGGATCACATCTTCGCGGGTTGCCTTTGTTCTTAGCATTCGGAAGCCTTCGGCAATGCTTTCCGCGGGAGTGGCGGGCACTCCAAGCGCTCGAACTTCCGCAGCCAGTTCCTTGGGTTCAAGGCCGCGGTCTCCCTGGGGGGCCACACAGACAACCTCCTTGGCCGCGGGAGCGATTATGCCGACCAGTCTCCGGTAATTCTTGTCCCTTAACATGCCCAGCAGCACCAACGGCTTCACGCCCGGGTAAACTTGTCTGAAGGTGCTTTTCAAGAGCCGCATCCCTTCCGGAGTATGCGCGCCGTCTATCACAACATCAGGATTGCGG
>Ga0172371_10007662_pt1 | contig 15299 bp, 16 predicted proteins | sample Lak12m_FD_114543 | JGI IMG/M metagenome (GOLD analysis project Ga0172371, IMG submission 114543) | Freshwater microbial communities from Kabuno Bay, South-Kivu, Congo - kab_022012_12m | ecosystem: Environmental > Aquatic > Freshwater > Lake | place: Democratic Republic of the Congo: South-Kivu... | reverse complement strand
CTAGCAGGCTGCTGAAATACGCTGCCCCGCCCTGGCATCCTGAGCTAAGGCGGCGTGCTTCGGCATCCCGTTGTTGATAGAATATCCCTGCAAATCACGTATGTGGAGGGCGCGATGCGCGGGGACGAAGAGCGGCAGGCCGGGTTCATCCTCATGACCACCCTCGAGGACGTCGTGCCGGCTGACCACCCCTTGCGCGCGATCCGCGCCATGGTCGATGCGGCCCTCGAGCAGATGAGTCCCGAGCTTGCGGCCCTCTACGCCTCCGGCGGTCGCCCCTCGGTCGCCCCCGAGTACCTCCTGCGCGCGCAGCTCGTGCAGATCCTCTACGCGGTCCCCTCCGAGCGGCGGCTCGTCGAGGAGCTTGAGTACAACCTCCTGCTGCGCTGGTTCGTCGGCCTGCCCCTGGACGAGCCGGTCTTCCACGCCACCAGCTTCACCAAGAACCGCGACCGGCTGCTGAACGCGGAGATCGCCGAGGCCTTCTTTGCCGCCATCCGCTCCCAAGCCGAGGCGCACAAGCTGCTCTCCCGCGAGCACTTCAGCCTCGACGGCACGCTGATCGAGGCCGCCGCCGCGCTCAAGAGCCTGCGGCCCGTCGATGAGGACGAGGGCGAGGAGCCGCCGGCTCCTCGAGGCGGCGGCCGCAACCCCGACGTCGACTGGCACGGCGAGCGGCGCGGCAACGCCAGCCACCGCTCGAGCACCGACCCCGAGGCGCGTCTCGCGCGCAAGGGCGACGGCCGTGAGGCGCGGCTCTGCTACGCCGGCCACAGCCTGATCGAGAACCGCAACGGGCTGATCGTCGATGCCGAGCTCACGCAGGCGAGCGGCACCGCCGAACGCGAGGCCGGCCTGCGCCTGCTGGCGCGGGAGCGTCGCCGCCGCGGGCGCGGGCGCATGAGCGTCGCCGCCGACAAGGGCTACGACACGAAGGACTTCGTCGCCGGCGTGCGCGCGCTCAAGGTCACCCCGCACGTGGCGCGCAAGAAGCGCGGCAGTGCGATCGACGGACGCACAACGCGTCACCCCGGCTACGCCGTGAGCCTGCGGCGGCGCAAGCGCATCGAGGAGGGCTACGGCTGGATGAAGGACGTCGGCGGGCTGCGCAAGCTGCGCCACCGCGGCAGGGCCAAGGTCGCCGCCCTGTTTACCTTCAGCTGCGCGGCCTACAACCTGGTGCGCCTGCGAAGCTTGCTGGCGGAGCCTGCCCTGACGTAGGGAGAGGGGCCAGGAACGGAGCCTCAGGGCCCGTCCCACCGGCTCGAAACGCCCTGCACCCGCCAGCTCTCCGTCTGCTACGACCCGGTTCGGCAACCGCGCTCCTCTCAGACCGGCCTTCTTCCGCAGCCTGCTAGAGGTCGACTTCGTCAGGCGCCCGGCGCTCGTCGGCGAACCAGTCGGTGGCCGCGAACGCCTCGTCGGCGATGGCGTCGAGCGGCAGCCTCAGGTACCTGCCGCGCGCCTCGACCGCCACGCTGCCGTCCGCCAGCAGCAGCTCGCCGGTGCCCTCGAAGAGACGGGTCGTCTCTCTGGTGATGCGTCCCACGACCCGTATCTCGTCGTCCAGCGGCACCGGTCGCCGGTACTTCACCGTCAGCTCGACCGTGACGCCCCAGGTGTCGGCGTGAGCGGTGGTCACAGCCCTCCCGATCGTCTCGTCGAGCATCGCCGAGGAGACGCCGCCGTGTAGTCGGCCGGGGTACCCCTGATGCTCTTCGCGTGGCGTGAACACGCCCAGCAGCTCGCCGCCATCCAGCTCGTAGAAGCGTCCCTGAAGGCCCAGGGGGTTGTCCCGGCCACAAACGATGCACATGCGGCTGACGTTCTGACTCGCGATGATGCGACGCTGCAATGGCCCTCCTTCCGCCGGGACGGCTCATCGGACCCCGGCGCATCATACGGTACACTCCTGGCCCGCGCCCCATACAGCAGAGGATCCGTGGACGCCCTCATCCTCTCCGCGTTGAGCAGCGCCGCCGATCGAGGCTCCGAGGCGCTGCGCGCGATACAGACGACGCTCGGCACGCGCGGCCACGACGTCGAGACCATCGACGTGGTCGCCGCCGACGTGGGCCCCTGCCGCGGCTGCGGCAACTGCGGGCTGCACACCCCCGGGCGCTGCACGCAGAACGACGACATGCAGACGATACTGCCGCGTGTGGTGCGCACCGACCTCCTCGTCCTCGCCTCGCCGGTGCGCTTCGGCAGCCACTGCTACCCGATGAAGCTCGTGATCGAACGGTTCATGCCGCTCAACGGCCCCGTCTTCGTGATCCGCGACGGCGAGATGCACCACCGGCCGCGCTACCCGCGACGGCCGGCGCTGCTGGGCGTCGGGCTGCTGGACACCGGCGGCCCGGCCGGCGACGGCGACGCGTACCGGGCCCTCATCGACAGGCACGCCGTCAACCTGGCCTCTGCAGCTCACGCCTCGATCGTGATCTCTCCGGACAAGAGGGCATCGGTCGCGGTCGAACTTCTTGTCCGGGCACTCGAGACCGTCGAGCCGGCGGTCGCCGAGCGTACGTCACTGCGAGACCGGCGATGAACGTCCTGCTGATCCAGGGGAGCCCGCGCGGACGACGCGCCAACACCGCCTCGATCCTCGCCTTCCTGGCGGCCGAGCTGGCGGCCGGCGGTGCGCGGTCCGAGACGTACGCCGTATCGGCCCGCGGGCCGGGGCCGGAGGATCTCGACCGGCTGCCGGCGCAGCTGGCGGCGGCCGACGCGGTCGTGCTGGCCGCCCCCGTGTACCTCGACACCGTGCCGGCCGCCACGCAGCGGCTCTTCGAGAGCCTCTCGGCCCACGGTCCGGGGCCGGCGCTGCCGCTCTACGGCATCGCGCACTCCGGCTACTTCGAGCCGGTACACAAGCTGTGCGAGCTGCGCACGATGCGGCTGTTCTGCGAGGCCGTGAGCTGGAGCTGGCGGGGCGGTGTCGGCTTCGGCGGCACCTCGCCGATCGAAGGCCGTCCCCTCGCAGAGCTGGGCAGCCTCACCAGACGCCTGCGTGCCGGCCTGCACGCCGTGGCCGCAGACATCGCGGCCGGGCGGCCGCTCTCCGAGAAGACCGTCGCCCTGTGCTCGCGGCCGCCGCTGCCGCTGCCCACCCGGCCGGTCGTCTGGCTCACGAACCGGCAGGGTCGCACGGAGCGCCGGGAGGTCGACGCCTTCGCGCGACCCTACGACCGGCGCCCCTGAGCCGCCGGCGCCGACGGGGGCAGCCGCCCACCCCCAGCCGCCCTCGCTCAGCGACGCCGCGAACGCACCCAGCGCACCAGCGCGGCCACGCCGCTGGGAAGCAGCGCGACGAGGACGACGAGGAACAGGGCCAGCGCCAGGTTGTCCTTGACCCACGGGATGTTCCCGAAGAAGTAGCCGGCACTCAGGAAGATCGTCACCCACAGCGTCTCGGCGAGCGCCGCGAACACCACCAGGCGCCGGAACGGCATGCGGGCGACGCCGGCCACGAACAGGGCCAGGCTCCTGATCACCGGCATGAAGCGCGCCAGGACGATCGCCACGCCACCGTGACGGGCAAAGAACAGCTCGGTGGCGGCGACGTGCTCGGGCTTGATGAAACGCCGCGGCTTGCGGGTGAGGCGGCCTCCGACGAAGCGGCCGATGGCGTACGCCGACAGGTCGCCGAGGAACGCCGCCAGCAGCAGGCACGGAGCGAGGATGGCGATGTTCAGAAGACCGCTGCCGGCCAGCGTGCCGGAGGTGATCAGCAGCGACTCCCCGGGCAGCCAGGGTGCCACGACCAGCCCCGTCTCGGCGAAGATGAGGACCGAGATGATCACGTACACCCAGCCGTCGAGCTGCGCGATCAGCTCGGTGAGGTGCACGTCCAGGTTGACGATGTAGTCGAAGAACCGGGCCGGGAGATCCATCGTCACCACATACCCGGTATCAGCGCCCGGCGCTCCGGCGGGTAGTCGGGGAAGCGCTCCCGGTACCAGCGGTGATTGGCCCGCGCCCGCGGCACCAGGTTGGCGGCCGTCCAGACGGCGAAGGCCAGACCCGGCAGTGACCAGGTGGCGAGCGCCCAGCCGCTCCACTCCACGATCTCACCGAAGTAGTTGGGACACGAGACCCAGCGGTAGAGACCGCCTTGCGGGACGCGGTACCCGTCGCCCGACGCCCGCAGTCCGCGCAGCGTCGCATCGGATCTGCGGTTGACGGTCATGCCGGCCAGGAAGAGGACGGCGCCGGTGAGGAACCGCGGGTCGGTGAGCCAGTCGACGCCATAGCCGCCGGAGAGATCGAACAGCCACCAGGAGTTGAGCGCCGCGTTGACGCCGTTGAAGCCGACCGCCATGGCGACCACGCTCAGCGGCATCCGCTTGCCGTCGTCGCGCAGCGTGAACGGGTAGACGAAGGCCCGGTAGACGTAGTGCAGCTCCCAGAGGGCGAGGAAGGCCCAGGCGGCGGCATCGTCGAACGGCCGGCCGACGAGAAAGCCGACGAGGAACACCAGCGACGCCGGCGCCTCCATGAGCAGCCAGCCGAGGCGGTTCGGCAGGGTCGGGCCCCAGCCGCCGCGGACGTACCGTCCGTAGGGGGCGGTGATGAAGAACAGGGCCACGAAGACCGCGACCGCCACGATCAGCCAGCCGACGACGATCCACATCACCAGCGCCGCGCCGTCCAGTACCCCTCCCTCCGCCGCCTCGTCCTCGCGATCGACATGTCGGGCCATCCTACCGCCCGGGGGTACGCCGGCGCCGCGTCTACCCCCGCAGTGGTGTGCCGGCGCTGCCGAAGATGCCCCCAGCGGCCGACCCCATGTTCCTCCGCCCGGGAGACGACGCGGCGGCCGCCCCGTCCTAGGCTTGTCCTGCAACGACAAGACGGCCGGGACAGCGCCGACAGACGGCGCCGGCCGCTGAGGGAGTGGAGGCGAGATGAGCACCACCGCAGCACCGGACATCGTCGCGAAGCCCAGGCTGGACATCGGGCAGGTCTTCAGGCAGGGCTGGCGGCTCTTCGTGAAAGACATCGGCCCGCTTCTGGTGGCCACCCTGATCGCGTTCCTGCTCGGTGCGGTGACGCTCGGCATCATGGCCGGGCCGCTGTTCGCCGGCCTCTACGGCATGGTCGTGGCCCGCGTCCGCGACGGTCGTTCTCCCGAGGTCGGCAACGTGTTCTCCTGCCTCGACCGTTTCTGGAGCTACCTCGGCGCCGCCCTGGTCCTCACCATCCTCATCGGCCTGGCTTGGCTCACCATCATCGGCGGCATCCTGCTCACGGCCATCTGGCTGTACGTCTTCCCGTTGATGGTCGACCGCGGCATGGGACTCGGCGAGGCGATGCGGGTCAGCAAGGACATGGTGATGGAGCGCGGCTTCTGGGAACATGTGGCGCTGGTCCTCATCTACACCATCGTGACCGCGATCATCGGCTGGCCGTTCACCCTCGTCGCCACGCCGTTCGCCATCGTCGCCGTCACGGTCGCCTACTACCTCTGCTCGGACCGTGCGGATGCGGTCGAGAAGGCCTGAGAGGACGCGGCGAGTCCGACCGCCGGCAGACGCAAGGGCCGGCCGCGGAGACACGACACACCGGCGTCCGTCCGGCCGCCCTGCGCGGGCGGTGCTGAGAGCGGACGAGAAGGAGCGGGCCGGGAGCCCCTGCGGCGCCCGGCCCGCTCCGCACATCTCCCGCGTCTGGTAGCGTACGACGCATCACTCGGAGTGCGGCCGGCATCCGGATGCCGGCCGCACTCCGCACAACCGCTCCGAGGGGGTCCCGGTCATCATGGTCCCACGTCTACGACTGCTCATCCGATCGTATGGCCGCGCCGCACTCCTGCTCGCCGCGGCCGTCCTCGTCGCAGCCGCTCTGCCGGCCGCCGTGGGTTGCGGGTCCTCAGACGACGGCGCCGAGTCCGGCGGCGATGCCGGCTCCACAGCGGCGGCCACCACTCCCGAGGAGATCGGCGCGCAGGTGGTGGCCGTCTACACCGAGACGATGGCCGAGGTCGTGGAGCTCATGGAGCCGCGGCCCGACGCGGCCACGCTGGCCCCCGAGCTCGAGAAGCTCAAGGAGTACGCGATCGGGCAGCTCGTGGCGCTCGGCAAGCAGCGTGAGGCGCTCGATGCCGACGGGCGGGCGGCCTCGGACGCCGTAGTGCGGGACGGCCTCAGCTCCCTGTCGCCCGAGCTCTACGCTCAGTACCAGGAGGGGCAGTCCTACTATCTTTCGCAAGACATGGAGCTGGGTAACCTCATCGCGAGCTTCAACATCATCACGCAGTACGCCGACTACGACCTGCTGCGCAGCCAGGAACCCGACGAGGCCGAGCGCCTGGGACTCTGACAGACGCAAGGGCCGGTTCGGCGACCGCGAAGACCAAAGGATCGGACCGACATGGATCAAGCACGGGACCACACCGACCTGCGGGAGCTGCTGGCGGCGTTCGCCGACGCCGGCGGCGTCTCGGGACACGAGGGCGACGTGGCGGCGCTGCTGGCGGAAACGCTCGCGCCGCTGACGGACGAGGTGCGCACCGACGTCCTCGGCAACGTGATCGCGACGCGCCGCGGCAGCGGCGGCGAGGCGGCGCCGACGCTGATGATCGCCGCCCACATCGACGAGATCGGCGCCATGGTCAAATACATCGACGACGACGGCTTCCTGCGCTTTGTGCCGATCGGCGGCTGGTTCGACCAGACCATCCTCGCCCAGCGCGTGACGGTGCAGGGCCGCGGCGGTCCGCTGGTCGGCGTCATCGGCTCAAAGCCGCCGCACATCATGGAAGACGACGAGCGCAAGAAGCCGGTCAAGATCAAGGACATGTTCATCGACGTCGGCGCCCGCGACGCCGACGACGCCGCCGCCCTCGGCGTCGAGATCGGCAGCATCGTGACCATGGCCGCCGGGCTCACCGACATGGCCAACGGCCTGGTGACCGGCAAGGCGCTCGACGACAGGGCCGGCGTCGCGATGATGGTCGCCGCCATGCAGCGTCTGGCGGACCAGGACGTAGCGGCGACCGTGTACGCCGTCGGCACGGTGCAGGAGGAGGTCGGCCTCAAGGGCGCGCGAACGTCGGCCTATGGCCTCGACCCCGACGTCGCCCTCGTCTCCGAGACGACCATCCCCGGCGATCACCCCGAGGTCAGCGCCCAGCAGCGCCACGTCGAGCTCGACAAGGGGCCGGTGCTCACGGTCGCCGACGCGAACGGCCGCGGCGTCATAGTCCCCCGACCGGTGCTGACGTGGTTACGGGAGACCGCCGACGCGGCCGGCATCGCCTACCAACTCGACGTGGGCAGCGGCGGCACAACCGACGCCACCGCCATCCATCTCACGCGCAGCGGCATCCCGACCGGCGTGCTCAGCGTGCCGACGCGCTACCTCCACTCACCGATCGAGGTCCTCTCGCTGGCCGACCTGGAACGTTGCGCAGAGCTGATGGCGCAGGCCGTGCTGACCGTGCACGAGCACTTCGAGCACCGCTGAGAGGCCTGGCGCGGAAGCGGGCGTCGGCGGAGGCCATCGGCACGTGCACCACGGACACGACCGACGGGCGGCGGGAGTCACTCCCGCCGCCCGTCGGTCTCAGACATCTGCGCGACCGGCCGATCGGCTGCGGACCGGCCGGCTGCCGTCACGGCCGCAGCTTCCAGACGGCTCCCGAGCCCTCGTCCGGCAGCGTGTCCAGTGATGAGACGGCGCCGCTGAGGTAGACGCCACCGCGCGCCTTCGTGACGGCCCACGCCGCGGCGTTGCGCCTGCCGGCGTCGCTGAACGTCCGCTTCCACTTCGTGACGCCGGCGGTCGTCACCCGCAGCGCGAGAGTGGACACGTCGTCCTCGTTCCGGAACTGCCAGCCGGCACAGTACAGCGACCGTCCGCGGATCGCCAGATCGAGGAACATCGCCGGCTCCTTGGCCGTCGCGTGGTAGTAGGTCCGCACCCAGGCGCGCCGGCCGGCCGGGCTCCAGCGCTGCAGGAACGCCCTGGCTTCCTCCGGACCGTCGACTTCCATCTGACCGGCCACGTACACGTTCCCGGCCTGGTCGCACACCAGCCCACGGACCACGGCGGGCATCTTGTGGATACCCAGGCTGCGCGTCCACGTGCCGGCCCCCGAGCCGCGCACTCCCAGCAGCCGCGGGTACCAGTCGTCGCTGTCTGCATAAGACACGACGGCGAAGGCGGTCTGGCCGCCGAAGGCGATCCTCGCCTGGCCGGCAGTCTGCTCGGCCGGCACCTTCCAGAAGCGCGACCAGACACGTCGGCCCTGAGGCGTGATCTTGCTGACGCAGGAGCTCTGACGGCCGCTCACGTCCTTGACCCCTACCGCGTACAGGTTGCCCGCCGGGTCCATGGTGACCCCCTGGCACGTGCTGCCGCTGCGGGGCCTGGCGACGATCGGCGTGCCCCACTTCTCACGACCGGTGCCGGTGGAGAGGGCCACGACCCGGCCGCTGTTCTTGCCGGTACGGGTAAGGCCGGAAACGGCCACGTACAGGCTGTCGCGACCGAGCACCGCCGAATCGGCATCGAGGACGGCGGCGAACCCGGATGGGATCAGCGACCGCAGCCAGCGCCGGCGGCCGTTCTTGTCATACTTCGCCACAAGGACGTAGCTGCTGCTGCTCGTCAGCCGCTCGCCACCGACGTACACGTTGCCCCGCCCGTCGCTGAGGCACCACCAGGCGAACGCGTCGTCGTTCGGCCACGACCCGACCCGACGCGTCCAGTGGATGCGCTTGCCCGGACCTATGCGCGAGAGCACGATCCGCGATCCGTCTTCGCCGGCATCGCCGACCTGACAGACGGAGTAGACGCCCTTGTCCGGCGCCGGCGCGTTGAAGACGTCCACGGACGCCACGGCCAGCGGCGCCCGCTCGACCTTCCAGTAGACGCCGCCGTGCGCCGTGCGCGCGGTCTTCGACCCCGCCGCGGCCGGCCCGACGACCAGCAGCGACGCAAAGACGGCGAGCACGAACAGCACGATGCTCGCCGCCACGAACTCCATGGCAGGACCGCGACTTCGCCAATGGTGGCCGCTCCGCTCGTATGCTGTGATGTCGACCATCTCCGCGCTCCTTTCGCCGGCGCGCGGCTGCGCGCACGCCACGTCCTCAGGGCGCCTATCGGCATCTCACCGGCATGCTCTTGAACGCGGCCCTCGGCGACTTGACTGCATGTGCGGGCGCCGCAGGTGCGCACATCGTGAGCGGGCGCCGGCGGTCTAGGCCGGCGCCCGCTCCTCGTCTGCCCGTGATCGTCTCGTGCTACGGCCGCAGCTTCCAGACCGTCGCTCGGGCGGACGTTTCCGGCGTCTGGTCCAGCGGCATCGTGGCGCCGGCCACGTAGACGCCGCCCCGCCGGGGTTCGACGGCCCACGCCATCGCATCGCGCTTGCCGCCACCGGTCCACACCTGCTTCCAGGCGGTCGCGCCGCCGGTGCTCACGCGCACGGCCAGCATGGTGGCGGCGTCCTGGGCCCTGAGCTGGCAGCCGGAGCAGTACAGAGATCGGCCGCTGATCGCCACGTCGAGGAACATCGCCGGCTGCCTGGCCTTGACGTTGTAGTAGGTCCGCACCCAGGCACGGCGACCGGCCGGGCTCCAGCGCTGCAGGAAGGCACGCACCTGCTCGGGCCCTTTGACGGCGGTCTCACCGGCCACGTAGACGTTGCCGGCTGCGTCGGCCACTAGTCCGCCGAGCTCCGCGTCCTGGGCGTGGATGCTCAGACTGCGAGACCAGGCGTCGGCGCCCGACCCCCGGACGCTCACCAGCCGCAGGCGTTCTCTATGGGCAGCCGCCAGTGAGACGGCCGCATAAGCCCTGCCGCCGGCGAAGACGATGCGGGACTCGCCGCCGCAGATGGAGCGGCCGACCGACCACGAGCGCGTCCAGACCCTGCGGCCCTCGGCCGTCAGCTTGGTGATGCAGGGACGCTGACGCAGGCCCTCGCCGTTCTTGACTCCAAGAGCATGGAGGTTGCCGGCCGGATCCACCGCGACGTCGTAGCAGTTGCTGCCGTTCTTCGCCTTGGCGACGATCCTGGTGCTCCAGAGCATGCGTCCGGTGCCCGCGGCGAAGGCGACGACCGTGCCGACCTCGGGGCCGCCGCGGGTGAGCCCGCTGACGGCCACGTACACGTCGCCATCCGGACCGATGGCCGCCGGCCCGGTGGAGAGCACCGCCGCGCATCCCGGCGGCGACACCGAGCGCAGCCAGCGCTGCCGGCCGTGCTTGTCATACTTGCCGACGTACAGCCATGTCCTCGATCGTCTCTCCCGCATACCGGACACGATCACGTTGCCGTCACCGTCGCCGACACACGACCACACGTACGTGGAGTCCTTGCCCCAGTTTCCCACGCGACGTGACCAGACGACCCGCTTGCCGGGTCCTATCCGCGACACAATCGAGTAGGCGTCATCGCTTTCGACATGACCGACCTCACCGGCTACGTACACGCCGCCGTCGGGCGCCGCCGCGGTGTGCAGGTACGCGGAGAGGCTGCGCACCTGCGAGCGATCGACCTTCCAGAGCACGCCACCGTGGGGCACGTGTACAGCCCGCGATACGGCCGCTGCCCGGTCCGGTGCGGCAGCGGCGCCCAGAGCGAGCAGCGCCGCCAGGCAGAGCAGAAGACCAGCCATGGACCCTCGTCGCCGGACACCGCGTCGCGCCGCGACGACGCCGTACCGATTCCCGTCTATGCCGACCATCATCCGCTCCTTTCGACCAGCTGCGCCCAGACGCAGTCTGCCATTCTGAGCGTGTATCGGCCGACGAGCCCCGCAAGCTTGAGCGCCGCGCCGGATGAGTGCAGACACCGTCAGACCGGCGCGTCGAGCCGGCGAGCGCTGGTGGCGTCGATGAGGCCGAATGGAGACCGGCGGCAGGATCGGCACCCACGATCGCCCGGTCCCGCGCTCACGGGAGTAGACTGGCGCCGACCCGCAGCCCGCCGGGGGGATCGGGCCGGTCAGGGGGAGGGGCACGATGAGATGGAGGATCCTGCTCGGGGCGATCGCCGCCGTGCTCATCGCCGCCGCAGTGGTGATCGCCATGCTGATGATCCGCGCCGACGACCGGTCGGCCGAGCATCCGGTGTGGGATGCTCTGGAGCGCCACGACGCGGAGCTGCGGGCGATCCCCGGGGTGCTGAGCCTGGGTACCGTCGAGCCCGACGCCGGAGAGGCGGCGATCGTGGTCTACGTCGCGGCCGTCACACCGCAGATCGAGGCGGCGGTGCCCGACGAGCTCGACGGGTTCCCGGTCCGCGTGCAGGTCAAGCCGACCCCGCCGCCGGGACCGCCGACCATCGAGGGCCTCGTCGACGACGTCTCTGCCGCGACGAGCCAGCAGACCGCCGACGGCGTCGCCGGCACCGTCACGTTGACCGGTGAGCTGTACGCGCAGGGCCCGGGGACCGCCGCGGAGATCGGGCGGACCCTGGTCGTGCTGGTCCCCGATGACTGCCCCATCTGGCGCCCGCAGGGCGAGGGCAAGGACTTCACCGACTTCGCCGCCATCCAGGTCGGCCGGCGCTGCCGGGTCACGCTCGACGCGGCGCCGGAAGAAGGAGCCCGCGAGGCGACTGCCGTCGACGTCGAGATCTACCGGATCGACTGAGCCTTTCCCGCCGGCCGTGGACTCGCCTCAGCGATCGCGCAATGGCCTGCGCGATCGCGGACCGGCTCAGCGATCACGGACCGGCTCAGCGGCCGCAGTCCGCCTCAGCGATCGCCGGCCCGATCGGCCGGCGCGGCCTCGGCGGCGCCGCAGACGGGGCAGGCCTGCATGCCAAGCGGCCGCTCCAGGCCGCTCGCGGCCAGCAGCTCGTCGTCAGTGAAGACGTCGCGCACCGAGGCGTCGGCCACCAGCCGGCCGCCGCTCATCACCAGCACCCGCTCGCAGAGCTCGGCCGCCATGTCGAGGTCGTGGGTGGCGATGATGCGGGTGTGCTCGAACGAGGCAAGCAGGCCGATCAGGCGGCGCCGCGCCTGCGGATCGAGACCGCTGGACGGCTCGTCCATCACCAGCATGTTGGGCTCCATGGCCAGCACGGTGGCGATGGCCACGGCGCGCTTCTCACCGCCGGAGAGCCGGTAGGGCGGCCGCTCTTTGAGATGCGCGGCGCCCACCCGGCCCAGAGCCTCGTCGACGCGGGCCGCCACGTCCTCGGGCGGCAGTCCGAGGTTCAGCGGCCCGAACCCCACGTCTTCGGCCACCGTCGGCATGAAGAGCTGGTCGTCGGAGTCCTGGAAGATCATGCCGACGGTGCGCCGTATCTCCGGCAGCGTCGACTTGATCACCGGCAGGCCGCCGATGTGCACCGTGCCCTGCGTCGGCGAGAGCAGGCCGTTGAGGTGCATCAGCAGCGTCGACTTGCCGGCGCCGTTGGCTCCTACCACGGCGATGGCCTCCCCGTGCCCGACCTCGAACGAGACATCCTCCAGCGCCCGCGTGCCGTCGGGGTAGACGAATCCCAGGTCGACGACCGATATGGTGTGGTGGCTCATGCCGTCACTGCCCCATCCCGGTGGTCAGACGGCCGAGCAGCAGTGGCACGTCCACCAGGCGGAACGCGACGAACAGCGCCGTCCAGCCGAGTGTGAAGAGCAGATCGGCGCGGCCGAAGTGCAGCGTGCGAGCCATGCGGATGCGGCCGTCGAAGCCGCGACAGAGCATCGCCTCGTAGACGCGCTGCGCACGGGCGAAGCTGCGCAGCAGGAGCTGGCCGAGCATGAGACCGTACGGGCGCAGGCCCATGCCGCGGTGACCGAAGGAACGCAGCCGCCGCGCCTGTCCCAGTCTCTGGGCCTCGTCGCCGAGCACGAAGATGTAGCGGAAGAGCAGCAGGAGCTGCGTCACCAGGACGTCGGGGACGCGCAGCTTCTCGAGCGCCAGGCAGATCCCGATGAAGCTGGTGGTCGCCGTCAGCACCAGCGCCACGCCGGCGGTCAGCAGGAAGCGCAGGATGATCGAGGCGTACGAGACCCACCCGCCGCTGATCTGCAGGCCGCCGATCTCGGCCACCACCTGGCGGTCGAGGAACGGGTTGAAGACGCCCACGAACAGTGCGAACGGTGAGACGACGAGCAGGATGCGCGCCACGAAGCCGAGCGGGACACGACCGCCGGCGGCGAGCACCACCGGATAGACCAGGAACGGCAGCAGCTGGATCACGTCGTACTTGCCGAACGAGACCACGCACACGATGAAGACGAGCGTGGTGAGCACCTTGGCGCGCGGGTCGAGCCGGTGGATGGCCGTGTCCTGCTGCGCCAGCCGGTCGAGCCGGTCGAGGGTGGAGAGGCCTGTGGCGATGGCAGACATGCGATCTGTGCGAACCGGGTCGTGCCGGGGCGCCGCGCGAGCCGGGCCGGGACCGGGCGCTGCGTCTCCTCAGGCGATGTCGCCGGTCGTGGTGGCCACGAACTTGCCGTGCTTGACGCCTTTGGTACCGATGAGCTCGTCGGCGATGTGCTTGATCTCCCGCGCCACGCCGCGCAGGACGACGACCTCGAGGCAGTGTTCCGCGTCGAGGTGGACGTGCAACGTGGAGACGATCTCGTGGTGATGGATGTGCTGGTGGTCGATGAGCTTGTCGGACAGGTCGTGGGCGTGATGGTCGTAGACCAGCGTGACCGTGCCGACCGCCTCGGCGTCGCCGACGCTCCACTGCTCGTCGACCAGCGAGGCGCGGATGAGATCGCGCAGCGCCTCGGAGCGGTTCACGTACGCCTTCTCGGCGATCAGCTCATCGAAGCGTTCCAGCAGGCGCTCCTCGATGGAGACGCCGAACCGCACCACATTGGACATCATGAGCCTCCCGGTATCGCCGGCGCGACCGTCGCCGTCGCGCCGTGGCCGCTGCGCAGACGGCACGCACGCGTGCCACGACCGAGCGTCGACTATAACACGCAGCGTGCCACTGTTCTTGGAGTCGTGTGACATAGAACCGCCGGCTTGACGCCCGGCCACGCTCTCCTCTAGAGTCCGACGCGTCGTAGCACGAGTCTATAGTCCGTAGCACGGTAACACTACGTGCGTACGAGTCGCTTCTCCTGTCCTGAAGCGACGCGGCACGCGGCGTCACGGTGCCACGGCGTGTCCCGCACAGAGCCGAGAGGAGCCGCTCATGCACATGGCCGACGCCCTGATCTCACCCGCGGTGGGGGGCACGATGTGGGTCGCGTCGGGAGCGGCCACCGCCTACGCGGCCACCCGGGTGCGCAAGACGCTCGACCAGAGCAAGATCCCGCTCATGGGCATCGCCGGCGCCTTCGTCTTCGCCGGGCAGATGCTCAACTTCACCATTCCCGGCACGGGCTCCAGCGGCCATCTGGTGGGAGCGCTGATGCTCGCCATACTCCTGGGCCCGGAGGCGGCCTTCCTGGTCATGGCCTCCATCCTCGCCGTGCAGGCCCTCTTCTTCGCCGACGGCGGTCTGCTGGCGCTCGGCTGCAACATCTTCAACATGGGCGTCATCCCCATCTTCATCGCCTACCCGCTGCTCTACCGGCCGATCGTCGGCAGAGACGCCAAGCCGGCGCCCTGGCGCATCGTCGGCGGCAGCCTGGCGGCCTCGATCATCGGTCTGCAGATCGGCGCTTTCGCCGTGGTGCTCCAGACGACCCTCTCGGGCGTCAGCGAGCTGCCGTTCGGCACCTTCCTGCTGCTGATGCTGCCGATCCACCTGGCCATCGGCGCCATCGAGGGTCTCATCACAGCGGTCGTGGTGCTCTTCGTGCGCCAGGCCCAGCCCGAGCTGCTGGCACGCAACGCCGAGAGCAAGCCGATCGGCGGTCTGCGCGTCAAGCCGGTGCTGATCGGCCTGGCGGTGGCCGCCGTGCTGGCCGCCGGCGTGGTCTCGTGGTTCGCCTCCTCGTACTCCGACGGGCTGGAGTGGTCGATCGCCAAGGCGACCGGCACCGAGCAGGAGCTTGAGAACGGCAGCTCGGCCCACGACGGCGCCGCCAAGGTGCAGGAGAGCACCTCCTTCTTCCCCGACTACGCCTTCAAGGAGGGCGAGGCGGCTGAAGGGAGCGGCGCCGCGCAGGCGGCCGCCGAGGAGGAGCCGGCCTGGCCGGCGGTCGATGCCGGCACCAGCGTCGCCGGCCTGGCGGGGGCCGGTATCGTGCTCGTCATGGCCGCCATCATCGGCCTCGCCCTCTACAAGCGACCCGCGTCGGGGGCCAAGCCGGGCGCCTGACAGTACGGTACGGCGCGCCCCAGGCGCCGCTCAGACCATCTCGCGGCGGCGGTCGCTGTGGACTCGGACCCCCCGGCGACCGCCGGCCGCAGTGGACCCG
>Ga0172371_10007661_pt1 | contig 15300 bp, 17 predicted proteins | sample Lak12m_FD_114543 | JGI IMG/M metagenome (GOLD analysis project Ga0172371, IMG submission 114543) | Freshwater microbial communities from Kabuno Bay, South-Kivu, Congo - kab_022012_12m | ecosystem: Environmental > Aquatic > Freshwater > Lake | place: Democratic Republic of the Congo: South-Kivu... | reverse complement strand
GAGCAGGAAAAACGCAAGGAAGAAGACGGAGATTGTCATAATGAAAAACCAATCTTTTTGAATGTCTCCTAATTCCCAAATAAAACTGTTTGTCGCGGTTCCTGCCATTATGAAAAAACCAAAAAACCAGAGGAACTTATTTTCCCAAGTGATGCGAAAAGATTCCTTGAATATTTCCAGGTAGCTTATGTTTTTTTGTTCCATTTTTTTGGTAATTCTCGAAAAAATCAAGATTCTTTTTTTGTCTTTCCGATTATTTCTTCAAATTCGGATTTTTCGATGGTTTCTTTTTCCAGTAGGGCGGCAACCAATTTTTCCAAAACTTCTTTTTTATCATCAAGTATTTTATTTGACGTTTCAAAGGCTTGGTTGATGAAATCTGAAACTTGTTTGTCAATGGCTTGAGCGGTGTGTTCGGAATAATCTTTTTCTTCGCTGATTTCTTTTCCAAGAAAAATTAATTCTTCTTTCTTGCCGAAAGTGCGCGGACCCAGGTCGCTCATTCCGTATCTGGTTACCATAGCGCGAGCCATATGGGTCGCTCTTTCCAAATCATTGGAAGCGCCGGTAGTAACCTCTCCGAAAGTTTTTTTCTCGCTGGCATATCCTCCGAGGAATGTCGCTAATTCGTCAACAAAATAACCTTTTGAATGCAGGCGGACATCTTCAGATGGAACCGCAAGGGTATATCCTCCGGCTTGACCGCGGGAAATGATTGAAACTTTGTGGACAGGATCGGAATTTTTCAAATTGGCGGCGACCAAGGCGTGTCCGGCTTCGTGATAGGCGATTATTTCTTTTTCTTTTTTGTTGATTACGCGGCTCTTTCTTTCAGGTCCAAGCATAACCTTCTCAATCGAATTGATGAGATTGATCATTGAAATCGTTTGTTTTCCGTTTCTTACGGCGACGATAGCCGCTTCATTCACCAAGTTCGCAAGATCGGCTCCAGAAAATCCAGGTGTTCTTTCGGCAATCGTGCGTAAATTGATATCTTTTTCCTGAGGTTTATTTTTAATATGTATGGAAAGGATTGCTTCTCTTTCATCGATATCAGGCAAATCCATAACCACGCGACGATCGAATCTTCCTGGTCGCAAAAGTGCCGGATCGAGAACGTCGGGACGGTTGGTAGCGGCAATAACAATAACGCTGGTTCCTGTTTCAAAACCGTCCATCTCTACCAGAATTTGGTTCAAGGTCTGTTCTCTTTCATCATGTCCTCCGCCGAGTCCGGCGCCACGGTGTCTCCCGACCGCATCAATTTCATCAATAAAAACGATGGAAGGAGCGTTTTTCTTGGCTTGTTTAAACAAGTCGCGCACTCTGCTGGCTCCCACTCCCACGAACATTTCCACGAATTCGCTACCGCTGATATTGAAAAAAGGAACTCCGGCTTCACCGGCTACCGCCTTGGCCATCAACGTTTTTCCTGTTCCCGGATTTCCCAAAAGAAGGACCCCTTTAGGTATTTTGGCTCCTATACTAAGGAATTTTTTCGGATGTTTGAGAAATTCGACAATTTCGCCAAGCTCTTCTTTTGCTTCCTTGGCTCCGGCGACGTCTTTGAAAGTCGTTCTTTTTTTCTTGTCTTTCGGGTCGGTTACGCGCGCCTTGCTAAGACCGAAAGAAATTGCCTGGGAATTTCCTCTCTGGGCTTGCCTGACCATAAACCATAAAAACAATCCTATCAAAAGCAATGGAAATAAAAATGGAAGTACTGCGACCATAAAACTGGAGAATCCGGACGGCTGTTTTATTTCTATGCTGACTTCTTTGAGTTTGTCCGGTTCCACGCCGTAGTTGGTTAACGTTTCAGTTAAAGAACTCTGCGCTTCCTTGGTTGATTTTTGTTTTGTTCCGTCGCTAAGTTCTATTTGAAGATCGTCATTGTTAACCACGACTGTTTTCACGGCTCCTTCTTTTATTTGGGATGCCAGTTCGCTCAGAGAGATGCTTTTTGGTTGCGGAGCGGGAGCGCTATACAATATTACCAGAGCGGATATAAACAGGAACGCGAAAATTATTAAAGAGATGTTTTTGAACAATTTTTCCATAGGATTTTTTAATTTTAGTATGGTTCGTTAAATTTTATCAGCTGTTATTTTTCACTGATCAGATTAACTATATCACCCTTGCGGGTCATTTTCAAGCCTTTAAAATAATATTTTTGATTTTTTCCCTTGGTGCTTTTGAGAATTTTTTCAATTTCTTCGATATGACCGGATTCGATATCGATCAAATCGCCTTTTATCGTCCGGATGGCGTTGCGCAGACAGCGTTTTTGAATTGCTGAGGGCAGGGATAATATTTTTTTCCGGTCAAAAATTGCGACATTGCGGTTTGTTGACATTAAAGCTTGTTTTTTATCGGCGGTTTCTTCAAGGAATGAGAGGTCTTGCGCCACGATTTTGGCAAAATCAGCCAAATTTTTCTTTATTGACGGGTTAAAATTTTTTTCCAGGTAAGGAATAAGATTAAGACGCACTTTATTGCGGGTGAAAATCGGTTGCAGGTTCGTTTTATCAACACGGAATTTCAGTCCTTTTGCTTTCAAATAAGCTATAATTTCTTTTCGGGAAGTTTCCAGAAGCGGACGGATAATTTTGTTATTCTTGGCTTTTATTGAGGATAATCCTTCAAGTCCTGATCCGCGAATAAGGCGCATAAGGACGGTTTCTGCCTGGTCATCTTGGTTATGGGCGACTGCAACAATGTCAAATTTAAGTTCCGACCGGACTTTTTCAAAAAAATCATAACGGATTTGGCGCAAGCGGTTTTCAAGATTTGCTTTATTTCTCGGTTTTTCCGTTTGCAGTACGCTTAGGCTGATATTGTTTGTTTCTGCCAGTTTTCGGACAAACATCTCATCATTTTCCGAGTCTTTACCACGCAAGCCATAGTTGATGTGGGCAATATGCAATGATAGATCATATTTTTTAGCTAAAAAAAGCAAGATATGAAAAAGACAGACGCTGTCCGCGCCGCCCGAGACACCCACCACGATTTTATTTCCTCTTGCCCATAAATCGTTTTTGTGGGAAAAATTTTGGATTTTTTTGATCAAATTTTTCATCAAATGTTTTATTTTATTTTGCTTTGTACGCAGGCCAGGGTTTTTTCAAAAACCTGTTCGCGAGTCAGATTGGTCGTGTCGATTATGAAATCGAAATTATTTTCATCATAACAGTCCTTTTGATAGTATTTTTGGTAGCGCAGTTTATCGCTAGCTAACCTGTTTTTGTTTCTTTCCAATAAATCTTCGAGAGTGCGAATGTTTGTTCCTTCATTCCTGTTGTTTTCCTTTTGCAGTTCCTTGAAAATCCTTTTTGCTCCCTCAACAGGATCAACCTTGAAATATATTTTCAATGAATTGGGAATGAGAAACCAACTGGTGCGACCTTCAATAATAAAATTGTCTTTCTCTTGACCCAATTTTTTTTGATAATCATCCACCTCAATATCCGTTTCCGGGTGGGTTTCCCCATATTTATTGTATTCTTCCAGGGTCATACCTTTTGCTTTAGCGGCTTCTCTGCGAATCCCTCCTATATAAATCCTTTCATAATTAAGTTTTTCCGCCAATTTTTCGGCGACAGTGCTTTTTCCTGAACCGAGATCCCCAGTTATTGTAATTATCATCGATTTGCTTTATTGGGTTATTAGCTTACAATTATAGTATAAACCATTGAAAAATCAAGTCTAATTCATTTAATAAACTAATCGACAAAATGTATGCGAAATTTTGACGTAAATAGATTTTCCCAACCAGAAAATGATTGTATTTATAAAGAAGGAAAAGATACAGAGGAGATGAAAAGAAAAGAAAAACTTGTTTTCGATCGGGCTAAAATAATGATAGTTGAAGGGCACGAGCTAGTGAAAGAGATAGAGACCAGAATGAAAAATAATATCCAACAAAATTTTGCGGGCTTAAACGAAGAAGAAAAGGAAGATATTTCGAGAAAAACAGGTTTTGACCGTGACTTGATAGGTTCTATAATAAGGGCTTTGGAAGAAAGAGAAACATCTCATTGAAAATATAACAAAAAAAACCGCTCCCTTGAGCGGTTTTTTCTATATCAAGAAGAATTTCTCAATTATTTGCTTTCTTCTTTTTTCTCAGCCTTCTTTTTTTCTTCTTTTACCAACATAAGTCCCATTCGATGAGTTTTCGGTTCAATGGAAAGAATTTTCCAATCGAACATTCCGCCGGCATAAAGCACTTCCTCCATTTTTTTGCCCTGATAAACTTCTTGGAATTCGCTGACGTGCGCCAATCCGTGAATATCTTTGTCTAAATAAACAAAAGCTCCGAAAGGATTGATTTTATCGACTTTACCTTGGACCGTATCTCCGACTTTGTATTTTTTGTCGATTTCGCTCCAAGGATCTTTTTCAAGAGCTTTCATAGAAAGAGAAATGCGAGTGTCATCGATTCCAATAATCTTGGCTCTCACCTTGTCTCCGGTTTTAACGACATCACGAGGATTTTGGATAAGTTGCCAAGCCAATTCGGAAATATGGACAAGTCCTTCCAATTTGTCATTTTCTTGCCCATCTTTTTTGTATGGAGGCATAAATTTGACGAATGCTCCGAAGTCAACGACTCCGCTGATTTCTCCTTCGACAATATCTCCGATATCGAGTTTGGAAATAACAGCTTTTTCTTTTTCACTGGAAGCGGCTCGTTCACTGACGATAAGTTTTTCCGTTTCGCGATCGGCATCCAAAATGCGGACTTGTATTTCTTGACCGACGATTTTTTTGAGCAATTCGAGGATTTTGTTTTTATCACCGTCTTCAACACGAGGGTAATGTTCGCCGGAAAGCTGGGATACAGGTAAGAATCCGGTTATTCCGTTCAATTCCACCATAAGACCTCCTTTGTTCGCATCCAAAACCTTAGTTGCGAGGACGTCTCCTCCGCTGACTTTCATTTCCAAATCATCCCAAGCCTTTTCATAAGAAGCTTCGCGGATGGATAATTCAATGAATCCGTCTTCATTTTCCAGATCTGTAAGGGTTGCGCTAACCTTGTCTCCGATTTTAACCTTCTCGGTTTCCAGTCCGCCTTTGATTTCCTTACCCATAACAACTCCGGTTCCGATAGGACCGAGATCCAAAAATACGGAATTGGAGTTGATATGTACGACCGTTCCTTCGATAACATCTCCTATTTCAGGAATTTCAACAGGGCTTTTTTCAAGCAATTTTCCCATTGCCGAATCATCGGCAGGATCGTTCTGAGTAATATTCTTCTTGATTTTTTTCAGGACAACTTCGCCCTCGTCTTTGATTTTGTCGACTTCTTCAGCTAACTTGTCTAAAATGTTCTTTTTAGTAGTCATTTTAATTGTAACTAGTAACCGGTAACTGGTAGCTAGTAATTTATTGCGAATACGCCGTTCGCTGCTTAATTATTAATGGCGTAAAATATGCAAAAAATTTCCTTTTGAGGGGAAATTATTAAGAAAAGCGCAGAATTAAGGTTTATCCGCATTGTCTGTCGATAGACAGTTTTTGGCGGGCATTCCGCTATTAAATTTTCCTAATAATTATTTGCTCATCGATTCTACACCAAAAGTGTTTATTTGGCAAGACCCGTCGCTCGCGAGCGACGGGTCTTGATCCTGGGGCTTTCGGTCAAACTGGCTTCTCGACAGGGTGCGCGCGTTATGATAAAATTATTTTGTGTCTAAGTCGGATTTTTGCCGATCGATCGGCATATCGAAAAGGGTAATTAATAAAAAAAATATGAACATACAATATTACGGACATTCTTGTTTTAAAATTACGACCAAGCCGGCAGGAAGAGCCACGGACGATGTGTCTATTTTTTTCGATCCTTTTGATAAACAAATCGGTTTGAGACCGCCACAGGGACAGGCTGATTTGGCTTTAGTTTCGCATAACCACCATGACCATAACAACATTGAAGCGTTGAAAGGAGATCCGGTGGTTATCAATACGGCGGGAGAATATTCCGTCAAAGGAGTAAATATAATAGGTGTGGAAGCTTTTCATGATGATAAAGAAGGACAAGAAAGAGGAAAGATTAATATATTCACGATTGAAACGGAGGGGCTTAAAATTTGCCACCTGTCCGATCTTGGTGGAGATTTGGGACCGAAACAATTGGATGAAATAGATGGTGTTGATATTCTATTCATACCTGTTGGAGGAAAATATACTATTGATGGGAAAAAAGCGGCAGAAATAGCCAGAAAAATAGAGCCGGCAATTATAATCCCGATGCATTACAAAATCCCCGGATCGACAGTGGATATAAGTGATGAAAAATCTTTTTGCGAAGCAATGGGAACATGCCCGAAAGAAAAAATCTCCAAACTTACGCTGAAGAAAAAGGACTTAGAAGGAAAAAATAGTGAAGTTATTTTGATGAATACCGAGGCATAAAAAAATGAATATCGTAAAAAAAATAGAAGAAATAAGAAAAAAACCGGAACATATTAGGGAAAAATATGTTTGGGTGGCAGTGGGAATTTGTATGGTGTTTATTTTTGCGATGTGGATATCATCTTTCAGGACAATATTTAATGGGAATGAGATGGTGGAAAAAAATGTTTCAATAAAGAACATCGTCGATAAATCGCAAGACGCAATAAAAGATATGCCGAGCATAACGGATATTGAAAGAGTTATGACGGAATCTGTGGAAAATAGGCAATAAAAGAATTTAAACGTATTTGAATAAGCGTTTTGATGTGGATACAAAAAACAATAATTAAAAAATTCTTTTGAGCGAGGCTCACTAGGATTTTATTATCGGATATGAAACAAGACCAATTGGGATTTGCGACAGGAAACATAAAACCGCGCGCGCTTACTGAAGAAGTGCAACAATCGTATCTTGATTACGCGATGAGTGTTATCGTTTCGCGCGCTTTGCCGGACGTGAGGGATGGTCTTAAACCGGTACATCGCCGAATTTTGTATTCGATGTGGGAATCCGGACTTAAATCGGGAGCCAAATTTCGAAAATCCGCTACAGTTGTCGGAGAGGTGCTTGGTAAGTATCATCCGCACGGTGATAGCGCCGTCTATGACTCGATGGTTCGTATGGCGCAGGATTTTGCTCTTCGATACCCACTTGTTTGGGGGCAGGGAAACTTTGGTTCGATGGACGGTGACGGTGCCGCCGCTTATCGTTATACTGAAGCCAAATTGCGCTCGATTGCCGAAGAAATGCTTTTGGATATTGAAAAAGACACGGTTGATTTTGTGCCTAATTTTGACGGGGTGCACAAGGAGCCGGTTGTTTTGCCCGCCAAACTTCCGCAATTATTGCTTAACGGAACGATGGGTATTGCTGTGGGAATGGCAACTAACATTCCTCCGCACAATCTTAATGAATTGGTAGACGCCATCGCTCACTTGATCGAAAATCCTGACGCGACAATCGATGATTTGCTTGGGTTTATCAAAGGACCTGATTTTCCGACCGGCGGAATTATCTATGACGCTTCAAACATAAAAGAAGCTTATTACACCGGAAAGGGAAAGATTCCGACAAGGGCTAAAACTGAAATCGTGGAAACGAAATCAGGGATGTTCCAAATCATCGTCACAGAAATAACCTATGCGACCAATAAGGCGAATTTGATCACTAAGATCGCCGATTTAGTGAGAGAAGGAAAAATTGTGGGAATTAAAGATTTGCGGGACGAATCAAGCAAGGACGGAGTAAGAATCATTATTGAGTTAAAAAAAGACGCTTATCCGCAAAAAGTTTTGAATAAATTGTATGCGATGACGGATTTGCAAAAGAATTTCAATGTTAATATGTTGGCTTTGGTTGACGGAATCGATCCGCAAATATTGAATTTGAAAGCGATTTTAGAACATTTTATTGTTCATCGTAACAATGTGGTTACCAGAAGGACGAAGTTTGAATTGAAAAAAGCCCAAGACAGGGCGCATATCCTGGAAGGGTTAAAAAAAGCTCTGGATAACATCGATGCGGTGATTGAAACGATCAAAAAATCTCCGACTAGGGAAGAGGCGCATATAAATTTGATGAAAAAATTCAAATTGTCGGACAGACAGACGACGGCTATTTTGGAAATGAGATTGCAGACATTGGCTGGCTTGGAAAGAAAGAAAATTGAAGATGAACTTGATGAAAAACTCAAACTTATTGCTAAGCTGGAAGATTTGCTTAGGAATCCAAAAAAGATTTTAGCGCTTATTAAAGACGAGCTTGTTGAAATCAAGGAAAAATATGGCGATGAAAGAAAAACGAAAGTGGTCAAAGGATCAATCAAAGAATTTAAGCAAGAAGATCTTATTCCCAATGAAGAAGCAATTATCACGATAACGCAGGACGGATATATTAAAAGGATGAACCCTGACGCGTATCGGGTGCAAAAGCGAGGAGGAAAAGGCGTAACCGGAGCGACGACTCGCGAGGGTGATGTTATTGAAAAAGTTTCTTCTGTGATGAGTCATGATAATCTGATGTTTTTTACCAACACGGGAAAGGTTTTTCAAACAAAGGCCTATGAAATTCCGGAATCTTCCAGAACAGCCAAAGGACAGGCAGTCGTTAATTTCTTGCAACTTTCTCAAGAGGAAAAAATTACTGCGATGATACCTTTCAATAAAGAAGACGGGTATAAATACTTCTTTATGACTACCAAGTCCGGAGTGGTGAAGAAATCAAAGATAGAAGATTTTGACAATGTGCGTCGAAGCGGACTTATCGCGATAGGTTTAGATAAGGATGACAGATTGAATTGGGTTTGTCCGACAACCGGAACGGATGAAGTTATTATCAGTACCGCTCAAGGACAAGCAATCAGATTTAAAGAATCAGATGTGCGTCCGATGGGAAGAACAGCTGCCGGAGTCAGAGGAATAAAACTCAGAAAAGATGATCAGGTTATCGGTATGGATGTTGTGTTAAAGGATCAGAAAGGTAATCAAATATTGGTTATTACGGAAAACGGATTTGGAAAAAGAACTGATATGAAACATTATAAAATTCAAAAAAGAGGAGGTAGCGGAATAAAGACGGCGCAAGTGACGACTAAAACCGGAAAACTTGTGGGAGGAAACGTCGTCAATGTTGATGAGATAGAAGGAGATCTCATCATCACTTCGATTAAGGGACAAATTATTAGAATTCCTTTGTCCAGTATTCCTGTGCTGGGAAGAGCGACGCAGGGCGTAAGAATTATGCGTCCGCAATCCGGAGATAAAGTGGCTGCTTCCGCTGTTTTATAGATATAAAAATTAGAATTATGAAAATCAAGATCGAAGCGATTAGGGAGAATCCGGTTTCGCTTCTTCGAAAAGCGGGATATATTTTCCAGCGTAAAGAAGGGGACGAAATGAGTTTCATCCGCCCCCTGGCGCGTTCCGGTTATCCGCGTTTCCATATGTATGTCCGAATGCAGGGAGTCGATTTGGGAATAAATATACACTTGGATCAGAAGAAAAACACTTATGGCGATAACACTCGGCATCATGGGGAATATGAAGAAAGTCCTGTCTTGGAAGAAGAAGTGAGAAGGATAAAATCAATGCTTGCTTAATTTTTTTATAAGTGTTAAATTACACTTTGAAAATGAGAGGATATTTATATGTTTTGTATAGTGTGAAGGATGAAAAAACCTATACCGGATCGACAAATGATTTGGATAAAAGAATAAAAGAGCATAACAAGGGAAAAGTTGAAGCAACAAAAAACAGAAGACCATTAAAGTTAATCTATTGTGAAAATATCGATAGCTTAGAAAAGGCAAGGGCGAGAGAAAGATATTATAAAACAGGCGCAGGCAGAAGGAAATTGAAAGAAATTTTTAAAAAGTTAAATTTAAGCCGGGATGGTGAAATTGGTATACACGTTAGTCTTAGGAACTAATGGGTTTATCCCGTGGAGGTTCGAGTCCTCTTCCCGGCACATTCCTGAGGGATGGTGGAATTGGCCCGCCTCGACTCGCCGTCTTCGGCGAGGCGGGTATACACGCCAGTCTTACTTGCCTCGCCGATAGGTGGGGGAACTGGTGGAGCAATCCGTGAAGGTTCGAGTCCTTTCCTGGGCACCGCGTAAAATTCGCTGCGCTTATCACGCGGCACAGCCATGAAAAAAATCATTATCACAACGGAAAATGCGGGAAAACGCATCGATAAATTCCTCTCGGAGGAATTTTTTTCGCTGTCCAGAGGGGAGATTATCCGCAGGATAAAGAAAGGAAAGGTGCTGGTCAAAGGCAATGTTGTTAAACCGAGTTACGAGCTTAAAGAAAGTGATGACGTGAAAATTTCTTTTGAAATCGAACCAGGAATTCTTTTAGCCAATGCGGAAATTTCCATAAAAATTATTTTTGAAGATGAAAACATCATCGTTATTGATAAGCCGGCGGGAATCCAAATGCATCCGAGCGCGACAGAAAAAGAAAAAACTGTGGCTAATTGGCTTATCGCCAGATACCCGCAAATCAAAGATGTGCACGACGGAAGCACCGAAGGACATTTACGTCCCGGAATAGTCCATCGGTTAGACAAAGAAACGTCTGGAATAGTTGTTATCGCTAAGAATATGAATAGCCTAGTGGAACTTAAAAGCCTTTTCGCCCAAAGAAAGATTATTAAAAAATATATAGCGCTTGTTTGGGGAAATTTTCAAGAACGTTCCGGTGTCATTGAAAAACCGATTGCCAGGGCGACTGATTTTAAAAAGCAAAAAATAGCAGTCGGCAGGATAAAAGGAAAGGCAAGGGAAGCGGTGACGAATTTTAAGATTTTGAAAAGTTTTGAGGGATTTGATCTGGTCGAAGCTCAGCCAAAAACAGGAAGAATGCATCAGATCAGGATACATTTTTTTTCTGTTAATCATCCGGTTGTCGGAGATAAAAAATATGTTTTGAAAAAATACGGAAGTTTGTCGGCAGAATCGGCAAAAAGACATCTTCTGCACGCTAAATCCATCGAATTCGAACTTTTTGAAAAAAAATATGTTTTTTCTTCTGAAATTCCAGGGGACTTTTCCGAATTTTTGGCAAATTTAGGCGGGGTTGACTAATAAAGGCAAACCTATTATGATACAGAAGCTTTTAATTGTTTAATTTTTTCCGCCTATTTGCCAAAGTAGGTGCGGTTTGTTTGTATCACTTACCGGAAAGTCGCGGATATATCACAACATATGCAGAAGAAAATGATCGAATTTAATATGACACAAAGAACCAGCAATGTTCCAAAATTCCAAACAGGAGATGTTGTTAAGGTTTATCGAAAAATAGTCGAGGGGGGAAAAGAAAGAGTCCAGCTTTTTCAAGGAATGATTATCGCTACCAGAGGCGGACAAAGCTCTTCTCCAACCATCACTGTTAGAAAAGTTTCTAATGGTGTGGGAGTGGAATTGGTTTTGCCTGTGCATTCGCCGATGATTGAGAAGATTGAAGTGGTCAAGAAAGCCAAGACAAGAAGTTCGAAATTGTATTATATTCGTGAAAAAACCGCCAAGTCATTGAAGCTCAAATATAAGGATATAACTGAATTTGCGGCTGTAGAGAAAATTCCTGTTCAAGAAGAAGTTGCAACAGAGGAAGCTCCGGTTGAAGTTGTTGAAGAGGTGAAAGAGGAGAAAAAAGAAGAAGCTAAATAAATTTTGTGCTATTATAGTTATATGAAGATGATGCGCCTGCGTGGCGCATCCTAAGTTCTGGCGGATGTTTTTTGAAAATAGAAGGGCGGATGGCGGAATTTGGTATACGCGCATGCTTGAGGTGCATGTGGGAGCGATCCCTTGGAGGTTCAAGTCCTCTTTCGCCCACGTAGTAAATTCAAAATTTAAAAGTCAAAAATTAAAATTAATGAGTCGCTCCGCGACGACATTTCCAAAATTTTGAATTTTGATTTTTGCATTTTGATTTATTTTCGGATGTTTAGCTCAGTTGGTTAGAGCACTTCTCTTACAAAGAAGGGGTCGCTGGTTCGAGTCCAGCAACATCCACACAAAAGAATAAAATAGCGTGCCTGGGTAGCTCAGTGGTAGAGCAGTGGACTGAATTTCGGTCCATTCTGCAGTAATGCAGTTTTAAAAATCGGGTGAATTCGGGGAAGCCTAAATCGTAAGACAGGGTAATCCCGAGCCAAGCCTCAAAGAGTTTCGGTCTTGAGGAAGGTGTAGAGACTAGCAGGTGAGACTCAACAATAATCCTGCATAAGCGCCCGACTTCGTATTCTATGAAAACAGAGCGAAGATGATATAGTCCGATCCTTGGAGAAATTCAAGAAAAATAAAAGGAAAATCCACGTGTCGTGAGTTCAATTCTCTCCCCAGGCACACATTGTAAGCAATCTGGACCCATGGTATACTGATAAGGTAAATCATGGGTCCAATTGTTTATGAGGAGTGACAAACAAAAAGCTATTCAGCTGAGAAAACAAGGAAAGAGCTATGCTCAAATAGGCAAGTTATTGAATGTTTCAAAAAGCACGCTAAGCTATTGGTTGAAAGATTTGAGGATTTCTAAAGCAGCGCAATGTATGATTGATGGGCGCGCTTATGAAAAAAGCAGAAGCGCCTTAATAAGAAGAAATAAATATCAAACTGTTTTAGCTAAGGAACGCTCTGATAAAATTAGAAATAATGCTAAGAGTGAAACCATAAAATTAATAAAAGATCCATTGTTTTTATCCGGACTCAATCTTTATTGGTCGGAAGGTTATAAAAAGGGCGCCAATGGAAGTAGATGGAAGTGTGTGGATTTCGCGAATTCTGACCCGGATATGATATTGGTAATGATGGATTTTTTTCAAAAGAGCTGTGGAATTCCTATTGAAAAGATGAGAGCGCAGGTAATCGCACATGAAAATGTTGATATCATAAAGGCAGTAAGATATTGGTCAGGAATAACAGGAATTTCTGTACAAAAATTCATCAAAACAACCGTGCCTAATAGAAGAAAGGTTGTAAACAAAAGAAAAAATAGCAATTTGACTCACGGGACCTTACATATTAGGATAAATGATGTAAGTTTTTTCTTTAAACTTATCGGTTGGATTGATGGGTTAAAAGAATATTTAAAGAGGGACCATAGCTCAGCGGTAGAGCAGGCGACTCATAATCGCTTGGTCGCAGGTTCGAATCCTGCTGGTCCCACCTATTTTGTAAATTAGAACTACGGTGATACAATTAGTAAGTAGTCACTAAAGTTCTATGGAAAAAAATAAAAAAGAAAAAGCCATAAAGCTAAGAAAGCAGAACAAAAGCTATTCTGAAATTGTAAGAATACTAAATGTGTCAAAAAGCACTGTTTCTTATTGGCTTAAAGATATAGATTGGTCTGAAGATATTAAAAAGCAATTAGTGAAAAGAGCTCAGGGTATTGGTAAAGAAAGACTGAAAAAAATAAATGATCTAAGAAAGAAAAAATATTCCGTTTTGTATTCAAAAGCCGAAATAGAAGCAACTGAAGAGTTTGAAAAGCTAAAAAGCGATTCGCTGTTTATCATTGGGATATCATTATATTGGGGAGAAGGGGATAAAAATTTTAAAAATGGAATGGTAAGAGTTAGCAATGTTGATTATAAATTGCTTTTTGCATTCGATTTATTTTTACGACAAATTTGCAAAGTTGATTCTGCAAAAATAAAAGCATATTTGGTGCTGTATCCTGATTTGAATAGCGAAAGATGCTTAAAATATTGGAGTAAAAATATTGGGATAGAGGAGAGTAATTTTTTTAAACCCTCTTTCATAAAAGGAAAACATAAATTGAAAAGATTGGGTTATGGTGTTTGCACGATTAATGTTAGCGATAAATATTTAAAAAAGAAAATTTTAGTTTGGTTGGATTTGTTTGCGAAAAATTTTAAGCGGGTGTAGTACAATGGTTAGTACGTCAGGTTGCCAATCTGAATACGAGGGTTCGATTCCCTTCACCCGCTCAAAAATAAACAAAGAGGGCTCCCCAAAAGGAAGCCCTCTTTGTTTTGTTGTGATGTAATATGGGAATCGAAGGGCGCGCCCGGAAAAAGTGAACCGCTTCACTTTTTCAGCGCCCAGGTTCGTGAGAGGATTCCCTTCACCCGCTCATTTCGGAAAATCGCATTCTTGCAAAGCGATTTTTATTGAAAAAATGCTTCATTTTAGCCTAAAAGTTGAGCTTTGTTTTAACTAACCTCTTTTGTCACCTCTTTTTGATTAAATAATTCTAGCATTTCATTGGGAGTTTTTCCATTTAATGAGCAATGCTCCAAATTGTTGTAATAATCATTCCATATCCTCATTTTCTTCTTCAAATCATTAAAACTTTTAAAGTGTTTCTTTTGATAAAATTTTTCTTCATCTTCTCGGTGTGATCTTTCAACTGTTCCGTTTTGATTTGGCTTTCCTGGATCAATCAGATAATGAATAATCTTCTTCTTTCCGCAAAACTTATCCAGGGAATGTATTTCTTTCTGCATCATATCGCTTCTTTTGGTTGTGCCTACATAGTAATTAGTAAAGGTCGAATGATTATCAGTCTTAATGGCTTGTATTTTGTAGGGAAATTTTCTTAGAACTTCTTTTAAAAACTTTACGCTATGAAAACTAATTTCTTCATCGTAGGCCTCCAGGTATCTCCATCTTGAAGCTGTATCTATGGCGGTATACTGGTAGTATTTTTTGCCTTTAATAGGGCTTGGAACGTGTTTTACATCAATCTCTACAAGCTCGCCAGGCTGTCTTAAGGCTCTGATGTATTTGTATTTGATTTTCTTAACCCTGTATTTCCTAGTCAGTCTTTCTTGTTTTAATATTTTACCAATCGTGCTTACAGGAATGTGCAGATCTTTTGTTTTAATTAATCTCCAATGCAACTTCTTGGCACATAGCTTGGTATTTTTTCTCAGCTCAATAACCTCTTCTTTCATGTAAATGGGTGTCTCGTTTGGTTGAGTCTTAGGCTCGGTGCTCTTAGGAATCAATCCGTCAATCCCATGTTTCCTGTAAGCACTCAACCATCTTTTCAGGCTTCGCTCACTGTGGGGGCAGACCTTTGCCACCTCGCATAGCTTCAGCTCCTTGTTGTATATGGGAAGGATCCATCTGAGCCTTTCCTCTGTGATATTTTTTGGCATAGTTATACTCATTAGGCTGGAATTAGCTTTTTAGGCTTAATTCTAGCAAAAAGGGCCAAAAGAGTTTAGACATTACCGTTTGGTAATGTGTCAAAACATTTTGGGATTTTTTGTCCTCAAAAAACTGGGAAAACGGCACCCAATAGTCTTCCAGGATAAAACAGGGGAAATTACAGATCGCATGGGAATTGGCATACCCTAATT
>Ga0172371_10007660_pt1 | contig 15300 bp, 11 predicted proteins | sample Lak12m_FD_114543 | JGI IMG/M metagenome (GOLD analysis project Ga0172371, IMG submission 114543) | Freshwater microbial communities from Kabuno Bay, South-Kivu, Congo - kab_022012_12m | ecosystem: Environmental > Aquatic > Freshwater > Lake | place: Democratic Republic of the Congo: South-Kivu... | reverse complement strand
CCTCTTTATGCAAACTGTCCCACTTGGCCAGGACGACGTAAGCTACGGGCAGCTGGACGCGCTTCACGCGCCGGGAATATTCGACCGTGCCCGCGACTCTGCGCTCGGCTTTATTTAGGATATCCCACGAGCGGAGGAGCGTGTCGAGGGACAAGAACTTTGCGTTGGGAGGGGAATAGCAGCCGAGATAGTCCCCCGCCGTCCCTACGGCATCGTCGAGAAGGCCCAAAAAGGCGGAGACCTTTCCCGCCGCGGGACCGTAGTAGCCCTTGATGAACTCCTCCCGGAGCTTTGAGGCGTCGAGGGCCGGGTTCCACAGCAGCTTGGCCAATACCCAAGCCCTGAGCTCGGCCATCTCCGACCCCCAAGATTGATAAGCGCCCTGCTCGAAAATGCCGCGCACTTTGTTGCCGACAAAGAGCCGGATGTTGGGGCCGAGGACCCGGTAGTTTGGATGCGGTTGGACGTAATGGGAAAAATCGGTCGTGTAATCCCAGATGAACAGCCGGTCGGCGACCGCCGACCACCCCTTGAGGTCCTCGAAGAAAGCGGCGTTCCGCGGGCCGTCGAGCGGCTGGCTGAAGGAGCACTCGATGCTGCAGAGCCGGACGATGACGTTCGGCCGAGGCCGGGTGACCTTCGGCGGCTTCCGCGTATATTGATAGGCGAGCGTGTCGATCGTGATTCCGGGAAATTCGGCCTCGATGTCCGCGGCTACGGCGTTGACGAATCGGAGGAGAAGCCCGGCTGGGCTGCCCTCCTCCTCGTCCACGGCCCGGCAGCGCGGGCAGGTGCAGGGATTGAAGCAGTCGTTCTGCGACACTGAAGCGATGGTCGCCTTCGGATTGAGGCGCAGCCGTTCCTTGAGGTTCTTGACGAGCTCCCGCCGCATCTCTTCGTTGGTCAGGCAGAGCTGGGCATTCTTGTCCGTCCGCACGCCTTTGATCTCGCTGAACCACTCGGGATGGTCCTTGAAATATTTGTCCGGCGGGATGAGCGGATAGAAGGTGTGGACGAAGCCCTCGTAGACATGCCTCCCGCCGTGGAGGTCGTCTCCGCCCGAGCGGATGCCGTTGGCCTTGTTCCGGGCGGCCCAGAAGTCGTCGAACGCGACGTACCAGAAGGGTTCGCGATATTCGAGAGGCGGAGAGTAGCGGATTGAAATGGGGCCGACTTTAAGCGTCGGCTTCCGGGGCATGCGGCTGGCGGTCGAGGTCCACCACCGGCAGCCGACGACGTCCTCGAGGAACGTCGCGACCGCATACCAGGTGCCGCGGGGGCTGCCGCCGGCGAGAATGAGGTCGTCGCCGGTTGAACGGACGACAATTTCTTCCGGGGCCAGGGCCGCGGCGCTGAACGACGGATCGCCAAGCCGGGCGGCGCCTTCGCCGACCAGCAGGCGGCCGCTGGAGCTTGGAGCCGCGGATGCCACGGAAAATTCGCCGCCGGTGACAATGTGCAGGAAGAAGGCCAGGTCCTGAGCGGCCTGTTTCTCCGTGTCCGAGGCGCCGTCCGCCACGACCACGGCCGCCATCGCTTTCCCGCCCCGGGCGATGGTCAGGCGGGCAAAACCCGCCGATGTCAGGGCCGCGAGCGCGGCTAGGATGACAAAGGAGTTACTGAGAGATCTTCCGAGGCACATGACTGTCCTCCTTCCCGAAGCCGATATTATTCGCGAGCGAAGGCGATTACAAGGGGTCTGACTAAAGAACCTCAGGTGATTTGTATGATTCGTAGCAGGATTTCAGAATGACCCGCGTAGGACTTGAACCTACAACCCGCAGATTAAGAGTCTGCTGCTCTACCAATTGAGCTAGCGGGCCATCAAAGAAGGAATATTTTATTCATCCGGCGAGCGCTTGTCAAACGCGGGCGCATCAGGCAAGTAAGACCGAGAGAAATGCCATCCTTCGGCTAATGGCTTTTCTGAAAATGGGACGCGTACAGATCGACCACCTTACGGATCATTTTCTGGTAAGACGTCCTTTGTTTTTTCGCTTCGGACTTGAAAAAATTAACGCTTCCTTTACTCAACGAAATCGTCACCTTTACCTTGTCTTCCCTCAGGACCAGCGCGTCCGGAGGCGGCAGAAAATCCTCGATGATAACGGCTTTTCCCAGAGGCTCATTCGTGTATTCTATTTTGTTTTTCATAAATACGTTTCCCTTTCCTCCAATATCCCGCCCCGATTAGACGGATTGCATTCTCGCGATATGCAAATCGGACGGTCATGATTCCTTCTCCGATCCGACCGATACAATAATACCTTTGTTCTTCTTGGCTATGGCTCAAATCCTTTAAAATAATACGCATCGGATCTAAAAATGCGTGTTGAGCGAAGGAAAAGGACACGCCATGTTTCGCCAAATTTTCCGAGTCTTTTTTCTCATCCCATTCGAAGCGGACCTCGTTTTCATTCATAATCTATCATACTTCTTATAAATAGCAATATATTTATATGGTATATTATATGGTTTTTTTGAATATATCAGATGCCATGTTTTCTCTATACCAACTCTGGACATGAAAACCTTCCTCATGTTAAGACGCGAGTTGAACGAGGATTTTCCCACACCCCTAGCGCCTTCCATGCTTATTTTGTAATATGGAGGATGATACTCGGATCACAAAAAGGAGCTATCTCATGAAGAAGGGACGGAGAGATTTCTTGAAGGGATCCTTGGCCGTCGCCGCCGTAGCGGCGGCGTCAGGACCCGCGTTATTGCGCGGGGCGACGGCGTTTCCGGCCGGACTCATCTATACCAAGGACGCGCCGGGAAGATGGGCCGGGAAAGAGGGAACTCACGCCCCAAAAGCGACGGTGGAAGGAAAGATCGTCAAGGTCGTCACGCCTCACGGCATGAGCGAGAAGCATTACATCGTCAAGCACACCCTAATGACGCCGGAGGGCAAGGTCCTCGGCGAAAAGACGTTCGCCCCGACGGACACCGCCGCTGAGTCATCCTATCCCCTCCCCGACGGGTTCAAGGGAACGCTATGGGCGACGAGCTTCTGCAATCTGCATGATTTCTGGCTGACGGAGTTCACGGTCTGAGTGTGGGGGGGAGGTTTTTCAGGAAGCCAGTGCCGCCAGCTCTTTCATCATATCCGGGCTGGCGATGAAGACGAGGACGTCCTTCTCGGCCAGCGGCGTCATCTTGGCCGGATTGAAGGTAAACTCCTTGGCCCCTCCCTTGCGGAGGGCGACGAGGAGCGCCCCGGTCTTTTCCTCGAATTTCGATTCCTCGATGGTCTTTCCCGCCAGGGCCGATCGAGGCCCGACGGTCACTTCGTCGACGCGCAGCACGCGCTCCCGCTCGCGAAGCATCATGTCGAGGAAGGTCGTCGCCGCCGGCCGGATCATCTCCGAGACCATCCGCATCCCGCCGATGAAGGCCGGCGAGATGACGCTGTCCGCCCCGGCCTTGACCATCTTCTTATGCGAAGCGACGTCGATCCCTTTGGCCACGATCCGGAGGTTCGGGTTCAAGCTGCGCGCGCTGACTGTGACGAAGAGGTTGGCCTCATCGGTAAGGAGGCAGGCGATGAGTCCCTTGGCCCGCTCAATGCCCGCTTTCTGCAGGACGGCGTCGTCGGAGGGGTCGCCGTGGATATGGAGCACGGCTCCGATCGCGGCCAGCCGGTCGAGCCTCTCCTTGGACGGGTCGACGACGACGAACTCCTTCTGCGTCGTGACCATCTCCTTGATGATGGACTGGGCGGTCTCGTCCGCGCCGCAGACGATATAGTGATCCCGGAGCCGGGCGATTTCCTTGTCCATTTTTCTTCTCCCGAGGATGTTCTTGAGCTCCCCCTCCACGACGAAGGCGGTGATGGATGAGACGGCGTAGGCGATCGTTCCCAGGCAGACGACGATGTAGACGATGCCGAAGACGCGTGCGGCCGGATTGAGGCTGAGGTCGTGGATCTCGCCGTAGCCGACCGTGGCGGCCGTGATGACGGTCATATAGACGCTGTCGAGGAGGGACCACTCGCGGCCGCCCAGAATCTTGAAACCGGCGACGCCGATGACGAAGACGACGAGAAAGACGGTCAGGGCGGCGAAAATACGTTTTCTGCTGTCCATGATCTGTGGGACGCTCGGAACTAATTTATCACAGTTCGAAAAACAGATAAAGAATAAGCGCCGGAGGGACGGCCGTTGACCCTTCGATAAGGCCTGTGGTATTAGTTAGATGCGCAATCACCTACAAACCGGACAGAGATCATGCCCGAGACTCTGAAACATTACACGATCGAATCGACCCTCGGCACAGGGGGGATGGGCATCGTCTACCTGGCCCGCGACACCCGGCTTCAGCGGCCCGTGGCCATTAAAGTCCTCAAGCCCGAGCTCGTCACCGACCCGGCGAAAAAAAGCCGCTTCATCACCGAAGCCCGGGCGGCGGCCGCCATCTCCCATCCGGCCATCGCCCAGGTTTTCGACATCGACGAAGCCGAAGGGACGACCTTCATCGCCATGGAGTATATCGACGGCCGGACGATCAGCCGCCTTCTCCATGACCAGGAGCTCGACCTCATCGGCGCGGTCGAGGTCGCCCATCAGGTAGCCGAAGGGCTGGCCAAAGCCCACGAGTCCGGGATCATCCATCGCGACATCAAATCCGACAACATCATGGTCACCAAGGAAGGCCACGCCAAAATCCTCGACTTCGGCCTGGCCAAGCTGCTCCAACCGGACGCGGAAGTCCCGGTCGAAACGGCAACGACCGACGGGGGCGATATCACCCGGACGAAAACCCAGGACCGGACCCGGACCATGCCCGGAACCGTAATGGGGACGACGCCGTACATGAGCCCGGAACAGGCGCGCGGCCAGGATCTCGGTCCGGCCAGCGACATCTTTTCGTTCGGGATCGTCCTCTACGAAATGGTCGCCGGCGAGCGGCCGTTCAAAGGCGACACGCCTCTCGACACCATGCATTCGATCGCTTTCGAGGAACCCAAGCCGGTGACCCTGGTCAAAAAGAATATTCCGCCCCAGCTCCACCGGATCATCACGCGATGCCTGCGCAAGCGGCGCGAGGACCGCTACCCCAACGCCCACGTCTTAGCCGACGACCTCAAGAACGTGAAGCACGAGCTCGAGACAGGGACGAGGACCAGCCTTCCGGGCGGAACGCGGCTGATGGATTGGTTCAACTGGATCAAGACGTCATTCCCCTATGGAACCAAGGGCCTGGCCATCGTCGGCGTTGCCCTGATCATTTCGGGCGTCTTTACCTTGACCAATTTCCAGTGGGGGAACCTGATCGGCCCGGCCGTGATCTTCTTCTTTGTCTACCGAGCCTTGAAGAACCGCCAGCAAGGGAAGCTCAAGTCGTTCGTCAAGAAAGTCTCGACCTTGCCCGAAGTCCGGGCCATCATCATCAAGGGCGAGTCCGTGACGGTCGCCATCGACAAATCCCCGGCCAAGACCTACATCCGGATCACCAGCCTCATCGACGAGATCAACGAAAAACGTTTCCTGACGAAGCCCGTGACGGCCGTGATCAAGGACGACCTTTCCGACGCCGAATTCCGCAACCTGCTGAAGACGGGAGGCGTCACCTACGCCCGCGAGGAATAGGCTCGTCCGGCGCCGAGGGCGAGCGGCGCAGGCGTTATCGCGAAGCCATAGAGGAGGAGCGATGAGAGATCTGAAAGTCGAGGTCGTTCAAATCAAGGAACGATGCGGGGCCAAGCACAAGGTCGGCGACCACTTCTACATCCGCGGAGCCGGCATGCTCGAGCTCCCCAAGGGAAAAAAGATCTGCCTTTACGCCGTGAACAGCCTGTTCCCTTTTCTTTCGGCCAAGCAATGGGAGGACGACCTCCCCGGCGATACCTGGATCGCCGAGACCGAAATCCTGTGCTGCCCCGACCCCCAGGGCGTCGTCTTCAAGGTGAAGCCGGTCTAGGTTAGGACGGCCGGCCTGTCCCGCTCAGCCCTCGAACTTGAATCTTTGGCTGGAGAAGAGATTGAGGCAGGCTACGACCGCGTCGGTATCGTAGAGGACGCCCTTGTTCCGCGATAATTCCTCAAGCGCTTTCTCGATGCCCAAGGCCGAGCGGTACGGACGATGGGAGGACATGGCTTCCATGACGTCGGCGACGGCCAGGATCCTCGCTTCGAGAAGGATATCCCCGCCTTTGAGCTTCCGTGGATATCCCGAGCCGTTCATCCGCTCGTGGTGTTGGTAGACGATCTGAGCCACGGGCCAGGGAAATTTTATGTCTTTGAGGATCTCGTAGCCGATCTGCGAATGGCCCTTGATCATGGCCTTTTCGAGGTTCGACAGCTTCCCCGGCTTGCTCAGGATTTCGAAAGGAATGGAGATTTTCCCGATGTCATGGATGACTCCGGCCACCCGGATCCCTTCGATCTGGTCCTTGGGTAAAGCCATCTCCGCGGCAATCGCCCGGGCCAGATTGGAGACGCGCTTCTGGTGCCCCGATGTGTAGGGATCCCGAACTTCGACCGTGGTGGCCATGACGTTGATCAGGCTGCCTAACGCTTCCCGAAGGTTGGCCGTCGTTTTCTGCAGCTCGTTTTCGACGCGCTTGCGCTGGCTGATGTCAAGGGCGAAGACCGCAACCCTTGTGACGTCCCCCCCGCCATCGAAGATCGGATAGACATAATTGATGTAAGATTGATCAAGCCTGGCGTCCTCGAAATGGGCCGGCTCCCCGGCTGCGAACACCTTCTGGATCTGGGTTCGCCGCTGGGCGCCGAGATCGGGGGGGAGAAGGTCGAAGATGACCTTACCCACGATCTCCTCGCTCTTCCTTTCAAAACGATCGGCGAAGGCATCATTGACAACCCTGGCGACTCCGTTCCGGTCGATAATGAAGGCCGGGTCGGGCAGGGCGTTGATGAAGGCCTGGAGCGTCGTTTCGCTCTCCCGCAAGGCCGCCTCGGTTTTCTTTCGCTCCGTGACGTCGATGACGATGCCCTGAAGGCCGGCCGGGCGGCCCGCTTTGACGATGGCGCGGGCGACGATGAGCGCGGAAAAAGCCGAGCCGTCTTTCCGCCGGACCAGGTATTCGCCCGAGGAGGGCTCTCCCGCTCCGAGAACACGCTGGAAGCTCTCCCCCGCCCGCCCCCGGTCCATTTCGGCCACCATCCGCAGGACGTTCATTCCTGCGGCAACGTCCGCTTCCGAGTATCCGAACTGCTCGAAGGCCGTCTTGTTGGCAAACGTGAGGCGCCCGCTCATATCCGTTTCAAAAATGGACGAAGGCAGCGAATCCGCGAGTTCACGGTACTTCCCCTCGCTCTGCTCGAGAGCATCCGTCGCCCGCTTGCGCTCCGTGATGTCCTCGATCATGGCCAAAAAGCAGGGCGGCGGCCCGCCCGCCGTGCGGATCATCGTCAGCGTCAGTTTCCCCCAGACGACGCCTCCGTCCTTGCGCACATAGCGCTTCTCCGTTCGGTAGAAGGGAATCTCCCCGGCCGACAGCATCCGCACGTTCTCCTGGTCGAGGCATAGATGATCCGGATGGGTGATGCCCTTGAAGGTGAGGCGGGTCAGCTCCGCTTCGCCGTATCCCAACATCCGGCAAAAGGCGGCATTGGCTTTGAAGAAGCGCGAGGCCGTATCGGCCATGGACATGCCGATCGGGCATTCCTCGAAGATGTTCCGGAACCGCTCCTCGCTCTCGCGGAGCGTCGCCTCGGCCTGCTTGCGCTCCGAGATATCGCGGGCGATGCCCAGGACGACGGTCCGGCCGTTGAGCTTGACCGGATGCGTCGAGATTTCGACGGGGACCAGGCTTCCATCTTTCCGCCTGAGGACAAACTCGTCGGGGCCGGTCGGCCGGCCCATGGCGTTCTTGACCAACAGGGCGGCCGCTTTGGCGATCTGGGAATTGGGCAGGATGCCGAGTGAGAGGTAGCTCTTGCCGATAATATCCTCTTTGTGAAATCCGATGATCTTCTCGGCGGCTCTATTTCCGTCGAGGAAACAACCCTTGAGGTCGCTCAGGTAGTACCCGTCGGGCGCGTATTCGAAAATGACTTTAAAGCGCTCTTCGGAAGGAGCGATCTTCGCGTCGGGCCTTTGCTCGCGGAGGTCGGCCGGTTCGGCCTCCAACTCCTGGACCCTGAGGCGCAGAAACTGGATTTCGCGGACGAGGCTCTGCCGAGAGCGGCCCTCCAGGACGCTCATGCCGGCGATTTCCGAAAGCTCTTCCTTTCTCGACAAGGATGTCTCTTTTCCGGTCCATCATCGCCGAAGACGGCGGCGCGGGGAATCGCCGTTTGGAATGAAGCGAGGGGGGAATTCTTGACGACTTGCATCGCCTCCGAAGGTGAGAAGGGAGGGATCAGCGGACCGTGATTAAATTGCGCTTTCGCAATTCTCTGAGCCCGTTTTCCCAGCTTCCCGCGGCGCCCCATAAATAATAGCTGAAATACCGGACCGTCTTCTGATAGATGGGCACCCACGGCTGGAACTCGGCATAATAGTGGTTCGACTCGCCGTTAGAGGGATGGTTCATCCACATGTGGAGGAACTCGGGCTCGCTCACCGGAAACGCCCCGACGAAGCCGATGTCTTCTTCGGTGTCATAGCCCGCGTTCCAGCCTTCCTTGAGGAAGATCACTTGCCCGAAGTACTCCTCGGGCCGCATCCGGAATTCCAGGAGGCCTTCCCTTCCCGGGACGGTGAACAGGTCCTCCGTCCAATGGCGTTTGCCGAGCTCGAGGATCGGCTGGGGCCCCAACATGTTGGCCTCCGGATTGTGGAAAGCCAGAGCGAAGCGGACCTCGACGAGCGGCGAATTCCCGTAGAGGGTAAAGACCTTTTCGAGCCTATTGCCGTAGAAGTCGGCCGTCATGCGGACCTGGACGAACGGCCCGCTCGCCCTGACGATCTCAGCTTCGTAGACCTTGTGCGTCTCCATGCTGGCCTGGCCGAGGAAATCCTCGAATCCGCCGTAGGGATAGAATCCGCGCTCCCGGAAAGGCCGCTTGTCTGTGGGCGTTTCCTTCTCCGGCCAGAGCTTGAAGAAGATGTTGTCGTTCTTCTCTTTGACGATGTATTCGATGACCCGGGCCCCGATGGCCAGCAGCGTGACCTGGACGCGGTCGTTTTCCATGCGGTATTCGTCGAGGCCGTCCCCGTTGAGGTCGACGGAATAGGCCTTGGGCGTTCCCGAGGCTGCCTCGACGCCAAGCTGGCTCCAGTTCTCGGCGCCGAGGGAGCGGACCCGGACCTTGTACGCGCCGGGAGCGAGCTTGAGACGAAACGTCAACTCTTCGAAGAGGCCGGACTTGGCCGCGCCCTGAAGGCTTGTTTCAAAGATGGGGGCCTTCGGAGTGTCGTTCGTGAAGACCGCGAGCTCGATAGGATAGGACGTCTGGTCCGTGAAATTGTGAATCGAAACGGGATAAGCGACCTCGGGCGCCTGGCCATAGAGAAGCTGATGGGCGGAGATGGCCCGCGGCAGGTCGAGGATGGCCAGGGCTCTTTTTTTCCGGGCCCCCCTTTTGAACTCGACGAGAAGAGGATTGACTTTGCCCATGGCCGCGAGTGTCGGCCGAACTTTCATCGTAAGCGTTCTGGTCGAGCCCGCGGGAAGGCTCAGGCTTTTCGGATAGTCGCCCGCAAGTTGAAGCTCCGGCGCGGCCGTGATGGAAAGGGAACCCGTCAGATCGCCGTCGCGGGCGTTGGAGAGCGTAACCTTTAGCTCATAGCCCTCCACCGCGGCTTCGACCTGGACCTGGTCGCCGAAATAATCCTCGAGATACGCCCGGTCGAGGAGGAGCATCTGCAGCGTTTCACGGAATTCCCGGGGCCCCAGCATTTTGCCCAAAGGCAGGATGCCGACTTCGCGCCGGTCGAGGATGGCCTTCCACATCCCGTCTCTCGTCAAAGGCGTTCCTTTTTCGATAAATAGGACCATACAGGGAGGGGCGTCTTCGCGGATGAAGCCGGTAGGCAGGATGAACGGAACGTTCTCGCCGTCGATCTGTCTTTTATTCCCTTCGACCGCGATATTGCCGTCGTATTGATAGGGATCGCAGTCGGCGCTGAACACCGGCCGGAACATATACCCGCCCCGCTCTTTGACGAACTTGATCCAATCCGCCTCGGCCGGAGTGTCCTGGATCTTCAGTCCGTCCCAGCTCGAGCAGCCGAAGCCGAGCGTCCCCAGGCTGTGGGTGGCCTTCCCCGTCCCGACGTCGGTGACGACGTCGAGCCCGACCTTGGCCAACCACGCCGGGAGCTCGTCCTTGAGGAGAAAGTCCATATAACCGTTGAAAGTGAACCAATCGTTGCCCTGGTTGAGGCCTTTGGCGATCACCTCGAGAGGATGGCCGGGGAAGCAGGTGACGCTGTGGAGGAGCGTTCCGGTAGCAAACCAGCCGCGGTGCATGTCGTAGCGCCCGGCGACATTTTCGGCCTGCCGGATCAAATCCCTGTAGCGGGCTAGAGCCGGCACGCTGTCCGAGGCCGCGACAAAAATCCTCCGCGGGCCGTTTTCAAGACGGAAGGCCCTGACCTCGCGGAAGTCCTTGGACTTGGACTGATGGCTCGCCGGATTCTTGCGCTCTGCGTCGTCCGCTGCCATGCGCGTCAGCGTTCGGCCCGCCTCGCTCGAAAGCGCCGTAATAACGAACAGGTTTTTCGGGCTTTCTTTCAATGCCTCTTGAATTGCCCCGACCGTCGGTTGTTCGAGCATCTGATAGGCCGACGCAAACAGTTCGGAGAGGAAGCCTTCCGCCATCGCGAGACCGGGAATGCCGAGCTCCTCGGCGATATCGAACTTGTTCTGGGCGATCGTTCTCTGCACGTCGGGGTGGCTGAGCTGGAAGAGGTTCCCGTATTGATGCCATTTCCAGAAGATCGTGTGCCAGTAGTTGGTATAGCCGCTGAAGCGGCCTTCCGTAACGATGGCCGGAACGGTCGGATTTTGGCTCGGCGCAGGCTTGAAATCCTCGAGTCGAGCCGAGGCGCTTTGCTGCGGTCCGGCCGCCGCGCCGGCCGCGGATAGAAGCCCTAAGACAATAAAGAAGACGGCGAATCGTGCCGCGTGCGTCATCGTCTCTCTCCTGTCGGAATGCGTCGGCGGGCGCCGGTTCAATAAGCCGAGAAATCCCATTTCCGCGCCTATCCGAAACGTCTTTTTCAAGTCTATCAGAACTCGAAAAAAGAACAAGCGGACGGAACATCGTAAATGTATTTTAATGACGCCAGATTCGCTCTTGTTGATAATAAAAGAGTTAAGGAAGATTTTGGCTGGCATGCAATTTGCTCCTCGATAAGGACAGAGCCACAAAACGTGTTCGGACAAACGCCCCCCGGGAAGCGGTTTGAAAAAAATAACGTATTATTTAGTTGACAAACTAATATCTTAGTTGTATATTATGAGCGCCATGAAAGAACTCACTCGAGCCGAAGAGCAAATCATGCAGATCATCTGGAAGCTGGAGCGCGCCTTCGTCAAGGACATCGTCGAGAACATCCAGGATCCCAAACCTGCGTACAACACGGTCTCGACCATCGTCCGCATCCTGGAGAAGAAAGGCGTCGTCTCCCACAAAGCCTATGGGAACACCCATGAGTACTTCCCCTTGATCACGAAGGACGAGTACAAGAAGAAATTCATGAAATCCTTCCTCCGGCGCTACTTCGGCGGCTCCTTTCCCGAGATGGTCTCCTTCTTCGCCGGGGACCGCGATTTGAGCCTGCAAGAGCTCGAGGAGATCCGGCGGCGCTTGAACGAAGAGATCGAATCGCAAAAGAGGGACAAAAAATGACGTCTTTCCTGGTCTACATCCTTCGCGCGGGCGTCGCCCTGGCGTTCTTTTTCGCCATCTACGAGCTGTTCCTGAAAAAGGAAACCTACTTCCAGCTCAACCGGCTCTTCCTCGTAACGGGTTTGCTGCTGGCCTTCCTCATCCCGGCCTTTCCGGTCACCTCGCCCTTCCCCGCTCCGGCCGGCCTCCTTGCCCTCGATGTCTCCTCGACGTCGCCGGCAGCGGCCCGCGCGTTCGGGCCGGTCGAGATTCTCTTTGCCCTCTACTGGGCGGGCGTGCTCCTCTTCCTGGTCCGCTTCGGGCTTCAGCTCGCGAAACTACGAGGGATCGTCCGGCGCAACGGCATCCGCCGCATCCGCGGGGTCAAGGTCGTCGAGGTCGATCACGAATTTCCGCCGTTCTCCTTCCTCGACGTCGTCTTCGTCAACGAAGGCCTGGCCCGCGAGGCCGGCTTCCGCCGGATCCTGGCCCACGAAGGTGTCCATATCCGGCAGCAGCATACGCTCGACGTCCTGCTGATGGAGATCGTCCTCAGCCTCCAATGGTTCAATCCCCTTGTATGGCCATATAAAAAGGCTCTTCAGGCAACGCACGAGTATCTGGCCGATTCGGGAGTCATTGCGCAGGGCTTCAGTCCGGTCAAGTACGAGCTGCTCGTCTTCGAGCAGAACCTGGGCGCCAGCCTGTTCGAGCTGGGGAACAACTTCAAACGATCGCAGATCAAAAGGAGAATCATGATGTTGTCGAAGGCCAAATCCCCCAACGCGGCGAAGCTCAAGCTGCTGCTGGCTCTGCCGCTGGCGTTCGCCCTTGTCCTGGCGTTCGCCGAACCGCGCGCCGCTGCCTCGTCGGGGCCCGTCCTCGGCCAGGAGAAAGCGGCCAAGACCGCGGACGATCAACTCGTCGCGCAAAAGAAGCACGTCGAGGAGGAATTGAAACGGCTCTTGAACATGGAAAAAGAGCTCCGGGCGAAGCTCGAATCGGCCCCCAACGACGAAGCGGCCGGAGAGATCAAGCAGAAGCTCAAGATGGTCATCGAAAAAAGAAAAGAGATGGAAGCCGCCATCGCCAATCCCAACGTCAACGTCGGCATTAAGATCCCGGCTACCGTCGAAGAACTGGAGCAGGGGCTCGCCAAACTTGACGCCAAAGAGAAGGATTGCCTAGCGAAGTTGAAGGAAACGAACGATCCTCAAGTTAAAGTCCAGTGCGAGGAGACGCTGAAGAAGATCTCGCAGATGCGGGATGCATATTCGAAGGCGCTCGAGAAGGCCAAGGCCAACAAGACCGCCAAGGCTGAAAAAGCCGCGAAAGCCGACAAGTAGCCCGCCATCCACCTCGAACGAAGGGAAGACCAGGGAGCCTTGGCTCCCGGTCTTCCCCTTTTTTTTATTTGATTTTCTTGCCCTGGAGCGTTTGGCCGCCCTGGGTCTTGACGATCCCGTTCACATTCCCCGCCGCGTCGTTAGCGAACCTAAATTCATCCGACGGCGGAGCTTGACGCAAATGGCCGACGGACCTAAGATGAACACCTCTGTCGTCCGATCGAGGACGCGAATCCGCCGGCGGGTAAGAAAGGCCGCTTAGACGGAATAACGGAGGAAGCACATGCGGATCAAGGTGACGAAGGATGGGCCTTATATCGTCAGCGGACGAGTGCCTCTATCCGTAGAACGCGTCGTCATCGGCAGCGACGGCGAACCGGAGAGATGGGAAAAGGGTTCCGACTATCCGGAACGCGATACGTACGCTTTGTGCCGCTGCGGTCAATCCAAGCAGCAACCGTTCTGCGACGGAAGCCATGCGAAAACCGGCTTCGACGGAACGGAAACGGCCCGCCGGGGAGCCTACCTCGAAAACGTGGAAAAGACCTCCGGCCCTACACTCGACCTGACGTGGTCGCAGGAGCTCTGCTCCGTGGCCCGCTTCTGTCACAGGGGTGCAGAAGCCTGGGCCTATACGGAGCATTCGGACGACCCCGAAGCCCGGAAAACGGCGGTCGAAGAGGCCTGCGATTGCCCGTCGGGGAGTCTCGTGGCTTGGGACAAGAAGACAGGCGGGGCTCTCGAGCCCGACTTTGCTCAGTCGGTCAGCTTGATCGAACGCCCGCCGGAGGGGCTGATCGGCCCTATCTGGGTCAAGGGCGGGATTCCGGTCGAATCGGCCGACGGATTCGTCTATGAAAAAAGGAACAGGGTGACTCTCTGCCGCTGCGGGCGGTCCGGCAACAAGCCTTTCTGCGACGGCCGTCACCTGGAGTTCACATCCAAGGAATAAATCCAGGAAAAGGCCGGTTTTCTCCATTGGCTACGCATCGCCGCAGAGCTTGATGAGGAGCTTCAGGATCGGATGTGCACCGAAGGCGAGCCTGATATCACTTCTTGGTGAAGCTCGCCTCCGCAGCCAATGTCTCGCCGGTTTTCGCGTCCTTCAGCGAAAACCCCAGTTTGTAAACTCCCGGCTTGAGGTCCGGGAAGACGATTCCGACCAGGAGGAATTCCTTCCCCGCCTCGGATTTCTTGGTGTCGATCAGCCCCCAGTCGATCGGGACCTCCTCCCCTCCCGCCGCGGGGACCATCCTTACGGATAGATCTCGTTCAGCCGGCGCGCCGGTTCCGGGATCGAGAGGAACCAAGGCCCAGACTTTATCGGCATCGGGCGGCAGGTCGTTCACGAGCGGAACGGAGTTCGTCGGCAGAAAGGGATAGAAGCGGATGATGGACAGCGGCTCCTTTTCGCTTTTCGCCTGACGCGACATCCTCACGAAATCGGGCTTCGATCCCGGCACAAGAAGCAAGGGCGAAAACAACGCGGCGCGCTCGGAGGAACGCGGAGGCACGGCAAATGGAAACCGCGAAACCGCGGCTTGCCCGCTCCCCATATCTCTAGCCATGACCCGGAGCTCGTACTCCCCGGGCTGGAGCGCCGTCAGGAGGTAGGGATAAAGCGTTTTGCGGGCGTGGGGCGAAGTGTCCATTTCGCCGCGCTCCGCCAATCGGACTTTTCGCTCCTTGTCGAAAATGAAGGCATAGATCTCCGTCTTACCGGGCGGGAGGCCGGTCTTCACCTCCACGGCCAGCTTCAGGAGCAGAGCCGCATTGGCTTCCTTAATGGACGAGCCGAACAAGATCTCCGCCGGAAGCTCGAGGGCGTCGGTCGTCACCGGCTTGTCGGAGAGCGCCAGATCGAAGAGCTGCAGGTTCTTTTCGAGGTCCGAAAGCGCCGTGAACGGCTTCGGGTCGTTGTAAGCGGCCTGGGCCAGAACGCGCAGGCTCGGCCGACCGACCTCGACCTTGATCTGATGCAGCCGGCCGTCCCAGGCCGGGTTGATGTAATAGCCGAGGACGTAGTAATTGCCGCTGAGCATCTCGACGTCCTGGGCGATCGTCTTGGCGTCTTTGACGTCGGCGAAATAATGGCCGCCCGTTGCTTCGGCGAAACCCTTCAAGATCTCGCCCTGCTTCTCTTTGAGTTCCTTCATGCGGGAAGGCCCCGCCGCCAGGTTCGTGTTCACGGCAAAGATCGTCGCGTT
>Ga0172371_10007659_pt1 | contig 15300 bp, 17 predicted proteins | sample Lak12m_FD_114543 | JGI IMG/M metagenome (GOLD analysis project Ga0172371, IMG submission 114543) | Freshwater microbial communities from Kabuno Bay, South-Kivu, Congo - kab_022012_12m | ecosystem: Environmental > Aquatic > Freshwater > Lake | place: Democratic Republic of the Congo: South-Kivu... | reverse complement strand
TACCGAACCCGTGTCTTATGAAGAGAAGGATATGCCAGACAGAGTCGTTACCCCGTGGACAAAAGAAGAAGATGTGAAGTGGACTAAGAAGAAAATTCCCGTGAGAAGATATGAACAACTTATTAACGACGGGGCTAATGTTGCGACTTCTGTGTATATGGGGTCTATGGGATTGTCAACTTTGGCACAAGGGATTAACCAGTGGAGATTTAACCGTGCCGTTGACGCAATGACCCAAAGATTTCAGGCGGAGATGGCTAAACGCAGTGGTCAACTCGCACCTGAGAATATCACGAGATTATTGAATTGGTTCCAGAAAGAAGCCATCCCACAGGCGGCTTACGCCAAGACTTTCCCAGAGCGTGGTTCTGGAAGAGTGGGTATGTATGCGGGAGTTCCTATGGTTCCCCAAGAACCATCCAAAAAACTTCCTTTGATTACTTCGGCACAGGCTCAGGTCACTCCAGCCCTCCAACCACAGGGGGAGGGGAAGATATATTATCACGGCACTTCTGCAAAAACAGAAACAATTTTGAATGAAGGTATAAAATCCGACAAAACAAGGACGGGGGCAATATCAGCAACTGATAATCCAGAAATAGCAAAAAGATTTGGTGATGTGGTAGAAATAAGGATACCACAAAACGCACAAGATAGAATATTAGATTTAACACAGGGGAGAATTGAGGCAGATTTAGTTAGAAAGGGCTTCCCTGTTGGGAAATGGTATAATCCAGATATTTTAGAAACCGATGCAAGAATACAAACTTTAATTGGATTTGAAGACCTGTCCCAAGCACAGAAAAAGTGGTTAGCAGATAAAGGATATATTGGTGTAAAAATACCAACACTCGAGGCGGGACCAAAAGGAAATGAAATAAGATTTGTTGCAGGAATACCAAAAGAATATATCTCCAAACTCTCCCAACCACAGGGGGAGGGGAAGGTATGGTATCACGGTGGAAAAAAGTTATCCGATATTAAAATGGGTAAGGGGAAATTTCAGAAAACATTTTATATTACTGATGACCCTACCTATGCTAAATCTCACGGTGGGGCGAACTCTGTTGTAAACGAAGTCATACTATCTAACGATGCGAATTTAGCGGATATGTCCAAGCCAAGCGACTCACTAATTGCAGAAATTCAAACTGCTATCGCCAAAAGGGAAGCGAAGAATATCCCATACAGTAAGGACTCATTCAGTTTCTACCCATATTCAACAAAGGAAGTTATACAGGGTATTAAAGATGGTAAGGCACATTTCGCAGAACTGCCTCAAATAAAAGAAATATTAAAAGAACTTGGGTATGATGGGCAAATAACCTCTGAAGTGCCTTTCGCAAAAAATATAGGAGTATGGAATAAAGATGTTGTCAAACTCTCCCAACCACAGAGGGAGGGAAAGGTAGAAACACCATTAGATGCACATCATATAGAACGAGCCATAAAATTACTAAATGAAAGTGGTGTGCCTGTAAAATCTGGTGAGGATATATTAACTTTATATCACGGAACTAATGCAAAAGGGATGAAAGGTATAACAGAAAGTGGAACAATAAACCCATTTTCTTATTTAGCAACAGATAAAACAGCGGCAGGAGGCTTTGCTTTTGGGAGAAAGGGCGGAGTAATTGAAATAAAAGTCCCCGTTTCTGACGCAGGATATGTGCAAACTCCTATGGCTGGGACAAAAGGTGCAACTATACAAAACCCATTAAAGCTTATAAAAGGAAAAGACGGAATTTATAGGGTAGAAGAAAAATATAAACTCTCCCAACCACAGGGGGAGGGGGTAGAAGTAAGATTTCAAGGAATGACTAAAGAAGAATGGATAGCTGACAGATTAACAAAAATTGATTATAACAGAGCAAAGAAGGCAGAAAGTGAAATTCCTAAATTGGTTGATAAGAAGAAAGAATTATCAAAAGAATTAAATATCAAACAGGATGTATTAAGTTTCGCTAACAAGAGCAAACTACAATTTGAATTAAAGACTGTTTCAGATAAATTAAGGCAAGCCGAAAATTATGTAGCAAAAGTTAAAAATATGGGTAATTTATTTGACTTTGGAGTAGAACAATCCAAACTCTCCCAACCACAGAATAAGAAAGGCAAGTAATGGCAAAGAAAATCACAGAAGAACCAAAACCTAAAAACACAGAAGAACTATATCATAAGATATATAGTATGATAGAGGAGTCTAAGGAAAATTCTGGTACCTGGGCAGAGAAAGCTAATGATTACTACAACTTGCGTATGCGGAATAAGAAAACCAAGAACTTTCCCTTTCCTGGCTGTTCCAATCTTCGCTTGCCTACTATTGAAACATATTTGAGAAAAGCTAAATCCGCTTTGCTTTCATTATACACCAACGTAAAGCCTCGTTGTATGGTTATCCCCCAACAGGGTCAGTCTTTACAAAATGCAAACAACGTGGAGAAATTCCTTGATTGGTTAGTAGACGTAAAAATGAAGGTGTTGGATAAGCTCGTAATTACTACCGACAATATGTTGCAGCACGGTCTTGGAATTATGAAGGTTATCTGGAAGATGGAAGAAAACCAGTATGTTGAAAAAATAGACATCAAGGAACTTTCCGTGCAGGAAGTTACTATGTTGTTTGACCCCAACATTCCAGATGAAGCACTATTGCAGTTTGCCTTGCAGAGATTTAAGGTTGATATGTCGGAAACCGTGGCTGCGGATAATACAGAATCTATCACAAAAGCAATAGCCGAATTAAGAAGCGGAAAGACAAGCGTTGATGTTATCCTAAAAGACGAATTATATAACGCACCTGACTTGGTTCCCTGCGACCCAACCTATGTTTATGTTCCTACCGACGCAGGTGTAGATGTCCAGTCATTAGCTTGGATAGCACACGAATATTTTGAAAGATATGATTGTCTTAAATACAAGGCTGAATATGGTTCAATAGAAAAATCCGCACTTGAAGATATAGACACTTTAAGCGGGCTTGATTTACAGGATGAAAAGAATGTAAATTTCACCAAGGATTTAAGGGAAGGCATAGACCGTATCAATAATCCATCCAAGATGGTCAGGGTTATTGATATGTATTGTTACTATGATTTGGATAATGACGGAGTAAATGAGAAGTGCCATTTCTTATTGGCTCCAGATTTCTCTGTTATCCTTAAAAAACAAAGGCTTGAGAATGACTCGCAGAAGTTTCCGTTTGTGAGGTTTGCCACCGAGATAATGGATGATAGGTGGTTTTCTCCTCGTGGTTATCCAGAACACTTGGAAGATTTATCCAAAGAGATAGACGCACAGCACAACCAGAAAATAGACTCGCAGACTATCCGTAACGCCCCGATTTTTACATTCAGGTCGGGAATTGTTAATCCGAGATTAGTCAAGTTTATCCCAGGTCAGGGTATTCCAGTACCTGGAACTACTCCACTTAATGACGCTATCCAGATTATGAATAACAATAATCCTGGAATAGAGTTCTCCTATGAAAGAGAGGAACTGCTCTTAAAGACTACCATTCAGGAATATCTTGGTCAGATGGATTATTCTGTGCAGTCTATGATTAACAAGCGTCAGCCGAGGACTTTGGGTGAAGTCCAGATGCAGTCCCAAGCGGCGAATATGGTGTTTTCACTTGACGCTTCAATGTATGCCAATGCACTATCAGAAGTATTTACTCAGATACTTGAACTCTGCCAGCAATATATGCCTGAAAGAATATTCACAATGATAGTGGGGCAACAGGGAATACAACCTCTGCATATATCAAGAGATGAGATACAGGGTAAATATTATATTGTTTGCAGAGGAAATGACATCAACTCCAATCCCCAACTAAGGGTACAAAAGGCTCTTGCTAAGGCACAGATTCTTTTGAGTCCCATTCCATTACAAACTGGTATAGTAACTCCCGCAAATGTATTTGAAATATTAAAGAACTATCTTCAGGCTGACGGAGAGTTAATGTGGCAGACTATGATTTCTCCACCTATGCCACCGCAACCTCAACCAGCACCAGTAAAAGTTGATATGGACAATCTTGAGGACGGGGAAAAAGCTCAAGTATTAGCACGTATGGGGATTAAACCTGATATGATGGGCAGGATGTTAAAATCCAAAGCTATACTTCAGGAAAAAGCAATGGAGCAGGAAACACAGAAAGTGGATAATCTTTCTACAATAGTGGACGCTATCGGAGGACTTGATGAAGAAGAAAGTGAAATTGGCGGAAAAGCCTCACTTACTTAACAAACCAGAACAAGCGATAACCAATAACGAAGTAGACAGCCTAAGAGAATACGCATTAGAAGCCGAACAAGTTGAATTACTCAAACGTCAACCTGGATGGTTAGTTATTGAGAATGATTTTATCAGATATAAGGATAGCATAGGTTCTGAATTAGCCTATCTTGACCCGAAATCTAAAGAGTTTTCCGAATCAAGAATTTTATATATAGCAGTAGATAAATTACTTTCTATATTTGAAGATTATGCTACAAACAAAAAGAGAGCCTTAGAATTACTTGAACGCATAGATAATACAAGGGAGAACATAGTTCTTGATGTTGATAACTAACTGCGGAGTTAAAAAAGTCTGGGGTAAATATCCTAATCTGCTTATTATCGGCGGAGGTTCGTTGCAGTACGAAACACTCGTGCAATGCAATTCTCTGGGATTGGGAAAGATTTTAGTGGACGCAGACCCGTTCTGTTATTGTGCAAGAAGCCCTATATTCAACAACGATTATTTTATCAAGGCTTCAACAAGGGATTATAAATTAGTTCTTTCTAAAGTTAAGGAATGGTTAAAAAAACATAAAGACGTAAGGATAGTCGGTGTTTATACCCAAGGTCAGGATTTTGCTTATACCGTTGCCTACGTAGCCAAGCACTTAGGACTTCCCTCAATCGGGGTTGATGTTGCTTTTCGCACTAATAATAAAATAGCAATGCGTGAGGCATTTGAAAAAGCAGGTATTCCCCAACCAAGATTCCGTGATGTTAATTATCCCTGTGTAATCAAGGCAACGGATAATTGTGCTTCAAGAGGTCTTACTATATTAAAAAATCCTAAAGGATTGGAAGAAGCAATATCTTTGGCTAAGAAATATTCCACCGACGGAAAATATATTCAAGAGGAGTTTATTGATGGGGAAGAATACTCTGTGGACACGGTTGTTTACAAAGGTGTGGTTTATCCGTGTGGTATATCAGATAGGATATTTTTACCAAAAGATAATTTCGCTGTTCAGGATGGGTCAATAACTCCCTCGTTTTTGTCAGAAGAAATACAACAGAGAATGTATTGGGTAATGCAGGATTGTGCTGATGCACTTGGGGTGAAATGGGGGGCGTTCAAGGGCGACTTGATATTAGATAAAGATAATCACGTCAAGGTGTTAGAAGTTACAGCAAGACTTTCAGGGGGATTTGATTCCCAATACAGAAAACCATACTCTTTTGGAATTAACTTAATTAAGGCTACGATAGATTTGGCTTGTGGTAAAGAATTGGATTTTTCAGACTTGATTCCTAAATGGAATAAGTTCTCCCAAACTTTTACCGTCTTTCCCAAGCCTGGAATTATCAAGGAAATTCGTGGGTTGGATGAGTTAAAAAAAATCCCAGGTATAAGAAACTACTTTCTTACTAAAGATGTCGGTGATGTAGTGGAATACAAACATTGTGCCGACAGGGTAATTCATATTATAGCTTGTAGGGATACATACAAGGAATTGCAGGAAACCATACAAAAAGCCAAAGAAACTGTACAATTTATAACTAAATGCGAATAGGGATAACAATAGGCGACCAGGCAGGTATAGGTTACGAAATTATCAGGAAATCAACACCCCTATTTCCTGATGTAGATTTTAAACTGATTGGTACAATTATTCCGCCACAACTAATTACTTATGGACAGGTAAGTCCTGTTTGTGGACGCATAGCTGGGGAAGCCATAAAAGAAGCAATAGATTTAGCTCTAAAAGGAGATATTGATGCGGTGGTGACTGCCCCGATTCATAAGGGAGCATTTAACCTTGGTGGATGGAAATATGCAGGTCATACGGAGATGTTTGCAGACCTTACCAACACCCGTGATTACGCAATGATGTTGTTACATAACAACCTGAGAGTAATCCACGTCACCACCCACGTTTCATTAAGAAAAGCTTTGGATTTAATAACAGAAGAAAGGGTCTATAAGACAATCAAGGTAGCTCATAGTGCTTGTAGGCAGTTGGGGATAGAAAAACCAAGAATAGCGATAGCTGCATTAAACCCACACGCAGGAGAAGAAGGGACTTTTGGAAATGAAGAAAAAGAAATCTTGTTGCCAGCGATACAGAAAGCAATCAATGAAGGAATATTTGTATCCCAACCTATTCCAGCGGATGTGGTATTCGCTAAGTGTTTGGGTGGAGCTTACGATGTGGTCGTTGCGATGTACCATGACCAAGGTCATATCCCTCTTAAAACAGTTGGGTTCAAGTGGCAAAAGGAAACGTGGCAGGAAGTCGACGGTGTTAATGCCACCTTTGGCTTGCCTATTATACGGACTTCCCCAGACCACGGTGTAGCTTTTGGTAAGGCAGGTAAAGGGACTGCTGACCCGACAAGTATGATTTCAGCTATTAAGATAGCAATTAAATTAGTGGAGAACAAAAATGCCAAAAAAGTTGGAAAATGCCCTTAAAAAGAAAGCTCGTAAATTATTCGGTAGTTCTACTTCTAAGCGTGCCGATTCTTATGTATATGGGACTTTACGTAAGACAGGTTGGAAACCAAAGAGAGAGAAGTAATATGGATAGCGATACTTTACACGCAATAGCTGTTGTCCACGGTGAAATGCGTAATCAACCAGATGAAGCAAAAATAAATGTTATCAGTTCTTTAAAGAATCGTAGAGAAAACTTTAATACATATTGGAAATTTCGTGGTTCTTGGGATAATATGCTTCGTCAAGAATATTATGCAATAAGAGACGCTGAGTCTGGAAGTAATATTGGTTATCAAGAAGCTATGGATTCTTTAGTAAATGGTAAAAAGTTTAAGAATCCAAAAGACGAAGAAGACTTTAAAAGAACTATACAACTTTGGGGTGGAGTTATGAGGGGATATATAGAACCTACTCAAACTCAGTTTTATTATACTCCAGAAGAAGAAAAAAGACAACGTAAGTCTGGAGGTACAGATTTTAGTAAATTAGATAAGGTTGGAACTTTCAAAGATAAGAAAGGTCAAGTTTTTAATACTTACAAATATAAATAGATTTTATGGAATCCCATAAGACCCAACCTACGGGTTAAGTAGGATAGGAGAACCAAATGGAAGAACCAAAAGATGTAAACGTGGATTCATCACCCGTAGAACAAGAGGTCGTTAATCAACCTGAAACCGACCAGCAGGTAGAACAAGTTGACCAGAGTCAAGAGGCACCTTCCACTCAGGAAGTAAAACCAGAGGTAGAAAAGCCTGACAGACCAGAAATCAACTATGCAATGGAAGCAGCGAGGAAGGCTTCTGAAGCGTTGGATATTGTTCGCCAGATGCAACAGCAACAACAGCAACCTCCACAGCAAGAACAACCTCAATACACAAAGGCACAACTCCGAGCCTTTGCTGAAACAACTACTGACGCTAACCATAAGGTGTGGGCGTTAGAGGAAATTGACAAGTTGGACAAGACAGAACGACAGGCAGAGATACGCCAGTTATTTGAGGGACAGCAAAAAAAATCCCAAGAAGAAATGACAAGACAGCAATCTCTCCAGTTCGTCGTTAACAACTTTCCAGATATTGTCATAAGGGATACCGCTGGCAATTTCGCTGGTTTTAACCAGAATAGTGAACTATATAAAACAATAGATAACTATATGAGGTCTAATCCAGAACTTGCTAAAAGCCCGCAGGGTTTAATCGCCGCTGCGAAGATGGCTGCTTTTGATTTAGGAGTATCAATGAATAGAAAGTTATCAAATAAAATAAATGCTACTACCGCACAACTGCGGAAAGAACAGAAAAAACAACTTATATCTGGTGGGGGTTCTTCACCACAGGCAGAAGGACAAACTACTAAACTTCAGAAATTAGCGGAAGATTATCGCAGAACTGGAAGTAGGGAATCCTTTAAGCAACTTGCTAAAATGAAAGGACTTATCCCAGAAATTAGGTAAGGAATAATATGGCAGTATTAGGACATCAATTACAAACATACGCAACAACGGCTGGTGCTCGGGACGATGTGCTTGATTTAATCACTCAGGTAGACCCCGAAGAAACACCGTTACTATCCCGTCTTGGAGTTAGTAAGGCGGCTGGTCGCTACCATAAGAGATAGCCACTTGTGGTAGTAAAATTCAGCTGTATGCTGGAAAATCCTAAAACCAATCGTGCTTATTAGGCAAAAATCGAAAGGATATTACAATGGACAATCAGCAGGTAAGTCAATTAAATGATACCGATTTAGCTTGGATAGCTGGTATCGTCGAAGGTGAAGGATATATAGGTCTTTCTAAACGCATTAAACCAGAACTTCAATATGTTCCGAGAATACAAATAATCAATTCCGACGGGTTGATGTTGGAAGCAATCGGTAAGATATTGGAAGAACGAAAAATCGCTTATTACAGGCATCGTTGGGATATAGACCACAGAAGACGAGTCAAAATCTATAACCAATACGGAAAACGCAATAGGAAAATGGGCGATGTTGTATTTGTTGGTTTGGGTAGGGTAAAGAAGGTTTTGGATGCGATTTTACCTTATATGCGTGGCGAAAGAGTGGAGCGAGCAAAGTTGGTTTTAGAATTTTGTAATTACCGACTTGGGAAGAAAGATGAAAACAAATATGCTCCATATTCAGAATACGAACATAACCTATACAATAAACTTCGGCAAATAATTGAAAACCCCAGAGACTATACGCTGAACCCGATTACGGGATGATATAGTCCGAACTGTATAGAAATATGCAGATTAACATTTGGAGTGGCTTAATGATACCCTTGAATCAGGAACTGGAACTGGTGGTGCAGACTTAGAAGGTGCAGCCGCAGCAGGTCGCAGGCTCTCCTCAAGGTCACGCTCTGGTAACATTTGCCAGATTTCAAGTTACACATTTGGTATATCTGGAACACAGGAAGCGATTGCTCAATATGGTTTGGATAGTGAATATTCATACCAGCTTGAGAAAGCTATGAAGATATTAAAGATTATGCAGGAGCAGATTCTGCTTAATTCTACCTATGCTTTTGACGTGCCTGACTCTTATCAGTGTGCGACAGCAGCGAGGTCACTTCGTGGCGTATTTGCGGCAATCACGACTAACGTTCAGACAGGTTCTGGCGGTTCAAGTGCATTGACAGAAAGCTCATTCAACGCTTTGTTACAGAAGATATTTGAAGCTGGTTCTGGACAACAGCCTGATGTGGCATTTGTCAATGGTTTCCAGAAAAGACGTATATCTGGATTTTCTTCTAACAACGTCCGTTATATCAATATGCAACAGGAAAAAACTTTAAGGAATACGATTGTAGCCTATGAATCAGACTTCGGTACAATCTCCATCGTCCTTGACAGATGGGTTCCTAAAGGTGATTTCCCTGTCTTATCTATGCAGGATTGGAAGATTGCATACCTTAGAAAACCGTTTGTTCAGCAATTAGGTGTAGCAGGCGACGCAAAAGAAGCCCAGATAATTACCGAATATACTCTTGAGCATTTGAACGAGGCTAATTCTGGTAAAGCAACTGGATTCGCAACAGCGTAACTAAAGGTTCGGGGGGTTATCCTAAACCCCCCAACTAAATATGTCTAAAGAAACCTTCAATATGCGTAACCCTGACCCGAATGAGGTCTCGGAAATGTATCAGGCGGCAAAGAAAAGACGTTCACAACTAATTAAATATAAGTTATTAAAAGACTTATTAGACGGTAAGACAGTAGACTTGACTGCAAGCCCAGCTCTTTACGAAGCATTAAATAGGGAAAAAATGGAGTTTGAACAACTACTTAAACTCCACCCCGACCAAGCCAATGAAGCTATATTAGCAGTAAAAGAGGATAGGGAAGTTATAAACGAAAACCAATACTGGAACAGGAAGGGTGCTAAATGGGCTACCCTTGGGCATATTCCACCCTGTATTTATTACTCAAGACCACCAGTTTATTGGGAAGATAAAAGAATACTTAAAGCCTTTTTCAACACATTTACCAAATTTAGGATTTCTCCAAGAACAATATGAAAACCTTTGTTATCGCAGAGTGCGGCATAAATGCCTGCGGCAATTTAGAAGTTGCCAAACAACAAATAGATTTAGCAGCCGCTTGTGGTTGCGATGCGGTCAAATTCCAGATTTATGACACGGACAGGCTTTATAACTTTGACAGGACTGTAAAGTCTTATAAAGACAGTCAAAGGGGCTGGTTCTCGCATAAGAACTTCCGTGTTTTAGCAAATTATTCACCGATAGAATGGTTCGCTGCACCATTTGACGAGGAAGCAGTTGCTCTTTTGGAAGATATAGGAGTGGGAAAATACAAGGTTGCATCTCGTTCTGTCACCGACCACAAACTATTAGAGTGTATAGCAAAGACCAAGAAACCAGTTCTATTCTCAACTGGTAGGCACGATACTAACGATATACGCCCCTCGCTTGATATCCTATCCGATAATGAAATAACACTTCTTTATTGTGTCCCAGATTATCCCACCAAAGTGCAAAATTTGAACTTTGGTCGTATGGTTAAAATGGGAGAGATGTTCAAGAAACCAATAGGGTTCTCTGACCACACAACTGGAATATGGGCTTCCATAGAGGCTGTAAGGTTAGGTGCAAGAGTGATAGAAAAACACTTCACCGTATCAAGAAACCTTGACGGGTGCGACCAGATTTGCAGTTTAGAACCAACAGAGATGAAACTATTGGTTAAATCAATAAGGCAGTTAGAGGCTTACGAGGGGGGTTTATGAAAATCAATTTAAGACCTATTACCAAAGACGACCTTGAGTGGATATTGAGGCATAGGAACGACCCAGTTTTGTATAATTGTTTTAACCAAGCAATGCCCCTAACTATGGAACAGGAATTATCTTGGTATGAAAATGAGGTCTTAAATAAGAAAACCTTTGCTTTTAATATCTGCATAAACAACACAAAGATAGGCTATATAGCCCTTCAGAATATAAACTGGATTACGAGGTCGGCAGAGGTATCCCATTTTATAGACCCAGAATATGACCCCCTCTTTATTACTTGTGCCCACGCAGCGATATGCCAAGTGGCTTTCAATGCCCTTAACTTAAATAGAATACATTCAATATGTTTCTGTTTTAACAAAGTATATGAAGTTTTAGAGAAGTTAGGTTTTAAGCGTGAAGGTGTGGCGAAAGAGATAGGTTTCAAGAACGGTAAATATACCGATGGGTATTATATGTCTCTAATGAGAGAAGACTTTAAAAAAATGGAGAAAGATGAAAGTATATCTTAAAGACTATAACAACGTATTAACACCATTAAAAGATAAGTTTGATTTAGTTGATGACCCCAGAGATGCTGATTGCCTATTATTATGGCAAGATGTCAGGGGAGATATGCTTGATTTGTGCAAGATAAATAAAGAGTATCTGCATAAACCATTGGTAGTAGTCCAGCACGGTAGGGCAGCGACAAATGATTACTTAAAACCCAATGCTTTTCCTTTGTATGCCGACAAGATTTGTTGTTGGGGTAATAAGGATTATGAACGCATAGAGAGGGCTGGGTATAAGGACAGGGCGGTAGTAACTGGCTCGCCAATAGTTAGCTTTATTAAGAATAGAGAAAAACACGAGGGAAAGAATATAGTATTTGTTCCTGTGATTACAAATCACGAAGAACCAGATAACATCATAACCTATTGGAAATTAAAGGGGATAGAACTAAACAAGTCGTCTCAAAAGATACAAAAGAATTACGACAAACTAAGGACAGAATGGAACGCTTGGATTGTAGAACCGAGTTCCGCAACTGAAAACTCCATACCTTATTACAACTTCAATAAAGACTGGCGTTTGATTGCTAAGATTACCAGCGTTCACGATAAAAGACTTTATTTAGGCGATGTAATAAGCACTATGCAAATCAACAAAACACACCTTAAAGACTGCTGTGAGTTATTAAGCGTGGTTGATTGCGTGGTTGCATTGGAGGAAGGAACATTACCATTGCTGGCGATGGCAATGGGGATACCCGTAGTGATAGTTGACGGATTTAAGTATAGAGAGTATGGCGGTATAGATTATTCTTCGGTAGAGATGGTTAAAACAAAGGGTGTCAGAAGGGTTGAACTTTCTGAGGTTGAAAGGGCTATTAATGAAGAACTCGCAAACCCCGATAGCCTTAAAACTGAAAGAGAAGAAGTGGTTAAAGACGAGTTATGGGACGGAAAGACCGACCCTATTAAAAACATAATTAACGTAGTGAAAGGATTAACAGATGGCTAAATTCATTATAGCAGACGAAGTAAACGATTCAAGAACGGTAGATGTTCTCCCAAGCGGTGCCTTGGAGATAGCTCCCCAGTATTCATATTCATATATTAACTCAGGGACAGGCTCTGGTATGATTGCTTCTGCTCCTGCGATTTTGCACGGAGTAACAGTAACCGTAACCGCAGCTCCAGGGCTTATTTATGTGGGTGATGTTCTAACAGGAACTGTTACCAACGAAACATCAGCTAACAAAGTTGCACATATTGACCTTTGTGCTCGTGGAACATACCTTTTTGATGTTTATTGTGCATCAGGTATTGGATATCGCTTGACTGGTCTTGATTGTGCCGGCATTACCGTTGCTTATCAGTTAGCTTAACAAGGAGAAAAATGCTCAAAATATTCTTTAGCATAAATCATTCGGGTTGTGCGTGGTGGAGGGCTCGGCAACCAGCCGAGATGATTAAGAAACTTAAACTCGCAGATGTTCAGGTGTTTTCGTATGAAAATACCGCCCGAGCTGAGGCTGAAGAAATTTTGAAGTGGTGTGATGTGGTAGTTTCACAATCACCCGCAGGAGTGGGTAGTGTAGCACTCGCATTGAAATATCAGGAGATGGGCAAGGTTGTTATAAGCGATTATGATGACCTTGTCTATTCCTGTTCACCTTTTAACCCCGCTTACAAGACCTTGGGGATTAAAAGTGTTAAGGTTAAAGACGTTAACGGGGTAGAACAGGATTTATGGGTTGATGGAACATTCGGTTTTTCTATTAAAGATAACTTATTACGCAAAAAAGCCCAAGAGGACATATTTAAAGTTTCTGATGGGGTAACAACCACTACCGATTTCCTTAAAAACAGATTTATAGAAGAAAATCCCTGCTTGGCTGATAAAATAGGGGTAATACCAAATAGTATAGATTTTAATCTGTTCAAGCCTTTCCCAAAGAGAGACTCGGATAGGATAAGGATAGGTTGGATAGCGTCATCAAGCCATCTTAACGAGATATGGATAGTAAGAAATGTTATGAGGCGTATCTTTAACAAGTATGGCAACCAAGTGGTATTTGTCCAGCAGGGGGATATTGTAGAATTAAAGAAAGTCTTTACCCCGCAGGAAATGGAGTTTCATAACTTCATAGATTTAAGCATTTATCCCTTAAAAATTGCCTCGTTAAATCTTGATATAGGGATATGCCCGTTATTTGACGATGAGTTTAATTCTCACAAGTCACAGTTAAAGTGGTCTGAATATTCTTCTCTTAGAGTTCCCTCTGTGTGTTCTGACTTACCGCCTTATGCCTGCGTTGAAGAAGGCGTAACTGGGTATAAAGCAAAAGACGAGGACGAGTTTGTTGAGAAACTATGCAAGTTGATAGATGATAAAAAACTCAGGACAGAAATAGGACAGAACGCTTATAATAAAAACCTTGAAGATTTTAACCTTGAAAAAGTAGCCCATAAGTGGGTGGAGTTCTATGAAAATATTTATAGTCGGATTGGGTAGTATAGGCAAACGCCACTACGACAACCTCAAATCCTTAAAACACGAAGTAATAACCGCTGACATAGGCGACCCGCTACGCTTTGATGTGGACTGTGCTTTTATCTGCACTCCCACGCAATATCACGTAGAGCAGGCAATACCTTATCTTGAAAAAGGTATTCCAGTATTCATAGAGAAACCATTATCACATAGTCTTGAGCAATTAACAAAGATTGAGCAAGTTGTGGATAAGTACAAGGTTTTGTCTATGGTGGGTTGTAATAATAGATTTCACCCTTCTTTGTTGAAAGCAAAGACTATCGCTGAAACGGGAAAGGTGGTTTTCGCAAGGGCGGAAGCAGGATATTTCCTGCCCTTCTGGCGAAAGACAGATTACAGAAAGTCCTACTCGGCTTCCGAGTATGGCGGTATAGTTCTGGACGATATTCATTCCTACGACTATATGTACTGGCTCTTTGGCAAAATAAAAGAAATAAAAACAGTTACGGGAAAAGTATCCGATTTGGAGATAAAAAAGGAAGATATAGCGGAATCCTCTATTATGTTTGAAAACGGCGTGGCTGGAAGTATCCATTGTGATTATCTTATGAAAAATTATCATAAGCAACTGTCTTTATACTTACCTCACGAGGTAATCACATACAAGATACAACCAACCAACCTTATGTACAAGAAAGAAGTTGAATACTTCTGTGATTGTGTACAAAAGGATATTGAGCCAATGAATAACATAAAGGAGTCTGTCTATGTCACCAAGAACGTCATCCAGAGTTGTCGCAATAATTCAGGCACGACTTACCAACACACGATTACCACGCAAAGTTCTGGCGAAGGTCGGAACGAAAACTATACTTCAACATTGCGTTGACAATGTCAGGAAGTCTATCTGGGTTGATGATGTAGTGGTGGCTTCTCCGCATTATATTCCTATTTGTTTTAACGCACACAGGTTTATTGGTAGTGAAAATGATGTTCTGGATAGGTACTACCAATGTGCTAAAGAGTTCTTCGCAGATACCATAGTCAGGATAACTTCGGATTGTCCATTCATAGACCCTGATATTATAGACCAGGCTATTGAATATTTTTACAGGACAAACTTTGGTTTTGTTAAGTTCTCCCCTATTGATGGTTTAGATACGGAAGTGTTTTCATTTAAAATGTTAGAGGAGGCGTGGAAGAAGGCAAAAGACCCTTATGATAGGGAACACGTTACTCCTTATATGATAAGAAAAACTAAACTTTCAGTTGACACGAAAATAGACCTTAACAAGGCAAGGAGATGGTATGGACTTCAAGGATAAGATTATCCTCGT
>Ga0172371_10007658_pt1 | contig 15303 bp, 17 predicted proteins | sample Lak12m_FD_114543 | JGI IMG/M metagenome (GOLD analysis project Ga0172371, IMG submission 114543) | Freshwater microbial communities from Kabuno Bay, South-Kivu, Congo - kab_022012_12m | ecosystem: Environmental > Aquatic > Freshwater > Lake | place: Democratic Republic of the Congo: South-Kivu... | reverse complement strand
CTCGTCGACGAACTGGCCGTGGCCCTCGGGGGGCGGACCGCCGAGGAACTGATCTACGGCGACCCTTCCACCGGGGCCCACAGCGACATCCAGTTCGCCACCAACCTGGCGCGTCGCATGGTCATGGAGTACGGGATGAGCGACCGGCTCGGGCCCATGAAGTACGGCCAGCCGGAGGGCGAGGTGTTCCTGGGCCGCGACTACGTCCGCCACCAGGACTACTCCGACGAGGTGGCCTCCGTCATCGACGAGGAGATCCGCAAGCTGATCACCCGGGCGCACGACGAGGCCCGGGCCATCCTCACCACCCACCGCGATGCCCTGGAGCGAATCTGCGCAGCCCTCATGGAGCGCGAGACCCTCGACGCCGAGGAGATCAAGGAAGTGCTCCACGACGTTCCCAAGTGGGAGCACGCCTCCAACGGCTCCATGCGCATCCAGATCCCCAACGGGGAAGTGGCCAAGGGGGCGGTCGTCCTGCCCGCCGCCGCCGGTGAAGCCCCGCCGGCCGCCTGAGGTGGCCGGTCTCGGCCCGGTTCGCCGCCCGGCCGGGTGGCTGGTGCGGGGGAGGGTGCTCGACACCGCCTCGCGGCCTCTGGTGATGGGGGCGCTGAATGTGACGCCGGACTCCTTCAGCGACGGGGGCCTCTACGCCTCGACCGCCGCCGCGGTCCGCCGCGGCCTGGAGATGCTGGCCGAAGGGGCCGATCTGGTTGATGTGGGGGGCGAGTCCACCCGGCCCGGCGCCCAACCGGTGCCGGCCGAGGAGGAGATCCTCCGGGTGCTGCCGGTGGTGCGGGCCCTCGCCGGCGCCGGGGCGGTGGTATCTGTCGACACGGCCAAGGCCGAGGTCGCCGCGGCCGCCCTGGAGGCCGGGGCGTTCGTGGTCAACGATGTGACCGCCTTCGGCGACCCGGGGATGGCCGGCCTGGTGGCCCGGACCGGGGCCGGGGTGGTGCTGATGCACATGCAGGGCACGCCCCGAACCATGCAGGACGACCCCCGCTACCTCGACGTGGTGGCCGAGGTGGCCGCCTTCCTCGCCTCCCGGGGGGATGCCGCCCGGGCTGCCGGCATCGACCCCGCCGCGATCTGCGTCGACCCCGGGATCGGCTTCGGCAAGCGCCTGGAGCACAACCTGGCCCTCCTCGCCGGGGTGCCCCGGCTGGCCGCCCTGGGCTACCCGGTCCTGGTGGGGGCCTCGCGCAAGAGGTTCCTCGCCGACATCCTGGGCCCGGTCCCCGCCGCCGAGCGGGATGTCGCCAGCACCGCGGCGCACGTCCTGGCGATCGCCGGGGGCGCCTCGATAGTCCGAACACACAATGTGGTCGCTGGACTACAAACAGCGCGCGTCGCCGGCGCTATCGTGAGCGCGGTGCCTGCGAGCGAAGGGTGAGCATGACCGGCCTCGAGCCAAGGGGGTTCACCTGGGTGATCTCCGGGCGTCTCGCCGTTGCCGAACGGGTGGGCGGCTACGGCTTCCAGCATCGCCGGGTGCGCCGCGAGGAGGAGATCGCCTGGCTCAAGGGGGTGGGCATCAACACGGTGCTCTCCTTGCTCCCCGGGAACCAGAACCTGGCCTCCTACGTCGCCGCCGGGCTCACCGCGGTCCACGAGCCGCTGCTCGAACTCGACGCGGCGTCTGCGGATCGGGTCTTCTCGGCGATGCGCTCCATCTTCAAGGATCGCCGGGCGGTGCTGTTGCTTCACCGCGACACGATCGACGAGGCGGTGGGCGGCCTGGTGGCCGGCTATCTCGTCTACTCCGGCCTCCTCGACGACCCGATCAAGGCCACGGCCCTGATACAGGAGATCCTGCGCCGCCCCCTGGGGCCCGAGGCCCGGGCAATCATCCCGCAGGCGGCGGGCGCCTAAGTGGCCCGGGCGGCGATAGGCCTCGGCGCCAATCTCGGTGACCGGCGAGCCCGTCTGGGCGAGGCGGTGCGCCGTCTCGGAGAGGCCGGCGTCACGGTGGCCGTCTCCTCGCTCTACGAGACGGCTCCCATCGGCGGTCCGGTGCAGGGGCCTTTCTTGAACGCCGTCGCCGTGCTCGATACCGATCTGGCCCCCCGGGCCCTGCTCGAGTTCTGCCTCGGCCTGGAACGGGAGGCGGGGCGGCGGCGGCGGGTGCGGTGGGGGCCGAGGACTCTCGACCTCGACTTGCTGCTGTACGACCGGGTGGTGGTCGACGAGCCCGGCCTGCAGGTGCCGCATCCCCGCCTCGCCCTCAGGCGCTTCGTCCTGGAGCCCCTGGCCGAGGCCTGGCCCGAGGCGGCGTTGCCCGGCGGCACGCCGGTGGCCGGGATGCTCTCGGGCGTGGCCGACCAGGAGGTGGCGGTGGCCGCCGGCCCGGGCTGGTGGCGCGAGTAGCGCCTATCTGCGCCGGGGCTATCCCAGACCGCGGGAGTCCTGCTTCAGGGCGGTGTCCACTCCGACGGCCGAGGCGAAAGCCAGCAGGCGCAGCGAGCCGCCCAGCGACGGGCTGATGTCGAGCAGGTAGTCGTCGGCCGTGGTGAACAGGGTCTTGGCCAGGCCCTCCCAGGTCTTGGTGATGCGACCCACTTCGGCCCCGGTCTGGTCCACGATGGCGAAGTTCCAGGCCCGCCAGTTCTCCGCCCGGATCTCGCCGACCTTGGTGCCGGCGGCATCGTGCAGGCCGAAGCGGATCTTACCGAAGACGTTCTCCTGGCGGATGGTGCCGGCGAGGGCCCCGGCGCCGTCGTACACCTCCACCGACGACTTCACGATCTTGCGCGGCCGGACCAGTTCGAGCACCTTTGCCCCGGAGATGTCGTAGGCGCCGAGGCGGTGGGTCATGAACTGGTCCAGGGAGGACACGAACCGGGCCACCTTCTTCAGGGTGGACTGCCCTTCCTGGCGAATGACCCCGATCTCGGCGCCCTGCTCGTCGCGGATCTTGTACTCGTTGGTCAGCTCGATGAGCTTGGCCTTCTGGTTGATGACGATGCGGTTGTGCTCGATGAGTCCCATGGGAGACACCCTACCCGCCGGGCCCCCTCTACGGGGCTGCGCCTGCCCCCCGCAGGCGGGGAGGTGCGCCCGGTCTCTACACTCGTCCGCGTCCCGGTACCGCGAGAGGACTGGAGGCGGCGGTGGAGGTGATCCTGGCCGGTCCCGGCCGCGCCGGGCTGTCGGTGGGCCTCGCCATGACCGCCGCGGGCCACCGGGTGATCGGCGTGCTGGGCAGGCGCTTCGAGGGCTTGGAGGCGGCAACCGCCGTTCTGCCCGGGGTGCGCTGGCTCGACTGGCACGAACCCTTGCCGCCCGCTCATCTGCTGGTGATCGCCGTGCCCGACCGCGCCATTGCCGAAGTGGCCGAGCACCTGGCGCCCCTGGCCGGGGCCGTACGGGGGGCGGTCCACCTGTCCGGCCTCACCCCGGTGGGGGCGCTGGCCCCGCTGGCCCCGCAGTGCCCCATCGGCTCTTTCCACCCCTTGCAGACTCTGCCCAACCCGCGAGACGGCGCCGCCCGCCTCAAGGGGGCCTGGGTGGCGGTCACCTGTGCCGACGACGGACTGTTCCAGCGCCTGGTGAGCCTGGCCAAGACGATGGGGTGCCTTCCCTTCTCCCTGGCCGACGACCGCAAAGCCCTGTACCACGCCGCCGCCTCCGCCGCGGCCAACTACCCCGTGGCGGCGCTAGCCATGGCCCGCCGCCTCTTCGAGGCTGCCGGGGTGGGCTTCGGGGTGGCCGAGCCCCTGGTGCGAGCGGCGATGGAGAACGCCCTGACCCTGGGCCCGGAGGCCGCCCTGACCGGACCGGTGGCGCGAGGCGACGCCGGCACCGTGGCCGCCCAGATCGAGGCGGTGCGGCGCGGCGCCCCCGACCTCGCCGAGGCGTTCGTGGCCCTGGTCCGGGCCACTGCTCATCTCGCCGGCACCGAGGCCGCCATCGAGGAAGCCCTGCGATGAGGGTCACCGGCACCTTCGCCGAGACCCGGGGGGCGTGCCGCGGGACCGTAGCCCTGGTCCCCACCATGGGCTTCTTCCACGAGGGGCACCTGGCGCTCGTGCAGGCGGCCCGGCAGCAGGCGGGCACCGTCGTGGTGAGCCTGTTCGTGAACCCCCTGCAGTTCAACGACCCGGGCGACCTGGCTCGCTACCCCCGGGACTTCGCTCGCGACGCCGCCCTGGCCGAGGAGGCCGGCGCCGACCTCCTGTTCGCCCCGCCCCTCGATGAGATGTACCCGGCGCCACCGGAGGTGCGAGTGTCTCTGCCGGCGCTGACCGCCGAGTTGGAGGGAGCCAGCCGCCCCGGCCACCTGGATGGGGTGGCGGTGGTGGTGGCCAAGCTCTACGCGGGCCTGCGCCCCGATCTGGCCTTCTTCGGCCGCAAGGACGCCCAGCAACTCGCCCTGGTCACCCGCCTGGCCGCCGACCTCTCTTTCCCGGTGCGGGTGGTCGGGCATCCCACTCTCCGCGAGGAGGACGGCCTGGCCCTCTCCAGCCGCAACGTCTTCCTGGCCCCGGCGGATCGCTCCGCCGCGTTGTCGTTGTCCCGGGGCCTGCTGGCCGCCGCCGACGCCGCCGAGGCGGGAGAGCGATCGGGAGTCGCACTGGAGGGGGTGGTGGCCGCCGAGATCGAGGCGGCCGGCCTGGCCGGGGCGGAGTATGTGGCGCTGGCCGACGCCGCCACCGCCACCCGCATCCCCACCCTGGACCGGGCCGCCTTCCTGGCCGTAGCCGCCCGGGTGGGGGCGGTGCGCCTGATCGACAACGTCTTTCTCGATCCTGCCGGCCCGGCCGATCGCGGCGTCCGGCTCACCCGGCCCTCCCTCCTGTACGCGAAAGGGAACTGATGCTGATCGCCATAGACGTGGGCAACACCCAGACGGTCATGGGCCTGTTCGACGGGGAGGAACTGCTCGACCAGTGGCGCCTGTCCACGGTGCACGACCGCACGGCCGACGAGTACCGCCTTTTCTTCGAGGGCCTGCTGCGCCAGGACCACTGGAAGGTGGAGGACTGCCACGGAGTGGCTCTTTCGAGCGTGGTGCCCACGGTCAAGGAGGCGATGGTCGAGTTGGCCGGACAGGTCACGCAGGGCCCACTGGTGGTGGTGGGCCCGGGGGTGCGCACCGGCATGCCGATCAACATCGACAACCCGCGCGAGGTGGGCGCCGACCGGGTGGTCAACTCCGTGGCCGCCCTGCACCGCTACGGGGCGCCGGTGATCAGCGTGGACTTCGGCACCTCCACCAACTTCGACGTGGTCGACTCGTCCGGCGCCTACATCGGCGGGGCCATCGCCCCCGGCCTGCGGGTCTCCGAGCAGGCGCTGATCAACGCCACCGCCGCCCTGCGCCGGGTGGAGTTCCGGGTGCCCCGGGCCGCCATCGGCCGCAACACCGTGGAGGCGATGCAGAGCGGCCTCCTCTACGGGCACGCCGGGATGGTGGACGGGATCTTGGATCGTCTGCTTGCCGAAGTTGGGGGAGAGCCCACGGTCGTGGCCACCGGAGGCCTGGCGCCTACCATCGGACCGCTGTGCCGCACGGTGGGCACGGTGGATGGCCGCCTCACCCTCGACGGGCTGCGGCTCATCTACGACATGAACGCCGGAGAGTGAGATGACCAGCGACCGGGGGCCGGAGGGCGAGCACCTGCAGGACCACTTCCTCACTGCGGCGCGCCTGGCCAAGGTCGAGGCGCTGCGTGCCGAAGGCGTCGACCCCTACCCGGTGCTGTTCACCCCGACGGCCACCGCCGCCGCATTGCACGAGGCCCACGCCGGACTGGCGGCCGGGGAGGGTTCGGGGGTGCGGGTGACGGCGGCGGGGCGGCTGATGACGCTGCGCCGCCTGGGTGGCCTGGCGTTCGGGGTGATCCTCGACGGCAGCGGCCGCATCCAGTTGTACGCCGACGAGGCACTGCTGGGGGAGCGCCTGGGCGCGTTCGTCGACCTCGACCCCGGCGACTGGGTGGGAGCCTCCGGTGAGGTGATCCGCACCCGCCGCGGCGAGTTGAGCATCAAGGTCGAGGAGTTCGCCCTCCTGGCCAAGGCGCTGCGCCCTCTGCCGGAGAAGTGGCACGGCCTGCAAGATGTCGAGGTGCGCCACCGCCGCCGCTACCTGGACCTGGCGGTCAACCCCAAGGCCCGCCAGGTGCTGGCGGCGCGCAGCCGCCTGCTGGCCTCGCTGCGCCGCACCCTCGACGGCCGGGGGTTCCTGGAGGTGGAGACCCCCACTCTGCAGGCCCAGGCCGGCGGGGCGCTGGCCAAGCCGTTCATCACCCACCACAACGCGGTGAATGCGGACCTGTACCTGCGCATCGCCACCGAGCTGTACCTGAAGCGCCTGGTGGTGGGTGGGGTGGAGCGGGTCTACGAGATCGGCCGCACCTTCCGCAACGAGGGGGTGTCGCCGCGGCACAACCCCGAGTTCACCATGCTCGAGTGCTATCAGGCCTACACCGACTACTTCGGGATGATCGAACTGACCGAGGCCCTGGTGAGCGAGGCGGCGGTGGCGGTGGCGGGGACCACCGAACTGGAGTACCTGGGGCGGCCGATGTCGCTGCGGCCCCCCTGGCGCCGGGTGACCTACCTGGAGGCCACCGCCGAAGCCACCGGGCTGCCCTGGGCGATCGATATGCCGCTGGAGCAGGCTCGGGAGCAGGCGCTGGAGATGGGCATCGAGGTTCATCCCGACTGGGGGGTGGGCAAGATCGTTTCGGAGGCTTTCGAAGCGCGAGCCGAGCCCAACCTGTGGCAGCCCACGGTGGTCATGGATTACCCCAAGGAGATCTCCCCTCTGGCCCGCGACCACCGGTCGCAACCCGGGCTGGTGGAGCGCTTCGAGGTCATTGCCGCCGGGCGGGAACTGGCCAACGCCTTCAGCGAGTTGAACGACCCGCTGGAGCAGAGGCGGCGCTTCGAAGCCCAGGCGGCGGCGCGGGCCCGGGGCGACGAGGAAGCCCACCCCCTGGATGAGGACTTCCTGCTCGCCCTGGAGTACGGCATGCCCCCCACCGGAGGGCTGGGGATCGGGGTGGACCGCCTGGTGATGCTCCTCACCGGTGAGGAGAGCATTCGCGAAGTGATCCTCTTCCCGGCGCTGCGCCCGGAGGGGCACGACGGCGCCTCCCCATCCATGTGAACCGCCGCTAACATCCCGGCGTTGCACCTGCTAGGGTCGTCGGACGCACTCCCGGGAGGACGCAGATGGCGGAGAACTCGCCCGCAACTTTGCCCGCTGAACCGGCGCCGTTGGGCCTGATCGGCCTGGCGGTCGCAGCGCTGGTCCTTGGGCTCACCGACATGGGTTGGGCCTCGGCAGCCGACAAGTCGCTGATGATCCCCTGGACGCTGTTCCTCGGGGCCACGGCGCAGTTGATCGCCGGCATCATCGACTTCCGGCGGGCCAACATCTTCGGCGCCACCGCCTTCACCGCCTACTCGCTGCTGTGGTACGCGGTGTCGCTGACCCTGTTCATCACGATCTTCACCGGCGCCGCCTTCGACCTCACCCACTACGCCCACGGCCTCATCGGGTTCCTGGTGTTCAGCCTGATCCTGACCGTGGCCGCGACCATGACCAACACGGTGCTGTTCGTGGTGCTCATCGGCATCGACTTCGCCATCTTCTTCCTGGTGGGTCAGTTGCTCGGCGGGTGGCCCACCGAGCCGGTCGGGGTCTCGCTGTTGGCCGTGTCGGCGTCGTCGTTCTACGGCGCGGCGGCGGTCCTCATCAACCGGATGGCGGGCAAGACGGTCGTCCCGGTCGGCCCCGCCTTCTGGAAGCCGGCGGGGTAGGGGTTCGCGTCGGCTCTCCGACACCCTGAGTCTGTCTCCCGCGGGGGCGGAGGCGACCCGCCAAAGGCGGCAGAGGGGGAGGCTTCACAGGTCAGGCTGGGCGGTCAACCTCCTCCAACGCCCGGCCGCTGCTCGCTGTAGGCGTTGCCGCCGCGGGTTGACGTAACTTACGTTATGAGATATCGTAAGTTACGTTATGGGGCGGATCTTCCGACGGGGCGAACTCAAAGAAGCGATCGTCGTCGTGCTGGCCGCGCTGGGGGAGGCACACGGATACGCCATCTTGGGCGAACTCCAGGCCCGCATCGGCTCGGGGTGGAAACCTAGCCCAGGCGCGATCTACCCGGCCCTACTCGCCCTGGTCGAGACCGGCCAAGTGCACACCGCGGAGCGCGATGGGGTCCGGGTCTACTCCCTCACCACTGCCGGCCAGCGTGCCGCCCGGGAGGCCAGCTGGGCTGGAAGGTGGGCGACCCTCACCGCGTTGGCCCAGAGACGCGGTGAGTCCGAGACGGTCGGGGCCTTGCTCGACCGCCTCGCCGCCGACTCGCCGTTGCGACAGAGGCGTCCCGTCTTGGCCCAGAAGCAGCAGATCGAGGCGATCCTCACTCGCGCCTTGGACGAGGTCGCTCGCGTGATCGAGGAAGGAGAGGCAAGTGGATGAGTTCGGCGAACTGGCCAATCGGGAGCGGGAAGCCAAGCGCATCGCCCGGCGTCAGTGGTTCTGGCTGCACTTCGCGGTGTTCGCCACTTTGCAGGCCTTCCTGATCGTCATCTGGGCTCTCACCACCGCGCTGTACCCCTGGTACATCTTCCCCCTGTTTGGATGGGGCGTCTTCGTGGCGGCCCACGCGGTCTACGCCTTCGTTGTGCGGACGCCCGAGGAGATCATGATCGAGCGCGCTACCCGGCGGCCTGGTGAAGCCCAGTGAAGTGGCTGTTGGCTCCCTACGGCGAAGGCCGCACCTACGCCGTCGTCGCCTACTTGTTGCTCGGGCTTCCGCTCGGGATCATGGAATTCACTCTCGTGGTGACCGGCCTTGCGATCGGGCTGGGGATGCTGGTGACGGTCCTCGGAATCCCCCTCCTGGTGGTCACGCTGCTGCTCATCCGGGCGCTGGCGGCCCTGGAGCGGCGCCTGGCATGGTCACTGCTCGGCGCTTCGATGCCGCGTTGTGTTCCCGCTTCCGATGAGGGGGACCGGCTCTTCTGGGCTCGGCTGCGGAGGCTCCTCGGGTCCAGGCGCACCTGGACGGAGATGGGGTTCCTGCTCCTTCGCTTGCCGCTCGGGGTCATCGGCTTCACCATCGCCGTGGTCGTTGTCTCCCTGATGGCCTGGGGTCTGGCCGGGCCGGCGACGGTCGCTGCCGTGTCGGCCACCATCGGATGGTCGACGGTCGGCAATGGTGGTATGTGGGTGGTCTTCCTGTCCCTGCCGGTCGGCCTCGTGTGTCTTCTCGTTGGCCCCCGGCTGCTGCTGGGCTGGGGTGCGGTTACGAGACGGGTGGCCACCGCGCTACTGGGCCGTCTGGAGACGAGAGCGATCAAGATCGCCGTCGGCGAGATCCTCTTGCGGAGGGGGGAGTTGGACGCTTTCCAGATCCTCGACGACTTGGAGTTGCGGTTCGGACGAGGGCCGTTCCTCACACCGATCAGGCTCGAGGCGGCCCTGCTGGCTCTGAAGTGGAACGGCCGCCTGCGGGCGCGTGACGACGGGCGACGGACGCTCTACGCGGTGGGGTAGCGAGAAGCCGAAGAGCCGAAAGCAGGCAGGTCTCGGGTCCACTCGGTGTTTCCTGACTGCCTTCGGAAGTGGGCATGACTCCAGACAGGGTCGTAAGGAGGGCTCATCACGTGAGAGAACCGATCGTGGTCAGGATCAGAGTCTCCTCTTCCGAAGCTAACGGATCCGCCCGAGGCTCTCTTCACGCCGGACGACTCCGCCGCGGCCACTCCCGCAGCCGCCACCCCGGGTCGCCTGAATCCATAGAAGGCGCTCCGACACCGGTCAGCGTGCGGACCGAGGGCCTACCTCAGGTCGGCCTCTTCCGGCCATTCACACGCCGCGGTCAACGCGCGCCGTACTCGTCGGAGCACTTCGGAAGGTTCCCCGGGATTCCCGGTCTGGTGCGCAAGTTCCTTGCGCCAGTCGCCCGGTTCAGGGCACGCGGCATCGTCGTACTTCCACCTCACTGGTCCTACCCCACGGAACGCCCTCAGCGTTTCGGCCGCGGCCGGGGTGATGGCTCCGACTTCCTCCAATGCCCCCAGGTCGAATAGGTCGCGAGGCGTGGCTCGGTCCTCAAACGCCGCGCACTTCATCGCCACGAATGACTCACGAGTGGGCAGGAGCAAGGGGATGCACTCCGGAAGGTCCGAGTAGCGGAGGGCAACAGGGAACAGCTCCGTGGGCAGCCTGCCGTGCTCGTAACGCTCGGCGACGATCTGTAGCTGTACCTGCATTCCTTCGGTGGAGAGCAGGTAGGTCTGCACGTCCGACCTTACTCCTCCATCGACGACCCTGGCGTCCGGGTACTCGCGGCGGATTCCGCCGAGGAGTCCATCCTTGATCGTTCCGAGGCTCGCACCCGTGTCGGGGAGGAGATACAGGTCGATGTCCTCCGACAGGCGTCGAGCTCCCAGAAAGGCTCGGTTCAGGGCGGTGCCGCCGAAGAACACGAAGCCTGACAGCGGGCCGAGTGACTGCAGAAGGTGCGAGATCAGATGATCCTTGCGGACCTGCTCCACCGTGACACCCCACGAGCGGGCGCGATCCTCCATTTCCGTGCGCTCAATCATGCCGATATCCCATATGCCGCCGGATCGGCGTCTGACCACGACGTGAGTCCCTTGCTCGGCACCAGACGGCGGAGTGCCGCAGTCGCAGGCACGTCCTGAACGATTCCCACACAGACCCAGGCAGCGCGGGCGTACGCCGATGGTCTCCGTTGTTGATCACTGAGTTCGCGAACCAGGTGCCAATCGGCTCTTGGCGCCAAGGCCCACATGGACTCAACAGCGATTCTGGCCGCGAGACCCCCCGCCTTCGGCCGATCCGCCAGGTCGAGGAGGGTCTGTTCGGGGGTTGTCGTCCATCCTTGCGCCAGTTCGGTACGAGCCTTCTGAAGATCGAGTCCCTTCACGGAGCGTTGCCAGAAGGCCACGGTTCCACCGGTGGTCTCGACAGGAGGTCGGCGCACGGGGATCGATACGACGCTCACCGAGATCGCACGAGGCAACGCACCGAGCAGTCGCGAGGCACCGATCCCAGTGAGGCTACTGCGTCACGGCCGTAGTCGGCGACCGCGATGCCGAGGGCGATTGCTTCGATCGGAGGAAGCCAGGTGCGGTCGACGCCTTGACCGGCGGGATGGATCAAGTAGTAGCCGTGGGCGAGTCGTCGCAGAAGACCAGCGCGCTCAAGCCGAGCGAACTCCTCGTTGGGGTGGGCGTAGATGGTCTTCGCGTCTCTGGGTCTGACGACCCGGGTCTCCCGGGATGCCAGTTCGGCCGGAAGGGGAGTTGCGTGCGCCGTAATGTAGTGAGCATAGGCTATTAGCCGATAATCACAACACTATGGCGGAAGAATCGGGTGTGGTCCAGTGACACATCCTCGCCATTCTGGCAGTGGTGGGCCACGACAACGGGCGCTCCCCCGAGCCTCCACCCCGGGTCGCCCAGATCGGTCGAACGTTCTCCGACACCGTAGGACTCGCCGCGCATGCCTCGGGGCCGCCGGTGATGGCGCTGATCAGCGCAGAACGACGACAACGGCGAGGGCGAGCACAATGAGGTTCCCGGCAATGGTCGCTCCCACCCGGAATCCCGCAGGGAGGCGCCGCCGGGCGGTGGCTCCGATGCCGGCCAGAAGGGTCTGCCAGGAGAGCGAGGCCGCGAAGGCGCCCGTCACGAACACGACTGCCTGCGATGGGCGCAACGTGTCGGCGAAGCCGAGGCCGACGACGAACACCGTGAAGTAGACGACGGTGAGGGGGTTGATGCTCGTGAGCCCGAGGAACTTCGCGTAGGTCCGGAGCAGTTCGGCGCGGCCCGGGGCGCCAACCTCACCAGCCGGGGCCGCCCGGTCTATCCACGCCCGCCGCAGGCCGTTGAACGCCAGCAGGGCGAGCACTGCGGCGCTGCCGTACTTGAAAGGGGTAGCGGAAGCCTCCACCGCGGAGGCGATGGCAGCACCTCCCACAGTGGCCAGGGCGGCGTAGAGCAGGTCGGCGGTGGCCGCCCCCGCCCCGGCGAAGGCGGCGCAACGGAAACCGCAGCGCATCCCGGTCTCCACGATGAGGACGGCAATGGCCCCGACCGGGATGGCGATCCCGTACCCGGCGAGGATGCCGGTGAGGAGGGCCCGAAGCATGGCCCGAGAGGGTAGAGGTCTTGGCCACCCCGGTCGACGAAAGGCCCTCCGACGCCCCCGGGTTGCTCAGTCGCCCACCACGGCCGGCAAGATGAACCGCTCCATGATCTCGAAGGGCTGGCCTTCGTCGTCGTCGTAGTTGCCCCCCGTGATCACCACTACCATCTCCAATTCGGGGAAGACCGCAATCACCTGGCCGCCCGCTCCGGACGCGGCGAACGACCGCACGACCTCGCCGGCGACGGGGACCTCACTCAGCCACCAGAGGTACCCGTATCCGCGTCCCCAGGTCTCGTTGAACGGCAGGCGGACGTGCTCCTGCACCGACTGCCGCCCCCACGCCTCGGGGACGACCTGCACCCCGTCCCAGTTGCCGTCCTGCAGCATGAGCAGGCCGAGGCGGGCCATGTCGCGCGGCCGCATCTGGAGGGACCCGCCGGTGTCGGTCCAACCCCCCGGGGCCCGGGACCACAGGGCCGTCTCGATGCCGAGCGGAGAGAAGAGGACCTCGTCGGCATACTCCGGGATGCCCATCCCGGCGGCGTTGGCGATCAGGCCACCGAGCACCACGGTGCTGGCCGAGCAATACGAGAAGTGGCTGCCCGGAGCGGCGGCCGGGGGGAGGTTCAGGGTCGCGGCGACCAGGTCGGGCTGGCCGGCCTCCCAGTCGCTCAGGTAGTAGGTGGCCGAGTCGGGATCCCAGTCGTCGCACTCCCACCCGTGGCGCATCGTGAGCAGATCTTCGATGGTGATGTCCGCGACTTGCGGATCTGGTTGTTCGAGGGGGAGTAACTCCGGAAAGAACGGCAGGACCTTCTCGCCGACCCCTGCGATCTTGCCTTGCTCGATGGCGATCCCGGCCAGCAGGGAGGCGATGCTCTTGGTGACGGAAGCCACGTTGTGCCGGCTGTCGAGCCTGTACCCGTAGAAGTACTCCTCGAAGACCAGCCGCCCATCCTTGACGATCAGGATCCCGTGGATGTTCTCGTACTTCTCCTGGCCCGGCGGCCAGTTGTGGAAGCCCGGCCGCTCGCCGTGGTAGATCTCGGCGAGCATCTCGCCGATCGGGCCGGGGTCGATGCCCGCATCTGCCAGCGAGGCCGTCTGCCATCCGTCGTCGGTCTGCTCGGGTACCTCGTCGTACGGGGTGGCGGCGACGGTGGTGGTCGTGGTGGGTTCGGGCTCGGCGGGCGTCCCGGCCGTCGTGGTGGAGGCGGTGCTGGGCGCCGTGTCCGACGAGGCCGCCGTTGTGGACGAAGTCGACTGCCCCGGTTCGAGCCCGTCGGGCAGCGATGGCCCGACCTCGGCTGCAGTGCAACCGGCGATCAGGGCCGCCGCGGCCATGACCATGGCGAACGGCACGCAGGGTGGCTTCATGGGGCGTCGTCCCTTGCCGGGATCGGCCAGACGATACCGGCGTCACCGGCGGGGGAGGGGAGTAGGGTTGCCCCGGAAGGCAGGCGACGGAAGCATGACGGACGATCCGCTCGGCGAGTTGCTCTCGTCCCCTCTCGACGAGATGCCCCCCGGGCACAGTCGCCGGGTGTGGCTGGGGTTCGGGGCGGGGCTCCTGATCGCCGCTCTCGCCGGGACCGGGATCGCCCTCTGGCTCACCCGTGACTCCGGGGAGAGCACCACGACCACGACCGCATCGGCGACAGGTCCGACCACCACGACGGGGGTGACGGACTCGAGCACCACTACGACTGCCGAGGACTCGACCACGACGACCACGGCGGCCCCGGTCGCCGGCACTCCCGAGCCGCGCGTCTACGCCCAACTGGTGGCCACCGACGCCGGCATCCTCTTGTTCGGCGGGCTGAAGCCGGTGTCGCGCCTCAACTCCGACCGCTTCGATGACGTGTGGCGCTACGACGCGGCAACCGGGGAGTGGTGGGATGTCCGGGCGCCAACCGGGCCGGTGCCTCGGGCTGGGGCCGCCGTTGCCTACGACGCCGGCTCGGGCCTGGTAGTCCTCTTCGGCGGGGCGGTCGGCGCCTGCAACTACCCGGCCTGCGCCGAGCACATCGACGACACCTGGGTCTACGACCCCGTCGCCAACACCTGGGAAGAGCGCTCGCCGGCCACCTCGCCTCCCGGTCGCCATGGGCACACCATGGCCTACGACGCCCAATCCGATCGGGTGGTGCTGTTCGGGGGCGACACCGGGTCGGCCTGGCTGGGCGACACCTGGGCGTACGACGCGGACACCGACACCTGGGTGGAGGTGACCACCGAGGAGGCCCCCTGGCCGGTAGCGCAGCAGGCGATGGCCTACGACCCGTCGGCCGATCGCATCGTGCTGTGGGGCGGCGCCGATCGTGAAGAGTCCGTGGTCTGGGCCTTCGACCTGGAGTCGGCGACCTGGTCTGCGACGACCTGGGAGCCTGCTCCCGAGCCGGCCTGGGATGCCTGCCTGGTCTGGGACGCCGCGACGGGGCAGATGCTCCTGATCGGGGGCGAGGGCCCGACGACCGTGCAGATCTCCGAAGCCATCACCTCCAGACAGGTCCTCTGGCGGGACGAGGTCTGGGCGCTCGACCTGGAGGCCGGGGCCTGGGCCCTGCTCGGGCGGCTGCCGGGACCGGTCGCCCGCCACGGATGCGCCGACGACCCGGACGCAACCGGAGTTTTCATCTGGAACTACGGCGCGCTACTGCCGGTGGACCCCGCCAACGGTACGGGCATGGCGGAGGAGTAGGAGTCGGGCGACCGGCGGCGCCGAGGAGGGGTGGGCCCTCCACAGACGGCACTGCGGTCTCCCTCCCGGGGTGTTTACATTCCGTAAACGCGCTCGTAGGATGGCGGCATGAGCGTTCCGGTGTCCACCCGCCTCGACGAGGAGACCGTGGCCGCTCTCGATCGGGCGGTGGCCGCCGGGCTGGCGCCCAATCGGGGGGCGGTCATCGCCCGGGCAGTCGGGGAATGGCTGGGCCGCCACAGCGAGGAGGAGATCGTCGCCTCTTACCGGCGCCGCTACTCCGCCGCTGAGCCCGAGCAGGACGACCTGATCGAGCGCCTGGCCGCCTTCTCGGTAGCCGCATGCCTGGCCGAGCGCGAACGCTGATCGCCCGGGGGGAGGTCTGGGAGGCCGACATCCCCGGCGTGGGCCGGCACCCGGTGGTCGTCGCCACCCGCGACTCGGCCCTGCCCCTTCT
>Ga0172371_10007657_pt1 | contig 15303 bp, 25 predicted proteins | sample Lak12m_FD_114543 | JGI IMG/M metagenome (GOLD analysis project Ga0172371, IMG submission 114543) | Freshwater microbial communities from Kabuno Bay, South-Kivu, Congo - kab_022012_12m | ecosystem: Environmental > Aquatic > Freshwater > Lake | place: Democratic Republic of the Congo: South-Kivu... | reverse complement strand
TCTATCATTTGCTTTATCCACTGTTTTAGCAAGAGCAGTTTGTTGAAATTTCTGATCAAGTTTGTCAAAAAGTTTGCCTTCAGTCAAATAATGAACGATAGATATCATCTTTTATCTCCTTATTTTTAATCTTAAAGATTTTATTTTGGAAGTCCGCGCGCTAGTTCTTCATATCGTTTCATATTGCGCTCTTGGTCTTCATATCTTTTCTTCTCCAAATTAACTCGATCATTGTGATATTTTGTATATGCTCTCATGGGATACAATTCATTGGTAGCATTATGATATTGATTTTTAAAATCAATATTACTATTCACTCCTATCCTTGGTGGTTCTTTAGTAACTATCCGCTTAAAAAATGGGAGTTGTTTATATTGATTATTTTGAGCTAATCCATGTAAAGCAGATGCTCTTTTACTCATAAGATCAAATTGTTTACTTCGTGTTTCTTCACCTCTCAATGATGCATAACGTGAAGCGGATTTATATTCTTGTGCTCGGTTTTTTAGTTTTTCAATCATTGTATTATCTATTTCAAATAAATAGTTCACGATCGATATCATCTTTTATCTCCTTATGAATTTTGTTGCTAGATCAAGATTGAATTTTCTGCCCATGTTTAAGGGAACTATTGTTTCGTAGTCAATATTTGCTATCTTAAAATATCGAATAAAAGGAACGATACATACTCGTCCAAGAAGCTCATAGAATTTTCTTGTATAAACATCTATGTTACTATCTCCAACCACTAAAATATGGAGAGCTTCTTTTATATCAAAAATATAATTCTTCATAAAAGTTTTGGTTGTATCATCCCACAGATCTTGCCGATTTAAAACATCTTGATTAGACACAGGAAAAAACATATCAACTGGTCTAGTATTGAATATATAATATCTATCTTCAATAAATTCTATTATAAAATGCCACGGTAATAAATCAATAGCAAATTGAGAATATAATTCTCTAAATCTCTTATAGATTAAAAATAGGTCAATCTTGGCAGAGTCCACCCGGGGCATGGGCCGGATGGGGAAAAAAGGATTATTATATGAATCTTCTATTAAAATGCCCAGCGGCCGAGGTTTAAACTTATTTGAAATTGAAGGATGGTCTTTGGTCGCGTCTACTCTGCCAAGATTGTTTACAATAAGAGCATCGATATTGTCGACATTTTCTGTCAAAAAGGTTACAGTATTATCATAATCAATTAACATAGTTGTTATTTCCCTGAACTCTTTGTGAAATATTCATAATCAGTTAATGGATTAATTAAAATCGGGGCATCGGCAAGAGCTGCAGAAGCTGCATCACCAGCGGCTCCAGCGGCAGCGGCCGTACCATTTTGACTAATCACAGAACCCTGCATATTAATGGCTCCACCAGCTTTTAAATTCATAACTCCACTAGCTTCAATACTCACAACAGATCCTTTCATGTTGACATTTCCACTCGCTTCAATATTAGCATTTCCACCCGCTTTAATATTCGCATCTCCACCAGATTGTATATTAACTTTTCCAGCTGCTTTTAAATTCATATCAGCTGAAGTTTCAATATTCGTGTTTCCAGTTACTTTAATATCTGCTGTTCCTGCTACAGATATTTTTACATTTTTTGAAACTGTTATATTAATATTGTCTAATGTTTTGACATTAATTCCTGTCTCATCAATCACTACCGTTGTTCTTGTATCATTAAAATAAATATGCATCGAATTTCTTGGAACATTTTTCGATGGTTGTGAATTGTCTTTTGTCCACGGTTGTTCCAGTTTAGTTTCCGGATCTATAGGCGGTGGACCTTCATATATTGCTATCAAATTATTATATCTCGGTGTTCTTATAATTTGATAATAATCATCTCTTTCAATTATCTCATATGGTAAAGTTTCAGAATATGCATCGGAAATTACCCTATCAATATATGCAGATTCAATATGATTAGCAAAAAATTTTACAATAACAGACATCCCAGCTTGAAGTGGATAATAAGAACCACTAACTCCAACTCGAGATGGAGATACCCGATGACGACAGGTGTGATTTTTGCACCATATTCCAGTCGTCTCTTTCATATGTGGTTGAAGTTCCGGAACATTTACCTTATACTTACCTTGGTGCACTGTATCTTTTGCTGGTAAAATTGTACCAATAAATTCTCGATTTGTTAAATCTTCTCCAGCCACAATTTTCTCCTTCACCATCAACTTTTATATAGAAATATTATTTTTACAACAAACTATTTAGGAGCCCAAATGAACATATTTTTTGCAGTACTTTTTGTTATCTTGAATGTTTTAGATATTACCACCACTAGAAGAATTATAGCTCTTGGTGGAAGAGAGGTTTGGCCACTTCCTTGGTTATTAATGAAAATTAATTTATATTTGCCTATTAAAATTATAGTCACATTAGCTCTTGCTGTATTAATTATAATCAATTCGGAAATGAGCACTGGCTTAGTTTTATGTGGTATAATTTCTTTATTTGTAATTAATAATTGCTATCAATTGTATAAATATAATCAAGAAGTGGGTTTGACAGATTAGCCGTCCTAATTATATCTCTACAATTAGGGCCAACTAATCTGTCAATTTTTACCGACCCTTAATAAACGACTTATCTAGGCCTGGCAGTGAGCTGGCCATAAATTGCCTCACAACAATTTCAACTTTATTACTTAATTTATGAGCATTCTCATACTCAATTCCGTAGAATTTCATGAATAAACGTTCTGTATATTCATGAATAAGAGTAGCAATAATATTATCTTTGTCCATTCTATCATCAATAAAAATTTTATTCTCTTCTATAAGATCTGGATAAACATAGTGATGTCCACCCATTGTAAAATTTATATCAATTAATCTCACCTTAGTGGTGTCTACTATTTCGGAAGAAACTTCATCAAAAGGACCATGTTGTTTCTTGCCGCTATTCTGATCAATTAAGTCCATTATTTTACTTTCGTTATCTTTCCCGATTGATATTTTGGCTCTTTGCCGTATACAGCAATACCAAAGAAATCAAGTTTTTCTTTATTGTCCCTACCAATACCATGCCACCTAACATCTAATTCATTAAACGGAATATAACCAATTTTATTATTCAAAGATGGATCTTCAACGATAAATTTAGTATCATCGTAGCCAGTTAGCACAATAAAATGTCCATCATTATAATTGTCTCTTGTATATGGCTTATTAGTATTGTCTTTATATGCCTGAATTAAAATTATCACAGGTATATTCTCGTCAAGATATTGTTTTAAAATATCTTGATTCATTCGGCCAGAGCTGGTTTTGAGATCTTTTTTCTCAAACACTTTAAGCATATTTATATAGCTCACACCATCTTTTGATAATTTTAATTCCTTCGAAAGATCATCTTGTCTCTCATCCATACCATAATACGCTAACATTGTTTGAACAACTGAACTCCCGCAACTATTTTTATTATCTTGTCGACTAGTGGGGAAATCTATTAATTTATTCTCAAATAAATGTGATATAGAGAGCATTAATCTGTCCTCGCAATCACTGAAGTTTTACCAATCTGTCCACCAGATCGACCTAATTTAACCACATCATCTTCTGCACGCCACTTCCGCAGCCAGCTTAAAGTTTTAGACAATGTCCAACCCAAGGCAGCTCCCCCAGCAGCAGCTCCAAGAATCCCAAGAGAAATAGCAGCAGCTAAAGATTCACCACCAACAGCTACAGCGCCAGCAACTCCACCACCAATTCCACCTAAAGTAACACCTTTAATCCAACCATCCCGCTCACCCGTTCTACGAGCAGCGGCTATGTAGTCCTTAACAGCTGGATCTTCAAAAAGACCTCTGTAAGTTGATTGCTCTTTTTCTGAAAGAGATTCAACTCCATCAGAAACGACTTTTTTAGAAAGATTCAAAAAGTCTTTAACTGATTTTATACTAAAGTATTTAGAAAGAGCTTCTTTAGTATCTTCATATATTGATTCTTCGATTGTAAACAAATGACCAACTGAGATCATTATTATTTCTCCTTATTTATCTTTAAACTCTTCGCGAACTTTATTAACAAGATTATATGGAGAATATTTCCAATCATAATGTTTCTCCATATGTCTTTCCAAGTTTTGCGCTTCTTTAAAAGAGTGTTTCAAACCTTTTTCTAATAACGGATATTTATTTATTTCATTTTTAATATTATCCGCATGTTGTTCCATTTCATTTTCATGATATTTTGCCATCAATTCTGGTGTAGCAAGAGCGGCAACTCCAGCACCAATAGTATATTTACCCCAATGTTTTTTAAGATGATCGGCAACTTTACCTTCAAATAAAAGATATACTGAAACCATTATTATTTCTCCTGTTTCTTAATTTGGTCTTTCGAACGAAGTCTCTTCTGAATATTTGATATAAATTCTTTTTTATCAGAATAAGTATGTGTAGGAGTTTCAGTAGGTGAATCATAATTATATTCAAAGCCAATTAATATATCAAATAAATGAACAATAGAAATCATAATTATCCTTTTATATGAATTTTTTCTGGATTAGTTTCTTTTGTACGATTTAACATGGCTCTTGCTGAATCTTCTTTTTTAGTATGCCATATAGATGTGGCTTTAGTACCACCACCCTTAAGTATAGCAAGATTAATTATATGTTTATTGCCATCCTTATCATATGTAATTTTACGCCGATATGTTTCAATTTCTGATTCGGGAGGTCGATCTTTTAAATCTTGAATAATATAATTTTTCGAGACCTCTACCTTTTCAACTTTTTCATCGGCGAGAGCTTCAAAAAGATAACTTATACTAATCATAATTATCACCTACAACTGTGGCATGAACTGCACTGTTTACAAACATATTTACCTTTACCATTAGTATTCACTATATCGATGGGAAATGTCATCTTCTCTTGTTTCTCAATCTTTGGTTTTTCATATTTCTTTTCTTGCATCTCTTTTCTCCTCAATCTTTCGGAGAATCTCTCCAGCAATATCTTCATCAGAAGCTTTCTTAAATGGATTTGGTTCTTTGGCTTTTTTAACAATTAAAATAGCTTGTTTTACCCATTCATTTGCTTCTCGAAGGGTCTTTGATATTTTTTCTTTATCGGTAAGAAATTTTAATCCATCTGCAACCCCACCACCAGATGGTATAGCATCTAGAGACATCTTGTGAATAATAAGTTTCTTTACATTTGTACCAATATGTTTATTCATCTTTCCTCTAACATAGATTTACTAATATTTAAATGATCTGAAAAAACAACAACTTGAGTTAATCTTTTAAATTTGAAATTTTCAGATGTTTCCCATATTTGTTTAACTATTTTTGGATTTGTAAATTTTTTATCTCCATATCTATCTTCTCTTGTATTTTCTAATTTATTTCTGATTTCTGGATCTAATTGAGAATGAGACTGGCAACAATGATCAGAATAACCCTTTCCAAAACTACAAAAAGTAGTTTGATTATTACACCCTTCTAATTTACAAATTCCTTCATTTTCTTTCTTATAAAACTCATTGTAATATTTTGTGTATCATAATTTAAATGATTATATCTTATGTGTCCAGCTAAAGCTTTGATGCTCACTAATTGTTTACCACATATTCTACAATCAATCATTTTTTATGCCTGCCTCTCTTTTCGCTTCTTTTTCCATTTTCTTAAGTCTAGTATAATAATCTCCCATACCTGGTTCAGCTAAATGATCTTTCGCTATCTGCTGAGCGATAGCTGGAGAATCTGTATGTTCTTTCTCTACTTCAAGTCCCATCTTAATCTGTTCAGGATCATAAGTAGTGACTGGGACATCTTTATGTTTACCCACACCTTTAAGTAAACCTGTTAATAACTCGTAAGCTACTTCTTCTAGCTCATGTGGGGATATTTTCAATTTATCAGCAAGAGCATGAAAATCCATATCATCTGGATTTGGATTTTCGGTAAAGAATTTAGTAACCGCACAACGTAAAAATGTTAGATCTTTCGCTGGAATATCTTCTGTCGTCTCAACAACTAGATCTTGCCGAGTCAAATACGTTATTAAAGAAATCGTATTCACCTCACAAATATAAGGAGAGCAAAGAGATTAAACTTTGCTCTCCTTTAAATATATTATTTCTTATCACCTACTCTTCTATCTCGTCTATCAGATAAATATTTTCTTTTCTCTTCAGCGACTAATTCAGCAGTCGTTATTAATTTCTGAGCTACTTCTCTAGCAACATCAACTAGATGTTCAGCATCAAAAGATTCAATAGTTTCTTTTATTGTATTTTGAAAAACTTGTTTCATATAATAAACAAACCACAATAAACACACACTCACAATTAATGCAAAAACAGATTCAATATAAGGATATGTTGGAGTAGAAGTGTAAGCTTCATACGACCAAATAATACGAAGAACCGTGATTAAAACAGATGCTCCGACAAAATGATACCATCCAATTCTCCACATATCTAAAAACTTTGCAACTCTTAATAATTTCCACCCAACATAAACAACATAGAATTGAGTGAGAACAGCAAAAATAGACAAAATGAAATCAATAATATTCATTAATTAACCTCCAGAAAGAACACTCGATGAGGTAGGGTTAGTATTATGTGACGCATCAGAGTAATTCATATCAAATAATATTTGGTCTATATAAGCTATTGCCAAGGAATACGCGAGACTTGAATTATTTTTAGCATGTTGTAATTCAACTAATTCTTCATTTAAAATATCTTTTAATCTATTCAATTCTGGTTTGGAAATTGTATCTGGGCAGTCCATTAATTTATCCATCAATTGATCTTTCTCAAGATGAATTGGTTGTTTAATTAAACTTTTTACAGATCCACCAACCGCATTCCAAAATAATTCCATTTTTGTTTCGGCTTTAGCAAGTTGCAACGCTTGGGAAGTTATCATGTCTCTCATTTCACGTTCCATTTTTGCATGAGCTTCCAAATTAGTGGTTGCTGATGAAGCCATATCTCGTCTTATCGCTAATATACCTCCAAAATATTGCCATATTACTCCTAAAAGTGATATTACAACGGCAGCTATTGAAATTAGTTCAGTATTTGTCATATTCATTCTCTTTCTCTTTTGATTTATTTTTATAATAGAGCGTGAAATTCTATTTGAACTTCACGCTCTTTTTTAATTTTTAAACATGCAAATACTTAACTTTTTTACAATTACCAAGACTAAACATCGGATTTTGCGGCGCGAGCACATAATAAACACCAGCAACAGCATCAATACAACGCATAATCGTGAGCACAGCTTTCTTATTTGTCATAACAAGTTTACCACTTGTAAAATAATTAGGATCAAACGCAACCTCTGTATCAGCAGCAACAGTATAATTTGTCGTCTCACCAGTAATGGTGGCCAAAACATCTGCTAAAATTACTGTCGATGGAAATGTCGCCGGAAGCTCATCAAGACCAATCAAATAATAAATTACACTTGCTGTTGGACCAGTGTATGCAGCAAGATATGCAGTCTTATCGTAAACTCGTATAGTCGAATCCGCCACTTCAACAGATTCTTCAACAAACGTGGCAAGCACTGTAATATTCAATGCTGTTCCACCAGCAAGTCCAGCTTGCATTCTAAATTCAGACTTCGCAGCAAATTTAATTGGTTGATCTGTAAGCTGAATCTGTTCATCTGTATAATTTGTTGACCCAAGATCGGTGTATTTAATAACTTTAACCGTCTCATTTGATCCGCCATACACTTTACGAATAATAGAAACGACGACATCATTAGTAGTAGTAGAACCAGTTGAAGCATAACGAAGACTAGTCAAATACAGAATCTTGTTTCGAGGAACTGTATAAATAGCATTATACGCCTGATATGTAGCAATCTCAATTCGAGACTGAACCTTACTAGCGGTCTGTGGTACACCAGCAACAACCGCACAAGTATAATATACATATACAACACCAGCAGGAACAACGTCAATAGTAACACTATTAACACGCAAAAATGCCTGTGAAGTTGCAACAGCTGTCTGACCATTCATAGTAACAACTTCTGAAATTTCATCATAATTACTATCAAGACCGGTAATTGTAACCTTGTGGGCGGTATCATCGAGAGCACTTGTTGAAGACACATACAGAAGTGCTGCTGTTGAAACTTGTGTAATAGTTGCAACTGTTCCAGCAGCATTCCAGATATCTTCCGTCTCACCAACTGCAGAGTTCACACCAACAACTTCTCTTGCAGCAAATCCAGTAACGTTCCCACGAACGACTTCCAGATAAAAATCATTTACCATTTCAATAGGTAGTGACATATTTCAATTTCCTCCTATAGACCAATTAGAATAAAGTAGGAGAGCTAATACTCATATTAACTCTCCCTTAAATATATTTACTGTGTGAGATAATCGATCTTCTTACAATTACTAAGACTAAAGATCATATTTGAATACGCCTGAACATAATCAACAGTACCAGCACTATCAACACATCGCATAATTGTAAAGACAGCTTTCTTGGTTGTAGAAACAAGCTTTCCACTTGAGAAATACGCTGGGTCAAAAGCAACCTCTGTATTAGCTGCAACATATGGTCGGATTACTCCAGCAAGATGCCCTTTTCCAGTAATTGTCGTAAGAACATCATCGAGATTTGCAGTTGCTGGAATAAGATTCGGTTCTGGAACTTCGGAAAGACCAATCAACCAATGATCCTGACTAACATGTGTTGTCCCAGCGGTAGCCATTTTAGCAACAATACCCGCCATAGTAAGAACTGTGACAGTATTAACAACTGCTGTAATGCTCTCTTCAATAAAATTGGCTTCAAGGGATACACTGAGATTTGATCCACCAGCACCGAGAGTACAAGTAAATCTGATTTCAGATTTCGCTGGAAAAATAACTGGTTGATCCGTAAACGGAATCTGGGAATCTGTGAAATTTGTAGCTGTTGCACTATTTTTGTATTTTACAATTTCAATAGTAGCGACTGTTTCACCATAAAGTTTACGCTTAGCTGAAATAATAACATCATGGTTCACTAAAGACCCAGCTGAGCGATATCGCAGACTTGTTAAATACCAATTCTTATTCCGAGGAACAGTGTAAATAGCATTATATGCGCGAAGAGCGGCAATATCAATTTTGGCCTGAACTTTAGTAAGATCATCAGGAACACCGGCGGTGGCTGTACAAACATAGTATACATAAACATCACCAGCACAAGCTGCAGACAAAACTGCACTATTCACCCTCAGAAATGATGTAGTTCCAACCACTATTGTCTGGCCGTCCGTACCATCTAACTCAATAATTTCTGTAATTTCATCATAATTTGAATCTAAACCAGTAATTGTGACGGATTGAGTTGTATCCGCAATCGCAGAAGATGATACGCGAAGAGTCGCAGCAGCGGTAACCTGGGTAATATCACCACCCTCGTTCCAGATATCTTCTGTGCCGGCATCAACATCAGCGTTCATGCCCTGAAGATCCTTTGCAACAAAGTTGTTAGTGTTGCCGCGAATCACTTCAAGATAAAAATCATTAACAATTGTATTAGGTAATGACATATTCAAATTTCCTCCTAATGAAAATTTAACTTAATATTTTCCGACCGCTGTTAGATCATATTTGATCATATCTATATATTTTGTTGCAATTTCTTCTACCGCATTCTGAATCTTGTCATTTGTTGGAGCTTTAGATCCTATAAATTCGACTGGATATTTAGTAATAATAACCAGAGGAATAAAGTAATCTAAAGGTCCAATTAAACTATAGAATCCCATAGGTTTCAATAATTTTAGAAGAGACATAATCATGACATTTGGTGATTCATTTATGACTTTTGCATCAATAAGCATTTTTGGAAATTCTTTAAGAGATGTATAATCTTTCATTTTTTCAAGTAGCGGCAAGAACTCTTCGATAAATTCTTTTCCGATAAATTTTTCATAATCTCTTTGTAGAATTGTTAATATATAGGAATGTCTCTCTTTTAAATAGTGTTTATAGTAGATATATACAGACAATATATGGACTAATGCTTTCTGTTTTTCCGAATATAATTTGTCAGATCCGATGACCTTTAGAAATAACAAATACAGATATGTAGACATCAATTTGTGAAGATCCTTGTTTTGTCTAATTTCTGCTTTGTTAATCACAACAGCAGACCTAACAAGACCAAAATATGTTGCGTAAATACACTCGTCAATTGAGTCGGCAGAGCCAGTCGTTGGATCGACTCCAAGCTGTTGGGAATCTAGAGCGACACCAGCAAATTTATTGTCAGAAGTTATAAAAGTTCTAACAACAACATTATCTGGCTTGGTCTTAGCAATTCCCAGAAATATAAGATTCTTATTCAAGAGATTTCTGCAGCTTTCCTTGACAACATTATTAGGCATCTTAGTAAGATAATTACTAAAATCCTCATTAAATGTATCATAAACTGAGGCGTCTTTTTTATCTCTCTCTAATATAAAAATCTTAAGCTCATCTGTACTCAATATTGTATTTACGTCAGTATCTGAAAAAAAGCTTGGTTGAAAATGTTTGTTTAGATCTGGCATAATACATTATCTCCACTGTTCATTAAACTTATATATTTGAAGTACTTAAAATCTTATTAATTGTAGTTCTATATGGTGCAATTATAATTCTTTGATTCTTGATTGTTGGCGGAAATCTTTCAGGTGTAAACTCGAAAAATGTTTTAATATTATTCACCAACATAATTACGGGATACAAAAGCGGCTCATCGTAATTGTCCATACAAAAGATCGTAGGACGTTGCATCCAACGATCATTTGTAAATTCATAATAATCAGATTCTAAACGAAGAGCGGCAAGATTCGTAAAAAAAACATTACTTAAAATTGGCTTAGCGAACTCTTTAAAAATACTTTTAATATCTGTCGGTTGGTTTGTAAGATGTTCTATTAAAGAGGTTGTCTGTATTCTCATATTTCTTCTCTCTTGAATATTTTAATATTCACAATTTTCATATAGAAATAATAAAATTATCAAATCTTTTTATTCAACAAATAAACTATCAAGGAGGCTAAATGTTTAACGATTCACAAAATTCTAAAGCTTTGCACGATGCTATTAATGAGGTTCTGTGGAATTGTCACTTACAAACACAAGGAATTGATGTAGGTATTCCATTCATCTGTGGCGCTCCAGGTGGAGGCAAAACAGCCAGTATCCATTGTTTAAGTAAAGAATATGGATTCGGGGTCGTATCAACTCATTTGGCATTAAAACCAATTGAAGAGACAGGTGGAATCCCACAATTTGACACAATTATGATTAATGGAAAACCAGTTCTAGGAACAGTTTGGTCATTTCCAGACATCATGAAAACACTATATGAAGTATCTGAGCAAAAAAAAGACTCGATACTTATATGGTTGTTAGATGATGCACATTTATTGAGTCCGATTCACATGGGTCTATTATATGAACTCTTTACAGAACGATCATTAAGATCTTACAAAATTCCAAATAATTGTGCAATGGTTATGGCAGGAAACACAAGTAGTAAGTCTGGAGCTAAATCAATGTTTAGCGCTATCGTAAATAGATGTGTCTTGATGCCAGTTTACACAGATTTCAATGGCTGGAAATTAAACTTTGCACTTAAAGAAGAAACAAGAGTTCATCCAGCATTTGTGTCCTTTCTAGGAAATCTTCAGTATCAGAAATTCTTCCACGAGGAAGAACAAGTTGATGTTGCTTGGGGATCTCCTCGTTCATGGACACGATTTGCAAATGAAGTTAAATCAAGAGAAGAATTTCATAAAAAAATTATTAGCACAGATACTTGTTTATATCTTGGTTCCGGCTATGTTGGAAAAGAAGGAGCTTCTGAATTCGCGACATACTACAAAATCTATTCAGAATTTGATATCGAAAACATCCTTACTAATTATAAAACATATACACTCCCAACGGATTCTGTAAAGACTTACGCATTAGCTTATGCTTTAACAACTAACTACATTGGCAGAAGTGACCGTGATAAGTTCTTGCCGAATATTTCTTATCTTATTGGATTATTTATGAAAGAAGCTTCAGAGCTTTCAATCATGATAATCAAAGAAATTCGACAATTTGAAAAAGCTTCCGGTAAGAAAAATATTCTTCAGAAAATTATTATGCAGCTTCAGAAAACCGAACCAGATTTGACTAGAGCAACCTTAAAGGAGATTGTAGACATCACTTCTGACATGGGAGCATAATTAATATGTATACTCAAATTGACTTACTCATTAGAAGAGCAAAATTAAAGCTCTTCACAAATAACCTATTTTTCTTTGGAATGATGGCCAACAAATTCGCATGGGATGTAGAACCACTTCCAGAACAAATTGAAGGTTTCGTTAGATTTAATCTAGATGATCCTTCTAAACTCGAAAGTGGCACAATCCATGTTAATGAAACATATCTATTAAAACCAGATTACACTTATAATAATTTGGTCTTTATTCTTTGTCATGAGCTTCTTCATATTCTAAATAAACACGGAATAAGAAAGAGCGACAGAGATTGGAATAGATGGAATATCGCATGTGATCATGTTGTTGAAGTCTTTCTAAGAAAAATGAGTGATTTAATAAAACCTTACAACAATCAATATAATATAATTCCAGAGCTATACAGTCAAAAATCAGATTGCACAGCTGAATACGCTTATGATTGGATTATGAATCATCCAAATTCAGTTAAAATTCAACAAACCAGCGAAATGGCAATTGATGTTCAAGATGGCAATGGAAATTACATGTTTACAGTTATTACAAATCTTGGTGGTGTTTCATCTGCAATGGACGCAGATGAAAATATCAAAGCTGCTTTAACTGATCAAATTGTTGCTGAAGCGCGAGCAATATTTGAAAATATTAAATCCAAAGGAGATTCACCTGGTTACTTAGTAACCTATTTAGATAAAATTCTAAAAGTTGAAATTCCTTGGGAAACCCTGGTTGAAAAAGCAATCAAAACAAATGTAATTATGAAACCAGATGAACGAACATGGAGATGTCTCAATAAATATTTTGTTCCTCATAAAATTAATCTTCCAGGATATGCTCTTATAGAAGACAATGAAGGAACTGGTACTCTAATAATCTGCATAGATTCATCAGGTTCGGTTTCTGACAAAAATTTGAAGAAGTTCTCAAGCGTTGTCGAAAACAGTATGAAATATTTCAAGACTATAAAATTGCTCGTTCACGATACAACTATACATCAAAGAAAAGAATTCACAAAAGACAATATTGGAGAATTCTATCATTTTGTCAGTATAATTGGATATCAAGGTCGTGGTGGTACATCCCACCGTGACGTATTCAAAGAAATCCAAACAGAATACTGGGAGAAAGATAAAGATGAATTAAGTATGGTCATTAGTCTAACAGATATGGCATCAGATATTGAATCCTGCTACAAACAACAAGAGTGGATCCATAATAATCTCCCATTAGTATTTATTATCACCAAAGACGGCAGTATATTAAATCTAGATAACTCATTCGGCAGTATTACCCAAATAAAAATAAACTAATTCTTTATCATCGGCAAGATCACTATAAGATCTTGCCGATGATTTTTATTTAGGGCAGATTTGCCGGATGTAAATATTGACGAGTCCTTTTAAACCCGAGATCAACCGGCTTCGGCTTTGGCGTTAATCTACTTTGAATGTTTTCTGAATTCTTTATCTTTTGATCTGATGTCAACTGTGGTCTACCAGACCGAATTGCTGGCCCAGCCGTATTCCCCACACTTAATCTTGGCCACATTGGTACTACTTCATTTATCAAAAATAACCTAGTAATAGGTATCATTTTTCTTACCTACTTTTTAGAATCAATTAAATGTCTAGCTGAATTGGCATCAATTATATCTGGAATTATACTTCGTATTTGATCTTTTATACTTTGATGGTTATCATCATCCTCATTTTCTTGCGCTCCATATTGTTTCAATAGTTTTTTCTCTTTATAATTTTTATATAATTTTTTACCACCAGCAACAGCAACAATACCTGCTGCTGTTGCTAAGGCTACCTTCGCAAGAGTATCTTTATCTACTTCTTCCAACAAAGCATCAAGTTTTTCCATAATAAATCAATCCCAATTTTACAGATATTCCTGAAGTCCTTTATCTTCAACTGATTCCTCTACAACTTCAGCCTGTGCGGTTGAACTATAAATGTTAGAAACTTCAGCAATATACTGAGCTGTACCAACTTCCGCGAACACACGAATATTCTTAAACGTTTCTTCAACGTTCTCTCCAATAAACTCTTCAGGATTATTCAAAACAAACGCCTTAATATCCTTCTGAAAATCATTAACAAGAGTCATCGCCTCAACGACAACATCTTCATGTTTCTTAACAAGAGTGGAACCTTCTGTTTCCAAAAGTGCATTAACTCGATCGAACATAATTTTAATCCTCCAAAAATGATTATTTAATTTCGTTGTTACTTTAATTTTTTAGCTACTTTAGCAAGCGTCTTTCGAAGTGTAACTGCTCCGAGACCAGCTGCCATAGCAGAAGCCTTAGCGGATGAAGTTCCAGAATCTTCTTTCTTTTCATCAGCCTTTTCCTCTGGTTTCTTATCCTCAACTTTATCTTCCTTTTTATCTACAGCAGAGCCTTCTTTTTCTTTAGCTTCTTCTGCTACAATTTCTTCTTTTCTATCAATTGAGTCAGAAACTTCTTCGACCTTTTTCTCTAACGGTTCTCCAATAACATCTTGAAGAGACTCCATAATGATTTTATTGACATCGATATATTACATCCTCCTACTTAACCTTTTTTAGTCTCTTGCGAAGTGCAAGAGCACCAAGACCGGCTGCAAGAGCACCACTAGCTGCAAGAGCTGTATTGCCATAGTCTAAATTACCAAGATGACTAGCAACTTTATGGCCAACACTAGCAGCACCTTCTTGGGTATCACTCTTAATCTTTTTGAAAGATTTCACAAGATGTCCTGCGACAGATTTGTCGTCATTTACAATATTTTTGGCAGCAGCGGCAGCTTTCTGTCCGGCAGCAACAACAGTATTTTTAGCTTCTTCAGCAGCATCTTTAGCGCCTGCAACAGCTTTCTGTCCGGCAGCAACAACAGTATTTTTGGCATCTTCAGCGGCTTCTTTAGCTTCCTTAACAGCCTTCTGACCAGCCTTAGCAAGATGTTCTTTGACACCCATATCTGCAGCGGCCGCTCTCTCTTCTCTAAGCTTTTTACCAAGTTTCTTTACTGTTTCAAAAGCAAGAT
>Ga0172371_10007656_pt1 | contig 15306 bp, 17 predicted proteins | sample Lak12m_FD_114543 | JGI IMG/M metagenome (GOLD analysis project Ga0172371, IMG submission 114543) | Freshwater microbial communities from Kabuno Bay, South-Kivu, Congo - kab_022012_12m | ecosystem: Environmental > Aquatic > Freshwater > Lake | place: Democratic Republic of the Congo: South-Kivu... | reverse complement strand
AATGGGGCGCGTTAGTATCCATGTAAGGAACACAGCGACCAGAACACCTGTTGCTGAAACGAGAATGATGGTGAGGAGCAGTTGAGCCGTCAGCGTGGATAATGCCGACCGCATGGAAGCATCCGAAAGTCCGATGCGAGCCGTGCCGATTTTTCCATCCAGAATGGGAACGGCGGTGTCCCAGATAAGTCCTTCCTCTGTTTCAATCAAGGCAGTGTGATGATGTTCGTCGGCCTTGACGGAATTCATTGCTAACAGATCCAACGGGAAACCGCCCTCAAACGTTTGCGCAATGACTTGTCCCCTCGGATCAACGATAAAAGCATAACGGACATTGGGATTGTTGGCGAGTGTCTCACCCAGCAGATCATGGAGACCGAGCAGGTCATTTAGCAAAATGGGATCCGTTGCGCGTGCCGCGAGATCACGCGAAACGGAAATGCTTTGCTCCTCCAATTGCGCGGTCATGGTTGAACTGAGAGCATAACGTGCTTGAACCATGACGCCCACACCGAGCAGGATGATGAATCCCAGGACAATGCCAAGAATTTTGGTGCGAACACTGACTGCCCCGATAATTGCCCATGCGCGATGAGAAACCTTTTGAATCATGGTTGTACTACTGAAGTAGGGATGACGCCCACCAAAGCGCGGACGCTATCGTAAGCGTTATCATCGATCATCACAAAACGTTCCACGCCAATGGATGCCAGGGCTTCGCGGGAGTCTGGGTCGTCCGCCATTGCCAGCAGGAGGGTTTGCAGGTCCGCCTTGACCTGTGGGCGTGTAAAGGGACTCACGACGACAGGCGGGATTCCAAAATCAGGCGAACGATGGATAACCTTGACCTTCTCTGCCAGAGATGGATCGCGTGCGATGGCATATTCGTATACGAGAGAGTCAACTGCGGCTCCATCTGCCACTCCGCTTGCCACTGCCCGAATGGCTTCATCGTGACTGTACGTGTAGAACGTGCGACCGAAGAACTCCTCAGGTGTGAAGCCAAGTTCCTGAACAAGGTAGGTGGGATACACACGTCCGCTAAGCGAAATTGGATCAGTGAAGGCAAACACTTTGCCACGCAGATCCTCCATGCTTTGCGCGCTGCTTGATGTCGGCACGATCAAATAAGAATTGTATGTTGTCTTGCCATCCACTTGAGGCGCAACCAATAATTCCATGCCGAAGGTATCGTGTCCCTGAATATAGGCACTGGTGCAAACGAAGGCAATATCCACTTCACCATGTTCGATCAAATCATTGACCTCAAGATAAGTCCTTTTTTGGATCAATTCCACAGGGCGATTGAGTTTTTCTTCGAGGTAGGATAGAAACGGCGTATAGGATTCGACCGTTCCTTTGGGCGAAATCACCGCTGCCACTGCCACACGCAACGGAACAGCTTCATAGCCTTCAGGCGTGGGCAGGGGTTGAAGATCATTCAAGTTCACGTGCCCAGCGACTTCTGTTGGAGGAATGGGAGAGCAGGATACCAGCAATATCACAAATAACAGAGCGAACAATTTCTTCATGGTAATCCTTTTCTTCTGGAAATGTAGCAAAGTGGACAAAAGTTGTCCAGTGATGAATATCACCGAATCATTATTCACCTGCTCCGGGGATGTAATCGCCTTCCACCCATTCTTCACCGCTGGGACCGATTTCTTTCTTCCAGACTGGCACAATCTCTTTCAATCGGTCAATGCCATAGCGGGCGGCGTCAAATACACCTGTATCGCGATGGGCGGCAGTGCAGGCAATTAAGACCGTGGGGGTACGCGGGTAGAGCCTGCCCACGCGCTGGATGATGGCAATCCCTTCGATGGTATTCCAGCGGGCGCGGATTTCGTCGGCAACCTGTTTCATTTTTGCTTCCGCCATTGGTTTGTAGGCTTCGTATTCGAGACAAACGGTTTCGTGGGGCTCGTCGCGACATGTCACTCCGCGAACCATGCCTGTGAAGATCGCCGCCGCGCCAGAGGAGTTGAGCGTGATCTGCGCAAGCAGGGAGTTCAAGTCAATCTCATTTTCGGTGATGGAGTAAATGGTTGGAAAATTAGCAGGTTGCATATTAGCAGGTTATCCTCCAGAGACAGGCGGGAATAGAGCGATCTCCGCGTTGGGTGGGATGATGGTTTCGTCATATACATATTCGTGGTTGATGGAAATCAATGTATGATTCATCAAACCTGTCAGTGCAGGATATCTTTCTGTAAGCAGGGCTTTGAAGATTGCTACATTGGCCTGGAAGGGAATCTGCAATTCAACCGACTTGACTCCTGTGCGGTCGCGCAAAGTGGCAAAGAAAAGCGTAATAACGGTATTCATGCAGAAACCACCGACCTGATTTCCGAGCGCAGCATTTCAACCATTGGAAAGCCTTTGACACCCTCAGATGTTGCATACACTCGGCAACTCAAGGAGTAGTTTTCTCTTTGCTCAGACCATAAATCCTGCCCATCAATTCGGATAGAAGGCGAGCCAAGAAATTTCTCCTGTGCCGCCTGTTCGTCGTCCTTGATTTCGATCATTGTAATCACTTCAGAAACACCTTCTTCTTGCAAAGCAACTTTCAAATGTTCCAAGGCGATCTGCCAGGATGGGCAGCCCTCAAAATAGAGCAATTCAACTTTCATTCGTGTTTCTCCGTAAATTTCCATGTATTGAGAATCGTTTTGTCAAAAGCTTTCACAATGACATTCATGATATGGACGCTCCATCATCCACCAATCTGACTCATGCCGCGTTGCGAACCCGCAGGGACAGCAGCCAGCATGTCATGATGTTCAGGCTTTTGCGCGATGGCTTGCTCGAAGAACGATTGCAATGCTTGCCCACTCCGTACCGCATCACGCAATGAAACTTCGTTTGGGATCACCAAACACGAACGCAATCTGCCATCCGAAGTCAGGCGCAGGCGGTTGCAGTTTTGGCAGAAGTGTTCACCGAGCGGGGAAATGAATCCAATTGTGCCAAGCGCGCCTGGGATGCGATATGTCCGTGCGGGACCGTTGCCAATTGGCGTTGTTTCGGGCTGCATATTGTACATTGCAAGTTGCGCCCTCATTTCCTGAACGGAAACATATCTTTCGCTCTGTGCAGGAAAGCCCTCGCCCCAGTCCTGGGCATTGCCGATGGGCATAACTTCAATAAAACGTACATGCCAGGGATGCTCCATTGTCAAGCGCGCGAGGGCGGGCAACTCGTCAGCGTTGAGTCCGCGCACAATGACGGTGTTCAATTTGATGGGCGAGAGATGCGCTTGTTCGGCGGCGGCGATTCCCTTCCAGACGCGGTTAATATCCCCGCCGCGCGTGATACGTTTGAATGTATCGGCATCCAGTGAATCCAGGCTGATGTTAACACGTTTGAGTCCCGCATCAGCAAGCGGCTGGGCGAGACGTTCGAGCAGCATCGCGTTGGTTGTGAGACTCACTTCTTCGATATTTGGGACGGATGCAATGCGGCGGACGATCTCGATAACCTGCGGATGGACGAGAGGCTCGCCGCCTGTAAGACGTACCCGCTTCACTCCACTCAGTGCGGCTGTTTCCACCACTCGAACTATTTCCTCCGCTGACAGTTGCTCTGCAAGCGACTGCCATTGCAGCCCATGCTTGGGCATGCAATACACACATCGCAAATTACAACGGTCAGTGAGCGAGATACGCAGATAAGTGATGGCGCGTCCGAATGGATCAATGAACATGATGTGCCTCCCAGTTTTGAACCGCTGTACATACACCTTCTGCGATACGGGTAGGTCGTTCTCCAATGCCAAAGACTTGAGCATCCTGTGTGCGTGGATCCACTTCAATGACTTTCGTTTTGGGAGTGACGGGCACATTGTCGCGAGTCAGCCCGCGCAGAACACCTGTAATGGGGGTAAGGAGTGGTGTTGAGTCAATCCGCGCCACTTTCTGACCTTGTGAGACATGATCGCCAATATCCAACAGAGTATGAAATGTGCCGCCAATGGGTGCATACACATAACGGTCGCGCGCGTGACCTTCAATTTCCCGTGGTTCACCCTGTAATGGATTTGTCGCGCCGTGTTCGATGATCTGACCGAGCGAATCGCCCCAACTGGTTTCGATGGCAACAACCACATTTTCACTCGCAATGAAGTTTGGACCCAGCCCGACGGTGAATTCAGCCTGCCCGCGCTGGCTTTCGGGTCGTATGTGTTTGCGCATGCGTGCATCCACGAGAATTTGAGGACGAAGGGATTGCATCAATTCGTGAAAATCCTTCACAACGATGGGAATCGCTCGATGTGCAACCAGTTCGCCTCGCAGAAGATATAGCCTCTTTACGAGTCTTGCGTTGACACCGTCCAAGGTGGCATGTTCATCAAAGATGGCATCTGTGAACGACATTCTGCGGCGCGTTGTAGTTGGTTGCGGAACCTCATGAATGACGATGGAATACCCCGCCGTATACAAACGATGGGCAACCGCCGAGCCGATGTCGTTTGCGCCGCGAATGAGGATGCGGAGGTTGGGTTTCGATCGATTCATTTTATAAAATTCACCCAATATGTTCCAGCGGCAATACTGAGAATCGCTCCCAGTGCGCGACGGACGTTTATGCCCGACAACTTGACCGCGCCTAGCTGACTTCCGATCAGCGCGCCGAGCACACCGACCACGATTAAAGGGATGCCAAATTCACCGAGCGTAAATGTATTGCCAATGAGGCGTCCGGTCAAACCGCTGATCGAGTTAATGGCAATGAAACCTCCAGCAGATGTGGCGGCTTGTTTCGAGTTACCCCACTGCATCAGGATGATCAAAGGTGAAAGGAAAATCCCGCCGCCGATGCCGATCATGCCTGAGAGCAGACCAATGACTGCGCCGCTGGTCAACGCCGCCCACAGGGGGACTGGACGCGGAGTCCAGTCAGGTTTATCGGATAGGATAGGGAAGAAGATCATTCGCAGGGCGAGATAGGTGAGAACTGCATAGAGCAGGAAAGCGTACATTTGCTCGGAGAGTCTGAGCGTCCCGCCGAAGAATGCGGCAGGGATCGAGGTAATCAAAAACGGGACGAGCAACTTTGGGCGAAAGTGACCCGCGCGAAAATAGTTTATAAATGCAATGGTCGAGACGAAAATGTTCAACACCAGCGCCGTGCTGGACATGACATTGGCGGGGATGTCAAAGAAATTCATCGCAAGCAGGTAGCCCGACGCGCCGCCGAAGCCGGCGCTGGAATACAACACAGCGACGACGAATACCAGTAAAAAGAGGAAAGGATTATTCAACGATCATCTCCTGTTGTTTTGGTATGAAAACAGGCAGATGATAATATGAATTGCCCGCGCAGGCGCGACACAGGGTAAGACCTTCATGCTGTATCTCGCGCTCGTTCATAATTTCCTCGCTGCACACATCACAATTGACGCGGATACCAGGGCGTGAGACGACGGCTTCGATGGATGTGATCAACTGCACTTCGGCGATGGTGAACATTTCCTCGTTTGGCATGATCTGATACGCCTGCATTTGCGCGAAGTAATGACGCGGCTCATTGGGAGCATAATCATACGCCTTTTGGCGTATGTCCAAAGTTGGCGCAATGCGGACTGAAGCGCCTGTTTTCACATCTACAAATACCGCTGCGGTTTTGCCATAATCTTCCACGCGTAGGGTGCGATGCCCAATAGTGCAATTTGTGGCAGCAGAGAGACCATCGGCAAAACAGCCGTCCGTTTCGGTGACGATGAGCAGTTGCTTTTTGTCGGGAGGCACGTCGAAGCCGAGGGCTTTCATGCCTGCCAGTCCCATGCGCACGCCAAGGATCTGGCGCGGGCAGAGATGGGAATGGTCACGGGATGATTTTTCAAGGAGGGGTTGAATGTTCATATCACTGTTCCATAAACAAAAGAGACTGTCTCACGGAAAAGAGACAGCCTCAATAAAGCAAGCATGATCTCCTTTCCAAACGTGGGGGATGGAGGCGTTTCCGCATCCACCTGGACCATGAAGTTTATGGTCTGTCCTGTTGCCATGCTTTATGTTTAGGCAGACAGGCTTCGGAGTATTTTCAATATAATATGATTGTCATTTCAAGTACAGTGACAAGGGTCACTGATTCTCTTCCTTGTCTCCACTCAAACCTTCCTTGAAGGCGCGGATGCCTGAGCCAAGTTCGCCTGCAATCTTGCCAATGCGCCCAACTCCAAAGAGCAGGATGACAATGGCAAAAACAATCACGAGTTCTGTTGTGCCTAAATGGAACATGGGATTTCCTTTCTGGGGGAGTACACAAGTAGACAAGTACACAAGTGTAGAAAACCTGTGTACCTGTTTCCTTGTTTACGTGTCTATCTTATTACACCTTCTCCACTTTCACCTTGCTATCGTAGAACACTGCCGAACCGCCAGCCAGGTCACTGAGAGTGACATTGCCCATGACGGGATCGAGTTGCATGGCGCCGTTTGCCATCAGAGGAACTGCGCGGCGCGGGTCGCCTTTGATCAACGTGCCGTCAATTTCCATGTCGGCGGCGCCGCTTGACCAGTGACCAAACCCAAGCGGGAAGGCAACTACGCCAGGACGGATCCCTTCGCTGACTTTGGCTTTGCCTTCGATGGGGTGCTTTCTGCCATTTTGCAGATCGTATTCACCCTTCGGGTTGCTGGATGATGTGACGCGAATCGTATCGCCGTCTTTGACGCCGAGTTTCTTTGCGTCCTGCGAGTTGATGAGCAGGTAACCTTCGGGAACGACGGCGAGCGTCCAGTAGTTGCTGATGCCGCGCGCCTTTGCCATCGTCATGGTCTTGAAGGTGATCAGGTGCAGATCGTAGCCGTCACTCTTTATCTCTTCACCAGTGGAAGAGAGCCCAGCAGGGATGTACTTGGTGTAGCCGATGTACGGTTTGCCCGTCATCGTGTTGATGGAGGTGGCGGTCTTCTCCTGATACAGATTGATAAGACGCCCATACTTGTTGGCAACCTGTTCGCCCTTGTAAGCTTTTTCGAAGGCTTGGTAGCGTCCGCCGCGGTTGAGCACGTAAACAACCTTACGCCACAGGCTTTCGTCACCGCCGACGGCGGCTTTCCATTTGTCGGCGTCGAAAACGCTTGGGGGCAGGAACCGCCTTGCGTCCAGGAAGATGCGGAGTTCTTCATCGTCCGCTTCAGGCACGGAATCCGAGCCGTCTTCTTTTTCGCCGAAGGCAATATCGGCAACCTGTTTCAGATAGTGGTCTTCAGGGCGGACGTAGGCGATGCCTTCGCCGAATCCGTTTGGACCGAAGCCTGGCATTTCCAGTTTTTCCGCCAGCGCCAAGAAGACCGCTTCAAACGACAGCGGGATTTCTTCGCCCCAGACTTTGGTGGTCTGCCAGCCAGGGATGGAGATGGCGGGGTTGCGGACGTTTTCCACTTTCCACGCGACAGATGGATGTGAGCCGTGGAACTCCCAGCGTTCGAGGTAGGAGAGATCGGGGAAGATGTAATCGGCGTACATGCTCGTTTCGCCGATCATGATGTCGCTGGCGATGAAGAGCGGCAGTTTCTTCGGGTCGGAGAGAACTTCGATGGTGGTCTGTCCGCCAGGCAGGCTGTACGGAATCGCCGCCATGTAGGACATCAGGATCTTGATTGGGTAGGGATAGGCATCGCCGATGGAGGGGATGCTTTCCTGATAGATGTCACTGGCGAGCGGGAACCACGGGCGTTTGGTGGGATAGGTGCTATCGAACAAGGTGGTCTTTTCGTAAGCGACGCCTGTGCGGATGATATCCACGCCGAAGGCGGACATTTCCTCTTCGCCCCACATGGTCATCACGGGGAAGGGTTGTCCCTTCTTGGCGCCTTTGCGATCATACGTGCTGAGTTTAATGGTGCCGCCCTTGTAGTCGAAGTTGCCGATCAGCAGGTTGACCACATACCAGGCATTGTTGTTGTAGAAGCCATTGGTGTGCTGGGATGGACCGCGGTGAATATCCACAGCGGCTTTGCGTCCGTGTGAGGTGAATTCGGCAACGAGTTCGAAAATGTCGTTTTCGCTCACACCTGCGATCTCCGCCCATTCGGCGATGGTGTGTTCCTGCGCCGACTCAAGCAGGAGCTGCATTCCGTCTTTGACGTCGAAGTCGCCGACTTTCTGGTTGATAAACATGTCGCCGAGTACAGGAGCCGCTTCGGGGTTCAAAACGTTGATGTGAGTCGGCACACCACCGACGAGCGCCACAGGCGTATCGCCAGGGAATTCGACGCCGTTGGCGTCCACGTACACATCCACATCCTTGCCGTCTTTCTGGACCGTTTGCTTGGTAAGCAAACCCAGTTCACTGGCGCGCAGATGTTTTCCAGGCGCGCCGTCCTTGATCTTGACCAGCCAGGAGGCGTTGGTGTAGTTTGGTTCACCCGCCACAGTTTGCGCCGCGACATTGGCAACCGAAAGATAGCCTTTGTTGAATTTCTCGTTCTCAAGCATCCAGCGGATCATGCCAAGCGCGAAGGCTGCATCCCCACCAGGCTTGATGGGAACCCACTTCCACGCACGAGCGGCAAGTTTCGAGAGACGTGGATCCACAACAGCGAATTTACGACCATTGATGATCGCGTCAGTTGCCTTCGGGACTCGCTGCGGAGGTCCATAGTTCGAGTCAAAGAGGTTTGTTCCAGCGTAGATGACGAATTCGCTGTTGCCCGTATCCACCTGCCAGTAGAATTTGTCGCCACCGTCGAAGGAGGCTTTGGTTTCGTTCCATTTGGCGCTCATCGCCTTGCCCGTGAAGTACAGCGAGCCCTGACAGATCGTGGTGTGCCCGTTCATGTTGATCGAGCCGACCGCGCCTTTGACGAAGCGGTCCACTACATCTTCGCGTCCGCCCTTCATGCGTCCCCACACGAACATGAACTGATTATTCTTGGGTCCAAGGTCGGGGTGTTCGGGATCGATCAAGACATCGAGATGATCCTTGAACTCAGTCTGGAATTCCTTGACCAGTTCCTTCTTCTTTTCGGTGTCTTTCTCATCCCAGATTTTCTGGACGGCGGCTTTCATCTCTTTGGAAAGTTCCGCATCGGTCAACGCGCGAACGGCTTTCAGCCCATCCACGTTGCCTTCGCCGAACAGGTCGCCGCCTTCCACGACTTCGCTAATAGCCTGCTCGAAGGAGATGGTTTCCCATTGACCTTCACCGCGCTTGGAGCCGGGTTTGCGCTTCAACACGCTGACGATGCGGTATGGGTCATACGCAGTCTGGATGCCTGCCTGTCCCTTCGGACAAAGTCCGCCTTCAATGGTCGCCATATCTTTGACCGGCGTCTCATAAGCAGGATGGGGCCACAATGTCCACGGGCTGTAAGGGTTGCCATCAATCTTGGCGGCAAGTCCCTCCAATAGTTTGACTTTGATCCCACAGCCAGTGTTGCATTGCAGGCAGACCGTATACAGTTGGTTTTCAGGCTTGGCTTCGAAGAAGTTGCCTGCACCGGCTTGCATGGTTTTGGCTATGGCTTTTTGCGCTTTGGGCAGACTGCCAAGAAAAGCCGCGGTTGCGCCGGTCACACCGGAGAGTTTGAGGAAGTCGCGCCGTGAAAGTTGTTTGGTTGATTTGGTTTTCATTTCTTTGCCTCCGTAAAGCGCGCCAGGTATCCCAGCAGATAGTCCATGCCGACCAGGATGCCGAGCAGGGCAAAGCCCATAACTGCAGAGGTGACCGACCATTCCATCAGACTGGGGCTATAAGCAAGCGTCAATTTGGGACCGTGGAAGGCTTCCACTTGACCAGGCATCATTTCCGCGACCTGTCCTGGCACCACGATCAGAATGCGCGCGGCGGCATAACCGATCAGCAGGAAGACACCCATCAGACCGGCGACAAATCCGTTCTTCGCCAGTTTGGGTTGCGCCAGCACAAGAACCGGGATAAGAATGCCGAGAATGATCTGCACGCCCCAAAACATGAATTTATGGGGACCCGTCAGTACGTATTGCACGGCAATCAGGTTATCTGTTGCGCCTCCGTAAAGGGATTGGGTGTAGTCGGCGACCACAAAGTAGAGCTTGACCACGCTGGTTGCAATCGTAATAATCGCAAGCATCCAAAGCAGGTCGCCGCGTTGTTTTTCTTCCAGGCTGGGCATGAACCAGCCGACGATGAGGAGCATGAGTCCCGCACCTGAAGCCAAAGCAAAGACCGGGAACTGAACCGGGAGCAAGCCAACGTGCCAGTACAGTCGCGATGCATTGCCGCCCAGCAGGAAGCCCACACCGCCCGCCACCAATATCGCCATGATGAAGCCGATCCACATCACGATCTTCATCACGCGTTGTTCAGGCTTGGTAAACGCCAGATATAACGAGATCAGGATCAGGATGAGAAAGAGCGTATATCCCCAAACCATCAGCGCAAGGAACGAAGTGAAGTTCGGCTGGAGATAAACCTTCCAGATGCGGTCAATATGTCCGAGGTCCAGACCAATCGAAACGAGACCCGCAGGCAGGGTGACGAGTGCCGCCCAGAGCATGGTCTTGCCAGTGCCTTTGAATTGCGGCACATTGAACAGGTAATCGAACGCGGCTAGCATGTACGCTCCCGCCGCCAACCCCGCCAAAAACAGATACATGGCAACCCACAAACCCCATCCGATGTAGGAGCCATAATTGGCGCTTTGTTCGCCTTCGAACAGACGGATATAGACACCCCACAAACCGAACAGCAGGGCAAGCGCGCCGACAGCGTAAGAGATTTTCTTTAGCATGTCATCCTCCTACACGATGTAATACACACGCGGTTCGGTGCCGAGTTCTTCCTTCAGCCGAATCACGTTGGGTTTGTTGATAAGTTCCGTCACTAGCGAGTCGGGATCGTTGGCGTCGCCGAAGTAGGTGGCGCGACCGATGCAAGTGGTGGTGCAGGCAGGCAGGATGCCGTCCTTGATGCGGTGCAGGCAGAAGTGACACTTGCGGACATTGCCCACGGGTGACTCATGACTCCCCTCACGTTTCCACGCTTCGCCATACTCCTGGCTTGCGTGCTCGTATCCCGCGGCAGTTTCCCCGCCGACAATTGCCCCGTCAAAGACAGGCAGTTGTTCGCTGTAGTTGTAGCCAAAGTCAAAGGTGCGCGCGCCGTAGGGACACGCCGCCATACAAGCGCGGCAGCCGATGCACTGGTCGTAGTCCACCACAACGATGCCCTCTTCATTATGATAGGTGGCGGTTACGGGACAGACTTCTGTGCATGGCGATTTCTCGCATTGCATACACGGGCGGGGGAGGAATTTCATTGTCACGTTGGGATACGTGCCAATCTCCTCTGTCATCACTGGGCGATACACTACTCCAGGCGGAAGTTTGTTCTCGGCGATACATGCGACCGTGCAGGCGTGACAGCCGATACAACGACGCAGGTCAATGACCATCACCCAGCGCCGTTCCGAGGCGGGTTTTTCCAGCGCGCGTTTCAACTCACGATTCATGCGCACCAGAACATCCTCTTTTGCCAGCGGATCGTCAGCGGTGAGAGGCGAAATCTCCACGCCCTCCATCGGAGCGACCAGCCCGGCAAAGACCTCGGAAGCATACCTTTCCAACAGAGTTGCTTCATTCGGATTGGACATACTGCTTCTCCTTCAATGATTGAAATTCGGAATGGATTCCGACAATATTCCTGTTCCTACTTTATCCAATCCGCCTCTCCGGGCATAGCGGGAAAAGTTGGATGGTTTTTTGGAAAATGTAGGGAAAATCCTGACATGAAGAGGATGTTCATCGCGGGGTCAAATGACAAATGTTACATTCAAGAAATTGAATGTGTTGCTATCATATATTCAGGTTTATGAATATGAAAAAGCCATCCATCCCCGATCTTTCCGAGAAGTTAGCCACCCCCTTGAACGCCATTGCCTCCCCACAGAGAATTGCCATCCTGCTGGCAATCGGCAAAGGCGAAGCCTGCGTTTGCCACCTTGAAGCGGCACTTGGCTGGCGGCAGGCGTACATTTCGCAACACTTAATGGCGCTCCGCAAGGCGGATATTTTGCAGGACCGCCGCGAAGGGCGCTTTGTTTACTATCGACTAAAAAACGCTTCGTATCTCGACCTGATTACTGCCTCCGCCGCCCTGAGCGGACTCTCCGCCGAAAGCGTTTCAGCTGTAATCAACACACAGGTCTATCCATCCTGCGAATGTCCACATTGTGTCCCGGCAGTTATTCGAGTCAACACATTGACTGTAAAACCCTCCTCATAAAAGAAGTGACCCCATATGAACGTTTTGTCTTTCCTCTCCGATTTGCTATACAGCGGCTTGGGCAATCTTGCCTCCTATCTTGCCGCACACGTTTTGCTCTGCCTGTTGCCCGCCTTTTACATCGCCGGTGCGATGACTGCCCTGATCCCAAAAGAAACGGTGACTCGTTTCCTCGGGCGGAACACCCCAAAGTTTGTTTCCTACCCTGCCGCCGCCCTGGCAGGTTCGTTGCTTGCCGTTTGTTCCTGCACCATCGTGCCCTTGTTCGCCGGGATCTACAAGAAAGGCGCTGGGCTGGGTCCTGCCATCACCTTCCTGTTCTTCGCTCCAGCTGCCAACATCCTTGCCCTTATATATACAGGCGGAGTCATTGGCGTGGACCTGGCGTTTGCACGTTTCTTCCTTTCCCTTGCGTTTGGGACCGGTATTGGCATCATCATGGCGTTGATCTTCCGACATGAAGACATGGAACACGATAAAGCCACAGACACCATGTTTGCCGCACAAGGCAAAATGCGACGTGTGGCGTTGATCTTCCTCTTAGTGCTGGTGTCGTTGCTACTCTCTGGAACCCTCAAAGTTGGGCTGCTGACCAACACGTATGCCACACTCACCGTGCCCATCTCCGGCATGGATAAATTCCAGGATTTCCTTTACAACCTCATTCCCTATGATGCCGCAAAGGGCGAAGAGGGTGTCACAGCCCAAGGTGCCATCCTGATCGGCTTGCTGGTGCTGATCGGTGTCACCTCCTGGCTGGGGATGGAAAACATCTTCGATGGCTTTAACAAATGGACTTGGATCTCGCTCGGTGTTGTGGGTCTCACACTGGTGGTCGCCGCAGTCGGCATGACGCCTCATGCCGGCGGATTGGACATCCAGGTCAACGGCAAGTTCTTTGGGGTGCTGCTGGCGTTGGGCATTTCCGGCTGGATCATCAAGGCAAAACTCACTGAAGATGAGACACGTGATTTTTTGTGGGAATCCTGGAAGTTCGTCAAACAGATCTTCCCCCTGCTGGTGGCGGGTGTGTTTGCAGTGGGTGTTATTCGCGCATTGATCCAGCCTGAATGGATCAAAGCGCTGGCGGGGCAGAATACCCTGCTCGGTAATCTGGCGGGTGTGGTCTTTGGCGTATTCATGTATTTCCCCACGCTGGTCGAAGTCCCCATTGCGCAGATGTTCCTCAGCCTGGGCATGCACCGTGGTCCGTTGCTGGCGTATCTGATGGCAGACCCTGAACTCAGCCTGCAAAGCATCCTGATCATTTCCACCATTATCGGGCGGGTCAAATCCTGGACGTATGTTGCCTGGGTTGCCTTGTTCAGCACCCTGGCTGGCTTGATCTATGGCACCTGGATCGACGGGGCAAGCATTACCCTGGTCATCTTGTATCTGGTCGTTTTCCTGGCATTACTCTCTGGGCTATTGTGGTTCGTCAACCGCCGCAATGTCCAGAAATTGGCGCCAGTTCACTAATTCGATTTCTAAAGGAGTTCTTTATGCTTACCATCAAAGTTCTGGGGTCTGGCTGTGCGAACTGCAAGCGTGTGGAGCATATCGTTCGCAAGATCATCACCGACATGAATATTGAAGCGCAGGTCATCAAGGTGACCGATTACAACGACATCACCGCCTACAACATCCTCTCTACACCCGGTCTGGTCATCAACGAAAAGGTCGTTTCCTACGGCAGGATCCCAACGCCTGCGGAAGTAACCACCTGGGTTGCCGACGCGCTGCAAACCGCATAATCATGCTCACAGTCACCCTGTACGGCACACCTGCCTGTCGTCGCTATCAGAAAATGCGGGATGTGGTTGTTGCGGAGGCGGAAAGACTCGGGATTGCGATTCGAGTGGAGGAAATTGGCGATGTTGAACAACTCTCCAAGATCAATCCTTTGAGTCTGCCGCGCCTTTACATTGCAGGAGACCTGGTCGCTTCACAGAATCCACCGAAGGCACAGGCGATTGAGAGTGTCTTGAAGAAAACGTTACCCCCCAAATAACCCTTACCTCTTTGTTTTGTGATACAAGCACCGACCAGGAGAAAATATTAATATGAAAAAAGTTCTATTTTTATGTACCGGCAATTCCTGCCGTTCACAAATGGCGGAGGCAATTGTCAATGCCAGGATGGGGGAGATGTGGCAGGCGGTGAGCGCCGGTACAAAGCCGGCTGGTTACATTCATCCCAAGGCGCTGGCAGCATTATCCGAGATCGGTATTCAACATGCTGGAACCTCCAAACATGCCGATGAATTCAAGGGGCAGGATTTCGACCTGGTTGTCACGGTCTGCGATTCAGCAGCGGAGGAATGCCCGGTCTGGTTGGGCAAAGGTAAAAAGGTCCACCACAGCTTCCCGGACCCCGCCCTCACCGATGACTTGAATGATTTTCGCTCGGTACGCGATGACATCGAGCGGGTGATGATCGAATTGTTATCGAACTCTTAACCAGGAGAAAAGCATGTCCCAACAAACCAGTGTTTCCAAACAATTATCCTTCCTCGACCGCTACCTGACGCTCTGGATTTTCCTGGCGATGGCGGTTGGCGTTTTGATTGGGTTCCTCTTTCCGGAGGGAGTCAACCAATTCAACGATGCTGTATCCGTCGGAACGACCAACATCCCGATTGCCATCGGTTTGATTTTGATGATGTACCCACCGTTCACCAAGGTCAAGTATGAGGAGTTGGGCGAGGTCTTCCGCAATAAGAAAGTGCTCACGCTCTCCCTCATTCAGAACTGGGTGATCGGTCCCGTGCTGATGTTTGCACTGGCGATCATTTTCCTGCGCGGATACCCCGAATATATGGCAGGCTTGATCATGATTGGATTGGCGCGCTGCATTGCAATGGTGATCGTGTGGAATGAACTGGCGCATGGCGATACGGAATATGCTGCCGGGTTGGTGGCGTTCAACAGCATCTTTCAGGTCTTGTTCTACAGCGTATATGCCTGGGTGTTCATCACCGTTCTGCCGCCCCTGTTCGGGCTGACCGGCTCGGTGGTGGAGATCACGATTGGCGAGATCGCGCAGAGTGTGTTCATCTATCTGGGTATTCCATTCCTGGCTGGTTT
>Ga0172371_10007654_pt1 | contig 15308 bp, 17 predicted proteins | sample Lak12m_FD_114543 | JGI IMG/M metagenome (GOLD analysis project Ga0172371, IMG submission 114543) | Freshwater microbial communities from Kabuno Bay, South-Kivu, Congo - kab_022012_12m | ecosystem: Environmental > Aquatic > Freshwater > Lake | place: Democratic Republic of the Congo: South-Kivu... | reverse complement strand
CGCGATCAAAACTTTCGGTTTCTTTATTGTAGAAAAACAGCACTTGCAAAAATGTTTCAGTCTTGGCTAAACGCTCAGCCATATCGGAAAAGCCTTCGTAAATCGTATTGTAAATCTGCTCGTAAATATCTGCCGACAATTCTTCATAGTTATTTACGCCGTCATTGATAGTATATCTACCAATATCAAGATTGTCATAACCGCCTTGAGTAAGATATCCAACCATAAAAGCATACATTCCGACATCGTAAGTTTGGAAAACCAATTCAAGATCAAGATAAAATCTCTGATAACTTGTTTCGCTGTTTTCTGCTTCACCATAGATAATATTCAAATTATCATAGGTAACAGCGTCTTGAACCATTGGCAAAGGATACGACAGATAACCTTTCGGCGCACGAATTGTCACCATAGGGATACCATCGCTATAAGTCCCGTATGGCAAAATAATACAAATCCGATTTGTATTGATATCGCCTTGATTGATGTTCGGCTCGTCTGTGCTGAAAGTATAAACTCCGTCATCGAATGTGCTTATGCCTTTCGCAAGTAGTTTTTTGTCCGCACTATACACATAAGTCATTAGTTGCTTTTCTGCCATAATTCATCGCTCCTTTAAGCCGGAATAAAGTTGAAATATATTGATGATACAGTTGATGTATTGCCATCTAACCCAATCTGGTTTACGCCAAGATATACATTGCCATCTTCGTCTGCGATTACAAAATAAGGATAACTTCTAACATCGTTTGGAACATAGATATATCTGTTTGAAACAATATGAGAATTATTGAACTCGATATAATCCTTGCCGTTTGTATCAATCCTTGCGCTGTCGCTTGGCAACACTCTGCGCCCCATGTTGTAGTATCGCAATGTCTTTGCAACCGTTCTCATTTTCAGCAAAGCGTTGTCCTTGACAAGCATATCGCCGATGATGAATTGGTTGATATCTTGATTGCTGATTTTGAGCGGGATTGACATTTCAAGCCCTAAAACATCCGCCGGGTCTTTGATAACCTTGTAAATCGGCAACTCGTAAAGCACATCTTTTTTGATTGCAATGACATAGCCGTATAACTGCCAACTTGTGCCTGTCGTGTAATAATATAACTCGTATGTTGATAAATCCAAGTAATTTGTATCTTCGTCGCCTGTGGCTGGAAAATCTGCATAAGTTGGGTAAATATTATTCGGATCAACAAAAGTCATCATTGAGTTTTCGGATACGCTGTTTACTCCCAATGCCAAGACGATATTGCAATTATCATCTGCCAACGGCTCATAGTTAGCGATTACTCGCAATGTTGCTTGTGTCGATATATACCCTGCTGTCGGATGAGTATAGTTTTCAAACGGAAACTCCCAAAACGAATGCTTTAATCTGACTTTTAAGTAGTCTATTGAACCATCGCTTTTTGTATAAGCAGTAAGATTTTGCTTGCGAACATTGGTAAGAAAAGCACTTTCTAACACGACATTTTTCCCCGCTGATTTTGTATCGAGAAAATCAACTTTATATTTGATCGTGTTTTTTTCGCTTGTGGAAACTATTGGCATATATACCCCGATAGTTTTTTCACCGCTTGTTTCATTAACGATTTCGTCACCGACTTTTTTACATACTTGAATGTCCGCAATTCTTGGCGGTAAATCCGTTTCGTAAACCGCTGTTCTAAAAGTGTTAAAAAAGATATTAACAAGTTCGCTTTCTTCATACAATACATTTGCAGTTTTTGAAATCTCAACCGCAAGGAAAGGCATTAAAATATCTCTTTTAACTGTCATATCGCTTTTTGCAAGTGATATCTCATAAGGTCTAAACTGTTTGTCGATCTCAACGAATTGCCCGATTCTATTCCAATTTTTGCTGAACTCATATCTGCCAACAATATATGAATTGAAATGAGCAAATTCACAAGTTGTGATAAGGAAACCATCTGCTGTGTAATCGCCTACTTGCCAATATTCCGATGGTGACGCGTGGATTTTGGTTGCGACAAGCGTGTTTACGCCAAGCCGTTGTATCTGCCCAAATAGGTTGTTTGTGAGTCTAAACGATGAGTTGATACGCTCGTTTTGGTTGATAATGATTGCCCCATCTTCAAAGTCGGTTGTATCTTGACGATATTGCTCAATTCTTGCCGTTTCGACAAGCGGTGTGTATTCTACCATAAACACGGCTGTTTCAGAACTTGATAAGTTTAGTAAATCTAAGATGTTATCAATAGCAATTTGCGTTCCAAAAGCCCCAAACGTTTCGCTGAATCCTGCTATCTCGTTTGAACCATAAGTCCAATAAACAGAATATGCTTTTGAACCTTGTCCGTCATCAAGATCGAGTGTATCATACACCTTTTTCTCGAAAATGTAATCATTAAGCGATACTTTTGTTACCGTGATTCCTGAAGTTGCAATGACAAACAAGTTATGCAATCTTTGAATCTTACTTTTCAAAATCAACCTAAAGTCGCTTTCGCCGATGATAACATCATTGTTTCTAAACGATACCATTTCTGTTATAACACTTGGCTCGGTGTCATCTTCGGTCGGAATAACATTCTCAACAAAAGATTCTACGCGTTCTGCATAATACTCTGCGCTTGCTTCATCGCCGTAATCGACAAGATTTGCCGTTGAGAAAGTCAGGTCAAGCAACGTATGTCTTTCATTGATGAAATCTGCTGTCAAAGTCGGTGTATCGCTATCGAAATAAACTCTTGGAATTGCATTGATGTATCTAAACACTTCGATCAACGCTTCGCGCATATTTTTCTTTTCGATGTAAAGTTGCGGTGCGGTTATCAACGCCAAGCGGTCTGCAAGTGCCGTTTCAAGCACGATAACCCTTGTGCTGTCGATTTTGCTGTAAGGAACAAACGGTGTCAAAGCAATAATCTTGTCCACGACATCTTTAAGCGTGTATCGAACCTCGCTAAGCGTCTGTGTGAATGCCATACTGCCAACAATATACTTTTCAAGCCGTTTTGTCGGCTCAATCAGTTGCATGGTGTGTTTGTAAGTCGTGCTTGTGCCTTTGGTCGATACTTCGACTTTATCTGCCCAAACAAGCCAATTATCAACATAGGTGCTGTTTACAGTTACATCAACCCTTGCGAAACGCTGATAAGCTGTTGCTCTTGTTGAAAACTCAACCACCAATACCGCACTGTCTAAAGTTTCATCAAGTTTTAGTGTCTTTGTATATTGTTCAGCACTGATAGATGTTGGCGTGCCGTCAATATAGATTTTGAAATCATAGGCGACAGCCATTCAACACACCTACCTTCCCGTTTTTGCTACTCCGCCGCTCAAGTTACGCATATAACCTGCCGTTTGATTTTCTTTGAATTGCCGTATTTGATACTGAATCGCTGCGTTACCGGCATAAACAGCCATTGAACTTATCCCTAAAATAGGATTTTTGAATGCAAGCAACGCTGCCGCTGCAAACGTCAAACCAACTTGCCTTCTTCTTTGTGTAACGGTGTTTTCGGTCAATTCACCGACATACTGATTGATTTTCATCGCCGTGCCTACAACTGCCGTTCTAACTGCTGGAAAACGAAATCCCTTTGTTTGTGGCTTTTCTCCTGATGTTGATATCGCTTGGACTTTCTTTTGTGCGACAGGAACAGCTTGCGCTGATGTCGGCGTTTTCTGTTCTTGCGACTGATAATCAACGATAATGCGATAATCTTTCATCTCAGCACATCCTAACTGTATGCGACATCGCTTTTTGCAAATACCAACGATACCTCGTCTTTTTCACCAAGATTTTTAGTCGCCGAACTGCTACTTAACACGACATCAAATTGAATCCCTACCATTGTGGTTGGCGTAGTTGCTATCAGCCGATAAACAGTTTCTTGTGTGAATGTGCTTGCCGATATTGAATCAATGAGCGAACTGATTGCCGAATTGTTAAGGAAAATGAACTGAATTGTCAAAACATTGGTTTCTGGGCGCGCTTTTGATTCCTTATTGCCTAAAATATGCGGATCAATTAGCGTTATTTCTCTGCCAACAATAGCTGAAAGCGGTCTAATCGTTACATAACTTGAACCAAACGAACCGCCTTTGATTTGCCAAGTAGTTTGATTGCCGTAGTAGTTTGTGTCGCTAAAATCAATATAAACCGTTGCCATAATCTCGGCATAATGTCTGCCGTTTATTCGCTTGATTTCGCCTGTTGGCATAAATGCGGTCATATTCCAAACGCTGTTGTATGATTTTGCACCATCGGTTAAGGATTCGGAATTGCCAACGACTTTTGCCACAAATTCATCAATGTATGCCAAGTCTGAAAGCAAGTTTTCCGTGTTCTCCGCTTCGACAAGCAACTGCAACGTGCAAGTTGCTAACCCGTTTATTTGCCCCGGAATTGCTTGATATTCAGCGTTGAAAGTCAAGAAAATTGGAATGAAGTTTGTTTCGATCAACTTATAGCCGTTACGAATGTTGTATATAAAATCTGCTTCTTGGTCGTCAAGATAAGCATAAGAGCCAACAATGAACTGCTTTGCTGTCGGTGTTTTTGTGTTGTCATTAAACTTTGCTTCGATGTTCGCTCTGATGACTTCTTGCAACACGCTTATCGCCTACCTTTGAAATCAAACTGCATAGTCGCATATTCTTCATTAGTGCCAAAATACCGCTCGTAACTGTCTTGATGTTGCCAATCATATTTTTGTGCAATGCTGTCGATATCTGCCCTTAATGACCGCTCATGGCGTTGTGATCGCGTTTCTTTCATCCACACTGAGCGTGTATCATCATAAGCGCCAATCTCATGCCCTTTACTACTTAAAGCATTGAAACGCCCAATTTTGACTCTGTCGTGCGTTTTATGTCTTGCGTGTAAATAACTTGCTATCGCTGGTAAAGTTTGATTAGCAATGAAACCACGATGTCTGGTCGATAATCTTGTGCCTTCTTCAAGGAAATAGATGTAAAGTGCGTCTGCAAGACTGTATCTGATAATAAAACCACTTGGTGTCATATCGCATTTTATTGCATTGAACCGCAGATTTCCTGTGTCAAACGGCGATAATGCCCTTGCAATTCCGTATGCTACTTGAGCGTCATAATCAATGTTTATCATTCTAATTCCAAGACATGAGGTGGTTTTTTGTTGATGGCAAAGTAGCCGTGTTGAACCATCGGCGATACTTTTGTAATAAGCAAAACTTTGTTTTCTTCGATAAGATAGATTTTATCTCGCTCGGAAAACTTAATGTCTGTTTCGCTCGTGAACAACACTCTATCGAACTTGCCTTTCAACCAACCGCTTATCGGTAAATATGTCATTTCGTTTGAACTCAGATAACGATAACGGAATTGCTTTGTGTAAACCGATATTTTGCTTTCGACATCTGGCTGACTGCTCTTTAACAAACTATCAACCATCTCAAACTTGTCTTTTTTGACTAAATAGCCAACATAGGTTTCGCCAGCGCCGATGTTCGCCATATCAATACCCCATTTCTTCGTAATTAAACGATGAACGGAGTTTTGTTAGGAATCTTTGCCCTTGATACAGTATGCCAGCATTACGCAAGATGTTTTGAACTTGCGGTGCGATTTGCGCTTCGCCACGAAAACGATTAAGCGGTATAATCATGCCGTTGATGACGTTTACACCGTGTTGGTAAGTCAAAAACTCGGCATTCATCTCGTGTTCGTATCTTGCTTGCTCTTCAAGTGCGTTTTGGATTACAGGGCGCAAGTCTTCATCAAACGCAAGCCAATACTCCATTTGCTTGATATAGTGCGTATGAGCGTAAATCCAATTATAAACCGTTCGTGAAATGCGATACAACCTATCGACAGCTTTTGTTTTGCTACCCTCTTTTTCCATAAAATCAAGCGCAAAATTGTTCTTCAAATGCTCAATTTCAAGAACGTAAAGGTGCTTATCATAGTTGTATTTCATCTCGGTTGTGTCTAACGGCATACTAACGCCCCCTTATTGAACGCCTTTTGTTTCGCTTTCTTTTAATTCCGTTTCTTCATCATTCATTGCGATTGGATCAAAACTCACAATTTGGTCGTCATAGGTAAAATTAAACCCAGCGCCGACATATTGTCTGCCTTTTTCAAGGCAAACTGCTTCGTGGAATCTTTGGAAAACTCGCAACTCAATTTTGTCAATGTTTGTCAGTTTTTCTTTGGCGTTGAGCGCATCTAAAGCCCTTTGAATGAACTCGTCTAATTGCTTTTTTTCGGTGAACTTTTTGCATTCTTGCTTGATAAACGCTATTGTATTGAACTCAATGACCGCTGGTGCAGACAAATATTTCTTCAAAATGCCATAATACACCTTGTTTGCTCGCATTGTCGTCTTGTAAATCTCGCTGTTGGTGTCAATTTCAAGGTCTAAAGTCTTGTTTATGCGGTCAATAATGTCTTTTTGACGGCCGTTCAGCTTGTTTTCTGCCATTTTTTAACTCCTTTTCTTAGAAAACCGTTTTTGGTCGTGCAGAACGACTAACTGCTAAGAAATCGGTCAAGCCCGGCGGAGTTGCACCACCAACACTCTTGGCTTGATGGAAAGGCGGTTTTGTGCCCGCCTTTAAGTGGTAATTTATCGAATTCAGCAAGTTCACTCACAAAGGATGTGTTACCATCAACATTCCCCCCGCTGAGGGCGAATGCCAGGTTACTCATTACGATTGTGAACCTTCAGGCATGACTTCAAGCGGTGTAATGCCTTCAGTGAACGCTGCGCTTGCAAGTAACTTGATCCCTGTTCCGAAAAAGACTTTAACACCGAAGTTAGACAACGGTTGGATTCTCAAGCCTTGCCCGTTAGGGCTGTCGATCACTTTTGTTTGGTCTGGGAAAGCGTGACCGCGACCAGTGGCAACGTGCGAGCAAATCAACCCTGCGATGTTGTCAAGGTATCCCGGCGAAACACCAAGCCATTTTTCGGCTTGCGTCCAAAGATAACTTGTGGCTTTGTAAACAGGAATGCCATCAAGCATACCAACATAGCCGTTGTGGACTTCTGGTAATTCATCAAGTGCGATATCAAGCGCTCCGCTTGACAAAATCTCTTGTGCGTAGTTAGAACCGCCAACAATGACAGCCCCTTTCTTACGCAAGTTTGCGATAACGCTTGGTCTTAACAACGCAATTCTTCCGCCACGCGGGAAGTAAGCGTGATATACACCATCTCCATCATCAAGAGAGGCGTTTGCTGCTAAAAACTTTTCAAGTGAATCGCCATCAGTTGCTGGATCGTAAGTAAAGATTCTGTCTGTTTCTGTTCCGCTATCAGCGATAACGATGTTGATTACTGCTGCGATTTGATGAGCCATTGTTCCGGCATTCAAGCCAACAGCGATATTCTTGCCGATTTCCTTTGCACGGACTTCGATGTTAGACATCCCGCCAAGTGCAAGTTTTTGCTGTGATACAGGCACGTCCTCTGGCATATCATAGACATACAAGAGTTCGACAAGTTCCTCATCAAGCCCGATTGCGCCGATAGTCCCGCTGTTGAACCAATCACCATTGGTTGTTTCGCCGAGCTTGCGCCACGTTCCTGTGGATGGTTTGATTTTGGGAACACGGACTGCGCCTGCCCCAACGTCTTTAGTTGAAATTTGAGTGATGCCAAGTTTGTCACGGTAAAGACTTTCTTGCACAAGACGCTCGATAATCCACTCGGATACCGCTACGTGCAAGGCTGTATCGTTTACCGCTGTAAATGTTGCGTAAGCCATAATTTTTTCTCTTTTTTCTCCTTATTTTAGATTTTTTTAGATTTGATTAGTTATTAAACCAACCATTGACTATGCCTTGCCGTTTTTTATCCTCTGGTGTTGTTTTATCGCTAAACTCTTTCTTGAATCCACCCGGCTTATTCGGTGCGGTTCTTTCAAGTTCAGCAACTTTCTCTTCTAACTCCGCAATTTTCTTGTCTTTTTCAGATAAAGACTCGGCATATTTGTTTTCTACGCCCTTAATCTTTTCATCAAAGCGAGTTTCAATCTCGGCAAGCTTTGCATCAACCACTTTGGGGTCAAACTTTGGGGTTTCGTCAACTACATTTTCGACATCACCTTTGTTTTCGGGGTCTTGGTTGTCGTCTTCGCCACCCGTATCATTGTTTTCTCCCTCATTGGCTTCTGCATTTTCATCGGTCGATGAATTTGGCTCAACAGTTTCCTCTTTGGTATCTTCTACGGTTTCGTCAACCTCTTTTTCAGTGTCAACATCGACTTCGTTTTCAACCTCAAGGTTTTTGTTTTCTTTGTCAGCCATTTTTTCATTTCTCCTTCTGAATAGATTTTTGAACATACTTTCACTCCTTTTGCTATTCGGTATCAACGGATTTTGATCCAAGTTACTTGCGCTTTGCGGTTTCACAGGGCATCGGCTGATACTTTTCACAAAACTTGATATGTATTTTTAGGCATAAAGCCATAGTCCCTAATAAAACGTAAGATAGCAACGGCAATTTATTCGATCGAAGTCAGGCAACTCTCTGTGCGCCGGATAAAGCGCCCTATGACTGCCAACTTGAAAGTAATCGCCAATCGGCACGACAATTCTGTCGATTTGAGTGTGAAAAACTGTCTTTCGCACTCTGCTATCTCGTTGCGTGTTCCATTGTTTCATCTTTTTGCCAAGCAACATATAGTTCATATCGGTCGTCATGTTGTTGCTTTGCTCAAGCAAATCGGTTTTTTCTTTAAGCTGTTTTATGAGCTTAGAATCACCAGAATCCTTGTAATTTAGCGGTTTTCGTGGTATAATATTAGTGTAATAAGAGATAACTTTTTTGTTTTCTTCGGCAAATCTATCAAGGTATTTTACGAACTTTCCCTTGCCATCGAGCGCGCGATCTATTGCGTTTACAACAGTTTTTGGCTTGTTGTTGGATACAATAAACGGCAATAGTTGATCCATTTCTCCAGGAAGGGCGGGGTGTGTCGAAGTCATAGTTTCAGTGAACATCACGATGAATAATGCCAATATCACAAAATCCTTTGCTTTGTCCTTGCGTTTCTCTTGTAACTTCCGCAAACGATTGATATATTCTTCACGAACAGCAATATTGTCCATAAACTATCACTCAGGCAAGTTTAAGTCTTCATGAAAGGGCTTTTGTTCGACATTTTCTGGTGTCTGTTCAATTTCTTTGATGCCTTCGCTCTCTTTTCTTCCGTTTAACTTACGCATTCTTGCCTCAAAAGCATCGCCGTTTGCTTGAATCTCAAGTTCTTTGATTTTTTGCATCTCTACATACTTGTTTTCAACCATCGCTTTGATTTGTTCATCGGTCTTATCAGGATAAACTTCCTTGAAAAGGTCGATTGTAGATAAGCCCATTTCCTTTTTTACACGAATTTCATCAAGAGTTACAAGTTTATTTACAAGGTTTTGCGAACTGAATTTAATCCGCAACTTGTCCCCGCATCTATAAAACTCGCACCAACGCTTGAAAAATGAGTTTAAGGCATTTATGATGATATCTCGCTTTTCTTCAACAAAAGACAAGGTTTTTCGTGTTTCATCAGCAATCTGCGTGGCTGTCTTGCTTGATCCGGTGTTATCTCTAAGATAAGCAAAGATGTCACTACCGCCAACTCCAATCGTTGATGCTATCTTCTCGGCGATATTATTCCTTGTTTTTTGCCATTCTTCTGCTCTCAACTCGAACTGAATTGCCATCGGCTTTTGGTCTTGAGCGTTCATCATCGGCATTTTGCTGTAAATAAGGCTATCATACCCAGAATAATAGGTTGAAAAAATGTCTGCTGTCGGGTTTCTCATCTGTTCGGGCAATAAAACCTTACCACGAGCGATATACATATCAGTATCAAGTGCGCTCTCTGCATATTCATAGTCGATTAGATACTTAAACACGTTACAAAGCACGCTTTCGCCCATTTTTACTTCAGGAACGCGGTTTGTGGTAGTAAACTTCAATAAATCAACGCCCAAATCATCTGTAAACTTGATTGGCATTGGAACGCCAATTTTGATATCACCTAAATCACGCTTGATTTGCTTGCGAATTGCCTTTGGCAACTGCTCCCAAGACATACTATTTGCTTTTGTGATGTCAAAGTTCATGCCTGTTGTGACATTTGCTGTCGCTCTCTTGATGGAAAACTCCTTAATCGGGTTCAAATTATCATCATAATAGCGTTCTTCAACAAGATAAAAGTTCTCTTGAACAGGTTGCCGTCCTTTGCCATTATCGACTTTAGCAGTATAAAAACCAATAAACCCAATAAACTTTGTTACTTGGTCTTTGTAGTCGATATCATAGAAAAATTGGTCGATACGATACGGAATAACCATAATATCTCGGCTGTCGTTTACATAAGATACTAAAGCAGCAGTCCCACCAGCGGCCGAATATTCAATCAACTGCTTGATTATGTTTTGGAACTTGTATTCGTCAGACCAAACGTTGAAACCAAGTAGTGTTTGATTTACATTTTTATCTGAGCCATTTCCGTTTTTGATGTTCTCAAAGAAAACTTTTCCACCAACAATCAATTTTGTGACTTCTTTGACAATCGTATTGCCAATTCCTGTTGCCATAATCCCGGCTGATGGATTGTGTATTTCCGGGACAAACCCTTGATACCAATACAACGCTCTGCGGATCATATTGTAGTAATAGAACTTAAAATCGGCCGGAACTAACTGATAAAAAGTATCTCTAACGATCGGAGCGTAAGTCGCTTGCGGATTAAACCCTAAGCGTTGGGTCATTTCATTGGCTATGTTTAATGTCGAATCAAGCGATAGTGAACTGCCCATATTTAACTCCCACCTTTACTGTAATCTCTTATTTGATACGGATTCTGCGAATGATATGCTATCGGGTATCTTATGCCGTCTGTCATGTCATTTGGAATCGAATCATTGAACTTTGTCGGGTCATCTTCACGCCAACAAACCGTCTGTAATTCGTTATACAATTCAAACGGGTGTATGTCATCATTTGTCAGCAATTCTTTCCAACTTTCATCGGTTAGATATAGCAATCCTTCAACAAAAGCATTATTCACTTTCTCTGTTGTATCTATAAGGTCTTTCTTTGTAAATCTGGTAATAACCACGTTGCCAAACGGCGCAAGTTCAAATTCTAAGTTCTCTGCGAGATCGGTATTATGTCCGTCAACAACAAACGTAATTTTCTTGTTGAATATCTGGTATTTATTGATTAAAACCCTTAACCATTCCTTGACGTGCTTTTGTGCCATGACATTATTGCGGATTTGACCGTTCTTTCTTGGGTTGTGATATAGCATATCGCCAAGTTTACAGACCAATTTTGCGTTTTGGAAATGAATTATCGGCATAAAAATCGTTTTATCTCGTGTAGTTGATCCATCAACGCCGATATATACTTGATAAATCTTGCTGTTATCGACTTCAAACGTCTTTGGTAACACATGAACCGCCTGTGTAAATGCGCCATAAACCAAATCATTGCCGCCAACAGGTATGCCAAGATACATATATTCATAGTTTTTTGGATTGAGTTCCTTTTCTTGCATAATCATACTTATTGTCGCACGGTTCAAGTATTCGATCACATCAAGGTATGAGCTTTCAATAATCATAAAGTTATCGTCTTTCTCTTTTTCCTTGACCCATAGATTGAATTTGCTATTTACATTGCGTTCTCTATTGCCTGCATAGATAATTTTGCCAATCTCATCATCGAGAAACCTTATGTAAGTCGCAATACTCTGATTCAGCAATTCTGTTCCGTCTGAGTTGCCACTGAATATCTCTTGAGTTTCTTCAACAATTATTAAACTGACTTTTCTTTCGGTTGCCTTGCCTTTTGATTGGTTAGCACCAGATTTACTGCCCATACCAACTCCGCCGAACAAAATCTGGTTTCCTGCTGTGAATGTTATTGACAATGGCGGGCTGCTTCTAAAAATTATCTGGGAAAATATTTTAAGTGGCAATTTATTAAAGCAAAGTTTCTTGAACTCGATAAAAACGCTTTGCTTAAGCTGTGAACTATTTGCTCGCATAACGATTATGTCATGTGTTGGGTATTGAAAAGCATAGTAGAACATCAACTGAATGAAGTTTATTGTTTTGCCAGCAACACGACCGCTTACATTGATAAACTGATATATATGCCTTTTATACTTTTCTTCTAATTCTTTATTGCTAAGCCACATATCACGAAATGGTTTAATGACTACAAGTTTTTGTTCATTCTCCATCTTGCTCGTTCCCTTGAAGGCAAATCTTGAACACCACACCATCTTTCTCAGCAAACGAAATATCTTCAACATTTCGCTTATATTCCAAATTCCGCTTGTTGGTTAAGATAAACTGCATCGCAAGATAGTTACCAGGAATATATCGCTTATAAACTTCCTTTTTCTCGACTTGACGGCCTCTGCTTGTTTCGGTTGTCGTTATGCGCTCTTCGTTGACATAATAGCCTTTTGCAGCCTCATGCAACGCCAATTCTATCTCATCAAACTTTTCTTGCCTTCCGCGATCAAGCGCATCATAGACCTCTTGCTTTTCCTTGCAAATATCTAAAAATTGCCTTTGTGTGATTTGAAACGTGCTTGCTATCTCAATATTCATCAAGTTTTCCTTTGCAAGCCCTTCTACTATCGTCAGCCCTTTATCACTACATAAAAAGTCCTTCTTATCATCGAAAGACAGTTTGAAGTAGCCTCTTTTGTTAAGATACTCGGTCGCTTTTTTCCTGACTTCACCGATTCTCTCATTGCGCTTTTGCAGAAAAACATCAACTATCGAAGCCTTTTGTGACATTTTTCCACCCCTTCTCTACGCTCTTTGTTCACTTTTCGCCTTTATAATACTTCCTTGCCTCCCATTTTGTCAACCGCTTTTTATAAACTTTTTTTCCCTTCTTGCCCATCAACATTTCCCTGACACCTATTTGTAGCCCTTTTTATCAAAAAATATTGCGAGAGTATAACTTACCCCCCTTGCCATTCTTTTCCACCCTACCCCCTTACATGGCAAATAACAAGCATTGGCATAATAAAGGCATTGGCGGATCAATAGCAAGGCAATTAACAGGTATTGGCAAGTGCTAAGCAATGGCATTATAAAGGCATTATAAAGGCATTATAAAGGCAATTACATAATAAAGGTATTAGGCAAATAAAGGTATTGGCATATAAAGGGTATTGGCATATAACAGGTATTAAGTAAATAACAGGTATTGGCATATTAACAGGTATTGGCATATTAAAAGTAGGCAAATAAAGGTAGGCAAATAACAGGCAATTACGTATTAAAAGTAGGCAAATAACAGGTATTGGCATTATAAAGGTAGGCGAATAAGTGCTATGTTAAAACCTTAAAAGCAAAGACATTGATCAGCTTGTTTTTAAGTGCTTTACTATTTAAGTGTTTTATTAAATATAAGTGTTTTATTATTTAAGTGTATTGCTAAATAAGAGTTATAGGCAAATAAGAGTATAAAAGCACTTAAAAGCTATTAAAAGCATATAAAGGCATATAAAAGGTATTAAAAGCATTATAAAGGCTATTAAAGGTAGTAGGCAATAAAAAGGCTTTGGAAAACAAAGAAAAAGCAGCAATTAAGCCGCTTTTTTTATAACCCCCCTTTGCTTGATATGTGGATCAAATTAGCAGATGCTCATGATGTAAGCCATCTCAGAGGTCGAGAAGCCCCGGAGATACTCGATAACCGCTTTATAACTTGACACCTGCGCCGTATAATCATATCGCCGGATATGATATCGTGCATCGCTAACCCCTAAATTATGGCGATCAAGCCAATTTTTCACGAATTCCGCCGTGTGTTTCATTTCTCATAACCCCCCTTTTTATAATGTTATTTTTTCAAAAAAGAAATGATCGCGCTCGATTGAAAAATGATTGATATATTTTTCTTTTTGAATCCCTGAGAACGTCCGCGCCCTGTTTTTGCTGCCATAACGATAACTGCGATCACCCAAGCTGACGATGTAACAATCGTTACTGTTTTTTAAGTAATATCTCTCTTTCTTTGCTGCTTGATAGACTTTACTATAAGTCCGGTTTTTGTAATTGATCGCGATTGATTCAATGATATGATCTCGTTCTTGCTTGCTTGCTTCAAAGCGGATTCTATCTTCTGGATCGGTGAAGTCTTTGATATCCCAATTCCAGGATTCATAATCGTATTGGCTAACCCATAATTCCCGATGGCTTTCTTTGCCGTTTTCTCTTAATGTTTGATCGATTGTAAATTGTAATAAATTGTCTTTATTATTGAATTGTAAATCACCATCAATAAACCCCCTAATCCAATACGTGATATATTCTATATCTGTCATCTTTTGTAAATCTTCTCTATCGGATCGGTTTTGTTGCCAGGCGTGATAGTCAAGTGGATACACGTTATTTGGTGCACTTACAACCCGGATGCCTGAATAATCTTTCAAAAACGAAAAACTCCTTACTTTGGAATAGCTCATTCTTCCGCTCCCTCGCTTTCTTCTTCGTCCTCGTCATCACTGAAGAAGCCCATATCATCAAGCCCGAATCTGATTAAATCGTTCATGTGGGTTTCGCTGTCGCATTCCGACCAATCCAACGCATCAAAAGCTTCCTGCCATCTGTGGGAGTTATCAAGCCGTTCGATAATGTAATCAATACACCATCCATTGTTTACTGCCCAATCTCTCAAGTCCTCGCCATCTTCTATTCTTGTTGTAATTGTAATTGCCATTTTTATTGCCCCCTTTTATATTATTTTTTCATCATAGACGATTAATCCGTCGTCTATCATTTTTTGAATTGCTGCCCTTTTGTTGCTTTTGTCCTGAATGTTACGCCATACTTCAAGATAGTAATTTTCTTCCAAGAATAAATATAAATGTTTCATCGTCGTCTTGCTATAATCCCAATTCCTGCCAAGTGTAAGTCCTTTTTCGTCGATTACTGCGATCGTGCTGTTGTAACTTTGAAAAACCGTTTTTCTGTCGCTTGTGATGATAAATTGATTCTTGTTATAAAATTGAGATACTTCCATTATAAAACCCCCTTTTCTTTTTTATGATACACCTACATTATACACCATATTAAATCGTTGTCAATACCTTTTTAATAATATTTTTATATTTTTTTTCGCGTCGCTATTTTTCAGCCCTTGCCATCGATCAGGCGCCAGGACTTAATGGATCGGCCTTGCCACACACCAGGAATGCAACGCCATGCAAAACCGCTTCGCAGATATGTGCGACCACTGACGAGCGCAGATACACATACCCCTATTTTTAGAATCGCATAGGGGGCGGGGGCGGGGGCGGGGG
>Ga0172371_10007651_pt1 | contig 15309 bp, 13 predicted proteins | sample Lak12m_FD_114543 | JGI IMG/M metagenome (GOLD analysis project Ga0172371, IMG submission 114543) | Freshwater microbial communities from Kabuno Bay, South-Kivu, Congo - kab_022012_12m | ecosystem: Environmental > Aquatic > Freshwater > Lake | place: Democratic Republic of the Congo: South-Kivu... | reverse complement strand
CTGCGAGACGACGAACAACAGCACCAGAGCGACAGCGTAGGTCGCCAGTGCCATCCACCGGGGCATCACGCCGGTGCGCAGCCACAGGGTGGCCTGGGAGATGAGGAACACCGCCGCCATGCGGAGCGCGTAGACGTTGAAGACCTGCGCGACGATGTGACGCGCGTAGATATAGGTGGTGCTGGCCGCGAAGTCGGAGGGGGCTCTTGCATAGGTTGCCGCTATCGCCCCCGCCGACGCGGCCGCTGCGAAGATCATCGCCAGGAACAGCAGACCGCTGCCCAGGAAGACCGTGGAGAAGAATTGGTCCTCGAACTGACCAAGGCGCTCTCGCGCCACAGCGATGAACCACAGGAAGAACAGCCCAGCGAACGGTATGAGCGCGATCGCGAACTTGAAGCGCCCGGCGCCGCTGTCCAGCCACGAGCCGGTGTCGTGCGGCAGGTCGGTCATGCTGCTCTCGATGATCGCGACGCTCAGCGAGAACAGGACGGCGAAGAGGATGCCCGCGATGGCGCCCGCCAAGGGGGTCGCGGCCCGTCGCTCGGCCCGCCCGGCCCTCAGCTTCTGGCGGTCTGATCTCTTCATGCCGGCCTCCCCGCCCTTCGGCGCTGTCCTAGATGGTCACGTTCGTGCCGTTGCTCTCGATGAGCCGCACCGTCACGTCGCGGGGCACGCTGCGGCGCACGAGCTTCCTGAAGTCGGGGATCGCGGGAGGCGACCCCTGGCCGATGACCGTGGCCACGATCTCGTCGCCGACGCGGTCCACGCTGGCGACGTGCCACCCCGTGCCCTCGACCCAGCTCCGGGTCGCGGCCTCCGTCGCATCGGCCCAGCGCAGGTAGCGGTAGCTGCGGACCGAGGAGATGGTCAGGGGCACGACCACCACGACGATCAGCGCCGCGACGATGAACCGGGCGTAGTGTACCTTTGCCGGTGCGCGTGAAGCGGCGCGCTCGTAGCCGGCCGCAGTGAACACGACCATCCCTCCCAGCATGATGGCGGCGGCGTTCGTGAGAAAGAGCAGGAAGGCGCCGAGCGCGAGGTCGAGGCGCCCCGACCCCAGCGCGATGCCGGCCACCTCGAGCACGGGCACCAGGGTGATGGCGATGGCCACGCCGGCGAGGATGTTGGCGACGTCGCGGCGCACGAGGGCGTAGGCGCCTGCGAGGCCCGCCGCGATGGCGATCACCAGGTCGAGTACGGCAGGCGACGTCCGCCCGACGATCTGCGTGTTGGCGTCCAGGGGGATGCGGTCGAAGGTCAGCAGGGCCATCAGCACGCCGATGAGGACGCTGACGAGGACGCCCACCGCAAGCAGCAGAAGCGCGTCACGAAGATTCCGTCGCGAGCCGGTGACGGCGGAGAGCGCCACGCCGTAGAGCGGCGTGGCCAGGGGCGTCATGACCATCGCGCCGATGACGGCAGGCGTGGAGTTCGCGACGACGCCGCCCGCGGCGATGATGCTCGAGAGCACGAGCAGCACCCAGAACCGGGTCATCTTCGTGCTGCGCGAGCCGATGCTGACGAACAGCTCCTGCTCGACGTCGGCGAGCGCGCTGCGATGCTCGCCGCCGGCATCGATGAGCCCGGAGAGCACACCCATCACGGCTCCTCTTCGTCGTTGGTGTTGGCGCTTGCGCGGGCCTCGCGCCAGGCGCGGCCGGCCTCATAGGCCGCGGCGCTCGACTCGCCGATCACGTCGGTCTGTGGATACACCTCCAGGCCCTTCGCGGCGGCGGGTTCGGCGCGCCTGAGCTGCGCCAGGAGCTCGGGCGCGACCCCGCTCAGCAGCAGCCTGCCGCCAACCTCGTCCAGCTGGGCGCCGTAGGTCGTGAGGATCTTGTAGGAGGTGACGCCGAGGGCGGTCCTGCCCCGGAGACGCAGGACGACAACGGGCGCCGAAGCGCCCTGCGGGTTCGGCAGCAGGGACGCCAGCGTGCGGGCGCCGGCGTAGTAGAGGCTGCCGTAGACGTCGAGCAGCGTCACCTCGTGGCCGACGAGCGAGCTCGGTGCGGGCCGCTCGGCGAAGTGCCCGTCGGCCTGCGGTGCGAGCTCCACGACCTTGAGGTCGAGCGCCTCGCGGTTGAGCTGCAGGAGCAGGGACAGGGCCACGCCGATGCCCACCGCGGCCGCGATCGGCAGGAAGAGCGTCGCCAGGAACGTCGTCACCATGGCGACCGTCGAGCTCGGACTGGTGCGCAGTGCCATGCGGATCTCGGTGGACTTCACGGAGGTCACGGCTGCGAAGATGAGGATTGCGGCGAGCGACGGCATGGCCACGTTGCCCACGAGTCCCGAGAGCGCGACGAGGATGGCGAGCATCCAGACGCCGGAGAAGATGGCCGCCCAGCGCGTCCTCGCCCCGGCGGCGGCGTTCAGCGCCGTCTGCCCGACGGAGCCGCCGACCGGCTGGCCGCGGAAGAGGGCGGCGGCGATGTTGCCGATGCCCTGGGCCCTGAAGTCGGCGTCGATGTCGGGCGGCGCTCCGTCGGGGTTGGGCGCCGCCTCGGAGACCCCGGCGCCCTGGACGAGCACGATCACCGCGACGACGAGCGCTCCTGTCAGCACGTCGGCCGAGAACAGCATGTGCAGCGGCGGCAGGGCAGGCAGCGGGATGCCGGTGGGGATCGCACCGACGTCCGCGACCGTGGCCACAACAGGCAACGCCAAAGCAAGCAGGCTCGGCAGGACGAGGGCGATGACCGAGGCGTAGGCCGCGATGCGCGTCCTCGTGAGCACGATGAGCAGCACCAGCGTCGCGCTGCCGACGAGCACCGATGCCGCCTGGACGCGTCCGGGATTCAGCGCGATGTCGATGGCGCGCGTGAGTGCGACGCCGCCGCTGCCCTCTGCGCCCGTGAAGTCGCCGATCTGACTGAGCACGATGTTGGCGGCGACGCCCGTGAGGAAGCCGAGCATGACCGAGAGTGAGACGAAGCGCGTGTAGCGACCGAGGCGGAAGATGCCGGCGGCCACCATCAGCACGCCGGCGAGCAGGGTGAGGATGATGAGGGCCTGCTCGCGCTCTGCCGCGCTGAAGCTCTGCAGAGCCGAGCCGGCAGCCAGCGCCGCGGCGCTCGTCGTCGTGATCACCATGAGGCGGGTGTTCGCAGTCAGCCCGCCGAAGATGGGCCCGGCGAAGCTCGCGTAGAGGCCGTGCACCGGGTTGACCCCGACGAGCACCGAGGCAGCCATGCCGTCGGGGACGCTGCCCACCGCTCCGGGTATCCCGGCGACCGCGTCGCCGGCAAGGTCCTTGCGCGAGACGGCCAGGGAGCCGGTCCAGGCCTTGAGGGAAGTGATGACGGCCGTCAGCCGAGAGCCCGACGGCGGCCCGGCGCGGCTCTGGTCGCCGCTCATGACGTCCTGTCTGAGAAGGCGAGGCCCGCGATCTCGCGCAGCACATCCTGGATGGCCGCGTCGAGCTCGTCGCTCGGCCGCTCGTCCAGGCCGGTGCCCCGCCGCACGAACTCGCCGAAGAGGGCGTAGCCGAGCGTCAGCGAGCTCAGGCAGGCGACCACGACGCGGGGGTCGTGGCGGCCGGCCGGCGCGGTGCGCAGCTCGCGCTCGAAGCGTTCCACGAGGCCCGCCATGGTCGGGTAGCCGCCCGGGAACTCGGGCAGCACGCCGTCGAGCGAGGCGCGGGCCAAGACGGCGACGAACTCCTTCTCGCCCACGGTGGCCCGGTAGAGAACGCCCAGGTCGCGGCGCACGTCGGTCATCTGCGCGAGGTGCGCCGCGATGGCGTCCTGTGACCGTGCCATCGCGGCGCGCATCAGGTCCTGCTTGCTGCCGAAGTAGCGGTGCACGAGGGCCGGGTTCACGCCGGCGCGCGCGGCGATCTCCCGCACGGTGACGCGACCCGACGGGCGCTCGGCGAAGAGCTCGGCCGCAGCGCCGATGAGCGCCCGGCTGACCTCCTCGCGCGAGCGCCGCCTGCGGTGGGGCGTACCGGCCGGGGCGCCGGCCTCGTCGCGCGCCGGCTCCTGCTCATCCGCCATCGCGTCGCCGATCCCAGGCGCCGGTTCAGCTCTGGCTGCCCGCGACCTCCTGAAGCTTCTCGAGCACGCGGTCGAGGCTGAACGACGCCGGTTTCTGCCGCGGCGGATACTCGGCGAACTCCTGGATCGCCTCGGCCACGGCCGCCTGCGCCGGCACGATCATGTAGATGCGGTCGAGCATCCAGTCGTAGTAGGTGTTCGAGTCGGTCAGGGCGCGCTCGAACGGGTCGCGCCGCAGGTTCACGATCTTCGGCGCGCGCAGCTCGACGAAGGGCTCGAGCCAGAGGGCCAGCTGGTGCGCGCGCTGCTCCTTGAAGATGAACTTCCAGTCGCCGACCCGCAGGGCGACGAGCTCGGCGTCGTCGTTGACGTAGAAGATGCGGTCGCGCGGGCTCTCTGCTGCCTCGCCCGCGAAGTAGGCGTTCATGTCCTTGCCGTCGAGGATGACCTTGAACGTCTTGCCGGCGGCCTCGTGGCCGGCGCGGCACTCCGCGGCGATGTCCGGGTCGCCGGCCGCCGCCAGGAACGTCGTCAGCATGTCCTGATGGCAGACGATGCCGTTGAGCGTCACGCCGGCCTGCCACTTCGCCGGCCAGCGCAGGAAGGCCGGCACGCGGTACGCGCCCTCCCAGTTGCTGTTCTTCTCGGAGCGGAACGGCGTGATCGCGGCGTCCGGCCAGGAGTTGTAGTGCGGACCGTTGTCGGTCGAGTACATGACGATGGTGTCGTCGGCGATGCCGAGCTTGTCGAGGATCATGCCGACATGCCGGTCGTGCTCGACCATGCCGTCGTTGTACTCGCCCTGGCCGCTGACGCCGCGCAGCTCTTCTTTGACGTGGGTGCGGAAGTGCATGCGCGTCGCGTTCCACCAGAGGAAGAACGGCTGGTCGGTCTGCGACATCTCGTCGAGGTACTCGAGCGTGCGCGCCGTGACCTCGTCGTCGATGGTCTCCATGCGCTTGCGCGTGAGCGGGCCGGTGTCTTCGATCTTCTGCGTGCCGTCGGGCAGGGCCCAGCTGTGGATCACGCCGCGCGGTCCGAAGCGCTCCTTGAACGCGGGGTCCTTCGGGTAATCCTCGTGCTCCGGCTCCTCCTCGGCGTTCAGGTGGTAGAGATTGCCGAAGAACTCGTCGAAGCCGTGGTTGGTGGGCAGGTGCTCGTCGCGGTCGCCGATGTGGTTCTTGCCGAAGTGAGCCGTGGCGTAGCCCTGCGGCTTGAGCAGCTCGGCGATCGTCGGGTCCTCCGGGCGGATGCCGAAATCGGCGCCGGGCAGGCCGACCTTGGTGAGCCCGGTGCGCAGCGGGTTTTGCCCGGTGATGAAGGCGGCGCGGCCGGCGGTGCAGCTCTGCTGGCCGTAGTAGTCGGTGAAGCCGACGCCCTCGCGCGCCAGGCGGTCGATGTTCGGCGTCTCGTAGCCCATCATGCCGCGGTTGTTGCAGCTGAGGTTCCAGAAGCCGATGTCGTCCCCCCACAGGACGAGGATGTTGGGCTTGCCCTGGGGCATGACGCACCTCTTTTCGGTCGACGGCCAGGCACCGACCCGGCCAGCGCCCGAGTCACAGGGACCCTATCGAAGTAATCAGCCGGCTACAATGCCGCAGCAGCGCTTGAACTTCTTGCCGCTGCCGCAGGGGCAGGGGTCGTTGCGGCCGGTGGTGCGGGCTTCCTCGGCGAGGATCGCCATGATTTCGCGCGCCTCGCCGCCGCGGCCGAGGATCTCGGCCATCAGGCGCATGGGGCGGTCGGTGTGGGCGAAGAACGCCTTGAGACCGGCGCAGAGCCAGTTGAGGCCGGGCTCGCCGTCGGGCGTCTGGAGGATGCGGTTCTTGGGGCACTCGCCGTTGCAGGCGAAGAGGTACGTGCAGGAGCGGCAGAAGGCGGGCAGCGTCTCCTGCTTGGCGTGCCCGAAGGCGCGCTGCCGCGCGGAACGCATGAGCTCGCCGACCGGCGTCTCCGTGATGTTGCCGAGCAGGTAGCGGGGATCGACGAAGTGGTCGCAGGAGTACAGGTCGCCGTTGTGCTCTAGCGCGGCGCCCTCGCCGCAGGTGGGCTGGAAGACGCACAGGCTCGAGGTCCCGCGCACGTAGGCGGCGAGCACCCCGTCGAAGGTCTGCACGAACATCTCGCCGACATCGCGCCGCACCCACTCGTCGAAGATCGCGTTCAGGAAGTTGCCGAAGTCCGCGGGCTGCACGCTGCGGTCGGTGGCGGCCCCGGCGTGGGGCGGGCCGTCCTGCGCCGGGCCCCAGACGCCGTCCCAAGACGGCGGCGTCTCGACCTCGACGATCGGGATCAGCTGGATGAAGCGGGCGCCGAGCTCGTCGCGGAAGAAGCGGTACACGTCGAGCGGGTGCCCGGCGTTGGCGGCGTTGACCGTACACAGCACGTTGAACTCGGCGCCGTGCTTCTGCAGGCGGCGAGCGGCCGCGACGACGCGCTCGAAGACCGGCCGCCCGCCGCGGTCGTGCCGGTAGGCGTCGTGCAGCTCACGCGGCCCGTCGATGCTCAGTCCGACGAGGTAGTCGTTCGCGGCGAGGAACGCACACCACTCGTCGTCGAGGAGCACGCCGTTCGTCTGCAGGGTGCGCTCGACCGCCATGCCCGGAGGCACGCGGCCGGCTTCGGCCGCGCGCGCCCGCCGGAAGAAATCGAGCCCCATCAGCGTCGGCTCGCCGCCCTGCCAGGCGAGGGTGACCTGCGGGACACGCTGCGCCTGGGCGGTCTGCGCGATGAAGGCCTCCCTCACCGCGTCGCTCATGCGGAAGTCGCTGCCCGGATAGAGCTGCTCCTTCTCGAGGAAGAAGCAGTAGTCGCAGCGCAGGTTGCAGCGCGCGCCGGTCGGCTTGGCCATGACGTGGAAGGCGGGGGGGTCCAGCATGGGACCATCGTACTGCGGAACGGGCTGGTCCGCGCAGGAGGCCGCGGCGAGAGATCGCATGGCGTTCAAGACGCGGGCCTCGCGCACGACTCCTGAGCTGAGTCCGGGGGTGCGGCGGGGACCGCCGGTCACGTCTTCACACAGCGGATCCATGTCGGCGAGCCGGCCGCTGATGTCCAGCCGGCCGTCCAACACCGTCTCCAGCGCTGGCAGGCTGCGGAAGAAGCCCCCCTTGAGAGGAGCACCGTCGGAGGGTCGGGGCGTTTCGGGCGGAGATCTGGCGGATCGGGAGCGTGACGAGCCCGCCGGGCGGGCCCGCAAGGCCCCTCCTTGTCCCCTTGCCCTACGTCAGAGCAGGCTCCGCCAGCAGGGTTCGCATGCGCACCAGGTTGTGGGCCGCGCAGGCGAAGACTTGCTCCCGTTCCAATCTCGCCTGCGCCATCCCGGCATCCAGCTTGTTCACGCCGTCATTCCCCCCAGGTGGCCCCAGATCGCGGCACGGCAGGGAGCCGTCGCGAACAGCTCGCCCTCCCATGCTGAGTCAACCTCCGTCATCACACGCTTGGCTGCCTCAGGGCCTAGACCAGCAGGTCTCCCAGCACCACTGGCAGGCGCTCAATCACCTTGTAGCTCTCCAGAGCCCACGCGGAGCACCCCTCGATGGGGTTGGAGATGGGACTTCCGTCGCCGTGATCCTGCCAGTGCTCGACGGAGCCCGAGTCAGCGTCGATGCGCACAGCGAAGCTGTTGGTCGTCCAGACCACCCAGCCCCGATGTTCGGTCTCCACCCGCTTGCGCCGGAAGACCCCATCCACCCACTTCGCCGTCTCCCATCGGTCAGTGCGCCGAAGCCCCGCTGATCTGGCGCGCTTGAGGAACTCCGCACACAGTTCCGCTGCCTCGCGCTGGAGACGCTCAACCTGGGCTTGCGCCGAAGCTTGCGCTGCTGCCGCTTGCTCCCGCTCCCTGCGCGCTTGCTCTACCCCTTCGTCAAGCTTGCCCACGGCACCCCCTCCTGAGCGGACACGATGACTGGTGTGCGGTCGACGACACTGGCGCAGGATGACCCTGTGAAGCGGCGCATGTGTGTTTGTTGCACCTGCGCGGACCCGGATCACCTTCTGCCGCTCGCCGTCCTCGTGCACCGAGGCGGCCTGGGCCAGCGCCAGCAGCTCCGGGCCGAAGGCCTGAATGGCAGCGCTGGCCCGCAGGTGCCAGACGACCCGGGCGGCGGCCGGCCGAGGAATCGTCCACCTTGTCGGCCGTCGGCAGCGTGCTACGCGGAGCGAGCTCGCGGCACGCGGCGCGTCACGCGAGTGGATCTCCACTGTGAGGACTCAGGTGCACGGAGTGAGAGAGATCATCGAGGAGGCAGCATCCCTGCCCGTCGAGGAGCGGGTCATCGTCATCGATTCCCTGCTGCGAACCATCAACGCACCCCTCGCCGAGGTTGAGGACGCGTGGCTCGACGTGGCGCGACGCCGCCTCACCGAGCTGCGCACAGGCCAGGTGGGAGCTGTTCCCGGAAGCGAGGTGTTCGCCAAGATCAGCGGCCGCCAAAGACCGTGACGTTCTCGTTTCACCCCGAGGCGGAAGAGGAGCTCGTCGCAGCCATCGACTACTACGAAGCGCGTGAAGCCGGTCGTGGCTGCGACTTCTCCATCGAGATCTTGACGGCCATGCGCAACCTCGTCGCATACCCCACGGCTTGGCCGGTCGTGGAAGACGGTGTTCGTCGGTGTCTCCTGAATCGCTTTCCCTTCTGCGTGCTCCAGAGCCTCGAACCTGGTGGTGTCGACGTTCTGGCCGTCATGCATCTTCGTCGATGGCCTGACTACTGGAGGAGCAGGTAGTCGCGGTGCGACAGTCGATCGCCTTGCCCGGTTCGCGCGTCGACGCTCGCATGGCCGCCAAGCCTGTGAAGTGACCCTCAGGGGCCGGGCGGCGGAGCGGGCAGCGGCCGGCCGGCGACGTCGTCGAGAAGCGGCTCCAGCTGCGCCAGCCGGCCGCCGATGTCGAGCTGGCCGTCGAGCACCGCCTCCAGCGCCAGGTACAGCACGAGGTGGGTGCGCATGGCGTCGCGCAGGTCGTACTCGTCGTCCCAGGCGACGCGCATGAGCATGCGCTCGAAGGCGCCCTGCAGGCCCATGGCGGCGAGTTCCTCGGAGCAGGGCGGAGGCGGGCCGCCGCCGACGCCGCGCAACGCCGCCAGGTCGGCCTCGGCCCGCTCGGTGATGACGCGGTACGTCTGCTGGATCGCGCCCTGCAGCTCGCCGTCGTCGTGGACTGAGGCGGCCTGCGCCAGCGCCAGCAGGTCCGGGCCGAAGGCCTGGATGGCGGCGCTGGCTCGCATGCGCCAGACGAGGCGGGCGGCCGGATCGACCTCGTCGTCGACGTGCGGCTCGACGTCGGCCGCCATCCAGTCGGCATACACCTGATAGCAGGCGACGAAGAGGGCCTGCTTGGTGGGGAAGTGGGCGTAGAGGGCCTGCGGCGCCACGCCGAGCGCCTTGCAGATGTCCGCGATGCGTGTGCGCCGGTAGCCCTTGGCGGCGAACTGGCGCGCCGCCTCCTGCAGGATCGTGGCACGCCGACGCCGCGCTTCCTCGGCGACGAGGTCGACGCCGGTCGAGGCGCCGGCCTCGACGCGTTCGGCGAGCGTCGCCCTGATCTGCTCGAGCGTGAGACTCGCCGTCTTCAGCTCGCCGATGCGCGCGAGCAGCTCCGCGTGCGCGGGCGTGTAGATCGCCCGCGTGGCGCTCGCCTTCTGCGCGGGCGGCAACAGCCCGAGGTGCACGTAGTAGTAGATGGTGCGCCGCGGGACGCCGCTCTCCCGCTCCAGCTCGCTGATGGTCATCCCTGGGGATGACGACTGCGGGAGGTGCGTCACGTGCGCCGGAAGGGTCAGGCTTCCGTGGCCGCCGGCCGGTAGGGGTACGCCGCCAGAGGGACGTCATCGGTGCGCAGCGCCATCCCGTCGCCATCCTTCCTCACGACGATCCACTTGAGCCAGTGCGCGTCGTCCTGCGCGGGGAAGTCTTCGCGGAGGTGGAAGCCGCGCGACTCGGTGCGTGCCAACGAAGCGCGGTAGAAGATCTCCGCCTCGAGCGCCATGCTCTGCACGTCGACGCAGCGCGTCAGCTCGTGCAGGTCGGCGGCCCCGAGCTGCGCCACGTCTCCCGCCGTCGCCAGCACCATGTCCAGTGCTTCGCGCATGCGGGCCTCGGTCTTGACGACGCTGTAATCGACCGGCGCGAGGGCGTCATGGATGCGCGAGACCGCATCACGCGGCGAGACGCCGTCGGCGCGCCGCAGCGGCGCGAAGATGCGCTCCTCGAGCGCGGCCAGCTCGGCGTCGGCCACACGCGCGCGCGCCGCCGCCGCTTTCGCCGCGCGCACGTGCACCACCGCAGCGGGTCCGCCGCGCATGCCCATGAACACGGCATTGGTGATGCCCATGCCGTGCATCTTGGACGGCGGCGTGGGCACGGCGCCGCCACGGGCGCTGCCGCTGCCGGAGGTGTTGCCGACGGCGAACAGGCCCGGCACCGTGGTCTCCATCTGCAGGTCGACCTTGACGCAGCTGAGCTCGCCGATGAAGCCCGGGACGACCTCGAACTTCTCCGACGCCGGATAGTCTGCCTTGCCGAGGGCGGCGTGGTGTGTCGCCAGCGCCGTGGGGTGGAAGCGGAAGAAGTCCTTGCCCGACCACTCGCTCAGGTCCACCGAGATGGGGCCGTTGCCGGCCATCGTCTCCTTGTACCAGGCGTAGGCAGCGACGGGGTCCATCGAGGTGTGCAGGCCGGGCCGGTACTTCTGGCTGACGTTGTCACCCTTGGCGTTGACGAGGTGGTCGTGCGCCGTGTGGGCGCCGCCGTGGACCCCGTAGTAGAGCTGGCCGTCCGGTCCGACGCGGGCGAAGTCGCACATGCAGCCGAACTCGGCGTTGCGCATCTCGGCGCCCGCGAGCCAGGCGGCGCGGATGCCGTTGCCGGTGCCGCACCACATCTCGACGAGGTCGTAGTTCTGCGAGCCCATGGCGAGCACGACGGCGCCGGCCTCGGCCACCACGAAGGCGCCGTCGTGCAGGGAGAAGCCGGCGGCGCCGCAGGCGGCTCCGCCGGCGGTCAGCACCTCGACCAGGGCGATCCCGTCCACGAAGCGCACGCCGAGGCTCTTCGCGCGCTTCACCAGGGCGTGGCACATGTCGGGGTCGACGCTGGCGGTGCCGAACGGGAACGGCCACTTGGCGTAGGTCACCCTGCCGTCGTCGCCGCGTGAGACGCCGACGCCCCACTGGCTCAGGCGCTCGGGCACCATGCGGGACGTATAGGCGTACTCGCGCAGCTGGTGCTGGTCGTTGAGGTAGAACCCGATCTCGTCGAGGCAGTACCGGATGAAGTCCTCCGGGTCGTCCTCGGGGGTGACGAAGCTGAGCAGGCCGGCAGTCCGCGAGCCCATGCCGGCCCAGCCGGTGCTGCCCGCCGCCTTGTCGACGACGAGCACGTCGGCGTCGCGGTCGGTCTCCTTGGCGGTGATCGCCGTCGTGAGGCCGGCGATGCCGCAGCCGATGATGAGGACGTCGGCCGTGAGGCGGCGCGTCTCGCGCGCGGCGGCGCTCATCGGGCCTCCTCCGCAGTGGTCGCAGTGCCGGCCGCGGCGACCGGGCCGCCGGCTACTACCGCTCGTGCGGCCGCCGACAGGTACGGCCGCGGCCTGCGCGCCGCCCAGTCGGGCACGATCTGCAGCGCCGACTCGGGGCAGGCGCGCTCGCACACGCAGCACACCTGGCAGTCGGCGGGGTAGGCGAGGACCGGCGTGTCGGCCTCCTCGTCCCAGCCGATGGCGTTCACGAAGCAGACGTCGACGCAGGTGAGGCACGCCGTGCAGGCGCCCGGGTCGACGACGAGGCGGTGGGCCATGGAGGCTCCCCTTCCACTAGCGTGCCATACTACTTGGAAGTATAGTCCGTGATGTTTAGCACCGGCAAGGACGCCGCCGCCTCATCCGGGGGACCGGGACCGGCGGTGAAGGTCGCAGTCGCAAGCGAGCACGGAGGTGGCTCATGCCCATCAAGCTGATGGCGGCGTCGCGTCGTCGTCCCGGACTCACGCGGGCGGAGTACTTCCGCTACATCGAGCGCTACCACGGCACGGTGGCGCGGCTCGAGCGCTTCAAGATCGAGAAGTACATCCAGAACCATGTGATCGACGGCGCCTTCGGCCTGATCACCGACGACGCGCACCAGAACAGGGTCACCGACAGGGACGCCGTCGTCGAGCTCCACTTCGACAGCTTCCGCGACATGCTCGCCACGCTCGAGCCCGAGGGAGTCACCGTGTCGCGCGCCAACCAGGACGGGCGCTTCTTCGCCGACGAGGCCAACAACGTGCTCGTCATGGCCGAGGAGACCGAGCTGCCGGTCGCCAAGCCGATGCCGGACTTCAATCCGGGCCTCGGCGAGCCGGGCCACGGCGCGGTCAAGGTGATGCAATACATCATGCGCAAGCCCGAGTGCTTCCCCCAGGACTTCCACCGCCTGTGGCGCCGCGCTCACGACGAGGCCCTCGCGGCGAGCCCGTACGCCAACGACATGTTCCGCAGGATCGTGGTCAGCAGGCGCTCACGGGTCAACGACAACGACGCGGCCGCCCGCGCCCACTTCAAGATGGTCGACCCGCCGGTGTACGACCTCGTGGTGTCGTTCACGCTCGACAGCATGGAGAACGCGGGCGCCTTCCGGCAGTACTTCGACGCCATCACCGGGAGCGACCTGGAGTTCGCCGACTGGTCGCAGTCGTTCTTCCTCTACGTGCGGCCGGTCCGCATCATCGACGACGCACCCCCGAAGGAGTGACGAGATGCCAGACCTGACGAAGCCCGAGTGGGCGGCGCAGAGGACCTACGACGAGAACCTCGCCTTCAGCAGGGTCAAGGCGACCCGCCCGCCGCTGACGCCCGAGGAAGAGGCGCGGCCGTTCGCCAAGTACTACTACGACGAGATCCCGCAGCCTGACCCGGCGCACTACGCGATCATGGACCGGCCGATGGACCCGGCCGAAGCGTTCTATCCGGAGGAGATCAACAGGCTGCTCGACGTCCCGGCGCTCGAGGCCGGCGTGGAGATCGGCTGGTGCAACCTGCCCAACGGCGCCGGCTACATCGCCAACAGGATCCATTACCCTGAGTTCACCGCCGACATGGTCGACTGGTGGTTCGCCTGGCACCCGCTCGAGGACCTGCGCTACCGCATCTGGTACCCGCCGCAGCACGCCGGCATCATGCTCAGCCCCATCGACAGGGCGCGCATCCTCGACGACTCCATCCCCAATCGCGAGAAGAACTGGGGCGTCGTCCACAACGTGACCGAGAACTGCGACTGCGGCTACGAGAACATCGACATCGCCTTCCGCTCGCCGGCGGCCGTGGGCTTCGACGTGGAGAAGTTCAACGAGGTCGCGGCGACGATGGCCGGCGGCATGGGCTGGGCCGTCGCGGTCGAGAAGTGCGACGCGTCGATCACGGCGCCGGCGATCATGATCCACATGCTCTACGACGCGCCGGAAGGCGGGCTGATCCACCGCACGCGCTTCTGGATGGGCTACCGCTTCAACGAGCAGGACAAGCCCGAGCTGTGCCTGCCGCCGGGCGTGAGCGTGCCGGCGGAGGCCGTCCAGGGTCTCGCGCGTCACAACGTCAAGGAGTACACGCGCTGGCGCGAGTTCCTGCCGCGGATCTATGCGGAGCTCGGGCCGGGGATGTATTGCTGAGGCAGGGTCGCGCGACACGCTGACCGCGCCGACCACGGGCGCCGGGAGGAGCTTCGCACTCCCGGCGCCCGTGACCTTTCTTCTCCGAAGGCATTGACTCTCACCCGCGTCAGAGTTGCAGCGTGCGCGTGGTCAGGACCGGCTGTTCCGGCAGAGGGGGTTTCATGACCGACGCGTACCCGCACCTGTTCTCGCCGACACGTATCGGTCCGGTGCAGCTCAAGAACCGGATCGTGAAGACCGCTGCGCAGACGTACTTCTTCGACTCGGGCGAGCGGCGGTTCGGGCCCATCGCCAAGGCCTTCTACGGGGCGGTGGCGCGGGGAGGGCCGGGGCTCATCATCTGCGAGACCCCGGCCATGGAGGCTCCGTACAAGGAGACCGACGACCGGCGCTATCGCGTCGACGACGACCGCTTCCTCCCGGACATCGAGGCGCTCGCCGCCGAGGTGCACCGCTACGACGTCCCGCTCTTCCTGCAGTTCTACCACCGCGGTCCGTGGGGCGGCGTGTACGCGGAGGGCAGGCGGCGGATCGCCGCCTCCGCCGTCACGGTGCGCTCCCCGTTCGACGTGCACGAGGGGGAGCCGCCGCACGCGCTCACGACCGCCGAGGTGGAGGAGATCGTGGAGACCTTCGTGAGCGGCGCCGTGCGCGCCGCGCGCGGCGGCGTCGACGGCATCGAGATCAACGCCGCCGACGACCACCTGCTGCCCACGTTCCTCTCGCGGTTCTGGAACAAGCGCGACGACCGCTACGGCCCCCAGTCGATGGAGAACCGGGCCCGCATCGTGGTCGAGATCGTGCAGGGCATCAAGCAGCGCGTCGCCCTCGACTTCCCGGTGCAGGTGCGCATGAATGCCATCGAGATCGGCGCGGGCGCGGAGGGCCTCACCATCGCCGAGGGCAAGGAGATCGCCGTGCTGCTGGAGGCGGCTGGCGTCGACTCCCTGCACGTGAAGTCCCACTGGATGGGCATGCACCAGGGCTCGTACAACCAGGAGGTGCTGTTCTACCCGGAGCCGCACATCCCGCTGAGCGAGTTCCCGCCCGAGCTGGACTGGAGCGGCAAGGGTGCGGGCGCACAGGTGCCGCTGGCGGCGGGCATCAGGGAGGTGGTCTCGATCCCCGTGATGACGGTGGGCGTGCTCGATGCCGATCTCGGCGAGAAGGCACTGCGCGAGGGCAAGGCCGACCTCATCGGCATCAACCGGCGCTTCTTCGCCGACCCGGACTACGCCCGCAAGGTGCAGGAGGACAGGCAGGACGACATCCAGCCGTGCACGCACTGCGGCACCTGCAACGCCAACTACAACAAGCCGCGCTACTGCCGCATCAACGCCTGCTTCGGCATCGGCGAGAACGAGGTGGCGCCGCTCCGCACGAGGAAAAGGGTCCTCGTGGTAGGCGGCGGACCAGCCGGCATGCAGGCCGCCAGGATCGCGGCGACGCGCGGCCACGAGGTCCGGCTGTGGGACAAGGGCCGCTACCTGGGCGGGGCGATGCCGCTCGCCAACATGGTCAAGGGGTTCGACGTCGACGAGCTGGAGAAGTTCATCGCCTTCATGCGGCAGCAGGTGGACAAGCTGGGCGTGACAGTGGAGCTGGGCCGCGAGTTCGAGCCCGGCGTGCTCGACAGGGTCCACCCGGACGCCGT
>Ga0172371_10007650_pt1 | contig 15309 bp, 17 predicted proteins | sample Lak12m_FD_114543 | JGI IMG/M metagenome (GOLD analysis project Ga0172371, IMG submission 114543) | Freshwater microbial communities from Kabuno Bay, South-Kivu, Congo - kab_022012_12m | ecosystem: Environmental > Aquatic > Freshwater > Lake | place: Democratic Republic of the Congo: South-Kivu... | reverse complement strand
GGAAATGCAGCAGTAGTGATTCCCCAAAGAACGTAGCCAAAAAGGAGGAATGGTTTTCGCCCCCATTTGTAGCGCATCCTGTCACTTAAGGCACCAATAAAAATTGATGCCAGTGTTGCTGTGACTGCACTGGCTGCAACCATCCATGAAATTGGTCTCGGGTCTGGGGTGATTTCGTTGTATATAAAAGTGTTAAAATACTGATTTTCCACTCCCCAAGCTAACGACCCAAGAAAACCAAGAATATAGACTGACCACCATGGGAATCTTTTATTCATCTTACCTCCGGTGTTATTTTATTGTTTTTGCAAGAGCTAGGGCGCCAAGCACCCCAGCCTTCTGTCCAAGTTTTGGTGAGACGATATAAGATTCCAAGTTTTCATTGAAAAGGGGGGAAAAAATGTAATTATTTAGTTTTTCTCGGAACTTATTACGGATCATGGGCAGTAAGCCATGATGCTGACTGACTCCACCACCTAATATGATCTTTTGAGGAGAAAATATCAGTGTCAAATTAACGCACATTTGAGCAAGGTAATCCGCTTCCAAAGACCACCCCGGGTGATGCTCGGGTAGATTTTCTGCCGGGATCCCCCACCTTTTGGCGATGGATGGACCATTAGCTAACCCTTCGAGGCAATCGGTATGATATGGGCAAATTCCTGCAAAGGGATCGATGTTGAGATCGTGCTTGAGGAACATGTGACCGATTTCTGGATGAAGCGTGCCATGTATTAACTGCCCATTGGCAAGAACCCCTCCACCGATACCTGTTCCGATGGTAACGTAAACAAAATCCGTCAGACCAATGCCTGACCCCCAATGCAGTTCTCCAAGTAGAGCAGCGTTGACATCAGTATCAATCAAGATGGGGAAAGCAAATGCCGCAGAAAATGTTTTTAATAATGGGAAATTTCGCCAATCCAGTTTGGGAGTCATAGCAATTGAACCGTAGGACGGGCTATTTTTCCCGAGGTCAAGCGGACCAAAACTTCCAATCCCCATTGATTGTATATGTAAGGGATATTTTTGACTGGCTGATTGAATGAAATTGATAATGGTTGAAGTTGTACTTACTGGAGGACCTGTGGGAATATGAAGTTCAGATATTATGTTTTTTGGGGATGTGGCAATAATACAATTTATATTCGTACCACCAGTTTCGAGACCTATATGACAATTGATGATATCTTTTTCCATATATAGTGGTTAATAATAGCATAAGATTGGTTGCCGCGTTAGCCCCGGAGAATAATCAAGTATAATGCTGTATTAATTATTCTATTAATTGTGAGGATTTTATGGACTTATTTGAGAAATGCAGAACCTTTACAACTGCCAAAGAGGCAATGGAAAGCGGCATTTATCCTTATTTTATCCCGTTGAATGAGAACGAAGGAACCGAAGTGGTTTACAAGGGGCAACGGTTAATCATGTGTGGATCGAATAATTATCTTGGATTGACCACACATCCGAAAGTACGGGAAGCTGCGATCGATGCGATAAAGCGATTCGGTACCAGCTGTACTGGCTCCAGGTTCCTGAACGGTACGCTCGCTTTACATGAGCAATTGGAACATGAATTAGCTGAATGGGTTGGCAAAGAAGAGACACTTGTTTTTTCAACAGGCATGCAGACCAATTTGGGTACCGTCAGCGCCCTGGTGGGACGAGATGATGTTGTGATTTTAGATAAAGATGATCATGCAAGTATTGTGGATGGAGCAAGACTCGGATATGGAAAAATTGAGCGATACCGCCATAATGATATGGATCACCTGGTCAGAGTATTGGAGTCTATTCCTGAAAATGTAGGAAAATTGATCATTGTCGATGGCATGTTCAGCATGGAAGGTGATCTTGCTCCTTTGAAAGAAATTGCTCCTTTGGCTAAAAAGTATGGAGCGCGGTTAATGGTGGATGATGCCCATGGCATGGGTGTACTTGGTGAAGGGCATGGGACAGCAGCTCACCTGGGTGTGACAAATCAGGTTGATCTCATTATGTCAACATTTAGTAAGTCCTTTGCATCATTGGGTGGATTTATCGCTGGAGATGCTGACACGATCCATTACATCAAGCATTTTGCGCGGGCTTTAATATTCAGCGCCAGCATTCCACCTGCGAATGCCGCTGCTGCGCTGGCAGCTTTACATGTTATGAGAGATGAGCCTCAGCACGCGACCCGTGTGATTGAAGTGGCTGATAAAATGCGAAAGGGTTATAAAGAACTTGGGTTTGATATTGGCAATTCAGTGACTCCGGTGATTCCCATCATCATTGGAGATGACACTCGAACCTTTGTGACTTGGAAAAAGCTTTTTGAAAAAGGTATTTTTGTAAATCCCGTGATCTCACCTGCAGTAAACCCTGGTCACCAGTTACTTCGTACCAGTTACATGGCAACTCACACTGATGCCCAGATGGAAAAGGTTTTAGAGGCTTTCAAAAAAGTTGGCAAAGAAATGGGATTAATATAAAAATAAAAAACCGGGAAACCGGTTTTTTATTTCATCATATACAGTATACCAATCGTCTTTGGACCACAATGGCTTGCAATCGTTGAGCCTGCTTCAGTAATCAAGATATCCTCAAAATAGGACATCTTTGAGATTTCCAGTTCGAGGTATTCAGCATCCCCTGGACAGGCACAATGAGTCACAAATATTCTACGAGGATCCACCTGCGATAATTTTGATTGGAGGTTGGAGATTAATGAGCCCAAAGCTCTTTTCCGACTTCCTCCAATTTTTTCCTTTGCCCCTAGTGTGCCATCAGGGCGTACTTCAATTACGGGGTGAATTTTTAACAGACTGCCAACTAAAAGTTCAATCGCGGAACAACGTCCCCCCTTGTAGAGGAAATCAAGAGTATCAATTACAAACGATGTTTTTATCTTAGGTACATCCTTCCGGATAAGATCAGCGATTTCCATAGGTGCAATTCCTTGTTTGCTAAGTTCGCTAGCCTTAACAACCAGCAGCCCAATTCCCGTGGAAAGATTCAAGGAATCAATGACAATTTTCTTTTGCGGGTTAGTTCCTTCCAGGGCTAATATACTACTTTGGTAACTCGCTGAAAGTTGTGAACTGATGCTGATATAAATCAACTCCGGATATTTCCCAAAAGCTTTTTGATAGGTTTCAATGGCAGGGGCGGATGTTTTTGGTAATTGCTTGGATTCTTCAATCAACGTAAATAACTGGGATGTATTTAGGTCAATGCCATCTTGATAATTGCGATTATTGACAAAGATAGAGAGTGGAACAACTTCGATATCGAATGTTTTTAAAATTTCTGGAGTTAAATCACACGTACTGTCGCAAATTATTTTAACCATCACGATTTTACCTTCTGAATTCGATTGAGTTTAGAACCATTTGCGTTTCTTAAAATAGATGACCATCGCTATTCCCAGGAGAATCATCCCAAGAAATGTAAGATAGAAGCCTAAGGAATGTGTAGCGCCTGGAATATGAGTGAAATTCATACCAAAAACCCCTGCCAGGAAGGAAAGAGGAAGAAAGACCGTCGAAACAATGGTTAAAGCTTTCATAATTTCATTTAGGCGGAGGCTTGTTGAATTCAAGTAGATATCCAATCCGCTTGTGATGATATCGCGTAAAGTGTCAGCAAGGTCTTGGATACGAACCAGGTGGTCATAAATATCCCGAAAATAATAACGGCTTTGAGCATCAATCTGGTGGAATTCGTCGCGCGAGAGACGGTTCATCACTTCACGCAAAGGGGAAATAATCCTTCGGATGGACATGATATCATGTTTGAGGTTGAGCAGTTTTTCAAGGGTGGAAGGAGTTGGTTTCTGTAAAACTGAGTCTTCCAGCCATTCAACATCAGATTCCATTTGATCGATAATCGGCAGGTATGCATCGACCAGTCCATCGAGTAATGAGTGGCAAAGAAAATCGGAGCCAAAATTAGAGATACGAAAATCACGCTTAGCCCGGTTCCAGGTTTTCTCTACTGAGGGCAAGACTGGATCAGTGAACACAGAAACCACATAACTTTCACCTAAGAAGATGTCCAGTTCTGCTGTTGTGATCTCGGTTGAATTTTCATTTTTTATAATTGCGTGAGAGATGAGAAAAAGATAATCCACAAAATCATCGACCTTTGCGGATTGGTAGCCGATGCTTTGGCAATCTTCTACTGCAAGCGGATGAAAGTGAAATGTATCCAGGAGTACTTGTTGGATTTCTTCATTGCTTGCAGATTCCAAACTGACCCATATAAAACCATTGGGTGACGATAACTTGCTTTTTATTTCTTCGAGCGAATTTAAAAATTCAGGCGAATTATGGGAGTCAAAGAAGATACTTCGAATCATGAAGTAAATTGTAACTTAATTCGTTAAAAAAGACCCCATTCGCCTCCCAATCCTTCTTCCATCATTGAAAAATCCCACGCATCCAGGCCAAAATCAATTCCAACAGGACGCTCGAGAATTTGCTCGGCTTTCTGACGGGTATTTTCCAGCATTGAAGGACCATATGGGCAAAACGGGGTGGTCAGGATCATCTTTATTATCGCTCCATCGTCATCAATTTTAACATTTCGTATCAACCCTAGTTGGATGATATTTAAATTGATCTCGGGATCGGTAATTTCACTCAATCCTTTTCTCAGTTGATCGCATAAGTCTGGATGGGTAGATTCGGCTTCCCATACAGGGCGGTTCGTCCCCGGTTTATTTTGGTCAGTCATTTATGCTCCAGTTGTTATGCTTTTACGAGGTATGAACAGCGGTGATCGCCATTAAGGACACATTGTGTCTTATCAACTTCTTTGGAAAGGATTGAAGATATTAGTGTTTGATCAAGAACACAAACTTCGGGGTGAATTTGCCCGACATGATAATAAGGACAAGAAATTTCATTTATCAGATAACCCTCATTATTCTTTTCCCATTCGATCGTAAACCCCTCAGAGGCAAGTGCTTGTTTAATAAAATCCAATTTCTGTTCAAAAGTCAATTTTCTAGTTTTATCGACCTGCTCGTCTGCCATGGATTGGGCAATTTTTAAGAATACTTCCTTTACCTGGTCGGCGGGAAGTGTCTTTTTCAACTGCTCTAATAACTTGTTAGTTAATTCCATGTACCGGGTGGGGAACTTTTCCTGTCCTGATTCAGATAATGCATAAACCAGTCTTGGCCGCCCAACGCCGTGCCTGACTTCATTAGCGATGATCAATCCGTCGGCCAAAAGATTGGTTAAATGATGCCGTACAGAAATCGCGTTGATATTAACTGCGTTTGCTAAGTCGCTGATTGTAGCATTCGGGTGATTCAATAAGGTTCTTAAGATCCTGTCACGGGTGCTTTTCATATACCATCCTATTTGTTTCAATATACCATAACCCGATAATATTTGTCAATAATTTGATAAATATGGTAAATATTGACTGGTAAACCTGAGAATGGTATAATACACAAGCAAGGTGAAAAAAGAAGATAATAATGATATAAATCATAAAAATACACATCCTGGAGCAATTAATGTCCGAAATTGTTATTAAAAACCTAAAAGTATCCATAGAACAAAAAGAAATCATTAAAGGACTGAATCTTGTTGTAAAACAGGGTGAGGTTCATGCCGTAATGGGACCCAACGGTACAGGCAAATCAACACTCGCGTATACCCTGTTGGGGCATCCGGCATACACAGTCACTGGAGGAACTGTAAGATTTAAGGGTAAAGACCTGCTTGATCTGCCAACTGATGAGCGATCCAGGTTGGGGTTATTTCTTGCATTTCAATATCCAGTTTCCATTCCAGGCGTAACAGTCGCAAATTTCCTCCGAACGGCTGTCAATGCAAGGCGAAAAGCGAACAATCCGGACGATAAAGGAATCAGTATTCCGGAATTTCGGAAAATGCTGCTCGAAAAGATGCAAATGCTAAAAATGGATCCTTCATTTGCAGGACGATATTTGAATGAAGGTTTTTCAGGCGGTGAAAAGAAACGTGCTGAGATTTTGCAAATGGCAATATTGCAGCCTGAAATTGCCATTTTGGATGAAACTGATTCTGGGTTGGATATAGATGCACTTAAGATTGTCTCTGAAGGAGTGAACGTACTGAGAGCTCAGAACATCGGGGTCTTATTAATCACCCATTATCAAAGAATGTTGAATTACATTAAACCGGATTTTGTGCATGTAATGTTAGGTGGAACAATTGTTGAATCCGGGGGACCTGAACTGGCATTGCACCTTGAGGAGCATGGTTACGACTGGATACGTGAAAAATACGAGAATGGTGACAATTAATTACTGGTAGATCTGAAAGGGTATTATGAGCACCGAACAGAAACCTGAGTTTCTTGAAAAAATAGAGGAATATAAGTACGGATTTAGTAATCCCGATACTTCTGTTTATAAATCTGGAAAAGGGTTGAATGAAGAAGTCGTCCGAAACATTTCACGCCTAAAAAACGAACCTGAATGGATGACCGAATTCAGATTAAAAGCACTTGCCCACTTTATGAAGCGGCCAATGCCTAAGTGGGGCGCGGATATATCAGCCCTTGACCTGGATAATATTTTTTATTATGTAAGACCAACAGATGAATCTGGAAAAACCTGGGATGAAGTGCCTGATACGATCAAACAGACCTTTGATCGACTGGGAATCCCTGAAGCCGAGAGGAAATTTTTGGCCGGCGTTGGAGCTCAGTACGAATCTGAAATGGTATATCACAGCATTCAGGAGCACCTTGAAAAACAAGGGGTGATTTTCTTAAGTATTGAAGAAGGTTTGCGGCAACACCCGGATCTTTTCCGAAAATACTTTTCAACTGTCGTTCCGATTGAAGACAACAAGTTCGCAGCATTGAACTCGGCTGTCTGGTCTGGTGGATCATTCGTCTATGTCCCTAAAGGCGTTAAGGTGGAGTTGCCTTTACAGGCTTACTTTAGACTTAACCTTGCGAATATCGGGCAATTTGAGCGCTCATTGATCATCGCTGATGAAGGCTCGCAAGTCCATTACGTTGAGGGTTGCACCGCTCCCCAATACACCACAGATTCATTCCATAGTGGAGTGATCGAAATCATCGTGAAAAAAGGCGCGAGGGTCCGCTATACCACAATCCAAAACTGGTCCACTAATGTTTTTAACCTGGTCACGCAGCGATCAATAGTTGAAGAAAATGGCACCATGGAATGGGTGGATTGTAATTTAGGCTCAAAGGTGACCATGAAATACCCATCAACTTATTTGATGGGTCCAGGTGCTCACGGTGAAATCCTATCCGTGGCTTTTGCCGCAAACGGACAACAGCAGGATACCGGCGGAAAAGTAATCCATTTTGCACCTAATACTAGCTCAAAGGTCACATCAAAATCGATCAGTAAAAACGGTGGAAGGGCTTCCTATCGTGGACTGCTAAAAGTGTTCAAGGGAGCCGTAAACTCACGGTCTAATGTATCCTGCGATGCGCTACTGTTGGATCCTCAATCCCGTTCTGATACTTATCCAACGATTGAAATCGATGAAGAAGATGTGACGATTGGTCATGAAGCGTCAGTTTCGAAAGTTGGTGAAGAGCAACTTTTTTATCTGATGAGTCGAGGCCTGACACAGGAAGAAGCGACCACGATGGTGGTGTCGGGATTTATTGAACCGTTGGTGAAAGAGCTGCCAATGGAATACGCAGTTGAAATGAACCGACTGATCCAACTCCAGATGGAAGGCTCAGTTGGATAACATGGATGGTTGTCAATATGACTGATTCAGCAATCAAATTTGTTCGTATGCGACATACCCAGGTGAAGATACCCACTGATATTGGATTCGTACCTGACTTTTCGCAACAGGATGAACTTGTCGGGTTTCGCCAGGCATCGTGGGAGGATTGGAAAAATCTTCCTTTCCCTGATGAGAAAGATGAACATTGGAAAAGGACCTCATTGAAAGGTCTTGAGCTAGATAAATTCAATAGTGGAAACAAGCACAGTGCCAAACATACAAAATTGCCAGACCATCTTCAAAAATCGCTATCTGATAAAAAACAGGGAGGACGGGTTTTTATCAGCAGTGACCATATTGAAAATGATTTGGACAAAGAAATTGCGGAAAAGGGAGTGATTTTCTGTGATTTTGCTACTGCATTTCAAGTGCATCCGGGAAAAATAAGAAACCTGATCGAGAGATTTCCAAAACGGCAAATTCAAAAATTTGTAGCTCTCACAAATGCGTTGAGCAATAATGGGATCCTTTTGTATGTTCCTTCTGGAATTCAGGTCGAAAAACCATTACAAAGCGTAACCTGGATATCTACTGAAGGATTGATAAATACTACGAAGATACTTGTGGTTTTGGAAGAAAATGCAGAGGTTACATTTGTTCATGAAACTTCCTCTGCAGATGGACTTGCCGCGCAATCATTACATCTTGGGGTCTTCGATATCCTTGCAGCTAATGGTGCAAAAATCAACTTTGTCGAACTTCAGTCTCTTGGAGCGAATGTTTGGAATATATCCCATGAAAATGTGATTTTGGAAAATGATAGCTCAATCGATTGGATTTTTGGATCGTTAGGAAGTAAGGTCTCCAAGAATTTCTCCTATTTAAATCTAAATGGGGCTGGGTCCACAGGAAAAATGTCGGGGTTCTACTTTTCGAATAATAGTCAGCATTTGGACCATGACACGAGGCAAAACCATTTTGCCCTCAATACAACCAGTGACCTATTGTTTAAAGGTGCCTTACTGGGTGAAAGCCGCTCAGTATGGCAGGGAATGATCTATGTAGATCCTATCGCTTCTAAAACCGATGGTTACCAGGCAAATCGGAATCTCGTTTTAAGTGAAAAGGCAAGAGCAGATTCGATTCCGGGACTGGAGATCCTTACAGATGATGTACGGTGTACACACGGAGCAACTGTGGGGAAAATCGATCAGGACCTGGTCTTCTACCTTCAAAGCCGCGGTTTACCTAAGAAAGAAGCTGAAAAACTGATTGTTGAGGGCTTTTTCGACCCAATCATGCAACGAATACCTTTTGAAAATGTGCGTTTCCGCTTCCAAAAGGCAATTGAAGAAAAAATGAGCGCTTATTAGATATTATAGAAATGCCTATAATATTAAAAACTAAATGTGATGGAGTAAATTAAATGGCATCTGTTCCCTATATCAGACCACCCGATCAAGAACAACAATATGAGGTTGGTGATACAGTTGAAGTATTCTGTGATCACGAAAAAAATGATGAACGCATAAGGGGATGGCTGAAAGGAATTGTAGTTCAGGTTGATCCGAAGATGGTTGCTGTTCAATTTAGAACAGACGTCTTTCTAACTGATGGATGGATGGTCCCGGATCACATTTTATGGTACCCACAAAGTTCGCCTCATATTCGGATACCCCTTAAAAAGGCCATCAAATCAGATATGAGTAAACTTTTATAAAACACCAAAAATGAAAAACGTATACGATGTTTCAAAGATCCGCATGGATTTCCCAATTTTAGCCAGGGAGGTTCATTCAGGCGTACCCTTGATATATTTGGATTCAACTGCGACATCGCAAAAACCGTTGAAAGTGATCCAGGCGATCGATGACTATTACCGAAAATACAATGGCAATATTCACCGTGGTGTGCATACACTTGCTGAGGAAGCCACCCATGCATATGAAGAAGCACGCAACAAAATAGCTCACTTTATTAATGCCAAAAAACTACGACAAATTATTTACACTAGGAGTACCACGGAATCTATCAACCTGGTTGCACAAACCTGGGGTAGGAAATACCTTTCCTCAGGAGACCTTGTGATTCTAACGGAAATGGAACATCATTCCAACCTGGTACCCTGGCAGATTTTAGCTGAAGAAAAACAACTCCGACTGGAATTCATTCCAGTTGAGGAGAATGGTTCCCTTGATTTACGCGAATATGAAAGGTTATTGGACCAGGGTCCCAAACTTGTGACTTTTACACACATGTCAAATGTATTGGGTACTATAAATCCAGCAAAAGAAATGGTCAAGAAAGCAAAAGCAGCAGGGGCAGTTACCCTTATAGATGGGGCTCAATCTGTTCCTCATTTTGCAGTAGACGTCATTGACTTAGGTGTTGATTTTTTAGCGTTTTCGGCCCATAAGATGGTAGGACCGACGGGAATCGGAATATTATACGGGAAAGAGGATTTATTGGAAGCGATGCCACCTTATCAAGGCGGCGGCGATATGATACGAAAAGTATTTCTAAGGTCTTTTGTACCGAATGAGATTCCTTATAAATTTGAAGCAGGCACGCCAGCGATCGCAGAAGCAATCGGATTTGGGGCTGCGATTGATTACCTGGAATCGATAGGGATGGATACAATTGCTGCCCATGAACACGCTTTGGTTAACTATGCTATGGAAAGACTTGGTACCATCCCAGAAGTAAAGATTATCGGTGAAACACAAGGAAACAGGGGAGGAGTCACCTCATTCACTGTCGAGGGGATTCACCCGCATGATATAGCTCAAATTCTGGATCAAGATGGAATCGCTGTCAGAGCCGGTCATCACTGCGCTATGCCTTTGCATGACCGGTTCCACATTCCGGCCACAACCAGGGCAAGTTATTACCTGTATAATACTCCTGCAGAAATAGATAAACTTTATGATGGCATTAAGAAAGCCATAAAGATATTTAATGGATAAAAAATGGATGACCTGTACCGCGAAGTAATAATTGATAGATATAAGAATCCAATCTATAGGGGATCATTGGAACCAAATGATATTAATTTTGAGGATGAGAATCCTTTATGCGGAGATCATATTAAAATAGAACTGCGCGTAGACAATAATAATATTGTAAAGGAAGCTGCGTTTAGTGGGCATGGATGTTCAATCTCGCAGGCTTCAGCCGACCTTTTGTTGGAATCAATTATCGGTAAATCTCTCGATGAAGTAAAAAAAATGAACAAGAGTCATATACTTAATCTACTTGGGATTGAATTAGGACCAGTTCGTTTAAAATGTGCATTATTACCATTGAAAATATTAAAAGCAGGGGTTTACGGTCTGGGTGAAGCAACGGATGACCTAGTGGAAGGGGAATAATATGACAGAACAACAAACCATTGAAAAATATTACAGGGTAGTAAAAGTTGCAGATCTTCCTGAAGGAGAGCGGTTGATTTTTGAGATTGATAATTGCCCTATTGTGCTTTTTAATGTGAACGGTGAATTTCTGGCTACTGGTGATCTCTGCAGCCATGATGAAGGTCCGATTGGCGATGGAGAATTAGAAGGCGACGTAATTATTTGTCCACGGCATGGTGCCAAGTTTGACGTCCATACTGGTAAGGCTTTATCCCTTCCAGCTGTGATTGGAATCCCGATTTATCCTGTCAGGGTTGTTGAAGAATATATTGAAGTAGGAATTCCGTAATAATAAAATCGCCGAAAGGCGATTTTATTTGAATTATCCAAAAGAGCCTATTATCCTGAGTATGTCAAATCCTTCTGCATACTTCCGCTCTGCCAATGCACCATGGCGTATCAAAGTTGCACGAGTCACTTCAGGATCAAAATAATACTTCGAATCATAAGTATGATATTCCCCCAGCGCGGTAATTTTCTTTTTCACATCCTCTTCGTCTACTTCAACAATGAAATTTGGGAAAAACCCGTAACTGCTTCGAATGACATCGAACCCTAATACAGTTGTGCCCCTGAAGGCGCGCAATCCTTCACTGGTCACAGTTGCGTGATCCTGGTGAATATCAGCCTTTGTATGAACAAATACCATATCGGGATGAAAATCCTGGTTGAGCTTGATCATATATTCAAGGATTTCCTGCCTGGCTTGGGGAAAGCGCCGCGTTTCAAACTGCCCGACGATCACATTTTCCTGTTTTATTCCTAAAATGCTCATACTTCGATAGTGCTCGGAGACTACATTCTTGAGTAGAGGGTTTTTCTGATTGTCAGATAAGGTGACACATTTGATTTCGGTTTTTGAGGCTATGTGGGCTATCAACGCCCCACAGCCGATTTCAATGTCATCCGGGTGGGCCCCGATAAATACGATCCTTTTTCCAGAGAAATTCATATCGTGATTCATAATTCGCCTATTTTGTCGCAAGGATTCCACCCACAACCTTTGTCATCACCAAACTGCCTTCATTTTTTAGCCGTTTTGTGGCAACAACAGTAATTTGTTCCATAATCTTTTCGAAATCGTTTTTATTTTTGAAGAAAGCTCCCCAAAGTTTTCTATCTTCCGACATAGAGGCACGTGTATAAGCAATAAAGGGTTCGACTGACTCAAACTTTAATGGATTCTCGAATAAGTGTACATCAACTTGAGCATACAGTGATTTGACAGTTGATAAGAGCTCGGTTGAATAACGTGAGCTACCAGGCATAAGCGGGATCTCTTTTTGCGTGGCTTCCCGGATGATATCGTAGAATAGCTGCTTATTTTGGGGCATGGGACCAGTGGTGAAAAGCCGTCCACCAGGTTTTGTGACACGGAACATTTCGCTAATCGTAAATGGAAACACTTCGGCATAGTAAATTGCGAAGCAGCATGAAACAAAATCGAACTGGTTGGTGAGGAAATTAAAGGATTTGTTGAAATCCAGGTATTGAAAGTCAATATTCGTATTTCTTTGCCTATTCAGTTCGTTTGCCTGCCCTAGAAGATCCTTAGAAACATCCCCACCAACGATAGTAGCATTCCCCTTGAGGTAATCATAATAAGAGAAACACTGCTTCCCGGATCCACAACCTACATCGAGGATAACATTACCTGGCTGGAGCTTAATCAAATCGAGCATCCAGGCATCAATGTCTCTTGCTCCAAATTTAGAATGAATATCTATTCTCACCGCCAAGTCTTTCGTTGTTTCCTGGAAATCAATTTTCATGGGATCCTCTAATTAAATTATTTTGACCTGATTATCTATTTTAACAGATACGCGGCAGCATTTCACCAGCCATTACGTCCAATATTCGATTCGACCCGATCTGAGTCCTCAACAAAACACGGGACTTAGGCTCACGGTTCACGGTTCCGATGAGAGCAGCTTCTTTACCATAATCAAATCTATGAAGAATTTCAATGGTTCTAGGAGCAAGTTTTTCAGGGACAATCACAATCAATTTTCCTTCATTCGCCACATACAATGGATCAAACCCTAGAAGTTCACAAGCGGAAGCGACAGAAGATTTTACAGGAATGCTTGTTTCATCAACGGTAATGTTTACACTGGATTGATTGGCTATCTCGTTTAGCGTTGTTGCCAATCCGCCACGTGTCGGATCTCGAAGCACGTGGATTTCTTTGATTTCATGAACTAGTTGATGAATCATGGAATTGAGAGGTGCGACATCAGAATTGATTTGCATTTCGAGTCCGAGATCACCGCGGGCAGCAAGAACTGCCATGCCATGATCACCCATACTGCCGGATATGATGACTGCATCCCCTGCGACGGCATTTTTGCCGCCAATGTTTACTCCCTCAGGAATAAAGCCAATTCCAGTTGTTGAAATAAAAATACCATCTGCCTTACCCTTCTCAACTACTTTTGTGTCACCGGCAGCAATGAAAACATTTGCTTCCTTTGCAGCAATTGCCATTGAATTTGCAATTCGCGCAAGGTCTGCAGTTGGAAATCCTTCCTCAATAATAAAACTCGCGGTAATGGCAACAGGATCGGCTCCTGACATGGCAACATCATTTACTGTTCCGCAAATAGCCAATCTACCGATATCGCCACCCGGGAAGAAAATCGGCGAGACGATATGCGCATCTGTGCTAATGGCAATACGCTTCGCGTTATTCACATTAACGATCGCAAAATCATTGTTGGCATCCAAGGCTGGATTAGAAAAATAAGGTTGGAAAACCTTACGGATAAGATCCTGTGTCATTCGCCCACCTGAACCATGACCCATAACGATTTGATCATTATGAGACAGAGGAACCGGGCAGACCGCACCTTCAATTGACGGAGGATTGATGGTCATTTTTCCATCTCCACCGACCTGGCATAGCGATAATATGCCGCACAGGCTCCTTCAGAAGAAACCATTGTTGCTCCAAGCGGATTTTCAGGGGTACAAAGTGTCCCAAAAGCAGGACATTTATTAGGTTTTACAAAACCCTGTAAAACTTTTCCTGAAAGGCAAATTTCAGATTCATGGGTTTTTATTTGTGCCACTTTAAACTTCAATTCAGCATCATAATTTGAATACCCTGGACGTAAACCAAGCCCACTCATTGGTATTAATCCAATCCCTCGCCAGTTACGGTCTACCTCGGTGAAAACTTTGTTAATTATGGCTTGAGCAGCAACATTTCCTTTTTCAGATACGACGCGTTTATACCCGTTTTTAACTTCAAATTCCTGTTTTTCAAGCGAATCCACGGTCATCAGTATTCCGTTAATGAGATCCAGTGGCTCAAAACCTGTGACGACAATTGGAATATTGTATTTTTTTGCAATTGCATGATATTGATGATATCCCATAACCGCGCACACATGACCAGCTGCGAGAAAACCCTGGACACGATTATTTGGTGAACTTAATATCGCCTCCATAGCCGGAGGAACGGTGACTTGAGAAACCAGGACAGAATAATTCTGAAGGTTTAAGGAATTTGCCAACAAAACACTAGCTGCGTTGGCAGGAGCAGTTGTTTCAAAGCCAATGGCAAAAAAAACAACTTCCTTATCTGGATTTTGCTGAGCAATCTTAACTGCATCCATGGGAGAATATACAATTTTAATTTGACTGCCAGTTGCGCGTAGTGAAAAGAGATCACCTGCCGAACCGGGTACTCGTAACATATCGCCAAAAGAACAAAAAACAACATTCGGTTTGGCTGCAATTGCTAATGCCCGATCAACCAATTCGAGGGAAGTGACGCAAACGGGGCAACCGGGGCCATGAACCAGCTCAATCGATTCAGGCAATAACTTGTCGAGCCCATTCTGCATAATCGAATGGGTTTGTCCTCCACATATTTCCATGATGACCCAATGGTGTTTTGTCACCTGGCTGAGTCGCGACAGGGCATTTTTTACCAGGTCGGATTTTCTGAATTCATCAAGATACTTCATTCAATTCTTTCAATATCACTTCCAATTGCAAGTTCGTTGTCGAGGGCATCCAATTCACGGAACGCGTCAAGTGTCGCTTGGGCTTCCTCTTCACTAAGGATGTTTAAAGCGAAACCTGCATGGACGATCAAATACTGTCCAATTGTTGCTTCAGGGACAGCCTCAAGACAGACTTCTCGAAAAACCCCACCAAAATCCACTTTACCCATT
>Ga0172371_10007649_pt1 | contig 15310 bp, 13 predicted proteins | sample Lak12m_FD_114543 | JGI IMG/M metagenome (GOLD analysis project Ga0172371, IMG submission 114543) | Freshwater microbial communities from Kabuno Bay, South-Kivu, Congo - kab_022012_12m | ecosystem: Environmental > Aquatic > Freshwater > Lake | place: Democratic Republic of the Congo: South-Kivu... | reverse complement strand
ATTGCATCCGGGACACCTTTTTTACCCATTTCTAAATTTCTTAATTAAATAATATACTGTTTACAGCATAACTATCATATTATCCAGAGAAAATAGCCACACAAATTTCCTATTATCCCAAAAATTTAAACAGCAGAGGTCATGCAACAACAACTTGTTGCAATTAGCTGATTACATTTCAGGGATAATAAATCAAAAAGTTCAGAATAAGAAAAACTGGAAAGAATATTACAGATTCATTAGAAGCAAAGAAATTTTGGTAAAAATCTGACCAAAATGATATACCGCCTCTTACCCTTAAAGGGACACTCCCGATGAACGGGGCTATTTGAGGCGGTACCAATTCCACTTATATTGAAGAACAGGGAATTCATTTTGTCAACTGCAAAAACTAAAAATGTTTCATTAATCGGGCGCCATACAGTTTTATATATTCGTTGAATATGTAACTCCAGCCTTCTTCACTCTTGAAATAATTCTCTCTACTGTATGTATCCGATTCAAAAGGCGCCCTGATTAATTTTGGATTCCAACCAGCATTAGTTTTGAAAGTGAGATAAGCCCTTCTTGTCTGATAAGAGATATTGACCAGAATTATTTTCCTAGGCAGAAATTTTTTCTCTCTCAATATTTCAATCGATTTTACAACATTCTCCGGAGTATTTCTGGATTGGGTTTCAAGAATAAGGTTTTCCTTGGGAACGCCTCTACTTATGGCAGTAGATGCATATTTTTCAGCTTCAGAAATATCGGAAGATTCTAAATATGAAGGCCATCCGCCAGAGAATAAAATCTTATCAGAGTATCCATTTTTATATAGTTCTACCGCTTTTTCCGCCCGTTTTCCCCTGCCGCCGAAAACAAAAATTAGATCGGCTTTTTCTAAGTTATCAGCTTCGGCGAGATAATCCCATAATCTAAAAAGTTTTTTCTTGATATCCGGGGAAGCTTCGGGACTGTTAATTTTTGAGAAAGCTTTTTGAATAAGTTCTTGTAAAGAATCCGGATTAAAGTCATTCAAAGTTACAAGATTAAAAGGGTTTTCACTGATGCCAAGTGATTTTAGGACATCAATAAGATTTTCAAACTGGATTTTCTCAATAGGTTTCTTTTGCTTGATAGTGGCAGCTACTTTGCTTAGGTATTTCTTATCTTTCGGCAGATTTGGCCGGTAAATTTTACCCATTTATTTTGAAAATTTACTGTTTTGGCGGAATTTCCAGAAGTATTTGAGAGCGCTGACGATGTGAATGGCGGTGTATTTGTTAAATATTGCTTGCCAGAAGTGGCGGGTGGTGCTTTGCTTACCGTGATAGTGAAACAGTGTGACTGGGGGGAAGTAAATGATTTTGAAGCCTTTTTCTTTGAAACGGCGGGACCAGTCAACGTCCTCAAAATACATAAAATAACGTTCGTCCATCAGCCCCACTTTTTCCATATTGTCTCGGCGCACCATCAAGGCCGAACCCATTAGCCAGCCGTTAATTTCGGTCGGCTCGGTTTCCGCGGAGAGGTCAATCACGTGCTCAGCCAGCTTTTTCCGGCCCCAGGGAGTTTTGCCCAACAGGGTGCGGCGATAGAGTATGATCAGCGGGGTGTAAAAATGAAAAGCGGAAGGCTGGGGAGAGCCGTCAAAATTGAGCAGTTTGGGACCCAAAATCCCGGTTTTGCGATGAGTTTTCAAATATCTCAACATGTCTGAAAGCGACTTCTCGGTCAATATGATGTCCGAATTGAGAATCAGAATGTAAGATCCACCACTTTCTTTGAGCCCTTTGTTGACCAATTTGGGGAAGCCCATATTCTGGGAAAAGGGGCAATAAATGATGGATTCATTGTCCAAAAGATATTTTTTCACCACGTCGCGGGTTTTTTCCCCGGCTTCGCTGTCGACCACAATCACCTCGCTGCGAACCTTCCCGGTTTTATAGATCCGTCGCGTTTCATCAACTATCGACTTCAGACACAAATCCAACACGGCGGCATTCTGATAGGTGGTCACAATAATCGACAAATCAATTTTTTCCATGAATCGAATTTACGTATTAGAGACGGAGCAGATGTTTTTTGAGCGAGGACTGTCGGGCCGCAGTCCAAAAAACATCTGCTCCGTCTCTAACCGATTAGTACTGTGAATATGATTGGCGCCAGCACCCAAATGAACCGGGCCAGTTCGTTCACAAAAACAATTTGGGCCACTCCGGTGAGCTCTTTTTTGATGTCTGGCGGCAGCATCACCGAAATCGTACTGATCAGCAGGCCGGAAGCCAGCAACGAAAGGATCAAAGTGTTAAGCAGGGTGCTCTTTCCCCCTTCCCTATACCCCAAAGAGGAATGGGAGAGGAAGAAAGAAATCAACAGGAAGATTACCACGAACAGCGCCACTTTCATCAGGGGATAGTTTTCCACCTTGAATCCGCTGACCTCCAAATTCAAAAAAGGCAGAAAATTGCTTACCGCGATAGTCATATACAGACTGATGATGTTGAGCACCACGCCGCCCCGCCCCTGTTTGAGAGTGCTGAGCCCTGCGAGGATAACCATCAAGACAATCAGCAATGTGCCGTAGGATGGGCGCGATCCGGAAACCAGAGGAAGAACTTTGTAAAGATAGCTCATTTTTTAGCTTTACTTTTGGCGATTTTTAATTTTATTATCAACTCGTCCAGACTCTCGAACAGTTGGCTTTTTGACCCGTTGTTCTCAATCACGCAGTCGGCGCCTCTCTCAATGGCAGAAATTTCTTTCTCGGTCACAATCCGCTTTTCCTGTTTGACAAAATCAATGAGCGTCAAGTTGACGTTATCCTTGCTGACTTTTAATCTTTTCTCACGTTTTTTTATTCTTTCAAAGCGGATTCGGTCATCGCAGACCAGGTCGACCAGCACGAAGCGACGTCCGAACTTTTCCCGGAGAATTTCCACCTCTCTCTTCAAACGGATCCCGTTGAGTAAATAAATTTGATAGCCGTCATCCTGGATTTCTTTGATGACAGCCCGGGCGAGGATTCCTTTCCCGAAGCGATGGCGGGTTTTGGTGATGAGCCAAGGGAAATTTTGGCGGTTGGGGGGCAAATGGAAAAGCTTAAGGGCCTGGCTGATATAGTCCGACATGATAATTTCTTTGGCGCGGTAATGGCGTCCGACATACTGGCACGCAAGGTCTTTACCGCAGCCCCGGTGGCTGACCAGTCCCAAAATTATTGATTTAATTGGCATTTCTTTTGTTGTTATGGTAAATGATCATTTGATCGACCGAAGTGCCGCTACCATAGAGTACCGAGATATTTTGACGGGTGGAATCCAAAAAAATGTTAGGTCCCCAATAGGGGTCGTGCACCACGTATTTACCGTGATTGTCTTTGTGGTGGATCACCACGTAGTGGCCGGCGCCCCGGCCGTTGGCGCGTACGAAGACAATGACCGGATTGTGGTTGGCAATCTCAGCATCCACCGTGTCCCAGCTGATGTTGCCGTGGGAGTAACCGCCTACCCGGGAAACATTTTGCCATTGGTCCGGCCAGACAATCAAGTCGCTGGAAAAAATCGGTTGACGGGCCATAATCCCCGGATTGATGTCAATGCCGTGATAGCGGAGCACCATCGCTACCGCGGTCACCGCGCAGCCGTATTTGCTCATCAAGGTGTTGGAATGGCCGATGCAGGTTTTGCCCCAACGGGGATCCCGTTGGGCAAAGTACCAATCGGTTCCGGCCAGGCCCGAGGTCGGTTTCGGCTGTTTGGATTGGACAATGCCCAACTCACTGGATTTGCTGGCGGATAATTCATCGATGTCGCCCAACAAGGTTTGTTTCTCTTCCTCCACCCGCTTGAGCAGTTTCTGATAGCGGTCTTCCTCCCCCTGGGTATCGGTTAGCAGTTTCTCTTTCGAATCTTGCTCGCCTTGGAGATAGTAGGTGCGGTCATTTTTTTTCTGAATGTCAGAGAGAATCTTGTCATGTTTGTCTTTCTGCTCTTTTTGCTTGGATTCCAGGTCTTGGCGGACGGTATTGATCTCTTCGAGCTTGTTAAAAACCCTTTCGTTGGCTTGCTCGGTGTAAGCGATTTCCTGGACAAAAGAGGAGATACCGGCATAGGAAAGCATAATCTCAATGATGTTTTTCTCGTCTTTGCGGTACAGATCGTTGATCAGAACTTGCAGCGCGGCCTGCTTCTGCTTCAGTAAGTCGGTTTGGTCGCTGATTCTCAAGTCCAGCTGCTGAATTTCCAAATCGGTCACCTCGATGTCTTTTTGTGACTGTTGGATTTGCTCTTTGGTTTGGTCAATCTGATTATCGATGATATCCAGCTGATTATTCAGGGTTTGCTGCTGATTTTGCTTCACGTCAATCATTTTGCTGTAAGTGTTGATTTTGGATTCGATATCCGCCAAATCTTGTTGTTTTTGCTCGAGGGCCGCGCTGATGTCTTCGGAGCGCACCGCGTTTTGACTGTTATCGTCGCCGTTTGCCTGATTGGCCGGTGGGTTATCACTGGTGTTGGCATTACCGTTTACATTGGCGTTAGCATTAGCATTCGCGTTGCTGTTGGTGTTGGCGTTGGCGTTTTGGTTATTGTCGTTGGAATTGTTCTTGCTCTTGGCGTTAGCGCTGACGCAAACCAAAATACCCAGCGACAAAAAAACGGCGGGAAAAATCAGTAAAATTTTTCCTCGAGCGAGAAACTTTTGTTTTTTGCTGACCGTTTTGTCTTGCATGACAAATGATAAAACTTGTCTTAAAAGTGTAGATAAAAAATTGTAAACAATCAAGCGGCGCTCCAACTTGCCCGAAACCAAATAAAGGGGGTAAAATTTATTAAATCATTAAGCATTGCGATTTCTATGCTTAGAATTGGAATAAACGCCTTGTTCCTCCGCAAATTCGAAACGGGGATTGGCCGGGTGACAAAAAGCCTCATTGACGAGCTGGTAAAGCTTGACCGGGAAAACACCTATATTTTATACACCGATCAACGGGTCGGCTTTCATCTGCCGGCCAACTTCCGGGTGAAGATTTTGGCCTCTTCGTTCTACCGGCGCGAGGATTTGGTGAAGCAAACTTTTTGGGAGCGGATTTCTATTGCCCGCGAAGCGGAAAAAGACACCTTAGACGTGTTTTTCTCCCCCTACAATTCGGCTACCCGCCTGAAAACCATCCCCCACCTGATGCTGCTGCACGATGTGATCTGGAAAGTGCTGGCTTCCACCTACCTCTACAATTTCCGCCGCCGCATCTACGCTCAGCAAACTTTTGAAGCGGTTAAGGCCGCCAGAAAGGTGCTTACGGTTTCGGAATTTTCCCGCAAGGAAATCCACAAGCATTTGGGGATAGAGCTGGACCGGATTAAAGTGATCGGAGCCGGGGTTTCCCAGACCTTTCACCCTTTGGAGAAAAACGACAAAAACACGGCCCGGATTCTCAAAAAATTCGGGGTGACCAGTCCCTATATTTTCTATATCGGCGGTTTTGAGACCCGCAAGAACGTTAATCTGCTTCTGTGCGCCTTTGCCAAACTGGTAAAACACTACACCAACAATTTGCGCAATCGGATTCTGGTGATCGGCGGAGAAACGCCGACCGTTTCCAGCCCCCTGCTCGAAGATGTGAAAGGAATCGCCACCAGCTTGGGAATTGGCGACAACGTGAAATTTGTCGGCAAACTCTCGGACGAAGAACTGGCCAGTTTCTATAACGGTGCGGACTTTTTTGTCTTTCCTTCCCTCTATGAAGGGTTTGGCCTCACCGTGCTCGAGGCAATGGCCTGCGGGGTGCCGGTGATTGCTTCCCAGATTGCTCCAATTGTGGAAGTGGCCCAGGACACGGTCCACTACTTTCATCCGGACCGGGAAGACGAGCTTATTCAGTCAATGAACCGCTTTCTGACCGATCAAGTGCTCAAAGAGGAACTGCGGGTGCGAGCCTTGAACCGGGCCCGGCAGTTCAACTGGCAAAAATCAGCCGAACTGCTCTTTTCGGAGTTGAAAAAAAATGCTAAAAAAGCGATTAGTCGGTAATTTGTAACCTGAAATGTGAAATACAAAGTCAGAATAATAATATTATTTGCTTTGGTTATTTTGATCGGAGGGGTTTCCTCAGTCGGAGCGGCTACCGTTAAGCCATTGGACGACGCTCTGTTGGCCCGCCGTTATGAGCGCTTTTTGAAATACGAAAAATATCAGCTGTACAAAGAGTACAAAAAAGTGAAGCAGTACAAGAACAGCAAGCATTACTCCGACCTCTATCGGCTGTATAAAGCTCACCCCAAGAAATATGCCAATTACGCCAAATACAAATCATATTACGACGGCTATCAGAAATACCAGAAAAAAGCGAAATATGCCAAATATGGCAAGTATGCCTTTTTCAATAACAACAATAACAAAAAATACGGTACTGCCGCCTATAAAACGGCTTACGAAAAATTGTCAGTAAAAACTGCCGCGCCGGAGCAGGGCAGCCTTACGGCGCCAGCCAACTACGCCGGCAGCCCCAAAATCAAAGTCGGCTTGACTTCTTTCAAAAAAAGCGACCTTAGCGATAAATCCATCACCGTTAAAGTGAATGGCGGAAGCAGTGTGCAGGAAGAGGGAGGCGGAGCGCTGGGAAAAATCCCCGACAACACGGAGATTCGGGTGTTCTTTGATTTTTCCGCCCGGGAATACCGGGTGGCCTCGGTCAATCTGGACAAGAAAACCTCAAAACCCATTGTGATTGTTCCTGACAATCAGGAGCAGGGGGTTTGCAATGTCGCAAACATGGGAAGTTATCGGGGGAGCATTCTGATCCGTTACGCCAGTTTCACCAAAAATTTGTGGGTGATTAACGAGCTGCCTATCGAATATTATGTTTGGGGGATGGGAGAAGCCACCAACAGTTCGCCAATGGAATATTTGAAAGCGTTGAGCGTCGCCTATCGCACCTACGGTTATTGGAAAGTGAAAAATGGCACCACCTATGACAAAGAGGGCTTTCAGGTCACCGATACCGGGTCCAGTCAGGTCTATGGAGGCTTTGGCCGGGAGGACAACCAGCCGAACATTGTCTCGGCGGCCAAGGCCACCACCGGCGTTATCGCCAGATACGGTGACCGGATTGCCATCACTCCCTACTGCTCCGGTACTGACGGTAACACGCGCAGCTGGCAAGATGTCTGGGGAAGCGACAATTATCCCTGGTGCAAGTCGGTGCCCGATCCTTTGGGGGCAATTGCCAAGCCGGGTAAAACCGGCAATCACATGGTGGGGATGAGCGCCACCGGCGCCTACAACTATGCCAAAGACCAAAGCTGGCTTTACGACAAAATTCTGACTTATTATTATCAGGGAATTTCCTTGTCCACGGAATGGTAAAAAGTAGTACCATTATGCAAGATGTTCGGCGGCCCGCGGTGGCGGGCAGTTTTTATCCGGGGGACGCGAAGGCCTTGGCAGACCAGGTTGACGGCTTTTTGAAGCAGGCGCAGTGCTCAGATGCAGCGAAAAATAAAACTCCCAAAGTGCTCCTGGCGCCGCACGCCGGCTATGATTATTCCGGTCAGGTGGCCGCTTATGGCTTCAAATTGCTGGAGGGAAGAAATATCCAAAAAGTCATTATTCTTTCGTCGAGCCATAATTATTCAATTAGCGGCGCGGTTTCGGACGACAGTGATTTTTGGGAAACTCCTTTGGGTAAAGTTGAGCTGGATAAAGACTTGATCGGAAAGTTGCAGGCCGGTGGGATTACGCTGGATCGCGAACCGTTTATTCCGGAGCACGATCTCGAAGTGGAATTACCATTCCTGCAAAAAGTTTTGCCGGCCGGTTTTACGCTGGCGCCGATTTTGGCAGGAGATATGAACGACACCGAAAGAAATAAGTTAGCGGATTTGCTGGCTCAGAATATCGATGAGCACATAATAGTGGTGGTCAGCTCGGATATGTCGCACTATCCCGCCGGCGCCGACGCGGCCAAGGCCGACCAAGATACCATCAAGGCAATATTAACCGGAGAAGAAGACCAGTTCGTATCTACCCTTAAACAGCTGGAACAAAAAAATATTCCCAACGCGCTGACTTTTATGTGCGCCCGGCCGGCGGTGGAGTTGGGAATGCTGGTGGCAGAGAAAGTCGGCGCCGGCGATGTTCAGCTGCTCAAATACGCTAATTCCGGAGACGTAACCGGAGATGATTCCCGGGTGGTGGGCTATTCAGCTATTGCCTTTTTTGAAAAAGAAGCAACCGCTAAGCCAAAAGATCCCAGTGGTTCGAAAAAAACCGCTCTGCTCAAAATGGCGCGGGAATCAGTAGAAATATTTGTAAAAAATGGCAATGTACCGAGATTTGATGAACTCAATAATTTTGACCAGCGTTCGGGAGTCTTTGTGACACTCACCAACAGCGGCAGTCTCCGCGGCTGTATCGGGCTTATGGAATCTAGCCAGCCCCTTTTTGAAACCGTGCCTCAGATGGCAGTGGCGGCCGCGGTGGACGACCACCGCTTCAGCCCAGTGACCGTGGAAGAGCTGCCCCAATTAAAATATGAAGTTTCGGTGCTGAGCCCGATGAAGAAAATTAAGGATTCAAGCGAAATAAAACTAGGCACCAACGGGGTTAAGGTCCAGCGGAATGGCCGCTCGGGCGTTTTTCTGCCCCAAGTGGCCGAAGAGACTGGCTGGGATTTAGATGAATTCATGAATCACTTATGCCAGGACAAGGCAGGGTTGCCCGCCGACTGTTGGAAAGATCCGGACACTGAGATATACACTTTTACCGCCCAAGTATTTTCGGAATAAAATAAATGTGTTAGCAATTTTACATTGTCCCAGTAGCTCAACTGGATAGAGCGGCGGCCTTCTAAGCCGCAGGTCGCAGGTTCGAGTCCTGCCTGGGACACACCGACCAAAAAACCGCACAAACAAGCAGTTTTTTAGATATTGAAAGACCTATTTCAAAAAGAAGTTTGCTTCTGATTTTTATATTTTCTGAGCTCCAGTTTTTTATTCAATTTGACATTTGATAAATCAGGTATTATCAATTGTTAATACCGCTATTTAAGCGATAGAGCTCATTATCACAAAAGAAAGGAGGCGATATAGAAAAAGAATTAATCGTTGTCACAAGCAAATAACGAATTTCTGAATAAAAAGAAATTCCATAACGAGAAAACAGAAGGAGATGAGAAAATGCAAAAACATCCGAAAGAAAAAACCGAAAAAAGTGCCTATGTCTTGGTCTTCGACCTTGGTTCAAAGATCAAGGCGTTACGGCAACTGGGTCTAAAAACTCCAGAGCACAACGATCCATTTTTCTTGGAGATCCAAACTGATCTGACAAAAATGATTAGTCAGGCTCTTCCCGATGCCGAGATTCTGGCTTATGAAATGGAAGACCTGTCTTATCAGATATTGACGAGGGCTCACGAATTAAGAAAAATCCTAGTCAAAGACGCTGTGGTCGTCAGCTCTTGCTTGGAAATTGCCGCTCCCAGGAGAGGCTTCGTCCTTGAAATTAACAGACTCGTGGACTTCGATGGTCAAATCTTGGGCATTGGCCCACGCCCTGGGTGTCCCACCATAAGTGAACAGATTCGAGGGATCAAAACCTTGGTTGCTGACCGCCCAGTGATAATTGTGGAAGACGGCTCATTTTCAGGAAGAACACTTGCTTACGTCTTGAAACTGTTCAAGGAATCGGGAGTTCAGGTAGCGGCTCTTGTCCTTGGGTTCATGTTTCCTCAAGCTCTTGCTTCTCTCCGTCGGAGTTACGAAGGAGAGATGATAGTTATCAGAGAGCTGAATAACGTGATCGATTGGATGCCAGACCATGATTTCTTCCCATTTTCGCCAAACTGCGGGAGGGTTGTGGGAGTGTCAGTCCATGGGCTCAACTACCCGTTTTTCAACTACGACGGGGCTTCCTACGGTGTGCCGTATATTCTTCCCTTCTCGCCGATGCACGATTGGGCTAGCATACCCAAAGACAGTTGCAACGAGATTTCTCTCTACTGTATGCACAAGACCCTCGAGCTCTTTGACCTTTTGGAGAAGATGAACAACGGTAAAGAAATCAAGATAGGCGATCTTACGGGAGCCCGACCGTTAGTGTCAGTGCCCATAAGTGTCAGGCAAAAGTTTTTCCCTAGCTTGGACACTAGGGTCAGGAGCTTTCTTCATGACACCTGCCACGAACTTGCATGATCGAGCTGAAATAACAATTTTGTCTCATAACGCCCGCCATACGCTTCAAAGGCGGGCATTTCCTTTTTATTCAACTCAAAAATTACCCAAAACTTCTAAAATTTATATTTGAGTAATATATTTTTATTGTTACATTTTTTACTAAAAAATTAATTATATGGAGAAAAAATCAAAGGAGAAAATTACTTTAAGATATCAAATCGGCGTAATGGGCTCGGCCGCCGATACGAACTATTCAAAGAAAATCGAAAAAATTGCTGAGGAAATCGGGATGCTAATTGCAAAAAGCGGAAATATTACTTTTTATGGAGCAGAAAAGGACTACGATTCTCTTTCTACCGCTGCTGCCAGAGGAGCAAAAAGGGCGGGTGGCTTAACCGTAGGAGTAACCTATGAAAATGGTAAAAAAATATGGGATAAAAATGGTAATACTGATATTATAATCGCAAGCGGATTAGGAAGAGGCGGGGGCAGAGAATATGTTCTCGTAAATAGTTGTGATGGGATTATAACCGTCTCTGGAGGGTCGGGGACATTGAATGAAATTGCAATAGCTTATCAATTGAATATTCCCATTGTTTCTATAAAAGGCTCTGGGGGATGGTCTGACAAATTATCTAATGAGCATTTAGACAGTCGGAAGAGATTAAGAATAATCCCAGCGAAAAATCCAAAAGATGCTGTAGCTAAACTCCTAGATATTCTAGACAACAAACACTCGAACTCTTGATCTATTAATTTTTTCGTGTTTACTAGACATAATAAAGGTTTTGAGCAACCTTTCAAGAGTTCATTAAAATCTGGATTTTAAGAGATTGCCCAATAAAATCAGATGCCCAGAAAATAGCTGAATTCTAACTCGATAAAATTTTACAAGGAAAGGAAAAACGATGTCAAAGAAAGAGACTACAATCAAAAGAATCAAACCAGAACTTCTCGGAGGCTTTAGGGACTATCTCCCGTCAGTAATGATTGCAAGGCAAAAGATTGTTGACAACATCCGAAAAACTTTTGAGAGTTTCGGTTTTTTGCCGCTCGAAACACCCGGGCTGGAGAGATCTTCGGTTTTAGGAACCGACAGAGACGAATTCAAAATGCAAGTCTATCGTTTCAGGGCTGGCGACCAAGATGTAACCCTAAGGTTTGACTTAACGGTTCCTCTTTCCCGTGTTGTATCAGCGAACCCGGAGCTTATCAAACCGTTTAAACGTTACCAATTTGGCTCGGTTTGGCGAAAAGAAAGCCCGCAAGCTGGAAGATACCGGGAATTTGCTCAATTTGACGCGGACATCGTCGGTAGTGACTCTATCCTTGCTGATACAGAGATTGTCGCTCTGATGAGTGAGGTCTTAAAAAACCTCGGGATCGGCAATTTTATAATCCGCTTCAACAATCGTAAGATTTTAAACGGTCTTTCCACTTTTGCTGGTTTTGGCAAAGAAAAAACCGATCAGGTTTTACGCACATTGGACAAACTGGAGAAGATCGGACTGGACGGCGTAGTAGCAGAGCTTAAGAGCAAGAATCACAATGAACTTGGTGAGGATGGGCTTGCTCTCTCAGAGCAAAACATATCCAAAATCATGGAGTTTCTAAGTCTCAAAGGAAGCTCACGAGAATTAATCAAAAGCCTGAAAGAGTTGTTTAAAGGAGTGTCAGTTGCCGAGGAGGGGATAAGAGAATGCGAAGAAATAATTAGCAATCTCGAATTTCTCGAAATACCCAAAATGAATTGGAAGCTTGACCTTTCTATCGCCAGAGGTTTGGGATATTATACCGGTCCGGTTTTCGAAACCACTCTTACCGATTGCCCGGAGATAGGCTCTGTTTTTTCTGGAGGACGCTTTGATAATCTTATCACTCGTTTCACGGGAGAAAAAATCCCTTCCGTCGGTGCGTCCGTCGGGGTTGACCGCTTGCTTGCAGCTCTTGAGAAAACCGGTAAAATTGAGAAAAAAGCCTCGACAGCAACAGTGCTCATCACAATAATTGACCAAAGGTTATCCCAAAAAATATTGCGGATAGCTCAAAATTTCAGGAAGGCAGGGATAAATACTGAGATTTATCTCGGTAAAGAAAAAGGACTGAAAGGTCAGATCATCTATGCCGCAAAAAGGGACATTCCCTTTGTTGTTATTATTGGCGAAGAGGAGGACAGAATTGGGAAAATCAAGCTCAAATCGATGATCGAAAGGAAGGAAGACTTGATTTCAGAGAAAGAAGCTGTTAGCATAGTTTTGAACACTATATAGCTCTCCTCTGTTAGGAGGAGTTGATCTACGGGAGGCGTAGCTCAATTGGCAGAGCTGTGGATTGTGGATCCAATGGTTGAGGGTTCGAGCCCCTTCGTCTCCCCCACTCAAAGAACATTTCCAAGGAACAGACAATCTGTTCCTTTTTTGTTTGTAATGATGTAACGTGAGATTATTGTTATCTTTAATACCAGACATTATCCTGCCGTACCCGAAACGTCAGACAAGGGTAAGTAAGTGATTAACTTGTGATATAGTTAATTCAGGATTCGGGAATGCTTTTTCCCACTCAAATGTTCGAAAGCCGTTGACCCACGCACACATTTTGCAAATTTTGAATTTTTAAAAAATTGAGGCAAATTTATATTCAGACACCTTAATTTTAAGAACCAAAAATGGAACCCAAAAAAAGAGAAACGGAGGAAAGAGAGTATCCTCTCGAAAGGGCCTCTGAACGCTACTATCCCGGGAGTGAGTTCCCCTGGGGTAAAATTGCCTTGGCGGTTGTAGTTGTGCTGGCGGTCATCGTGCTGGGCTGGTTGCTGTTCAACAAGAAGCCCGCAGCGCAAAGCAGTCCAGGCCTGCTCTCGACTCTGTCCGGAGTGGCCGACAGTTTGAAAATCGACCAAGGGAAATACCAGGCGGTATTCCTCACCAACGGTCAGGTCTATTTCGGCAAGATCCTCAACCACGACCTGTCCTACCTGGAGCTGACTGATATTTATTACATCCAGGTGGTGCCCGTACTTCAGCAGGGGCAGGGAGAAGGCGAAAACAAGAACGACAACAAAAACCAGGAACAGCAAAACCAGATTTCGCTGGTCAAGTTGGGTGGGGAACTGCATGGTCCGATGGATCGGATGATAATCAACCGCGACCAGGTGGCTTTCGTGGAAGACCTCAAGGATGACTCCAAGGTCACCCAGGCGATTCACCAGTATATCGACAATCAGCAGAAGAAATAACCGATAATATAAACTTCAGGAGAAGAAACAAAAATGGATATCAAAAAGCGGCTAGTGATTCCTGCTTTCGTTTTGGTATTAGTCGCCTGCGCCTATGTTAGCTATGCCGGCCTTTTCCCTTATTTTGGTTTTCCCCAGATGTCGCTGGGAAGCAGCAACTTAGGGCTGGAAGACCCGCTGGTGGTGCATTTTGACCGCTCGGTGGTGCAGCACAAAATCGAATCGACTTTTACGGTTAAGCCCAGCGTGGTTGGCCGAATCAGCTGGCAGGGTAACGATCTGCTTTTCCAGCCGCTAAATCCCTGGGAGCCGGGCAAGGATTTCCAAGTGGAATTTCGGGGGATGAGCCGTTTCTCGGTGCCCTACGCTTTCCGCCAAAATTTTTCCACCGAGGCCTTGCCCAGCATTGCCAGCTACACTCCGGGAGATAACGCCACCGCGGCCGCTGATGCCCCAATCGCCTTTACCATGGACAAGGGCAGCCAAAACTGCCGTCTCGATTTCAAGGTGGCTCCCGAATTCAATTACACTCTGTCCATTGACCCTGACCGCAAAAATTTTCAGCTTATTCCCGAGCAAAGTCTGGCCCAGGATGCCAACTACCAAGTGATTGCCTACGAAAGCTATCAGGCTTCCGATAACAAAGATTGGTACCAGCGGGAAGTGGCCAATTTTCAATTCCGCACCCTCTCCTTACCGGTGGTGCAAAAAATCATTCCTGCTGACAAGGGAACGGATGTGACTGAATTTCAGCCGATAAAAGTGTCTTTTAGCAAGCCAATGGACCAGGCCAGCTGGCAGAATTTTATCGAGATCACTCCGGCTGTCCAGGGAGCGGTTCAATGGGAGGACGATGGGAAAACCTTCATCTACAAACCTCACCGTTGGGCCCAGGACACCACTTATGCCGTTAAGATCAAGGGGGGCTGGAAAGCCATGGACAACAGCACGTTGAAGCAGGATTTTCTCGCCTCATTTCATTCCTTTAATTCCAGCGGTATTGTCGGCAAACTGCAAACTGCCAATAACGAACCTAAAATTACCGAAGGGAAATACATTGACATCAATCTTTCCAAACAACTGCTGACCATTTTTGAAGACGGCACCAACATGGGTACCTATCGGGTCTCCACCGGCAAGGCCAGCATGCCCACCCCCACCGGAACGTATACTGTGCTCAATAAACAAAGAAAAAGATGGTCCAAAGAGTACCACCTGTTCATGCCTTATTGGATGCAGTTCACCCGGGCCGGCCACGGGATTCACGAGCTCCCCGAATGGCCCAGCGGCTATAAAGAAGGGGCGGCCCACCTGGGCACCCCGGTTTCCCACGGCTGCGTGCGACTGGGCGTCGGCGCCGCTGCCACGGTTTATAATTTTACCGACGTCGGCACGCCGGTTTACACTCACCGTTAGAGCTGCTCGCCCCAATAACCGGCGCGGAGCAGGGTTTCTTCGTCCCAGGCGTTAGCCATTAATTGGCCGCCGATTGACAAGGTTTTATCTCCAACTTTGGTATTGCCGATCGGGAATGAAATAGCCGGAATGCCGGCTAGGTTGGCGGTGGTAGTGAACACATCCGCCAGGTACATTTTGACCGGATCATTGATGCGCTCGCCGATTTTGAAAGGCAAGGTCGGGCTGGTCGGTGTATAAATTAAATTTACTTTTTTGAACAAATCGGAAAGACTTTTTCGAATAAAGAAGCGGACTTTCTGGGCCTTTCCGTAATAAGCATCGTAGTATCCGGAAGAAAGACAGAAAGTGCCTAGAATAATCCTTCTTTTGACTTCTTTTCCGATTAGTTCGCCGCGATTGGCGGAAATATAATCGTGCCACTGATGGGTATCTTTTTCCGCCCGCCGGGACACCACGCCGTAGCGGCTGGCATCGTAGCGGGCCATATTAGCGCTGATTT
>Ga0172371_10007648_pt1 | contig 15313 bp, 13 predicted proteins | sample Lak12m_FD_114543 | JGI IMG/M metagenome (GOLD analysis project Ga0172371, IMG submission 114543) | Freshwater microbial communities from Kabuno Bay, South-Kivu, Congo - kab_022012_12m | ecosystem: Environmental > Aquatic > Freshwater > Lake | place: Democratic Republic of the Congo: South-Kivu... | reverse complement strand
TCGGGGAGTGAGCCTCATTTTTTCTCCATTGGTAGAAGGGTCAACCTTACCTTTATGATGAATAAAAAGTGGCTTAAAAGTGTCTTTCCGTTCATTTAGATATTTAATTAGCCAGTCGGCCGATCTTTGCGAAAGAAATACCACCCTGGCCTTTCCCCCTTTGCCGATAACTCCAAACTCACGCCTTTCCAAATTAACTTTGTCCCGGTCAAGTTTGGTTAGTTCCGAAACACGCAAGCCCGATGAATAAAATACTTCCAGAATAGCTTTATCTCTTTTGCCTTGAATTGTGGATAATGAAGGTGCATTTAATAATCTGTCGATTTGTTCGCCGTTTAAAAATTTAACCTGACGTTCTTCTACTTTTGGCAAATCTATTTTTTCGGGACTTAATACTGCATAATCATTTTTAATTAGCCATTTTAAAAAACTCCTTAGAGCAATCGCGTGATAGCCTTGGGTACGCTTACTTAAGTTATTTTTATTTTCTCCCGGTAGATTTGACAGATAAATTCTAAAATTCCGGACAACATCTTGATTTATATCAACTAATTTTTCTCTAATTCCTTTACTTATTAAAAAATAATCAAAACGCGTTAAGTAGTGTCTGTAATTTCTAATCGTTAGGGGAGAGGCTCCCCTCTCAATTTGGAGGTAATCCAAAAACTCATTAATTTTTTTATTTAATTCAGATTGATTGACTGAAGGAGTATCAACCATAACAATTTAAAGTTTACACTTGATGAGAAAGGAAAGTCAACAAGAATGTGCGACTAAAAATTTGAGGCTAAATGTGACCTCACCAAATCGATTTTAAGGCCTGTCTAGCAACAAAGACGATATAGTACATCTAATTTATTCCGTATTTTCGGGAAAATTCGCCTATTACGGTGTTTTGCACCAATAACAGGGGACAACGCCAAAACCATGATTATTTATTCGGAGAATGTTTGGGAAAGCGTAAATATTTAATAATTAATAAATAGGGAAAATTACAATAAAAATAAACAAAAATGACAATAATAGTTATTAAACTATTAGAAATAAAGGCAAAAGCCTACACTACACTGGTACATTTGGTATTAGTCGCAAAAGTATTATTGTGCGACGTGCTACAATTTACTCTGTATACATGCTTCTTGTGAATACAAGCTTTAGTCATTGCCAAAGGGTTATATAAGCCCTTAAAAGGTTAACAACTGGCTAATAAAGGGTTTACCTCTACTCCCATGAGCCAATATTTGTGTATATATGAAGCTAGTAACTATATCAAACTATACAAACCATGCATAATTAATATTATCGTGAAAAATACTACAATATCTCGTGAAAACTCACCCTTTCACACTGTAATATCCTATAATTATGGGGTATATTCCACCCTCCTCCCCTGTCTTGGCTTACCCGCCCCAATGAGTGGAAAGTAAAATTGCTAAAAATATTAATATTCCCACACCAAAATGCTCTTTGACTGTGGAGGCAAAAAGTCTTTCATCTATTTTGGCCTGCCCTAGGCCCAAAAGTAAGTAAAAGGCTACAGTCATGAATAATGACCCAACCACAACTGTAACCGGCCAAAAGAACAAAACTATACCTATTTCTGTGGTAATTAAGGCTGAAATTAGTGAAAGCAATACCAAATCTTTAGAAAATATTTTATCTAATGTAACAGACCAAAAACCTTGCAGGTAGATTAAAAAAGAGGATATAAAAATTAATGGCGCCAAAAAATAAACCTGAGTTTTTAACGATAAAGCCGCATCAAATACCAAAAATGAGGTAAGTAAACTTAAAACAAACCCTACTCCCCTAGCCGCCCGTAAAAGAGCAATCGTCCTAACTGATGCAACCAAATAAATATTTCCCGTTAAACATAAAATATAAATACCGATTGCGTAAAAAATAACAATTTGGACCCGAGCATATATGCTTGATGGCAATAAAAACCAAAATACCCCGACACCTAATGTAAAAACGACCGGTAAAACTAAAGTTAAAAGCGACATGTTTTTGCCCAAACTTTCTTTAAACGACCAAAAGAAAAGGACCAGTGTTAAAATTCCCAAAACTCCAATTGCCCAAAAACGGTTTTGGTATTTTAAAAATTGTATTCCAACAAAACCTAACGAAAGAATTAGGGAAGTCGCAACAAAACGTCGGCGTTTGCTCATGTAATCGATTTTGCCACCTCTTCGGGGATATCAAGGTTAGTAAATACCTTTTGAACATCATCAAGGCTTTCTAGGTCCTCAATGAGTTTCATTGCCCTGGTTGCTGTAGCTACATCGTTTATGGTTACAAAATTTTTGGGTTTCATTTGAAGTTCAACTTGGGAAATACTAAATCCTGCTTCTGTAAGTTTTTTGTGAACCTGACCCAAAACATCGGGTGACACATAAATTTCAAAATCATTTCCGGCGTCTTCAATATCCTCCACTCCAAAATCAATTAAAGTTAACATTTGAGCATCAGGATCGGAATTTTTGGATAAAAGCATAAAACCTTTTCTATCAAAATTAAAGGCTACAGCATTTGGGCCACCCAGACTCCCCCCACCTTTGTCTAGCGTATTTTTGACTTCCTGCGCACTTCTGTTTTTGTTATCTGTTGTTGCCTCAATAATAATTCCAATTCCACCAGGCCCAAATCCTTCGTAGGTAAGTTCTGTTAAGTTAGATGCCTCGGCTGTGGCTTTGGCAATTGCCCTTTCGATATTTTCTTTGGGCATATTTACGGCCCTGGCTTTATCCATCTCAAAACGAAGCTTAAAATTCATATCCGGGTCCGCTCCTCCTTTGGCGGCAATCATAATCGCCCGAGTTATTTTTGAAAAAACATTACCTTTGGCGGCATCATTGACGGCTTTTTGTCTTTTAATTGTGGCAAAATGTGAATGTCCACTCATGGCTGTATTATACCCATTGACTTCCTACCTCGTCAACTTATACTAATTACCAGTTACGCTCTAATGGACAATACTGCCGCCCAAAAAGCAATAAACCTAGCCATCTCAGGCGACTGGGAGGAAGCCGTTTCTCTAAATAAACAGATTATATTAGATAACCCCAAAGATACTGACGCCATGAACCGACTGGCCAGGTCTTATGCAGAACTTGGTAAAATCGATAAAGCAAAACTGATGCTTAAAAAAGTAGTTAAAATAGACCCCGCTAACCCAATTGCTACAAAATGCCTAGAGAAACTCAATAATATAAATAAACACATAACAAAACCGTGCCAAGGAATTCACGGAGAAATTTTTATTGAAGAGCCTGGAAAAACCAAGCTTATTTCTTTGGTAAATTTGGGTAACCCAAATGTAATTGCAGGAATTGACCCGGGTGAGGAAGTAAAGTTAGTTACCCTACCCCACAAAATTTCAATTACCACCGAGGATAATAATTACATTGGTAAATTGCCGGATGATTTTTCGGCAAAATTAAAATGTCTTTTAAAAATGGGGAATAAATACAGAATTTATATTAAATCAGTCAAACTAACGGGTATTGTAGTGTTAATAAAACTAAAATAATTAGTGTTTAAAATCTTTTGACAAACATCCCGTCAAGTGTAATTATTAATTCATCATTATTGCCCTTTGTGCGCCTGGTGCAGTGCAAAAGCAAAGATACATTTTTGACAATACGGGAGTCCCCACCTTCAACCAAACAATCTGAGCCAATAAATGGCTGTTTATTAACTGCCACAACTTTGCCACCTAATGTTTCCATTATTCCTCCAATTAACTCTGAAACTTTGTATGAATTGGTTGCATCGTTGATTGTCACTTTTAATTTTGATTCGGCAATTTTTGTATCTGTAAAAAGCGCACTTATACGGCTTGAAATTTTACCGTTTAAAACAAATCCTTTTTGGCCATCGTTTAAGGTTTCTTTTACCAAAAATTGACTCTTACCCAAATCAATTATTTCTTTGTTTGAAGATTTTGTTCTTAATAAAAACATCGACATGGCTACCCTATCGGCAAAGGGAATATTAGTGGAAACCGGAAAAAGTACAAACTTAATTATGCCGAATATTCGGCCATTTATGGCATTTTCAAAATCAGATTGACTCCACAAAAAAACAGGCAAAAGTAAGTTTTGAGTCACAGTTTCCGGCAAAAGATCACCGCCCACCTTTTCGTTTTTTGCCAATGCTAAGACATTTTTAATTCGCAAAGTGCCATAACCTCTGGCAACTTCCACTTGTGTTTCCCCCGGAATAATTAGTGTTGTCATTTCTCCGAATTTTGGATCCATTACAGTCACGCCAATATGACCTTGGGAGTTTGGATACGAAACAGAAATTTTGTCGGTTGAAGTCCAATATTTGATACCAAACTTAAAAATACCAATGATTATTAAAATCAAAATAATCGGTAAAGTACTCAATAACAATTTAACTCTAACCTGTTTACGGTTTTTGTCTATAATTCGGGCTTTTCTTTGGGCAGATCTCATATTATTTTGAATGTGACAGACGCAAACTTTTGATTACTCCGTTAATTTCGTTTGCACTTTTTCCGCGGCTAAAAAGTACACTTTTGATAATTGCGATTGCCGCTTCAAACTCGGGTTGAATAATTTTATCAACTTTTAGAATTTTTAATGTTTCCCAATCTTTATCTTCATGAACTCTGGAAATAATTTTTACATGCGGGGCGATAGTTTGGACGTAGGAAATTAAAGTTTCTTGGGCAATTCTATCCGGAATTGCCAAGATTATGGCTTTGGCAGATTTTACCCCGGCGGCATCTAAGACCTCCGGTTCGGTTGGATCTCCGTAAACCACGGCAGAATTAATATTTTTTAGTTCTTCAATAACTGTTTGGCTATAATCAATCACCACAAACGGAATATTGTATTCACTTAAAGCTTTTCCAACCCAACTTCCCACCCTGCCATAACCACAAATAATTATATGGTTTTGCAAGCCAACTGTGTTTTCTCCTAGTTTTTCACCTGTAGCAAAAAGTGCCGAAAGTTTGGTACCTGCCGAAATTTTTTTGAGAAATCTCCAAAAAACAATTGAATATTTAATAACAATCGGAGCAACAACCAGTGTTAATAAAGTTACGCAAATGCCGATTGATGTAAATTTAGAAGAAAAAATTCCCAATGATAAAGCGGCAGAAAAAATTACAAATGAAAACTCACCAACTTGGGATAATCCAAACGAAGTACTGACCGCGGTTTTTCCTTTATATCCAAAACCGGAAGTGATTACAAAAATGATGATTGATTTTACAATCAAAACAATTAAGGCTATTGCCAATATTAATATTAAATTATCAAAAATAACTACCGGATCTACTAAAAATCCTAAAGTTACAAAAAATAGGGCCATAAATAAATCACGCAATGGTCTTGTTTCGGCAAAAATGGCATGTTGTTCACGGCTTCCGGAAATCACCACACCTGCCAAAAACGCCCCAAGTGCAGGTGAAATTCCAAAAAACGAAGCTATTACCGCTGTACCCAGAGCCAAAGTAAATGACGTGAGCAGTAAAAGCTCCCTTGATCCGATGCCTGCAATTTTATGAATTAATTTAGGCGCAATAATTCTGCCCAAAATAATAGCTCCAACCACCAAGGCAGTAGCCTTAATCAAGGCTAAAATTAGAGCTAATCCCAAATTATTATTTGTGCCTCCCATTAAGGGCAGAAAAACCATAATTGGGATAACGGCAAGATCCTGAACCAATAGCCAGCCAAGCATTAATCGGCCGTGAATTGTGTCAGTTTCACCGCGGTCTGCCATAATTTTGACTACAATCGCGGTTGAAGATAAAGAAAAACCAATTGCCAAAATAAAGGCAACTAATAGCGGAATATGAAATAAAGTAAAAATCGGTAAAAATAAAATTGTAGACAAAACCATTTGAAGAATTGACCCAAAAATAATAGGTTTAAAAAAATGCTTAAAAACAGTTAAGGAAAGCTCCAGCCCAACGGAAAAAAGGAGTAAAATTGTGCCTATTTCGGCTAACCCTGAAACGGATTTTAGATTTTGAGGTAAAATTAAGCCAAATAAAATTCCCGAACCGATATAGCCAACCAATACCGGAAATTTTAATAATTTTGCAATTAATCCCCCAAGAACAGCCGCAACCATAACCACCAAAAAACCCTGGATGAGTTCCATTGTGTTTTAAGTCTAGCGTATATTACGTTAAGTTGGCAACAACTTCTTTAAGCTCCACTGGCAAGTCTGAATTAAATGTAAGCTTTTTTCCGTCTTTGGGATGTGTGAAAGTAATGGAGGCTGCGTGCAAAAAAAGCCTGGGACACCACTTGCGGTCATTTCTGGCGGTTTTCCTGCCCGCATAAAATTCATCAGCCACAACTGCATGACCGATATATTTGGCGTGGACTCTAATTTGATGAGTTCGTCCTGTTTTTGGATAAAATTCAACCAGAGAGTATCCTCCCCTATCGCCTTTGTAAAATTTAATTAGTTTATATTTTGTTTGTGAACTTCTACCTCCGGCTACAATTCCAAATCTGTCCCGCCTCCACGGAAGCCTTCCGATTGGTGCTGTTATTTCGCCTTCCGTATCTATTGGCCCGTGGACAAGTGCGATATATGTTTTTTGGATTAGTCTGTCATGAAACTGCTTTTGCAGATTTATAAATGCATCCTTAAGTTTTGCAACTAACATGACACCACTGGTTTCTTTATCTAGTCTATGAACAATTCCGTGGCGTAATTCAATATTATCCACCAACGGATAATTAAATTTCTTTAACCAAGTCTGAAGTACAGGCTGATTTTTGACAGTTGAAGCTTCATTTACAATCCAACCTGAAGGCTTTTCTATTACAAAAATGGAATCATCCTCAAAGATAATTTTTGGATCCATACTAACCCTCCCTTTTTTTGGCGTCTTTTGCGCAAAGTGTCGCTTCAGGGAAAGCTATTAAACGCGCAGTGTCAATGAATTCACCACATTCTTCACAAATTCCGTATTTTCCAATTTTAATCCGTGACAGAGCTTTTCTGACTCCGATTATGTTTTTACTAAGTTCTTTTTTGATTGCCGAAGTTCTAGCATGCCCAAATTGTTCATCAGCCTCAATATCAGGAGCCGCATTATCATCAACTCTGTTTGGATCAGCAAAAGGATCTTCTTTGGCGACTTCTTTTTTTCTTTTTTCTAAAGTATGAAGTCTGGCAGTCAAAAAATGCGTAACCGGTGTTAGCACACTGGCTGGAAATTTTGGTAAAGAATTTTTATCTTTCATAAGTTATTTACTTCTTATATATAACAACAAAAAACAAACAAATGCAATTACTCCCGAGATGATTGCTTCAAATCCAACTACGAAGGATAGCACGGGAATACCAAGTATGGCAAGAATAAATCTGATGACAAAAAATATTCCTGCTGTTACTAGCCCCGCAAAACCGATTTTTCCGGACTTGTACCACTTAAAATTTCTGTAGTGAGTATCAAAAAAATACGATCCAAAAATAAGTAGGAGTATTTCAATAAAAATCAAAAATGAAATTAAAGATGAATTATTTGTGGAATCGATTAGATAAAGAATAGAGAGCCAAGGAAGTATTGCCAATAAAAATGCTTCGATTGTCTCGTAAAACCTTATTTTTAACTTTAGTAAGGCAAATACCATTCCGATTAATCCCCAAGCAAAAGTTATCCAAAAAATCCAATTTTGTGCTAATTTAAAGGATAGAAAAAGTCCTATTCCAATTCCTGTAAAAATAAAGAGTGAAGTTTTAAAAATTATTTCGGAAGAATAATCTTCTTTAAGTCTTTTCCAAAAAATAAACAAAAAAATAAATATGGCGGCAAAATTTAAAATTATTGTTGTCAACATAAACTTTTATATTATAACTATTCTGGGCAACATTTGACACTAGGGCGTGAAAACGAGTAATATTTATGGTTATATGCTAGAAACGCCTCACGTGATTGTGGGAGCTGCCATTGCCACAAAAATCCCAAATCCTTGGATATCAATTCCGTTGGTCTTTTTGAGTCATTTAGCGATTGAAACAGTCCCCCATTGGAATCCACATCTTAATACCGAAATGGCAAAACACGGTCATGTTACCAAAAAAAGCACGGTTATTGTGGCGGTTGACGCGACGATTGCACTTATTTCGGGACTTGTGATTGCAAACCAGGTTATGCCAAATGTTAACCATGCCATAACAATCATTGCCTGTTGTTTTGTGGCGGCCTTGCCTGATTTGGTGGAAGGGCCGTACTTTTTTTTGAACATGAGGTGGAACTGGGTGCAAAAATGGATGGCTTTCCAAAAATCTATTCAAACGGATACGGGAGTATTTTGGGGATTATTAACCCAAGTTCTGATAATTTTAGCCTCAATTTGGTGGATAAGCTGACTTTTCTAATTGTTCAATTCTGTCAGTATGGTCTTTGGAATGAGCCGAAAGTATAGTTAACTCTTCATCAAATTTTTTGAATCCTCCAGCTAACCCATCAATATGTTGCATGACCTCATTGTGTTGTAATTCTGTTTTTTTGTTTAATTCTTCCAATTCGCTCCTTAATAATTTAGTTTCCGCAGAAAGTCCTACTATTTGGCTCCCCAAAGATTTTGTGTCTGATTTAAGACCGTCAACTTTTTTTACTATAGATTTTAGTAAATTTACTGTGGATGTGTCTTTATCTAACATACATATAAACTTACTCCGTGAGAATTAACCTGTCAATGGTAAAGATACCTTCGCTCCGCGAACGATTTTGGCCATTTGTTCACACAAATGGTAAAATATACCTATTGCCGAGGTGGCGGAATGGCAGACGCTCAGGTCTCAAAAACCTGTGGGACCAAAATCCCATGGAGGTTCGACTCCTCTCCTCGGCACCAAATCTGCACCCCGGGGGTGTGGTGAGGCTAAAAACGCGACTTAGATACGATTTTAGCGATTTTAGTAATTTAGTTTAGTTAACCATTTTTAGAAACACCCATTTTAACCATTTTGTTTGTGCTTCATGTCTCTAGCAAAAAACCTAATCCTGTCGCCCTTAAAATGTAAAGGAATGTTTCGCAAAGGCCCGTTTCGGTGTTTGGCAATATCCAACATCATATTTTCCTGATTTTCATCATCCTCCCGCCACAAAAACATCACAACGTCAGCATCTTGTTCAATGCTGTTGTGAACCAAAATATCATTCACAACAAAATTAGGGTGTTTATCAACAGTCATATCATAAACCTCACGCACTCCAATTTTTTCAATAGTTTTGATCTCATCCCAATAAATATCGGATGTAGCCAAATTTGCCAAATGCTTATCCTTTAAAATTCTATTTATTTTGGCAAGTCTATCCCTTCCGATACCATTGCCAAATCTTTGCGTGCCGCTATACGCCCAACCCATTTTTGAGTGAAAATCTCTGGCGCTTAGACCTTTTTGTTTTCGTAAAGCTTCAATATAATTCCAAATTTCTTTTGGAATAATATCGTTATTTGGGTTTTCTTTAATGCCTGCCAAAAACTTTTTTGCCTCAATAATTGCCTTAACTTTTTCCCCCACGGAACCAACAATTTTAATAAATTTCAACTGCTCGGGTTTACTTTGAATCCTCACGTTCCAAATATCTTCATACCCCGCTTTTTTGGAAACAGTAATTGTTGATATTATTCCAAGTCTTAACAGTAAGTGTGAAACCTGATGAGCCATGATTTTACTACCCGTGGCATAATAGATAGACACTTTGGATTTTTGGGAATTTTGAATAAAAATACAGCCGTCAGTAGACCATAAATGTTTTAAGAAAAACGCGATTTTGACGTTTGGCAATTCAAATATGGGCTCAGGAATAACTTTAATTCTAGACCTTTGACCATAAATCCCAAGTTCTTCATCCAACCATTTAACAATCGGGTTCCTTCTTCCCCTTGCCAGTTTTTCCGGAGCTGACAAATAGAGGTGATACCAATTATTTTGCTTAACAATTCTGGGTTTGATTCCAAATTCCATTGACGCAGCATTTTTAACAATATTTATTAATTTCATATCGGAATTGGTGTAATGAAGCGGTTGACTTTTGACATAACACCCGTCACCAATCAAATGTGCCAAAACTATAAGTTTATTATCACTAAGACTTATATTTTTTGTATTGGAATCAATATTCCGTGGAATGGCAATTTTTTCTCCTGTTTTAAATTTATCCAAGCGTGTCCAACCATCCAACCTAAAAAATGGATGATTTCCTGAAGCTTCAATATATTTACCGCTTTTTAGTGTAAGTTTGTAAACTGTTTTTCGTCCACTTGGAAATACTTTTAATACCTTTGCTTTTGTCAATTTTAGATCATCATTCATCGCCAATACGTAAAAATTCTTTTTTCCTACTAAGTTTTTGATTTGTTCCGACTTTCCCTCGTCATAAAGGTAAACATTACTGGAACCGATTAAGCAGCCACTTTCCCTAAGATCCGAAAGTTGGGGTTTTTTGCCTCCCCTAGCCTCTACTGCACGGGATAGCTGGGACAAAACCATCACCGGAATTTTAAGTTCTCTTGCCAAATTTTTCATTCCCTGGGAAATTTCGGAAACTTCCTGAACCCTATTTTCCAAATTACGGCTTCTAGCCAATTGAAGATAATCAACAACCAAAAAATCAAGTCCTGACTCAACTTGCAATCTTCTAGCCTTGGTTCTCATTTCCAAAACAGATAGAGCAGGAGTGTCATCGATAAATAACGGCGCTTCGGCCAATTCCCCCATTGCATTACTTAATTTTGTAAAATCATCTTCCGACAATTTGCCGGTTTTTAATTTCCAGGCATCAATGTCTGCCTGCGCAACCAGCAAACGATCCACCAACTCTTCCTTGCTCATTTCAAGCGAGAAAAATCCAACCGGACGTTTTAATTCAACCGCAATAAATTGAGCAATATTCATGGCCAATGAAGTTTTTCCAACTCCCGGACGTGCCGCCAAAATTAATAAATTGCTTTTTTGCATTCCGGCCAGCGCATCGTCTATATCTTTAAACCCGGTTGGCACACCCCTTATTCCCGCCCCGCTTTTGTGAAGTTCGTCCAATCTGTCAAAACTGCCGGCTAATGTATCTTTTACGGATATAAAAGCCTTACTTCCTAATGATTTTGAACTTAACGCAAATATTTCACTTTCCGCTTTGTCCAGTGCCTCTCCTGCCCCTACACCTGCGTCCATTGATACTTCAACTAATTTTGTTGCCGCCGACATCAAAAATCTTTTTGTGGCCAGATCTTTGACTATGCGGCCATAATGTTCAACATGTGCCGCAGTCGGAACTCTATTGGCCAAATCGGCAAGAAGTGCAGATCCCCCAACATTTTTAAGCAACTTTTTTGATTTAAGTCTTTCCGATACCGTTAAAACATCAATTGGAGTTCTTTCTTCGTATAAATCCAGACAAGATTCATAAACGTCTCGTAACCGTTCATCATAAAAATCCGTGGGACTCAAAAATTCAGCTACTGCAATAACAGCATCTTTATCAATAAGCATTGCACCCAATACAGATTCTTCTGCTTCTTGCGAATGTGGCGGAACCCGGGCCTGGGTAGTTTGAAAAGTTGCCATTAGAAATTATTTTTTACTACATTAATGGCAGTCGGTAAAGTTATTTTGATTCAAGTACAACTACTTTTGCACTTTGGTCTTCCAAAATATCTTCTTTTTTGATGGAAAATTTGGGCAAATTCTCTGATGGCAAACCGCACTCTTTTAGAAAATTGTCAATTGGTTCAAACTCGCCGCCAAAATTCATTGGAATTACAAAATATGGATCAATCTTACCAATAACTTCTGTTGCGTCTTTAGCATTTAAGACGGACTTAGCTCCAACAGGGACAATCAAAATATCAATTCCACCTATTTCGTCGATAAGACTGTCATCTGGAATTGCATCTAAATTATTAAAATAAGCAATTGTTAACCTGTCGGTTTCAATTATATAAATTGGACTTTTGCCTCGAGCAGGAGCAAATCCGGTTACAGAAACTCCCATAATTTCATATTCACCGGGGCCTGTAATGGACTTTTCTACTCCCTGATCACGCGAAATAGTTAATTTATCAGAGTTACAAACCACCAATGCATTTTTGGTTTTTATTTTAAAATCCGAGTGGCCCAGATAATTTATGTCCATTTTCCCCACTCTACCAAATTCAAATTTAGTTGACAAGCCCGAAATATTAACCTATATTAACTTCGCATGAAAAAAGAAATTCTTTGGGCGGCTGTAATTGGATTTTTTTTTGGATTAATACTAGCATTTGGAGCTTGGAGAATTAATTTTTCATTGCGTCCGACAGCTTTATCCACCCCCGCGCCCACACCAACGGATGTTTTAACTGAATTTAAAATTACACTAAATACCCCCAGCCAAAATGATGTTGTAAATATTTCCGAAATTAATGTTTCGGGAATTACAAAAGAATTAACCTGGATTACGGTTTCCGGTGAAGATGAAGATTACATTCTTCAAAGTGACGATAAGGGTGAATTTAGCCAATTAATCGGCTTAATTTCTGGTGTAAATCAAATAAAAGTTACTGCGTTTGATAAGTCGGGCAATCAAAGTATTCAAAAAGTATTGGTTGTATATTCCGAAAAAGCAGTTAACTTACCTAAAGCCTACATTGGTACGGTTACCGACATTTCCGACTCAACAATTCAAATAAAAAATACGGATGACGCTATTGAACAAATATCAATCAATTCAGGCAATTTGGATGTTGTTAATAATAAAAATAAAGAAACAAAAATTGTAAAATCCACAGACATCGCCATTGGCGATTATATTGTTGCCATGGGTAATATAAATTCAAAACAAGTTTTGTTGGCACAAAGAATTTTGATTACAAATCCAATCTCCGAACCGATAATTGAAGCAAAAATGGGAAGCATTGCCGATATTGACGTAAAAAATATAACCAAAGCCACCAAACTCCAAAATTGGGTGGCCGGAAAGCCTGCAAAAATTAAATTATCCGCAATTAAAGACACGGATAATATTATTTATGTTATGACCGGTTCAGAAAAAACATCTTTTGTCCGATCTGTCTTTGTTTTATAGCCTCAAATTTACCCATTTTTTGCATATAGTATTTAGCCTATTGAAATGGTGTACCAAAATCATTTAAAGTGGACTATGCCCCCGCAATCGCGGGTGTGATTGTGTGATATGAAAAAAGTAATTATAGGGATAGTTGGAATAATAGGAATAATAGGAACTATGGGGACCTTGCAAGACCACTTCTTACAAGGTGAGCCAAAATCCCCTGTTTTGGGATCATCCCCTGTTTTGGGATCTTCTACTGCTCCGGTTACTTTGGATATAAACATTCCTACATTTTTTAATGATGTGGTTACGTTTAATAAAGATATTGTGGCTCCAAATGTTGTATATAGCATCGATGGAGGTGTTGGTATAGGCACCCGATCGGAGTCGGGTGTGACAACAATTACCAATACTGGAGTAACTTCTTTGGGAGGTTCAACGGGAGCTTTAACACTAACTGCAGGCAGTGGTATATCAATTGACGGACTTAAAGTTACCAATTCAGATCTTGGAAGTTCACAAAACATTTTTAAAAATATTGCAGTCACAAATTTGACTGATGTAATTACGGCTGGTGCTAACTCTGATACTTTAACCTTTACTCCGGGCTTAGGGTTAACAATCACACCTGACACTACAAACAAAAAATTAACTCTAAGCGCTAGTGGTAATTTACTAAATATTTCAGGTTGGATAGACACTGGAACAAAAGTAATTAACACTACACTTACTGATTGGGTTGGAATTAAGGTAGCTACTCCAACTGCAGCACTTGATGTAGATGGAACTTCTTTGATTACAGGTAAGTTAACACTGGCAAGCACCATGAATACTTTAGGTTCTGCAAACTTTTTGGGAAACTTAGAAATTGGTGGAGATATTACAATTGGAGACAGTAGTAGTGATTTAGTTACTTTTTTTGCCAGATTGGCAGATGGAACAACAATAACTCCACAAACTGACATGGGGGCAGACCTGGGAACAACAGATCTTAGATTTAACAATCTTTTTGCTACAAACTTAAATTCAGAATCAGGACTAACAACCAGTGGACAAGCTACATTCACCTACTCACCTTTGGACACAACTTTCTTGCAGTCAACACTTTTGATTAATCCAACAACATCAATAGCCAATGGATCACTAATTGGATTTGGAGTAGCAGGATACCAAAAAGCAGGAATTGATGCAGAAGGAGATTTGACACTTGGTTACAGTGGTTTAGTTTCAGCACCAACTTCCACTAACCCATTATCTATTTACAATCATGGGAATACAGAGGTTGCTACAGTAAACACTTTGGGGGATTTGGGGACGTTAGGGAATGTTGATATAAATGGATTAACAAGTGATATTGCAGGAACACTAAATCTTTCAGGTGGTTCCCTAACATCAACCGGAGCGCTAACAATTACTCCAACAGCAGGAAATAATTTAAATATTAATGTAAGTGGAAATGGAGACTTTACTGTCAACACAAACAAATTAGTAGTGGACGCTACCACTGGTTTTGTAGGAATTGGAACAACCTCTCCAACTTCTGCATTGGATGTAGCTGTAGCCACAGGAGTAGATGGAATTAGACTAACCAATTCTTCAACCAACACCAAAGCCTTAGGACTTTCATTTGGAACAAATACTGCCCTAATGGATGTAGTTTCAACTGATCCAACAAATCTTCTCTCAAACGGAACATTTGAAACAAATACAACAGGTTGGACTGGAACACAAACCTACTCTTTGCAGGATGAGTTTACGGATACTGCACCCACTACTCTGGTATCTGGTGTATCTACACTCACAAATGCAGGAGTGATTACACCAAGTTTGGGGAGTGAACTAAATAGCTCTGCCAATGCATCTTCAGACCCCAATGCTAACGAGGCGAATGCGACTACTGGCTGGACCCCCATTACAGCCTCATTAACATCACAAAGTGCAGACCCAAACACAGGAACATATTATCTTGAGGTTACAAATACGGGAGGAGGAACAGCCGAGAGGGCCGAATTTAATCAAGTAGTTGCGGTTGGTGATTGGTATATTCATACCTACAACATGAAGTATTCCAATACTGCGCTATTGCATCAGTACGGTAACACTTCGTCTTCTATGCAAAGGGCTGCCACATCAGCTTGGGAATCTTACATAGACGTAGTTAGAACCACGTCTACTATAATGAATAGCAGATTTTATGTTCAGTCTGCGGGCGCTCAGGGAAGGATTGATAACTACTCATCAAAACCCCTC
>Ga0172371_10007643_pt1 | contig 15319 bp, 18 predicted proteins | sample Lak12m_FD_114543 | JGI IMG/M metagenome (GOLD analysis project Ga0172371, IMG submission 114543) | Freshwater microbial communities from Kabuno Bay, South-Kivu, Congo - kab_022012_12m | ecosystem: Environmental > Aquatic > Freshwater > Lake | place: Democratic Republic of the Congo: South-Kivu... | reverse complement strand
GCTGCGAAGATTGCCGAAAGCAGGGCGTAGATGAGCCAGGTATAGTCGGATGCCATGGGAAAAAATCGGCGGGAAGCTTTATTTACCTAGCGCGAGAATGCGTCGCGGGAGGGGTATGATGGATGCCAAGCCGACAACCGACTTTTCGAAAATGAGCGTGAAGGCAACGCTTGCCGCGCTTGGCACTGATGAAAAAGGGCTCTCCCCGGCACAGGCGGCTGCGCGCATAAAGGAGCTTGGCTACAACGAGGTTGAGGAAAAGAAGGAGAACGTGTGGGCTGAGCTGTTTTCGCATTTCTGGGGGCCAATCCCGTGGCTATTGGAGGCCGCCACGCTGATGTGCTATTTCATAGGCAACACGTTTGACGCGCTCGTGCTTGCCTTCCTTGTCGTCATGAACGGCGCGGTTGCATTCTACAACGAGCACGACTCGAAAAAGGCGCTCCTCCTCCTCAAGCGCAAGCTCACGATTAAATCGAGGGTGCTGCGCGACGGCAGCTGGCAGACAATGGACGCGCGCGAGCTTGTGCCGGGAGACATCATAATGGTGGGCTTGGGCGACGTGGTGCCCGCGGACGCGAAAATAATTTCCGGCGGCATTTCCGCGGACCAGGCTGCGCTCACCGGGGAGTCGCTGCCCGTTGAGTTGAAGGAAGGGGGCATCATCTACACCGGCTCCATAGTGAAGCGCGGCGAGGTGCGCTGCGTTGTGGTGAACACGGGCATGAGGACTTACTTCGGGAAAACGGTGGAGCTTGTGAACATCGCAAAGCCCAAGTCAAAGACGGAGGAAATCATGTTCACGCTTTCGAAGAACGTCTCCTACATAGGCGCAATACTTTTCCTCGTGGTGCTCGGCTACGCAGTCAGCATTGACACCAAGCCCTACGTGCTCCTCACGTTCGCAATACTTTTCATAGGAGGCGGGGTGCCGGCGGCGCTTCCCATGATGTTCACCATTTCGCAGGCAAAGGGAGCCACCGAGCTTTCCAAGAGGAACATTCTTGTCACCAAGCTCGACTCGCTTGAAAGCGCGGCGTCCGTGGAAGTGCTTTGCCTTGACAAGACAGGCACGATTACCATGAACGAGCTTGAGGTGCACTCCGCAATACCGCTGACAAAAGGGAAACTTTCCAAGGAAAGCGACATACTCGCGCTTGCGGCGCTCGCATCAAGCGAGGGCAGCAAGGATGCGATTGACTCCGCCATACTCTCCTACGCGAAGAAGAAGGGCGCCTTCCTCAAGGGCTGCGGGCAGCTTTCCTACAAGCCTTTCGAGCCTGCCACCAAGAGGGCGGAGGGGATTGTGAAGGAAGGAGGGAAGAGATTCCTTGTCATGAAAGGCGCGCCCCAGATGATTGCATCCCTTTGCAAGTCTGCCACCAAGCAGCAAAAAGACGAGATGGCGCGCAAGGTGGAGGAGCTTTCCAGGAAGGGCTGCCGCGCGCTTGCAGTCGCCTACTCGGACTTCGGCAAGTTCGACAGGCTCACGCTTGCAGGCCTTATCGGCATGGGCGACCCGCTGCGCCCCGACTCGGCGCAGACAATTGCCGCTCTGCGCGAGGCAGGCATAAAGCCCATCATGATAACGGGGGACAATTTTGCGGTGGCAAAGGAAATCGCCATGCAGGCGGGCATTGGCGCAAACATTGTCAGGATTGCGGACATAAAGCGCCTCCCTGAAAAGGAGCAGCCCGACGCGGTGCTTGCCTGCGACGGGATTGCCGAGATTTACCCCGAGGACAAGTTCTGGGTGGTCAAGCTCATACAGAGCAGGGGCAAGCTTTGCGGCATGACCGGCGACGGGGTGAACGACGCGCCCGCGCTCAAGCAGGCGGAGCTTGGCATTGCAGTGAGCAACGCAACCGACGTGGCGAAAGCCGCGGCAAGCGTGGTTTTGACCGAGCCGGGCACCAAGGAAATATTGGAGGCGGTGAGGGTGAGCCGCGAGTCGTTCCAGCGCATGCTCACATGGACGCTGAAAAAAATCTCGCGCTCCATCCAGTTCATGCTCATACTCATGGTGGGCTTCTACTTCTTCCATGACGTGGTGGTGTCGATTAACGGCTTGATTGTGCTCATGATAATCAACGACTTCCTCACGATGACGCTTGCAATCGACAACTCGCGCGCAACGAAAACGCCGAACATGTGGGACCTGAAGAGCATCACGCGCGCGTCCGTTTTCGTGGGCGCGTTCTTCTTCCTCATAGAGGCGATTGTATTCTTCATGGGCATGCAATACTTCGGCTTCACGCCCGCAAGCGCGGGAGGGCTGGGAGGCATGCAGACGCTCATGCTGCTTTCCCTTGTCTACACCGGGCAGCTTGGCATCTACATAGTGAGGGAAAGGGGGCACTTCTGGCAGTCCATGCCGCACAGGTACGTTGCGCTCACGCTGTGGTTTGCCATTGCGCTGCTCTCGCTCATGGGCATATACGGCGTGGGCATGCAGGCGCTCCCGCTGGGCGTGGTCGGCTGGACATTCGCGGTGTGCGCAGCAGCCATACTCATGACTGACTTCCCCAAGCACTGGATGTACAAGAGGCTGGGGATTGGGGACTGAGACGGCGAGCCCTTTTTCCCCCGATTGGGCACAGAAGCGGCTTGGCATTGGGGACTGAAGCAGGCCGCCCCCCAAAACAGGGGGTTGCAGGCAGCTGGGGATTGGGGGCTAGATAGGAATAAGCGAGCCCTTTTTCTCTCAGATTGGAGGCTGAATGGAAATAGGCAGGCGCCTGCCAGGCCAGCCCCATTTTTCCCTTCCAATCAGAGGCTACTTTTTCCCTTTCTTTCCCTTTGCAAACGACTGGAGCAGCCTGTCCGTTGCCAATATGCACGGCAGGAGCATGGTGAAGCAGCCCACTATGGTGAGCCCCGCAAGCTCGGCGGATGCGTATTCGAGGAACCGCGAGAAGTGCATGGCAAGGGGCACGAGCGCGACTGACAGGAGCGGGACTCCGATTGGCGCAGCCTTGAGCCTTATCTCCGCCCATTTGAACGCGAAAAGTATTATGGTGTATATCGCGATGTAGCCGAAATAGTTGCCATAGGGGATTCCGAAATAGGGTGAGCCGTTGCCCCATTCCCACATGCCATAAACGTTGACCTGCACAGGGTCTGCCATCATGTCTATGCCCATCACTATGGCGCTTGATATGAACGCGGCGAAGAGCGCGCGCTTCCAATAGCTTTTCGCAAGCGAGAACGGGCTTCCGTCCACGAGCAGGTTGGCGATGAAGTACGACATGAAGAAATAGTAGGCATAGTGCTGGAGACCGAGAAGGATTGGCGTGCCGCCGATTGACGGCCCGGGGAATGCATCGGTATATGAGTAGGTGCCCCCGAAAAGCCCGAGGTGCCCGCTCAGGAACTCAAGCAGCCAGAAAAGGAATGCGACCCCCACAAAGCCGAGAATGGCGACCCGAAGCCCGCGGAAATGCCAGAACGTGGCAAACGCGGCAAGCGTCGCGGAGCCTATCTTCGCGTATTGCATGTACGGGAGCTGGGGCAGGTGGATTCCGATGAGCGGGAGGAAATCCGCCGAGAGCATTATGTAGATGAAAACCGCGGCGGACGCGAGCGAAAGTGCGGCAATTGCCTTCTGCTGCGAAGGCATTTTTTTCGGGAAAAGCCCCATGCTGCAAATTTCCCATGCCACATTAATATTCCTTTTGGGTTTTGGGGGCTCAGGCGTGACAATGTAAAGCATTATATACTTTATGTCAAATATACTTTACATCAGCACCCCGGAAGGGGCCAGGAGGAGATTTTCATGATAGGGAAAGCTGAATGGTTCTGCCCGCGCAAGTTCGGCTGGGGATTGGGCATAAAGACAAAGGAAGGGTGGCTGTACATAATCGGCGCGGTGGCGCTTCTTGCCGCGGCTTCCTCATTGCTTCCCGCGGAATACCGGGGCGCCGCAACTCTTGCAATAGCCGCGCTCCTCGCAATAGACGTGCTCTCGCTCATGCCGAAAGTGTACTCCAAGCTCGACGAGCGCGAGGAGAGGCACCAGCTCATGGCCGAGAGGAACGCGTCGTTCGCCGCGGTTGCCCTGCTTGTGGCATACGGGCTCTGGCTGGGCCTCACGCTGCCCGCAAGCCAGCTTGAAGGGCAGCTCCTCCCGATTGCCGGGATAGCGGTTGCAATGGCTGCGGTGAAGGGCGCCACGCTTTTGTACGCGGAAAGGGAGCGCTAGGGGGCGGGGAATGAAAAACAAATTGCGGGAATTCCGCGCGAAAAAAAGGATGACGCAGGACGAGCTTGCCTCAAAGGCAAATGTATCGCGGCAGACCATAAACGCGATTGAGAACGAGCGCTACGACCCCTCCTTGCCGCTTGCCTTTGCGCTTGCGAAAGCGTTTTGCTGCCCCATTGAGGAGATTTTCCTTCCTTGAAATATTTGGTGCATTGCATGATGGAAAACAAGAAGGCGGAACTCCTGAACAGCAAGGCAGCGCGCGAGGAAAGCAAGGCGGCGGAAGTGGTTGCGGCATTGCGGCTGAAAAAGGGCATGCGAATTGCGGACATTGGCTGCGGGGGCGGCTATTTCTCCCTTCTTTTCTCAAAGGCAGTTGGCAGCACAGGAAAAGTGTACATGGCTGACACCAACCCCAGGATGCTCGATTACGCAACTTCGCTTGCAAGGGAAAGGGGGGCGAAGAACGCAATTGCCGTGCTTGCGGAAGAGAGCGACCCGCGCCTTCCGGGAAAGGCAGGCATTATTTTCATGAGAAGCGCATGCCACCACATGAAAGACCGCGCGGAGTATTTCCGCACGCTTGCGCGCTACCTTGCGCCGGGGGGGAAAGTTGCGCTCATAGACTACAGGAAGGGCGGATTTTTCGCCTTCCGCTGGCTCAAGGGGCACTATGTCGAGGAAAGCATCATCAAAAAGGAGATGGAAGAGGCGGGCTTTTCGCTTGAGAACAGCTTTGATTTCATAAAGAGGCAGTGGTTCATGGTTTTTGCGCCGCGCAAAAGCCGCTAGTTTCCCGCAGCCCCCCTTGCCTTTTCCAGCATGGAGGAAAAAGCCGCAAAATACTTCCTGCTGTGAAGCGCAATCGGCTTTGACGACACTGTCGCGCGCACCACCTTCTTGCTGTAGGGAATCCTGCCAATCACCGGCATGCCCTTGCTTTTGGCGAACCGCGCGACCTTTGCAGCCATGCTGCGCGAGAGCGTCGCCTTGTTTATCACCGCGCAGCAAGGTATGGAGAAATGGCTGGCAAGCCGCCAAATCCTCTCAAGGTCGTGCAATGCCGCTGGCATGGGCTCGGTCACCGCGACCACCATGTCCGCGCCTGCAATGGATGCTATCACAGGGCAGCCTATGCCTGCCGCGCAGTCTATTATCATGTCCTGTGCGCCCTCGCGCTTTGCCTTTTCAATGGCAAATGCCTTCACCGCAGTGACGGTGTCTCCGGAGGCAGGCTCGCCTATGCCAAGCTCGCCCGTCACTATGGAAATCCCGTGCGCATTGCCAATTTTTATTTCGCCTATTGTTTTTTCGCCCCGCGAAAGCGCGCCATTCGGGCAGGTGGCGATGCACGCACCGCAGCCTATGCACATGTCAGATGAAATTACCGGGAAAAAGCCCGCAGGCGCGGTAATCGCCTTTTTTATGCATGAGCGCGCGCACAAGCCGCACTTTTTGCATTTTTCCTCGTCAAGCACAGGCAGCATTGCCCTTATGCCCTGCACGCGCCTCATCTTCGCGCCCAAAAGAACGTGCGAGTTGGGGCATTCCACGTCGGCGTCAAGCAAAAGCGTCTTCCTCTTTTTCGAGTTTGCAATGGCAAGCCCTGTTGCAACAAAGCTCTTGCCAGTGCCTCCCTTGCCACCGCTTACGGCTATTTTCATCAAAATCGCCTTTCCTTTTGCCTGCCAGGCCGCATCCTTTCCCGCGCAATGCCTCAGTGTTCCTTGTGGCTCTCGCACCCGTCGCCCTCTCCTGCTTTCCTGAGCTTCCCTTGCCTGAAAAGCGTTAGCGCTTCTTCCACGCCTGAGCCGGGCTGTGCGAAATGGACTTCGATTCCCAGCTTTGAGCACATTTGCACCGCATTGGGCCCCATGTCGCAGCATATCACGCAATCCACGCCGTTTTCCCTGAGGAATTCGGGAGGCAGCTTTGCGCCCCCGAAATGCGAGCTTTTGTTCTCCAACACCCCTGCCTCCTTGCCGTTTTCATCGAAAAGCAGGAAATAAGGGCTTGGGCCGAAGTGGAGCGACACGTTCTCCGCTTCCTTCTCCATCACAGGCAATGCGATTTTCAAAACAACACCTCACTCCTTTGCAAGCCTTGCAAGCGCTTCCGAGGCGCTGCCGCTTGATTGCACCATCCTTATGCCCCACTTGGAAAGCGCGCCTGCTGCTTTGGGACCGAACTGCCCTGCCACCGCGGCAATCGCCTTGTTCTCGGCAACCAGCCCTGCGGCTGCAACCCCTGCGCCGTTTGCGTCAATGAAGGGATTGGGCACGCTTTTCACAAGCGTTGCGCTTCCGCCCTCAAGCTTCACGAAATGGAAGGCTGCGCACCTTCCGAAATTGGGGTGCACGCTGCACCCTTCCCAAACCCCGCCTGCGCAAATTGCCACAATGCCGTCCATGCAAATCACTCCTTTTTCAAAAGCAGCCTGTCGAGCTTGGAGCCGATTGCCTCCATTTTCCCTTCAAGCGCATCCATCCTTGCCTCAAGCCCGCCGCTTTGCGCGGGCTGCTGTGCGGGCGCTGCGGGGTAATAACCCCTGCCAAAGCCGCCTCCTCTTCCGCGGCAGCCCCTGCCCCTTCCGCCGCCCCTGCCAAAGCCAACGCCTGAGCGCGTGCCCGCGTCCTGCGGCGGGCTGCAGCCGCCCCTTCCCCGGTTGGCGCGCACGCCCCTGCCTGAGCCGTCCATTTTCGGCACTCCTTTTTGGTCCATGTAATTACCCCCTCTTATGGAGATTGCCATCCCCCCTGTTATCGCAAGCGCGGATTTCCTCCTTGCCTCTGCCACGAGGCGCGAGAATGTGGGCTGCGAAACCTTCATCTTCTTCGCGCACTCGTCCTGAGTAAGCCCTTCCGCATCCGCAAGCCGAAGCGCCTCCGCCTCCTCCACCGCAAGCACGCTTTCCTGCGCGCCTTTTGCGCCCACTGGCAAAAACGAGGAGAAACGGGGCTCCCAGCCCACGCGCATCATCATCCTGCATCTTGGCATATTGAATATATATTCACAATTGTTTATATGGCTATCGCATGGGAAAAAGGAAAAGGCGCATCAGCCGCGCGCAAGGGAGCCTGCAAGCGCGATTTCCCAGATGATTATGGGATAGGCGATCATCCGCTCCATGCCGCCGTGCCCAAGCCCGAGCGTGATTCCCGCCACTTCGAGAACAAGCGCGCAAAGGGAAACCGCGCCAAGAAGCGCAAAGAGCTGCGAAAGCGGCGCAGCGGCGCTTCTTGAGGAAACAAGCGCGGCAATTGCGCCGAAAAGGAAGGCCGCAAGCGCGGAAATGAAATGCGGCAAGCCGAGAGTTTCAGGGAAAGCGCCCACGCCTATTGCGCCCATTCCCGCGATTGCCATGCAGCATGCAAGAAGCTTCCCAAGCTTTCCGCGCAGAAGATATGCCGCCGCAAGGCTTGCTGCGCCGAAGAGAATTATCGAGGAATTGAAAAGCGGCGCCGTGCTGCCCACGCCAAGGTCGCTGATTGCGTTTGCCGCCGTGCTGTAGCCGGGATAAAGCGCCTCCGCGGCAATTAAGCAGAGGAGGAACTGCGCTGCGCCGAAGAGCAATATGCCAAAAGCAAGAGGGGCGCTGCCGGTTTTCCCTGCCATGCGCACTTTTCAAAGCCAACGCTAAAAAAGCATGGCATTGCGGAGGAAGGCGGCTAATAAATGCTCCTTTTCCGCCGGGGGTTTTGCAGGCTGCCGCATCCGGCAGCAGGCCGCATGCCCATGGCAAGCGCCTTCCTTTCGGAAAGCACTTCCAGGAGCAGGCTCTCCGCAGGCAGAGAAGAAAACGCTAAAAAAGCATGGCATGGGAAAAAGGGAAAAACCAAAAAATAAGGGAAAGGAAAAAAGAAGCTACTTCTTCATGGACAGGCAGATGTCCTCCTCGATGTCCTGCAAATCCTGCTCGTGGCCCACCTCGTCCTCCAGTATCTTCCTCACCATGTTGAAGGTGATGTAATCGCCCTTCAGCTTCCCGAGCATGGCGCTGTAGGTCTCAATGGCGCACTGCTCGCCCTTGATGTTCTGCTCCAGGAGCTTCAGAACATGGGGGTCTTTGGGCTCGTCGTAGCCGCAGTTGCTCATCTTGGTGAATTCCGCAGGGCTCAGAAGGGGCGTGCCGCCAAGCTGTATTATCCTGTCCGCAAGCATCTTCGCGTGCCCCAGCTCCTCGCCTGCGTGCTCCGAAAGCTCTTGCTGCACCTCCGGCCTCATGGGCCCCTTTGCCACCAAAGCGCCCACCCAGTATTGATAATAAGCGAGCCACTCGTCCGCAAGCGCCTTGTTCAGAAGCGCCACCACTTCCTTTGCATTCGGCACAATCTTGATTCCCGCCGTTCCCATATCCGCACCTCCTGTTTGCTGATGCGAGTATGCGCCCGCTAGGTTAAAATTGCTTCCCCCACGCACGCGGGTTGCGATGCGAAAGCTTTATGCGGTTTCGCATCGGTTCTTATGCGGTGGTTTTGGATGAAAAGGCTCATTTTGGCATTGTTCGCGTGCATGATGCTTGCTCCTTCGGCGCTTTGCGCGCAGGGGGGCGATTCCGGCAATTCGCAAGGCGCGCTTGTTGCGCATCAGCAGGGGAACGCCCAGGCGCAGCCTTCGCCTTACGGGCAGGGGAACGGAAGCGAATGGGCAAACGAAATCGGCACGGGACAGGAGCGCTCCGAGGCGCAGGCAGGGCAGGAAACCGGCGGCGGGAGCGCGGTGCAGCAGGAGCAGCAGGCAAGGAACGGGGGCGACGGGCAGCAGGTTGCGGCTATGCAGCAGCAACAGGCAGGGCACGCGCAGGCAATGGCGATAAACCAGACCATCAGGGAATCGGAGGAAAGATATGGCAGCGAGGCTTCGGCAATGCCTGCGCAGCAGGCGCAAATCTACCAAAACCAGAACAGGGTGCGCGTGGCAGTGCAGGCGCTTCTTGGCGCCGAGAACATTACGGGGATTGGGAAGAACGTTTCCGCGATTGCGCGGGAATTTGGCGATTCCGTGCAGGCGACCGTGCGCGCGGAGGAGAGGATGCGCGAAAGGGACGGCATCGGGCGCCTCTTATTCGGCGGGGACGAGAAGGCCGCTGAGGAGCTGGAGCAGCAGGCGGCGCAGAATCGGCAAAGGATAATGCAGATGCAGCAGCTTATTGCGCGGTGCGAGGGCTGCGACGCGCAGGCGCAGTCCATGCTCCAGGAGCAGCTGCAGAACGTGGAGCAGGAGCAATCAAGGCTCATGCAGCTTGCGCAGCAGGAGAAGGAGGAAAAAGGGCTGCTGGGCTGGCTGTGGAAGTAGCGATTGTTTTTAAACAGCACGCGTGAATGCATGCCATGGCAGGGCAGAAGACCGAAAAGGACAGGCACGCCAACGGAATTGCCGCTGGCTTGGGCGTGCTTGCGCTCGTCCTCATTTGCGGCGCGGTGCTCTGGCAGTTCATGGGCGCGTTTTTCATTGCCGTGGTGGGCTACGTTTTTTTCAGCCCGCTTTACGCGATGATGCGCAGGCGCGGCATGGGCAAGGTGGCGTCCGGGTGGACGACGCTTGTTGCGGCCGCCATTGTCCTGGGGCTCCCGGGCATCTTCGTGATGGACACCGTGGTGCAGCAGACCGTTTTGCTCCTGAATTCGAGCGCAGCGCAAAGCAGCCTCGATTCGCTTGCGGCAAACATTGGGAACATAAACAACTACCTGCCGCAAGGCATGCAGATGGACACCGCCAAGCTCGAGGCGGGCCTTTCCAAGGCGACCATGCAGGCTGCCGGCGCGATAACCTCCATGCTGAAGGGCTGGCTGCAGGACATAGGCGGCGTGGCGCTCGGCCTGCTCATAACGGTCTTCACATTCTATTACCTGCTCACCGCGGAAGGCGCGCTTGGCGGGGTGAAGGAAGTGCTGCCCTTTTCAAGGAAGAACACCGACAGGCTGATACGCGACTTTAGGAGCGTGCTTTACTCCTCCATCGTGGTCACGGGATTGATGGCGCTCATACAGGCAGTGCCCCTCACGCTGGTGCTCATGTACTTCGACGTGCCGGGAGCGGTCTTCCTCGGCTTCATTGCAGCCATACTCACCTGCGTGCCTTTCACGGGAATACCGTTCGTGTGGATACCGGTCGCGGCGCTTGAGCTTTTGGGCGGCAATTGGGGCGCGGGCCTGGGCATTGTGGCGACGGGCGTGGCGATTGCGATAATTGAGAACTTCCGCCCCATGCTGCAAAACAGGATAGGGGACATACACCCGATGGTATCGCTCCTTGGCGTGATAATCGGCGTGGTGTATTTCGGGATACTCGGGCTTTTCATAGGCCCGATAATGCTCTCATTCACGCTCCTTTGCGCGCAGATGTTCAAGGAGGAGTATCTTTAGCGATGATGGCAGATAAGCTAAAATAGGGGGGCTTGGAAATACTGCCATGCATGAACAGCTGCAGAAAAAGAGGAAAGAGGGGAAGGGGTTCGATCTGCTTGAGGCGATTTACGCTGAGCAGGGGCTTATCTCCGGCTCGCATGTGATTGGCGCAAAGGCGATAGGGGACACGAAAGCGCACGCGGAAAGGAAGGTGGAAACGGACAGGGCGCGGCACAGGGCTTCCTTTGTGGAGGGCGTGCGCGGCAGGGAGGCGCAAGCGCATGGGAAACGCGCATCCTTCCTCCATTCACCGGAAGAGGAAAGGGGGGGAAAGCTCCCGCTGCAGATGAAAAAGCCCGACATCGACGACCCCAGGAAGGGGAAGGGCAAAAGGAAATGACAGGGCGCGCGGATTCCCTTGCAGGTTTGCAAAAGGCGGGCTACTTTGGGATTATCCCCTTCAGCCTTGCAAGCGATTCCGCCGGCGTTTCCACCGTGTTGAGAATGTAGGCTGGGGCGAGCGAGAAAAGCTCGCGGAAGAATTCCGCCCTTGCCTTTCTCCTTTTAGCCGTCCTGACCAGCTGGTGCGGGTTGCAAAAATCGTTTTTCAGCATGAAGGAAAGCGCTTCCCCCTGCCCCAGCTTTTCAAGCGTGCGCCCGCTTTTCCTGTCCCTTTCCAGAAGCACGATTGCGCCGGGCACCGACTCGCTGCGAATCCTCCCTTCCCCGAGCATGAGCTTCATGTCCGCTATGCCCCTGCCGCGCGAGTCCATCCCCACCTGCGAAAGCCGCGCGAAAAAGCCGCCCCACTCCCTTGCAAGGTCCTCCCGCACGTACGAATTCTTTTCCGATGCAAAAGCGACCGCGCCGCCGCCCATGAAGCGCACGAAGAACCAGTCGTCCGCAAGATAGTTCGCGCCCTTTCCAGCAAGCAGCCCGTAGGTGAGCGTGGTCTTCCCCGTGCCAGAAGGCCCGATAATCGCCAGCCCCCTGCCGCCGAAATCCACGAATGCCCCGTGCACCGAGTGGCGCCTCTGGAGCGACGAATAGCCCTCGAAATAGTCGGCGGCGGCGGCAAGCGCAATGCTCTTCACCAGCCCGTAGTAATCGCAGTTCCTCACTATCGCCGTTTTTGAGAGGGGCTCGTAGTCCACCGAGAGCCGCCCCTTGCCGCCTATTGCAAAAACGCGCGCGTGGGGGCGCACCTCCTCGTCCATGAACCTGAAGTTGTCCTCCCACGCATCCTTGAAGCCCCTGCTGTCAGTGAGCAGCTTGACGCATGCGCCGTGTATGTTCGCCTTGCGCCCGTAAAGCGGCGGCAGGCGCGAAAGAAGCCTCTCCCTTTCCTCCGCCCCGATTATCCTTGCGCGGTATTTTGCCATGCACGCCTATTCCCCCCGCGCCTTAATATTCGTTGCTGCCCGCTTGCCGCACGGGTTCCCGGCGCGCTCCGGCAGGGCACATTGCCGCCCGCCCCCTCTTTTGGCGGCAGGCGGCACGCCCCCGCGCCTAAAGGCAGGGGCTTCTGTGCTGGATATGGAAAATGCAGAGCGAAAGATTGGCTGCCTTTGCCCACGGCTGAAAGGCACCCCACTTTTTGCGCCCGGCTTTTCGCGGCTGCGAAAAGTGGACCGCTTGCCGCATTGGCGACAAGTTGGCCGCAACGCAAAAAGGGGCCCGTTTGCGCAAAGCGCAGATAGGGGGCAACGGGTGCGGGAGTGTGAATGATTATAAGCCCTGACGGAGAATTCGGGCAGGGTGGGCAGATGCTTCGCAGGATAGCGGTTCTTACAAGCGGCGGGGATTCGCCGGGAATGAACGCGTGCATACGCGCGGTTTCTCGCGCCGCGGCGCATAACGGGCTGGAATGCCTCGGGGCGGTCGGCGGCTTTTCGGGATTGGTGAAAGGCGAGTTCGTCCCCCTCCCTCCCCGCTCGGTCTCGAACATAATCCAGAGGGGCGGCACCATACTCAAGGCGGGCAGGTGCCCGGAGTTTTTGCAGAAGCGTGCGAGGGCTTCGGCTGCGCGCAACCTCTCCCGCATGGGCATAGGCGGGCTGGTCGCGATAGGCGGCGACGGCACATTCAGGGGCGTGCATGCGCTTTGCCGAGAGCACGGTGTGCAGGCGGTCTCGGTGCCCGGCACCATCGACAATGACATACCTTTCACGGATTCCATAGGCTTTGACACCGCGGTGAACACCGCCATGCAGTCCATAGACAAGATAAAGGACACCTCAATCTCCCACGGGCTCCCGTTTTTCGTGGAGGTGATGGGCAGGCGCTCCGGCGCGATAGCGCTCGAGTCCGCAATCGCAAGCGGCGCGGAAGCCGCGCTCCTCCCAGAGGTCCTACACGACATGAAGGATGTGTGCAGGACGATACGGGAGGGCAGGGCGGCAGGCAAGGCGTCCCTCATAGTGGTGGTTGCGGAAGGCGACGAGACCGGGGGGGCGCGCAGGGCGGGCGAGGTGGCGAAGCTCGCGACAGGCATAGACTACAGGGTGTGCGTGCTCGGGCACACGCAGCGGGGAGGGAGCCCCACGGTGCGCGACCGCGTGCTTGCCACGAGGCTCGGCTGCAGGGCGGTGGAGGAGCTCATGCGCGGCACGAAGGATTCCATGGCGGGCGAGGAGAACGGGGTTGCCACGCTCGTGCCGCTTGCGAGGATTCTTAGGAAAAGGAAGGAAGTGCGCATAGACGACCTTGGGCTGCTGCGCACGATGTCGGAGTGAATGGCTTGCCCCGAGGGCTTTGCCCGGGAATCAGCGGCAGGCGCAGCAATATGCATCAGGTTTGCTCTTCGAGCAAATACCGCGCAAAATTCACGATTTTGTGCATCAGACCGCCTGTCTCTCATCACGCCCCCGCCTTCGCGCGTTTCCAATTTTTTCCCTAAGGAAAAAATGGACCACTTGAACGCTTGCGCGTTCAAGCAGGTCCGCGGGAAAGGGGTGTCAGAGATCACATCCGTCATCATCTGCACCACGTTAGGCGCAGCAAAAGTTAATATCTTCGAGGGGGGTTTGGGCGGCATCAAAGAGCAGCGCCATTTGGCCATGCGTTTTGCTTGCAAAATGCACGTGCCGGGCGCCGTGGCCGGCAAAAGCTATTTAATGCCTGCGCGGGAAAAGGCGGCGTGGCAAAAAAGAAACACCAAGGCGGGGCGAACGGGGGCGGCAACGCGATTTACGCCGACTCCGGCTCCGAGATTTACAAGGCGCGCGGCTTCTGCGCCACGCTGCACGGGGAGCAGACGCAGTGCGTGCGCTCCGAATACCTCGAGGACCTGGAGCACTTCACAAAAGGGAAGGAGCTCGTCTGGATAGACTACATCACGGACGATTTCAGGGACGAGCCCATGCGCATAGCCACCAAGCTCGGCTTCAGCGAGATTCTGGTCAAGAACCTCCTCAAAAGCGCAAGGAGCGGCTACGAGGACTTCAACAACGAGATGGGGCTTTTCCTGCCTGCGATACACGTGGACGGCTTCGAGGTGACGCTCAAGCCCATGCTCATACTGATTAGGAAGGGCCTCATACTGACATTGCACACTTCGGAAACGACGCGGTTTTTCCGCGTGCGCCGCTACGCGGCCACGCTTTTGAAAAAGCTGCCCAGGGAAATGGCCCAGAACGACAAGATGACGATGCTGCTCATAAGGATAATTGACGAGAGCAATGCGAGGAATTTCGACTACCTGCAGGTGATTGAGGAGCACGGCGACCAGCTGTCCCGCGAGCTTTCAGACAGCAGGATTTCGCGCCAGGTTATTGGCGACAAGATATACCACATGAAGCACGCGCTCATAGTCTACCTGTCCGGCCTGTGGGCGACCGTGGATGCGCTGGGCTCGCTGCGCTACGGGGATGCCGACCTGATAACGGACGACCCGAAAATCATCGACAGGATATCGGGCCTCGTGGGGGAAGTGCATGCGCAGATAGGCCTGGCGGAGCACCTCTCCGACGTGCTCGCCTCGGGCCTGGAGGTGCTGCAGTCAATCTACAACAACCAGCTGCAGATACTGAACAACGGGCTGGCGCTTGCGGTTGCATACCTGACGATAATCGGCACTGCCTTCTTGGTGCCCAACACCATCGCCACCGTGCTTGGCAACCAGATGTTCGCCTTCACGCCTGCAGACATAGGCTGGTACCTTTCGCTCATCCTGGGCTCCATTCTGGCCGCCACCCTGCTTGCATGGTGGGCAGTGAGAAGGTTGGGGCTGCTGCCGAAAAAGGCGGATTCGGACTGAGGCGCGCATTCTTAACTTTTTGCGGGGAGGTTAATCCATGGCAATCAGGATAATGAGAAACGCATTCCTCTCCGCGCTTGCAGGCGCGAAGGCGGCCTACCCGAACGAATTCATCTGCCTGCTGCGCGGCAGGCGCGGCAAGGAGGGCATCATTATAGAGGACACGCTCATTCCGCCGGGCATAATGGTCTCCGAGGAGATGTCGTCGTTTTCGGACTGGATGATGCCGTTTTTGGAGGGAGTGGTGGGCACGTTCCATTCGCATCCGGGGGGCGTGGCGCGCCCGTCGCGGGAGGACAGGTGGCTTTTCTCGCAGAAGGGGGGCGTGCATTTCATCGCTGCAAGCCCGTACCGCGCGCGCGATGCCGCGGCTTTCCTTGGGAACGGGAAAAAGGTAGCGTTCGAGGTTGTTGCGGACGAAAAGAAGTGAATGGCAGGCGTTGGGGCGAACGGTTGCCTGGAAAAGCTGAAACAACCAACATTATACTTTTATATAATTTTCGTTGCTTCCGG
>Ga0172371_10007642_pt1 | contig 15320 bp, 17 predicted proteins | sample Lak12m_FD_114543 | JGI IMG/M metagenome (GOLD analysis project Ga0172371, IMG submission 114543) | Freshwater microbial communities from Kabuno Bay, South-Kivu, Congo - kab_022012_12m | ecosystem: Environmental > Aquatic > Freshwater > Lake | place: Democratic Republic of the Congo: South-Kivu... | reverse complement strand
ATCGGTATATCCATCTTCTGCAGCTCTTCGATCTTTTTTGAGATCACCGGGCTAAGCGGCCAGAGGATATTGGCATAATAACTCTCTGCCTCCTCTGCCAGCGCGCATCGGTCAACCTCGTCATCAAACCTTTCACTGGTAGCAAAATGCTGGCCAAATGCGTCATTAGGCATAAGCAGGGAGTCCTCCCGGCAATATGTGAACATGCTGTCCGGCCAGTGGATCATCGGTGCTTCGATAAAGGTAAGGGTGCGTCTGCCTAATTTCAATTTATCCGCCGTTTTTACAACCTGGAAATCCCAGTTTCCGTAATAATGCTTATAAAGGCCTTCCTTGCATTTGGCAGTACCGAAGATCTTGGCTTTGGGGCATAATTGCATAAGGGCAGGAAGGGCGCCTGAGTGGTCGACCTCAACATGATTGACAATAATATAGTCTATCTTTTCGGGAGAAATAACCTGTTTGATATTGTCGATCAGCTCCTGGGAAAAGGGAGTGTAAACGGTATCGATAAGAGCGATCTTTTCATCGATAATAAGATAGGCATTGTAGCTGGAGCCTCTTTTCGTGGTATAAGTATGGCCGTGGAAATTACGCACGTTCCAATCCACCGCGCCAACGGAATAAATGTCAGGTAATATTTTTATGGCCGCCATAATCCCCTCCCTTAATACCCCTGAAAATTTTCCATGACTATGTTCTCGCCGGATACTTTCAGCTCCACGGACAAGATATTACGCATGGCCTCTACCATCTGCGGCGGGCCACAGAGATAAAATTTCCTCTGGAGATAGTCCGGGACCTCATTCCTTATTACGCTTGAGTTGATCAGGCCGACAGTGCATTTAAAGCCCGGCTCGGTTTCGCACAATACGTGCGCTACCCTTAAAAACGGGTAGCTCTTCTGCATGGCGTCAAAATCATCCTTAAAAACTATGTCGCGCACTGAGCGGTTAGAATAAACCAGGACTATATCTATACCCAGGTTTTTATCTACCGCATATTTGCAGATGCTCCGGATAGGAGTAATGCCGATCCCCCCGGATAAAAAAGCGATCTTAGGAGAAGATCCGTCCAAAATGAAATTGCCAAAAGGGTACCGGATAGTTACCCGGTCACCGGCCTTTAAATTGTCCAGCGCCCTGGAAAAATCACTCTGGGTCAGTTTCTTGGTAACCTCCAGGTAGCACTTCTCGGTCGGGGAGCTGGAAATAGAAAGGTACTTCCTTAAATTTTGATCGCCCTCCAGCTCCAGCTCCAGGAATTGTCCGGCTTTAAAATCCGGCTCTCCCGGCAACTCCAGGCGGAAGCTTTTGACATTATAGTTGCTCCGGATTATCTCTTTTATCCTGGCTTCGGTCTTAACCAATCTTCTCAAACTGGTCCTTGCCCACTCCGCATTCAGGGCAAACCCAGGTGCCGGGGAGGCTCTCAAAACTCGTGCCGGGGGTGATCCCGTTATCCGGGTCGCCTTTAGCAGGATCATAAATATAACCGCAAACCAGACATTTGTATTTGTTCATCCTGATCTCCTTGGGCAGAAAGAATCCCCTTATTCCGCCTTAAAAATAACACCCTTGTTGCTGCCGCATTTGGAAACAGGCTGCTTTTGCTCCCGCGGCATATTTTCCTTTTGCATCATCTGCGGCATGCCATCCATCTTCATTTTCTGACGCATCATGTATCTCATTTTCATCGGGCCCTTACCCATACCATAGGGCGTGCCCAGGAAAACAACCAGCGCGGCAAAACAGAGCAAGCCGGCTACCACGTAACCAAAGGCCTTCAGGGCTTTTTCTTCCACTTTACGCGCGGCAAGACACACAAAGAAGCTAACGGTCAATAAAAGCGAAAACGGCACAACCGCCATCAAAGGCGAAACCCCCATCATACACATACATCCCTCCCTGCGCAGAAGCGCGTACCGGCTTCTCCAATAAAGCCGGGTATTACTTTTTCAATATCCTCTTGAGATCCTCATCCGGAGTAGAGATCAACCGCAGGTCAAATTTCTCCTGCAGGATGCCGAAAACCTTCCTGCTTATAAAGGCAGGCGGGGTCGGCCCGATGTAGATCCCTTTGATATTAAGATACAACAAACTAAGCAGTATGGCAACTGCTTTTTGCTCAAACCAGGAGAGGACCAGGGTCAAGGGCAGGTCATTAACCCCGCAGTTAAATACCTTGGCCAAGGCCATAGCTACCTGGATGGCTGAATACGCGTTATTGCACTGGCCGACGTCGATCAACCTAGGAAGGCCTTCTATCTCCCCGAAATCCAGCTTGTTAAAACGGTATTTACCGCAGGCAAGGGTAAGGATAACGCAGTCCTTGGGCACCTTCTCGGCGAACTCGGTATAATAATTACGGCCGGGTTTTGCCCCGTCGCAGCCGCCGATCAGGAAAAAATGCCTGATCTTGCCGGCTTTTACTAAACCGACGATTTTATCCGCTAAGCCCAGTATCGCCGTGTGATGAAAACCGGTCCAGATCTTTTTTCCGGGGGCCTCGGGTAAAGGCGGCAGGGATTTGGCTTTTTCGATCAAGGGTTTAAAATCCCGGTTCTTTAGATGCGTTGCACCCGGTATTCCGGTAATACCAGTGGTGAACAACCTGTCCAGATAAGTATTTTCCGGAGGGATCAGCACGCAATTAGTGGTCGCAAGCAATGCGCCGCTGAAAGCATTGAATTCTTTTTTTTGCTCCTGCCAGGCCCCGCCGTAATTGCCGGCTAAGTGCTTAAATTTCTTTAACTCCGGGTAGCCGTGCGCCGGAAGCATTTCGCTGTGGGTATAAATATTTACGCCTGTTCCCTGGCTTTGCTTAAGCAATTCATAGAGATCCAGCAGGTCATGCCCGGTGACGAGGATCCCAGGGCCGGCCTTGATCCCGGTGTTAACCTCCGTGGGCACGGGATTGCCGAATCTCTGGGTGTGGGCCTTATCCAGCATCTCCATGGTCTTTAGGTTCATTGCCCCGCATTTAAGGACCAGCTCCAGGTGCTGATTCAGATCAAAACTTACATTAGTCACGGTTTCAAAAAGCGCTGCATGCATAAAAGCATCCACCTCTTCATCATGAGCCCCTAATTCCCGGGCATGATATGCGTAAGCAGCAATACCTTTTAAGCCGTATAAAAGCGTATCCTGCAGGCTCTGAATATCCTCATTTTTCCCGCATACCCCGACTTTGGTGCAACCGGTTCCGCCTGCCGTTTGTTCACATTGATAACAGAACATTATTCATCCTCCTTAAGTTTGCTCCACCTCTCTTCTCCGATACACTCTCTTGCCGCCTTACAATAGTCCACGCAGGAAGGAAACCTTCCCCTATAGATAAAATTCCCGCACTTCGGGCATTTTATCTTGATCTCATCGGAGAATATCTCGGTAATATATCCGCAACCTGCGCAGATTATGCCTTCAGCGCTTCGCTTACGGGTATCCTGGCCGGGGCATTTATAGATCATTCGATCTTCTCTCCGCTTATGCTGACGATGATTTCTTTGAAAGGGATTTTCTTACCCGACTCCTGTATAGCTGACCGGATTATACTCACCAGCCCAAAACAACAGGGCACCTCCATATGGGCGTAAGTTACGGATTTGATATCATTGCTTTTGAATATCCGGTCGAGTTTCTCTTCGTAAATCGCTGTATCATCCAGCTTGGGGCAGCCGACCAGCAGGGCCCTGCCTTTAAGCAGTCCTTCGTGAAAATCGGCATAGGCAAAAGCTACGCAGTCAGCGGCGATCAAGATATCGGCATCCTGCAAATAGGGGGCTTGCGCGGGAACAAGCATAAGCTGAATTGGCCACTGCCGCGATGGAGGACTTCCCGGCGTATTCTGCTTTTCCTGTTCAAATCCCACATTAATCTTCTTTTTCTTCAGAAAATCCAATGCCTGTTGCAAATATTCCCCCTGGCTATGCTCTTTTAAATGCTTTAAATGCGCGATTATCGTGTTCTCACCCTGCTTCACTATGTTCTCCATGACCCTGGCCTCGGAATATTCCTCTGCCTCTCTCTCCACAATGCTGATCGCTCCCTGCGGGCAATGCCCCAGGCAGGCTCCCAGGCCGTCGCAGAACAGATCGCTGACCAGCCGCGCCTTATTATCAATTATCTGTATCGCCCCCTCCGGGCAATTAGGGATGCACAAGGCGCATCCATTGCATTTTTCTTTATCAATATTGATAATCTTTCTTTTAGCCATATATTTAATCTTTTACGAGGGAAGCTATGGTTATCTCCCGCAGCTGCCCAAGCACTCCTTCTTCAATAGAGCGGATCTTCTTCCTCAAAACACATTTACCTTTATTAGGACAGACATCCTTCTTAAGAAAACAGCCGTTTAACCCCACCGGACCTTGGAAGACGCGCATTATTTCCACCATATAAATCTTTTTCGGAGATATTCTTAGCTTAAAACCGCCGTTCTGCCCTTTATAGGATTCCAATATCCTTTCTTTGTTCAGCTGCTGCAGGATCTTGCGCATGAACGGCCGCGGGACACCAAGTTTTTTGACAAGATGATCTACCGTTACCAGCCCATCCTGCTTTGAGATATAGCAAAGCGCCCGCAAAGCGTAATCCGTATTCCTGGTTATAAGTTTCATAATTTCTCCAAAGATAAATACAGGTATAGTGGGCAGTTTAACGTCATGCCCGGGACACTGGACTACAGCCCTCTTTACAGTGGGCCACCGGCCTCAACATATACTTGACGGTTATATCCATTTCGGGATCACCTCCTTTGATTTACATTAATGATACCATATTAGTATCATTTGTCAAGAAAAAAATAATTATTTATTTCCAGATAAACCAGACGAATAGGTAGGCGGCGCTTACCGCAGCGAGGGTAAAGGGGATGCCGATCTTCATGAAAGCGGTAAACTTGACCGGATACCCCTCTTTTTTAAGCAGGCCGCAGGCCACGATATTGGCCGAGGCCCCGATAGGAGTGATATTGCCTCCCAGGCTGGCTCCGATAAGCAGGCCGAAAAGGAACAAAGCGGGGCTTACCTGCAGCTTATCGGCCATTATCATGGCAACCGGAAGCATGGCTGCCAAAAAGGGAACATTATCTATAAAAGCGGAAAGTACTACCGCGATAAACACAAGGCTGGTATAGCCCAAAAATATATTGCCGCCGACAAGGCCGGCTAGATAACCGGCAATAACTTCAATCCAGCCCGTAAGGGAAATCGCCCCGACAATAATAAAAATGCCCATAAGGAAAAATGTGGTATCCCAGTCAAGCCCCTTCATACCGGCGAGGATCGGCCTTTTATTTATAAGTTTATCCCAAGCCAGGGCAATAATGCCGAAGGCCATACAAAGCTGGCCGGCTAAATAACTAAAGCCGGTATCAAAGAATGAAGATAGGGCCAACAGTACAATCAAACCGACCAATAAAACAGTAGGCACCCACGATCTCACCTTCTCTACCGCGACCAGCTGCACCTTTTCCCTGTGTTTCCTGAATATAAAATAAAGTACGATTAAGGAAGCTAATGCCCCCAATTCTACCGCAAAGAATATACTCGGCCTGCCGCGATAAAAGAAAAAGTCCCCGAAATTCATTTTGGCAAAACCACCCAGGAGCATGCTTGGCGGGTCGCCGATCAAAGTCGCCGTACCCTGCAGGTTGCTTGAAACGGCGATAGCGATCATCATATTAGTCGGATTGATCTTAAGTTTTCTGGCTAAGCATAAAGCAATGGGGGCGACGATCAATACCGTAGCCACATTTTCTACGAAGGCCGAGATTATGCCGGTTAATAAACAGATCGAGAGTATTGACCAGGTAGTGCTCTTGGCCTTATCAACGATCATCTCGGCAAGATAGGCCGGTACCCTGCTTTGCATAAAAACATCGGCAATGGCCAAAGTACCTACAAATATGCCCATCACGTTCCAGTTGACTGACAAAAATGCTTCTTTTAAGGATACGGTTTGGGTAAAAATAAGCAAAAGGCTGCCTGCCAAAGCAACCATTGCCCGCCTGCTTGGAAGGAGTATGAAAAGCACATACGCGGACAAGAAAACAATTAATGATATGATCTTAGGATCCATGGTTTAAATATTGCTCCTTTAGCTCAGACTGATCAGGACTATTCCCACCACGATCAAACCGGTGCCCAGCCAGCGCAAAGAGGTAACCTTCTCCTTTAAAACAAACCTGGAGGCAAGGGCGATAAAGATATAATGCATGCTGTCGGCGGAAAAGGCAAAGTTAAGCTCCGCTTTTGAAAGCACGATCAGCCAGATGCACAGGGATATTGCGCTAAAAACAAATCCCAGCCACAGCCTGGGCTTAGCCAACAGCTGCGCGATAAATTTAAATATCTTTATGATATTAAAAGAGGGTGAAAAAGTCAAGGAGTCAACCGCGGACTTCAGAAACAGCTGGTTTATGGTGTCACATAAGCTGGTTAAGGCGATCAGGGGAAGAATGATCAACAGCCCTTCTCTCATCCGGATTCAGCGCTCCTCTCCTTGCTGCTTAAAGAAACCAGGATAACCCCCGCCAGGATAAAAAATATCCCCGTCCATCTCAAAACCGTGATCTTCTCATGCAGGAAGATAATCGAGGCCAAAGGGACAAGGATATAGCTGAAGCTGGCAATAGGCACAGCCACGCTTAAGTCTATCCTGGAGAGGATCCCGCTCCATATAATGAATACCGCGGCTACCGCGATTAGCCCAGCCCATAAAAATGGCGAGGCAAAAGCCGCCCTGAGAAAAACCACGGCACTCGAGATGCCCGTCACGGCAAACTCCTGCTGGGCTAAAGCGCTTTTTTTGAAGAAAAACTGTATTGAGGTCTCAAGTACATCGCTGGCAATAAGCAGGAGCAATATTTTGAGGGTAACCTTCTTCTTAAACATCGGGCTTATCCCCTGATATCTTCATCAAAATTATCGGGTTTTAATAATGCTATCAATAACTTAAGCGTGAGGTTAAGGAAATAATTCCTGTGCTTTAAATAGGCAAAAAGTGGGATCAGCCTGCCGCCTAACCTTAATTTAAGCTGATAATCAGTCTGGCCCGGGTAATAATAACGCAGGCCCTTCTCTATGCACCATTTGATGTTATGCGCCCAGCTGACAAAATAGAGGTTGTATCGCCTGCATATATCATAATCAAAACCGATAAATTTATCAATAAGTAAATCCTTATAAACAAAGCAAAGGTTAAAAGCGGCCAGCTTCCCGTCACAATAATAAAAAAAGAAGCGGGTTTGAGAGGGCAGCTCCTCGGCCATCTTAAGAAAAAACTTTTCATTCAGGTGCTCAAATCTCGTTGTGCCGTGACGATAGGTATTCTCATACAGCCTGATTACCTGCTTGATCTCGCGCCCGATATCCTCGGCTATAATGACTTTGATATTTCCCGCGGCGCCGGCCTGTTTTAATTTTTTGTTTAAATTCTTCCTAGTGGAACTTCCTAAGCTCTTCAAATAATCTTCAAAAGATTTGAAATTCACATCCACAAGCACGGCGGGAAAACTCTTCGCCTTTGAGAACCCCTGCCGCTGCAGAACATCCAGGATCGCTGTTTTTTCTTCCGGAAAATCCTTAAAGATTATTAATGGGGCGTTAAGTTTCGCGGCTAAATCCTTTACTTGGCGGCCAAGCAGCGGGATAAGCTCAAGGCTATCCTGAAAATCCTGCCCGGTCCCCAGGGCCCCGCATTCCGCGAAAGGAGAGCCGCAAAACAAAGTTTTAGCGACCAAGAAACGCGGGAAGAGCTTGCGTATCAGTTTGATAACCCCGTAAAGCTTCCCCTCCACCGCGATATCCAGGTTAAAATCCGCGCTGAACAATGGAGCTATAAGCAGGATCTCCTCTTCACGGTAAATAACCAGGTAATAAAAAACAAAACCGCTGAGTTCGGATTTTTCGAGGGCCCTATAAAAGGGGTGACTCTCCGGGATATCCCCGAAAAGGGCCTCCCAGTCCTTTTGGGCTATCCTGTCGATACTATCGTATATTTTACAAGCAAGTTTATCCATAATAGAGTTAGCTTGAATTTCCGACTATTTTAGCATAAAATAGGTGAATACATATAGAAAAGGAAATAAAATTTGGGCCTCATGAGAGAAATCCCGCCAACCGCAGGTTGGCCGCTTACAATCGGAAGCTTAATCCACTCCTTATTTAAAAAACACACCAGAGGATTGCTGGAGGAAGATTTTAAGAAATACCTGGGAGTGCCTTGCGCCCTGCTCACCTGCTCCGGTACTTCCGGCTTTTACCTGATCCTGGAAAGCATAAAGAAAATTTCCGGCAGAAAAACCGTGATCATACCGGCCTTTGTCTGCCCGCTTATCCCTCTGGCGATTAAAAGAGCGGGGCTCAATATAAGACTCTGCGACATAAACCGGGATAATTTCGATTATGATACCGGCATGCTCCGGGATATCTGCGCTGGGAATAAAGATATCCTGGCCATACTTGTCGTGCACCTGGCCGGAATTCCGCTGGATGTAGAGGCGATTAAAGAAAGCGCCGGGGGGAAAGAAACATTCATTATTGAAGATTGCGCGCAGAGCCTGGGCGCGGAATATAAGAACAGGAAAACGGGTTCCCTCGGAGATTTTTCTTTTTTCAGCCTCTGCCGCGGCAAAGGCCTGACTATTTATGAAGGCGGGATGGCAATAACTACCCGCCCGGAATATTCCGGGTTATTAACCGATACCGCCAAAGAAATCATGCCCGGCGATACCCTATCCGAGTTTTTGAAGATAGTTGAATTGTTTGGATACAGCGCATTCTATCGCCCGGGGCTATTCTGGTTTGTCTTTAGGGCCCCGCAGATATTCTGGCGGCTGCGCGATAACCCTGTAAGGGCAATGGGGGAATATTTCACCCCCGATTTTCCCGTACATAAAGTTTCCGCTTTCAGGGAATATATAGGCCACCTTAATTTCCCCCGCCTGGATGAAGAGCTCGGCAAACAGGGTGAAAAAGCGGCTGTTTATTTGGATCATCTAAGAAATATTCCCGGTATCAAGCCGATTGCCCGGCCGCCGCAGGCAAAAGCCAGCTACCCATACCTTACGCTCGTTTTTGAAGACACGCGGAAAAGGAACTCCTGCCTGGACGCTTTTAAAGATTCGGGCTTAGGAGTATCCCAAATATATCTGTACGCTATTTCGGATTACGCTTATCTAAAAGATATGGTCCCCGATGCGGATTACGGATGCGCCCGGGCCATGGCGGAAAAAACAATAACCTTAAGTACCAGCGGTTTCTTAAGAAAAGCCGACTTAAGAAATACGATTGAGAAACTCAAAAAGCTCTAAAGGAGAATATGATAATCTTTTCGCTTAAAGAAGACGGGCGGCTGATCACCGAAATACCCGATAGCGGATTTTTTATGCCCGGGGGCAAAAACCTCTGTTTTCTGATCCACGGGCTTACCGGAACGGCAAAAGAGATGAGCTCTATCGCTCAACGGTTAAATAAGCGGGGGTTTTCCGTGGCCGGCCCCTTGATGCTTAACCATGACAAATCCATCTCAAGGCTTAAAAGGACCAGCTGGCAGGAACTTTATAATTCTATCCGCGATGAATTCGTTAAATATTCCAATGATTATGAGAATATCTTTGTGGCGGGGCTCTCCTTCGGGGCGTTGATCGGGATATTGCTGGCGCACGAATTCCCTGCGAAAGTAAAAGCCTTGAACTGCTTCTCCCCCACCCTCTTTTATGATGGCTGGGGCAACCCTAAATCCAGGGTTCTCCTGCCGTTAATTTATAAAACTCCGGTTAAATACTGGCTGTATTTTAAGGAAGAATACCCTTACGGCCTGAAGAATGAACGGCTGCGTTCTAAAGTAGAGAGTTTTTATAAAGATGCCCGGCTATTTGATTACGGCAAGGTGCATCTTTACGGCTATCCCGTGATACCTGTCTCCTGCATGTACCAGAATTACCTTTTGGCTAAAAAAGTGATCTCCCTGCTCAAAGATATACGCACCCCCATACAATTGCTGCAGGCAAGGGATGATGATGTGACCAGCCCGAAAAACTCTTATTATATTTACGGGAACATCGGCTCAAAAGACAAGAAGATCATATTCCTGGAGGATTCTTACCATATTATCACCGCGGACCAGGAGAGGGACAAGGTTGCCGATGAAACCGTTGCCTTCTTTGAGAAACACATTGTTTAAAAAAATACTTCCCCGAGGATCTTCAGATTAGCCTCTTCGTTGACCCGGAGCTTAAAGTCATCGGGATAACCGCGGCCGGAAAACTCTCCGGGATGATCAAGCCTGGAGATGGCCGCCTTGATCCTGCCGAAGGCCGGAAAAGGAGAATAATCACCTGTTATATCCAGGCCGATTATATCCAGGTTCTCCCGCATCACTTTCAGCATAGTTAAAAGTTGATCCAGCCGCAGGCACCCCTCCTCCCAGTTGGTAAGCGCGAATTCCTTTTTAAGGCAATCCTTATCTATCGAGATATAAACCTTGCGGATGGGAAGGCGCCTGGCCAGCTTCAAAGTAAACTCGCCCAACTCTTCATTTTCTAACCTGTGCCAGGTGACCTTGTTGGAAAACAGGCCTCTGGTGACGGTGGCCGAATTATTATCCGGCAGGCGCCTGAAAAAAACGCGGCTGCATTTATGGCTGTATGGATAGATCTCCAGGCGGTTCTCCCGCAAGGCGCCAAGATTGCCTGTCTGCAGTGCTGCCGAAGATAGATCTCCGGAACCCGTGCCTAAAAGTATGAGCTTCAAGATATTTTTATTCTCCGCTGCCCGGCTTACCCATGAGCCGCAGCCAAAGCGCGGCGGAAGAATATCCCAATCCGGGTGCGCATCAAACACGACCAGGCAGAAAGGCTGGTTAATTGAACCGGCCAATATTTCGCTTATGTGGTGAAAATCACCTGAGCCCAAAAAGGTAGGATTGTTTTTTCCCGAGCGAGAGATCCTGCCGGATATTCTTTTGCGCAGGGATCCTGACATATAGAGCCTGGCAGAAGAAGCAAACTCGGTAAGATCGATCACATCGGATTGGTATCGCGAAAGGAGCCCGGACTGGCGCCTGACGCTGTTATCAAAATTTAATACGCGGATGCGCCTATCCAGCATCAAGCTTTTTTAAGCGCTTTGGCCAAGGCCTCTTCCAAAAGATCAACCCCCAGGTCGATCTCCTCATCGGTGATATAGAATGACGGGGCGATGGTAAAAACATTCTTATAATAACCGCCCACATCCAGGATCAGGCCGCGGCGTTTACCCCGCGCGTTCAGGGTGCCGCTTAAGCCTAAGTTTACGATCTTGTCGGTCAGCTCTTTATTCGGAGTATAGCCGTCCTTCTGGCATATCTCCATCCTTAAAGCCAGGCCAAGCCCGTTCACATGCCCGATCTGGGGATACTTCTTCTGCAATTTTCTAAGCTGGGAAACAAAATACCTCCCCTTTCTGGATACGGAAGTGGAAAAGTCCGACTCCTCGATCAGCTTCATCACCTCAAGTCCTACGGCTGTGCCCAGAGGATTTGATGAAAATGTCGCGTGGGTTGACCCCGGCGGAAAGACATCGGGGGAAATAAGCTTCTCCTTAGCCCAGACGCCTGAAATGGGATTTAATCCGTTGGTCAGAGCCTTACCGAAAACGATGATATCAGGCGTAATATTAAAATGCTCGATCGCCCAGAACTTCCCCGTGCGGAAGAACCCCATCTGTATTTCATCATCTACAAAGAGGATACCGTAGCGGTCCAATATCTCCTTTAACTGCAAGAAATAGTCCTCCGGGGGGACAATATAACCGCCTGTTCCCTGTACCGCCTCAACGTAGAAAGCGGAGAATTCGCATTTGTTGTTCTTTTTATTCACTACCGAATGGTATTCGGTCTCAAAAAGACGCTCAAATTGCTTCAGACAGTATAGATCGCAGAAATCCCTTTTCTTGTCATAGGGGCACCTGAAGCAGTACGGGTAAGGCACGAACATCGCCCTGTCCCCGAAATGGCCGAAGCGCTCCCTGTACCTGAAGCTTGAGGTGATCGCCGAGGCACCTAAGGTCCTGCCGTGATAACCGCCCATAAAGGCAAAAACTAGGCTCCTGCCGGAGTGGTTACGCACCAATTTCAGCGAGTCCTCCAAAGCGCTTGAGCCTCCGACATTGAAATGTATCCTTCCTTTTTCTTCAAAGGTGCGCTCATTCTTTTGCGCCAATTTCGCGGCCAAAAGGATCTTCTCCTCATGCAGGTACTGGCAGGCAAGCTGCGGCAATCTATCGATCTGCTCTTTTAACGCGGTATTCAGGCGTTTATTCCTATAGCCGAAGTTAGCCGCCGAATACCACATCTGCAAATCCAGGTATTCGGTCCCTTCGTGGTCATAAAGATAGCTGCCCTCACAGGATTTAAATACATCGAGCTTCTCCGCGTAATGCACGGTGTCCCCCCATGAACAATATTTAGCCTCCAGATCCAGAAGCTTATCCAGGTTAGAATCCTGCCGGTTACCGTTTGTCTTGGTCAATTGTTTCTGGCTCATCTTAGCGTCCTTTTTAAGTAGGTGAATACGTCTCTGAGGTTATGAAAAGCGACATAGCCGAGCTTAGAGTCTTTAAAGTGCCGCAGGAGGCTGTCTTTGGCAAAAACCACATTGGCATACTTTGCCGGGCAGACATCCGAAGCCCCGTCTCCGACATAAAATATTATAGAGCCTTTCGGCGATTCTGCCAAAAGGTTTTTTGTCTTGCAATGCGCGCAGATCTGGCAATCCCTGTTCTTAAAAGGATAATCTGTGATCACTTTATCGCGGGTAAACTTGAGCTTGTTGGCGAAAACCCTGGCATTCTTTATGCTGTTTGCCTTTAAGACCCGATCAAGTATATAATCAAAGTTGTCGCTCAAGATCACAGTTTTTATCTTTTTATGCCGCAGGAATCTGTAGATCTCCTTGAAATAGGGGTCAAGCTTTATCTTGGGGAGGTAGGCATCCAGGGCCCGCTTATTCAAATCCATACCCCGGAGCTGGCCTTCCAGGCAGGTTTTTGAACCGATCCTGCCGCTTCGCCACCTTTTCTCCAGCTCTACCCAGCGGTCATCCCGGGAAAAGAGCAAAAGCATATTGTCAAAGACATCGCAGGTGGCGATGGTATTGTCAAAGTCAAAAAAGATGACGCTTTTTTTAGGGTTAAACTGGATATTTTTATCGGCCATTTTTTTATATTACCCCTAAGCCCGAAAGCTGTCAATATCAAAAATTCCGGCGAGCTTTGCCTGACAAAAGGCGCATTTGCCCTGCCTGACATGCAATTGGGCTATTTCAAACCCTTCCCTTTTGACGAGCAGCTTTTTGCATGAAGCGCAAAAAGTGTCCTGACCCCAGCCGTAGACATTCCCCGCGTAAATATGATACAATCCGGCTTTTTTGCCCAGATCATAAGCAAGCTTGAGGGTACTTTCGGGGGTACTGTCATAACGATCAAACTTGTAATCCGGATGAAAGCGGGAAATGTGCCAGGGAATATCCTTGCCTACGGAAGCAATAAAATCAGCGATCCCGGAAAGCTCTTCGGAAGAGTCGTTCTCGCCGGGGATCACCAGGGTCGTGACCTCTGTCCAGACATCCGCTTCTTTCAACAAACGGATAGATTCAAGGACTGGAGCAAGATGTCCTGCGCATACCCTTTTATAAGAACTATCCTTAAAAAACTTCAGGTCTACGTTTGCCGCGTCCAGATACGGTCTGATCATAGAAATGGCATGGGGGGTCATATAACCGTTGGTAACAAATATATTGCGCAGGCCCTCTTCTTTGGCTAAACGGCAGGCCTCTATGGCAAACTCAAAATAGATCGTCGGCTCGGTATAAGTGTAGGCTATGCTCCTTGAGCCGCTCTCTTTAGCCAGCGTGACGATTTTATCGGGCGTAGAAGGCTCTCCCGGTTCCCCATCAATAAAGTCAAGCTGGGAGATCTGCCAATTCTGGCAGAAGGCGCAGCGGAAGTTGCATCCGGCGCAGGCTATGGAAAAAGCGGTTGAGCCGGGGAAGAAATGATACAGAGGTTTTTTCTCAACCGGGTCAATGTTGGCCGCTACGATCCTGCCGTAATTACGCGAGTATAAGACGCCTCTGATATTCTGCCTTACCCCGCAGAAACCGAATTTACCCTCCTGGATCCTGCATTTATGAGCACAAAGGAAACAATCTACTTTTTTGTCCTCTAAAGGAGTATAGAGCAGGGCTTCTTTCATATCAATAAATGCGCGAAATCATTCTTAGGTACACAGATAGTCCTGGCCGAACTTTCTTCTTCCGCCGGAAGATGCCTGTAAAATACATCTATTTCACCGGCCGCGGCAGTGTCCGAGTAGCTGCAGGTTATCCGGCAGCAAAGCTCAAGGGAATCCTGCGCCAATACTCCCCTGGCCAAAGAAAAAGGCCCGGCCAGATCATCCTGCGGATGAAACAAGTAATCTCCTGAGCCCGCTAAACGGCTAAGCAGTTTATTCTCATTTTCATTTCTGCCTACTGCCAACCTGGCATTTTTCCCGATACGAAAATGCCTGCCTACCTTCAAAAGCTCAAGGTTCTCAAGATTCAATTCCCGGTGGCTAAGAAGTTCTTTTAATCTTCTGGAAAAACACGGATCAGTCAATAAACACCCTCCGGCGGGATTGGCGTATTTAGCGATCCCTAACTTTTGAGCTAATCGCATTTGGGGCGTACGCATCCGGCCGTTAAAATCCAGGAGCTTTTCTCTATCCACCCAGCCCTGCCTTTCCGGCAAAGTCGGGGGAAAAAGCCTGGCCGATAAAGGGCGCAGCAAAAGGTCACCAAGGCCGCTTTCCCGCTTGATCAAATTCAGGGCCTGCTTATTCTGGGACATCGGCCTCTGCCCGAGCACCTCTCCGGTGACAATGAAACCGGCCCCCAGAGAAGCCATCAATTCCCTGGCTTTAGTAAACATGAGGATCTTGCAGTCAATGCAGGGGTTCATATTTGAACCGAAGCCGTAACGCGGGCCCTGGATAAGCTTCAAGAACTCCTCTCCCAGATCAACCTCGATTATTTTTATGCCTATATCCGGAAGGCTCCTCTGTATATCCAGCTTACAGAAGGGGATCTTAAAATGCATCCCTATCACTTCCAGGCCCTGCTCTTTAACAAGGCTTGCCGCCAATAAGCTGTCCAGGCCTCCGGAGACCAAAGCCAATGCTTTTATTTTCATGATAAATGTTCAAATGGTTTAATGTCTATTCGGGCAAGAAATTCTTCGCTAATGCCATCAGCGCTATTCCCAGCAAGAAGGCAAAAAAAGCGGCGGTTGAACGCTT
>Ga0172371_10007641_pt1 | contig 15322 bp, 14 predicted proteins | sample Lak12m_FD_114543 | JGI IMG/M metagenome (GOLD analysis project Ga0172371, IMG submission 114543) | Freshwater microbial communities from Kabuno Bay, South-Kivu, Congo - kab_022012_12m | ecosystem: Environmental > Aquatic > Freshwater > Lake | place: Democratic Republic of the Congo: South-Kivu... | reverse complement strand
CCTGGAATTTCGCGCGATCCCAGCGAACACCACAACAACTCGAAATTCGAAACACGCCGCTTCACCAGACGATCTGAGTCGTACGAAAGGGCAAAACTATAGAACTCCTTCCAGTCTTTCAAAGGGAGGTTGCATGCACCAGAAACAACCGCCGGCAAAGGTAGCGGTCTCGTGCTTTGCCTGGGCGTCCGCAATTACGGCCATGAGTAGAAACACACAAAGGCATATCAACGAAATGTTCATCAGTATTGTCCTCATAGCTCAACCCCGTTCTTATTTGGTTTTCTCGGACGCAGAGCCGACGTGGCGACCTGAGGCCTCGAATGGAATCGCATCCCGGCCTCGCGAGGGCTGCGTCGAGCAAGTCGTCCGTGAAGCGGCCGACTCGCCGGGCCCGCCTCATGGCGACCGTTGCCAATAGAATAAGCATTCCCGCGGTTGGGAAGAGAGTTGCCCGGCAGGGGGGTTGTGTTTATCCCGCCCGCGTTATAGGCTTCATGATGACTGACGGGGATAAGGAGACTGTCTCAAAATCCGAGTTCCGATCCTGGGAAGCGACTATTATATGAGGCTGGTAGGTGAATGCCATGTCCTCGGAGATTTCAACGTTACGGCTTGTCGTCCGGTCAGTAGTGTGGGCAGGGATTTTGTTTGCTTTGCCTTTCGCCGCCGCGGGGACTTTTGCCTAGCCCGAAGGTTGGGCGTACATCCTCTTACAATTTTCCAGTTGGACAGCTATGACGGTATGGCTCAAGAAGAACAATCCCCAGCTACTGCGAGTGCGGGCGGAAGCCTGGAAAAGATCGGTGAAACCGTGGGATAAGGTCATCATGATATTCCTTATCACCGGTTTTGTGGCCCTGTTTACCCTTCCCGGACTCGATGCGGTCAGATACCGGTGGTCTGACATGCCGCTCCCCTTACAGACAATTGGCTTTGTTGGGATACTCGTCTCCAACGGCTTAATGTTCTGGGCGATGAAGGCGAATCCTTATTCCTCCGCGACCGTCGAGGTCCAAAGGGAACGAGGGCATAGGGTGATCACGACAGGCCCGTATCAATATGTACGCCACCCCATGTACGTGGGAGGCATCTTGATGGCTGTCTCCACTCCATTGGCCCTTGGCTCCCCTGTGGCATTCATTCCCGCCGTGCTGCTGACCGCTGTGGTCGTCGTGCGAACCTTTCTGGAAGACAAGACCTTGCATGAGGAGTTGGAAGGATATTCGGCTTATGCGGAAGAAGTTGAGTACAAGCTGTTTCCAGGAGTCTGGTAGCTTCGCTACGGAATCCGTACGGGGGAAGCAACCACATTTGACAGGCCGGATTCATCCTCCATTGTGATGAACATCACCCGCTTGCCGGATTTCGTGGGCGGAGTATGAAGTGATAAGCTGTCAGCCGATCACTTCCACACTGTGCGGAATCACTATTTCTGGATTTCACGCCGCGGCGGTCCCTACCAGTGTCAGCCGATCACTTCCACACCGTGCGGAATCACGATGTAGCGCCATTGGGAGGAGGTCCGAGGTGAGGTGTCAGCCGATCACTTCCACACCGTGCGGAATCACCGCTCTCGCCGCCGCACTTCGAGCAGCGAGCGCTGTGTCAGCCGATCACTTCCACACCGTGCGGAATCACTTTCCCAGTATGCCTGCGAGTCACCGCCCCAGAGGTGTCAGCCGATCACTTCCACACCGTGCGGAATCACATGGCGTCCCTTCCAGAGCCGACCTGGTTACGATGTGTCAGCCGATCACTTCCACACCGTGCGGAATCACTCTCGATTGCATCCGTGTCCACGGGAGGGATTATCGTGTCAGCCGATCACTTCCACACCGTGCGGAATCACCAAGAAGACGCTATCGAGTATTTCGGTAAGTTCTGGTGTCAGCCGATCACTTCCACACCGTGCGGAATCACTTTCACGATCACATGGTTGAACTTGTGGGGGAGAAGTGTCAGCCGATCACTTCCACACCGTGCGGAATCACAGCGGCCTGCCCAAACCCAGTGTGAGACGGGACCGCCGGACAGTCTTTCGAGCGTGCCCCTCTTCCCTGTAACTCACGGTTGTGTTTCCCGATGTGTGTGGCACCGCAACTCCGCTTCCGTCCAGGCCTGCGAGCATCCGCTGCACCCCACTGCGTGACCGTCGCGCTCGCTGCGGCCCGGGCAATTTCAAAGACCGGTGTGAAGTTGAACGACCCCACGCCTGTAAAAACCCTTTTGGGGGAAGACACACAGGCGTGGCTATCTTGCCTCCTTTAGAAGCGCTCTTATACTATATGATTAACCGGCCGCGTCAAGTCTCAAATTACTATCATCCCATGATCCGGCTCCGGCAACGGTGGCCCGAGAACTGCGACGGGCAATGTCATGTGCTGTTCGTGCGGTCCAAGATCAACGATTATGACTTGATCCTCTCTCAAGTTCATTTCCCGTTCGAGATCAGCCTGAAGTCGAACCCGGTCAATCTTCTTGAGGACGCACATGAATACCGACAACTGCCAGTGTCGGCCGTATCCTCTCAGTATGCGGAAGACTCGCCGGAGCCTCTTGGCATCGCGCACATCGTAGGTAACGAGGTAACAACGGAGCATGGAACGCCCCCTTTTCACCTCAACGCGTGGTGAGGAAGCTCAAGTCCGGAATTTCACCAACAAGCCATGCCGCGATCATCCGCGCATGGAGAACCAGCATTCGTCTGTAACAAAGACGGTAATCGAAGACGGGGTGAGTCACATCGGTATTCATGCGCCGGCCGTATGCATTGAAGAACGCCTTCCGCCCAGCATCCGTAAGCATGCAACCGGCTGAAGTCCTGCTGAAATGACCTTCCCTCAGTTCGCCACGGTTAAACAGGGTGACGGCCACTGAATCACCGATAAGAGGTCTGAAGGGTTCCATGAGATCGAGAGCCATTGCAGGACGGCCCGGCCGCGACACGTGGAAGGCGCCAATTGAGGGTTCGAGTCTTGCCAAGCGCAGCGCCGCCACGCACTCGTGCGCCAGCATTGTGTAGGCCATGGAGAGACACGAGTTGATCGGATCAGGTGGCGGCCGCCGCTTTCTCCCGTTTGCTGAGAATTCCTCAGCCATTGAACCACGGAATACGCCTGCAAAGTGGCGGAAGTATGTGGCTGCCGCCTGCCCCTCATAACCTCTGATCGCCTCGAGACTGTCTGCTGCGGAAACGTGCCGCATGAGGCCGGCAAGGTGCTTGCCTACATCGGCGGGCAAAGACGCATGATTGCGCATCAACAGGGTTCGCTGATTTGAGATTTTTGCAATGATAAGTGCTCTTACAAGTGCGAGCACCCGCTCGGGTTTTTCAAATTCGAGTACCTGGCAGCGGCGAATCACGGCACTCACCGAATCCAACGGATCCATCAGGCCGATGAGACGTCCGGCAGACGAGAGAAAGGCCGTGGGGATTCTTCTCTCCGCAAGGGCATGGAGCGCCTGGGTTGAAAGCTGGCCGTACCCAAGTATGGAGATACTCTCTACGTTGGCCAGCGGCACCTCCTTGACCGATTTGCCCTGATCGTCGGATACTCTCAGCTCGCCGCCCCTAATGCCGATCCTCGCCGGGCTGGTTTGCACCACCACATGGAATCCTTCATCTCGCGGAGGCCAGATCTTCCTTGGCGTAAGTTCCTCGGTCCGTTCAGTAGCTCGCTGCAGCCGGATCTCGTCAGGCAAGCAGTGGGGCTGAAGGGAACAGCGAACGCACCGAGGATCGTTGAGAAGAGGCAACGGCCTCGTTCCCTGGTGGGTGAGCCGCGCCGCTGCGATGGCCGCCAAGGCTTCTTCCCTCAACGTGTGGTCTACGACGACTTTCAGACGCCTCTTTTCCGAAGCATAGTAGATAATCGCATGCTCGACCGTGTATCCTCCTTCCTCCAGAAGCATTGCTTGAAGTGCAACCTGGATTCGGTCGGATGGCCACGGCTCGACGATGTCTTGGCCATCGGCTCCGTTCGGAATGTCAAGTGAGCTGGAGGTCTTTCGCGGCCGTCCTTTGCGATATTCCACGGGCACTGCCGCCCGGCCTGAGATTTCAGCCAGGTCCAGCACACCCGTAATCCCCATGGTCTCGCTGCTCAAGGCCAACGTTCTGACTCGCACGGGTTCGTCAGGGTCTCTGTCGTCGCTTCCGGCCTTGTCAGCCCTTGCCGAACTCGGCCTGTTCACGCGTGTGTGCACTGCTCGTCCTTGCTCGGTGTCTTCGGAGGGGACCATAATGCCTTCCACTTGCACGAAGTAGAACAACCGTGGGCAGTAGGCGTGCTCGGCGATGTTACGGATTGGAAGTAGCTCCTGATCGGTCATTTCTTTCGATCCAGGCCGTGCAATCTTCGGAGTTTTCGTATCACCCTTTCCTCAACCTTGTTCCAATACTCCGGGTAGATCATCCAGTTTCTTCCCCCGTCCGCCGCTTGTAGCGGGCTGGTACTCGGATGGCTCCACAGGTTAACGATTTCTTCGCTCTTTGCCTGCCTCCCCGGCTTCTTAGCCGCATTCCGGCCCTGGCTGCCCGCATCAGGTTCCGACGCCACGTGAATCTTCAGAGCCACCTTTTCCTGTAGTACCCGGCAGCCCTTCGTGTGATCCTTGACCGGCTCTAGACTGCCCTTAAAGCACGGCACGTACCACCATCGCCCTTCCCAGTCAGGATCCAGCAAGGCTTTCACGCCGATATTGGCGGCGGCATTGAGGTCTGCCTGGAGTCCAGCGGCTGCTGTGGGGGCTCCGGAAGCAGAGACGAAGACTTCGCCTCCGCGTACCGGAATGCGAACCGGCTGAGGTGAATCGCCGCCGTTGTCTTTGCAGTCGAGTCGGTTCCAGTGACCGTTCGCATCGAGCTGCCATCGAACGTTGTCGGCGTCTGTCCAGATGCTCTGTGCTAAGTCCCAGCGTGCGTAAAGATCAACCAGAAATTGATCAATCGCCCTGCGCTTCTTGACATCTTTGCCACGCGCAGCCTTGATCCGAGGCCACAGGAAACCGCTCTGCTTCACGAACTCAGCCACGGCGAAGTCCTTGCATCGAATGCCGGGCGCCCCCGTGCGAGAATCCTGCTTTGAGGTGTATGCAGCCGCCACGGTTCGCAGGTGTATTGAGTGCAGCTCGCAGGCTTCTTGCAGATATTTCTTCACCTTGCTTGCCGACCATCGCATGAGTCCCCGATTTTCGCGCCTGGTGCGAGTTTCTTCGGGTTTATAGTGGGTCAGATTTTCAATGACTATGGCATGGCACGGGGCAAAACGCTCGGCGTTGATCTGTTGTCTAGGCCTGGGTTGTGATTTCTTGCCGTGGCACGACTGTTCGATCCCGATGCCTAGAGCGGCTTCCACGATCCTGCTTGCGAGCTGTTTCACTCGGTTTTCCCTCATTTGCTCCATGGCCTTCAGCATTTCCCGACCGACCGGTGCCCCTGATTCACCCCTTGTGGTGATGTGCTTACGAGGATCATCCGGCTCCGGACGACCTGCATAAGCCCGGTGCAAGCGGTAGAGTGATTGGACGGTGGCAATGCGCATAAGGGAAAGGCCGCCGACGTGCCTGATTTCAGGGCCGTCGTTTCCGTGCGCGGAGGGCAGGATCCATTTCTTCAGTGTGCCGAGGTATCGAGGCCACTTTTTGTCTTCTTCGTGCCATATTTCCGACCACTTGTCGTGAAGTGTCGCCCTCTCTGCGGCTCCAAGAGCATTCGCAACGGCAGACAACTTCGCTTGGAGTTCCGCCTGATAGCTCCTTTTCTCCTGTGAGGTCCTGCATTCTTCTTCCTCGGGGACGGGAAGAGACACACCTCCGAGCATTGGTGCGATGAGGGTGTCCCACAGCCTCTTTGCACTGTCGTCTGTCCACAGCTTGCCGTGAGCCACGGAATACCAGTCTGCCAATTGCTTGGTAAGCCACTCGGTTTGCTCTTGAGGCCTGAGTTCCTTCTCCGTGCCAGCCACCCATATCTTGTCCGTCTTGAGATTGTAGGCGATCTTGGCCCGCAGCCCGTGACGCCGTAATGCTAACTCAGCAGTACGAACCGCATCCGACATGAGTTCGTCAACCGGCGGGACCCTGCATCTCGACGACGCTTTCCCGAATTCTCTTGCCATGGCCTCTACCATTTCGATTTCAGATTGAGCCGGTTTTCGAGCGGATTCGTCCTCGCCCTGCAATTCTATGGTGAACTGGCGGTCCAGACGCGCCCAGGGAGCCGGATAGACCGAGCCATCGAGATGGTCCGGCCCGATCCGTCGGTAGATCTTTCGGGGGCGAAACTTCTTACCCTTACCGGACAAGGGTGTACCTTTTTTCTTTCTTCTCGCCTCCCTTTCGGGAAAATCAATGAAAGCATAAAGATCGCAGATGGTTACATCGCAGCCGTCCATCTTCGCCTGCCGGCATTCGTCCTCGAATGCCTCGGCGGACAGGGCCTCCCACACCGCACACGCACATGCGTACCTGTGTCCCAGGTCAACGCTGAGCAACCTGAGGCCGGGGAGTCGTGACAGGATCAATCTGGCTCGATCTCCCCGGCCCTTGTTTGCCTCATTGTTCGGGTATAACTTGGGATTCGGTGACAGGTCTCTTGCCGCAGCAAATGAGTTCCACAGCCCCATCGGCTGCAGATCCAGCGAAACCGAAATCCACCAATTCAGGCGGGTTCGCGCAAATGCCTCCGCCTTCTCGGCATTGGTTTCGGCAAGTACGGCAAGACGGTCCAGGACTTCACGTTCGGTTATCAGGGTACCGTTCCACTGCGGCTCTTTCATTTTGCGGTATTCGACGGCTCCGGTGGCTTTGCTCGGTTGCTTTTCCACCACGGTCGGCTTCCTAGGTTTGATGGGCAGGTTGTCAAAGACGCTGGCTACCCGCACACGTTTCCCTTGTTCCAGAGCTATGGCCGCCTCCGAGTGGCGGGTCATCCGGGAAATCTCTGTGGTCGTCGCCCCTCCTTTTGGCCCCTGAGAATCAATCGTTCCTATTTCGCGATCAAATCGGCTGCCAACGGCGAGGAAGGGATGCCGTTGACCTTCGTCTCCGTCCCAGACCAAGAGTCCCACGACGCGATAATCCTTGGTTGAATCAGTGAGCTTATTCTTTCTGAGCCGGTGAAAGAGAATATGCGGTCTCGAGTCACCATACTGACAGAAGACAGGATGTCCCAAAGGGTCCGGATGGCGGTAAGCGTCTACCTTCAGGCGACGCACGTCATATCTAGCCGTGCTGCCATTTACGAAAATCCTTAGAATTTCGGGGTCCGCCGAGCCGTTGCAGTTCCATACAGGTTTGTAAGAATCCGTGGCTAATGCGATGAATAGATTTATGTCTCCGAATTTCTCCTCACGTTGGTCGGCAGCAATTGTCTTGGCAGTCTCTCTTCTCGCTTCCTCCGCTCTCTGACCCGTTTGGGGCGTGAGCTTCGACCACGCGGAAACGACCTCTTTCCATCCGACGATTGCCCGAGGCCGAATCCGATATTCGTCAAGAGAACCTGTTTGCTGAGTTTGTTCAGTGCAGTATTGAACGAGCAAATCGACGGCGACCCTATATTTGGGGTTCCGTTCCATCGAGGCGAGCTTTTCATCGGCAGCCCCTCTATTTGCTCGATCGATCTCCTGTTGTTTAATCTTTGTATGAAGTTGAGCTACTCTCGATGCTGCCTTTGAGAACATCTCCCGTTGCAATTCTGTGGCGGAAGATCCTTCTCTGTTGCATGAGTCCCCCGACCTAAATTTGATTCCCACTCTTTCCACAAGTGGTCGAAGATGAGCCGTCCACAAGTCTCGCAACACCAAGGTCGTCTTTTTCCCTTGCTTAGTGAAATACGCGCTGCTGCCAAACAAGTGGCTGAAGGGATGACGAGTCTTGTGGCCGGCCCCCTTACCGGACTTGATCAACGTGTCTTTTCTTCTTTCAGCATCTTCAGCGGTGATATCAGAGCCTTCATCATTCTGCTCCGATTGGTCTCTCACTTTGGTTCTTCTGGGTAGAACGAGGTAATCGTCTGAGAACAGATGAAACAAGAGCTTCCGGCAGTCGTCCCTCGCAACCGTTCTTTTCGCCAGGGGCACGATATCGTCAAAGGTCTTGCTGCGGTTGACCCACACTGCATCAGAACTTATTGCGGCGGACAACGTCGGCCTGCAGTCGCGGACCCAGGGCTCGATTTGTGCTTCATTGAGACCTCTCGACTCAAGGATCTCTTTGAGAGCAGCAACTGTGGCAACGCTGTTGTTAGCGCCAGGCTTGCCACCGCAAGCACGAGCCACGACATATCTTTCAGCAGGGGCTCCACGTTCCGATTCTACTGAAAGCCATGAGAGCGCGAGCACTATGCGCCGGTCCCTCTTTTCTTCTTCGGTGGGCAGTCGGAATTGTTCCCCTCCTTGCTTCGATTTTTGCTTTACCTTCTCATCGGCGAGGGTGTGGCAGAGCCCCCCTCGTAGGGTAAGCAGCCAATCACCAAACACCTGTGCCCCATTGTTTACAGCCTTGTGTGTCAGCCAGAGCTTTTCACGCCAAGTATTGTCATCCCGGCTCACGCCACTGAGTAGAAGAGTGTATGATCTTTGGGTCGGCGACATTTGATCCCCCTCGATTGTCTCGCCTTACATCCGGACATGTGCTTCGGTGGCTCTTGTAGCTAAGCTGATACTACCCCGGTAGGCACTTTATCAGATCACCACGGTAAATGTGGAGTTAAAAAAAGGCGGCCGAACCAAGAAATCTGCACGGCTGTCCTCGGCTGTTCCGCTCCGGAAGGTTTTTTCAAGATTTGGTCCTTTCCCGAGCTGGGCGCTCCGAATGGTTGTCTTGCTCCAATTGGGCCTTCACCGCCTTAGAAAAGTGTGCTCATCCGGAGCAGCTCCTCCGAAAACCGGACGCGAAGCAATGGTCGTTTGCGTCCCCTTCTCGACACACCTCCCACCGGCTTTCACTCAGGCCACCCTTCGCTCTAACGTTCACCCAGAAACCCGGAAAGTAGCCCGCTGAGCCGTAGGACGACCTTTTCCATCACCACGGACACGGAAACGCCGTTCTTGCCTTGGCGCTGGAGGATTCCCTCGACGGTGAGGACTTCACTGGTAAGTATTGCCTTGGCAAAACCATCCTGAGCCCTGGGGAAAGCAACTACATCCAACAGGCCGGTTTCATCCTCCATTGTGATGAACATCACCCGCTTGCCGGATTTCGTTGGCGGAGTATGAACTATGACAAGCACACCGGTGACAAGAACACGGCTCCCCGAAGGAATACGCCTAAGATCGGCGGCGGTGACCACGCCCTCCGCAGCGAGCATGGGCCTCACTGCCGCAAGAGGATGACCGCTGCAGAACACGCTCATGGATGCGGCTTCCCGCAAGGCCTTTACCTTGGGGCTGTCCATTTCTGCGGCATCTCGGGGCGATTCATCCATTGCAAACCTCGCCGGTCAGGCGCCATTCATCGTCAAGCCCATCCAGAGCCCCTGCAAGCTCCAGAACCCTCACCACGCTCTCAGGCGGCTCCAGACGTGACAGAAAGTCCTCCCTGTTCCTGAAAGGGCCTCTCCGCCTGCGATCCGCAACAATCCTCCTTGCCATGGCAGGCCCCACACCGTTGATCACCACAAGCGACACCCGAATCCCGGAGCCGTCCGGTTCATACTCGACACCGCTCGCGTTCACGTGCGGAGGATAGACCGGTATGCCTCTGCGCCGAGCCTCGTTGAGTATCACCGACGGAGGATAAGACCCCACATGACCCGCGTTCAGAAGCCCCAGATAAAAGGCCTGGGGATGATGGGCCTTGAGGAAGGCGCTCTGATACGTAATATGAGCGAACGAGGCCGCGTGGGCCTTGCAAAAACCATAAGAAGCAAACGAGGCCACATTCTTGAAAACCTGCTCCGCCAGAGCCTGCCCATGCCCCCGGGCCAGGGCGCCCTCAATAAAGCGCTCCCTGAGGAGGATCATCTTCTTGGACTTGCGATCCTTGGTCATGGCTCGGCGGAAAGCGTCCGCCTCAGCATACGGCAACCCGCTGAAAACGTGGACAATCCGCAACACCTGCTCTTGAAAGAGGATCACTCCATACGTCTCGTCAAGGGCCGGCGCCAGATCCGGATGCGGTATACGCACGGGCTCCTCTCCGCTTTGTCTGCGCAGAAAAGTCTCCACCATGTTCCCTTCAACAGGGCCCGGCCTGAACAAAGAGATCTCGGATATGAGATCCCCGAATTTATTTGGCTGAAGACGCCCCAAAAGATTGCGCTGGCCCGGAGATTCGAGCTGGAAAACGCCAACGCTCTCGGTGCTCCGGAGAAGAGCGTAAGTCTTGCGATCGTCCAGAGGCATCTTGTCAAGATCAAGGTGGACGCCCTTGCTCTCGAGAATCTCCAGGGCCTTCCTGATCGCTGTGTGCATCCGTAGCCCGAGGATGTCCAGCTTGAGCAGGCCCAGAGCGTCCACGTCATCCTTGTCCAACTGGCCCACAGGCAGATCCTTCGGCGAAGAGCCCACCGGCGTCCATGCCCTGATCTCGCCGGGAGCCACTATTACACCGCCGAGATGGACCGAGCTTTGGAAAGGAAGGCCCGTCAGTCTCGCGGCCAGGCGGACCAGCCGGTCCTCTTTCCTCAGTGGGGTATCACGCAGCTCGGGGAGGGTCTCCAGTGCCTCGTACAGATCACGGCCCCGCAACGACCAAGGGAGACATGCTGCCAACCGATCTATATCCTTCAGGGGATATCCCAGCGACCGGGCTGCAAGACGAACCGCACTACGCACCTTGAAGGTATGAATCGTCGAGACCATGGCAGTCTGCCTGGGAAAACGCTCCATGAGGTAATGGATGACCTCGTCCCGGCGGTCGGAATCAAAATCCAGATCCACATCGGGCATATCGCCCCGGCCCTCGTTGATGAAACGCTCAAAAAGAAGGTCGTGAGCCACCGGATCCACCCCGCCCAACAAAAGATGGATGACCAGACTGCCTGCAGCCGAGCCGCGCACACTGTGACGTATGGCTCGCCGCCGGGCAAATTCCACCACATCCCTCACCAGCAGGAAGAAATCAGCCAGCTTCAACTTTTCTATGAGCCCCATCTCCACATCGAACCGCCTAAGATGCTCAAGAGGAACGGGGCGATGCCGCATGGAGGCTTCTTTCAAGCAAATGGCCGCAAGCTTTCGGGAAGCTGTGTCGGGGGGTTGCAGCGAAGGCGGATGAAGCCGTCCCACGGGGAGGGAAAAAGCGCTGCAAAGCGAAGCAATGTACACAGTGTTTTCGATAGCTTCCCGGTAAGGCACACGGCGCTCCATCTCTTCACCGGAAGCAAGGAAAAACCTGTCGGACGGCAAGGGTTCGACCTTCCTGTGGTGATGGCGCTGCTGTATCCCGACCAGCACCCGATGCACCTGATAATCCTCGGGCCTCAAGAAAGTAACCTCGTTGCCGGCCGCCACGGGAATACCAAGACTCGATGCAAGTTCCACGGTCGTCTTCATGGTTGCTGCGGCGCCCTCGGGCAGAGCGCATCCCGACTCGGGAGCAGAATCGTGGTTTTGAAGAACAATGAACAATCTTTCCGGATCGTGCAGGACTCTCCGGAGCTCATCGAGACACAACCTCGCGGGCTCCACCCTGCCCTTCTCCAGAAAAGACCGAATCAAAGAGCCCCTCCCACCGGCCAGACAGATCAAGCCCCTGGACCAGTGGCTCAAATCCTGCCTGGTAATGAAATTCCTCGGCGAAACGCCGCCTTCCAGAGCAATGGAAACAAGACGGCACAGATTCCCGTAACTCTCAAAATCCGTGGCCAAAAAGATTACGGGCGAACCATCCCATATTGTAACCTTCGCACCAATGATCGGCTGGACGCCGGCCTTCAGAGCCGCTTTGTAAAACCTCACCGCTCCGTGGAGCCCATCGTCGGTAAGGGCAACGGCTGTCTGGCCAAGGAGCGCGGCTTCGCACACCAGGTCCTCGGGAACAAATGTTCCCCATAAAAACGAAAATGCGCTCCGAACATCTAGATGAACAAAACCGCTCATTTTTTTTGAAGAATCTTTATGAAGATGATTCCGGGGGAAAACTTTTTTGCAAAAAAGTTTCGGAATTATCCGTTTGAGATACCCTGATAGGTTCAGCCCTGATTCTCGAAGCCACTTTCCTCAAATCTCCCTCTCCATCCTTGGAGAGGGCCGGGGTGAGGATGTGAGAGTGGCTTCGAGGTCTTGGGTATGTGAACCAGATAATTCCGAAAAGTTTTCCCCCGGCGCCATTTTCCGAAAAAATTTCCCTTCAGGTCCTACTGCGGATTATGCCGATGAGTTTACCGAGGATCTTTACTTTTGTTCGGTCTTTACCTTTGAAGAGCAGAGGTTTGTATTTCGTGTTTGCCGGCACCAGTTCCACGGCGTCTTTTTGTCGGCGGAAGATCTTCAGGGTGGCTTCAGGTTCTAGTCCTTCCACCATCACAGCGACGATCCAGCCGTTTTCGGCTTCTTCCATGGGGCGGATGACGGCGATGTCTCCGTCGCGGATCTGGGCTTCTATCATGGAGTCTCCCTGGACCCGGACCGCAAAGGCCTCGTTTGCGCCGAAGAGTGTCGGATCCACTGGCAGATCATCTTCCTTGTTCTCCTGAGCCAGGATAGGCGTGCCCGCTGCGATCCGGCCCACCAGCGGTATCGAAGGAGAAGATGAGCGACCCACCACTTTCCAGGAGCGCTTTTTCCCGGGAACACTTTTCAGGAGGCCTTCCGCCTCCAGCGCCCGGATGTGCTTGATGAGGCTCCCCGGAGATACGAGCCCCAGGGCTGCACATACCTCACGCAGAGATGGCGGGAAGCCTTCCCGTTGATGGAAGGTTTTTATGCAGTGGAGTATTTGTTTTTGTCGTTCGGTGATGCTCATGGTTTGAGTATAGGGAACATTTGTTCTCTTTGCAAGAAAAATTTATCCCTCCCCCAACATTTGTCTCTCGGCCTGACGCTGTCCTCTCTTGGGTTCGCCAATCGCCCATCCGCCAAGGGAATGGGATAGAAGCCGTCTCGAGACTTGCTCTAGAGGGAACACCGTAGCACGATCTTACGGTCAATCCTCAATTTAGGCCCTCACCCCAACCCTCTCCCAGAGGGAGAGGGAGCCGCCTGGAGCCGCTCAAAGAATCCCCTCTCCCTGTGGGAGAGGGAAAGGGTGAGGGCAAAGCGTGGTACGACTCTTATGCGTTTCCGACTTCCGAGACACTCGACACGCCTCCCCGTCACCCCCCCGCTATCGGCGGGAAGACGGCCACTCTGTCACCTTCTTGGAGCTGCTGGTCCTGTTTGGCGTGCCGTCCGTTGACAAAGAAAATCTTCGGGGCTTCAGGCGGAACTTGCATCCCGTCCATAACATCCTTGACGGTGGAGCCTTCCCGGACCTCCATCTCGCAGCAGTTTCCCGAGCTCCCGGGAGGCAGGAAGCTCGCCAGCGAAGCGTAAAGAATTAGTTGAATCTTCATGTGCCGCTAGTCTGAACCTCCGAACATCCTGGCTGCGGATACGGCCGCCTCCATAACTCGCTTCAAGGGGACCCTATTTCCGTAAAGGATACACTGAACATCTTACTATTTCCAGGTCAGGAGGCTTTTCAATTGTCCACCCGCGGCTGCCTCTGGTAGGTATTCACCCACTGGTTGTGTTCCTTGAGATTGTTCGAGAACTGGTGGCTGCCGTCGTTCTTTGCGACGAAATAGAGGTAGTCCACGTCCGCAGGCCTCACCGCTGCGATCAATGAAGCTTTTCCGGGATTTGCGATGGGCCCCGGCGGCAGGCCGGCATTCTGGTAGGTGTTGTAGGGATGCTTGCGGTCGAGATCCGCTCGAGTGATCTTGGCGCCCATAGGTTTGATTCCGTAGATCACCGTGGGATCCGACTGGAGCTTCATGTTCACGCGGAGCCGGTTGTGAAAAACAGCGGCCACCAGCGGGTGCTCCGACTCCCTGGCCTCCTTTTCTACCAGAGAGGCCAGCGTCACCACTTGAAACATGTTCCAGCCGTACTTGTCGGCCGTTTCCTTGACGTTCTTGTTGTACACGTCGCGGAATCTCTGAACCATTCTACGGATCATGAGTTTGCCGTCGCCCTTTTCCGACGGCCGGCAGAAGTAAGTGTCCGGGAAAAGGTAACCCTCCAGGCTGGCCCCCTCAACGCCCAGTTCCGCTATCAGCGACTGATCCCGTGCCGCAGCCAGGAACTCTTCCTTGGTCATTATCCCCTGCTGATTGAAGAGATCCGCCACTTGGAATATGTTGTAACCCTCCGGCACCGTGAAGCTGAACATCAGGGTCTTCCCTGAGATCAGCAGATCCAGAACGTCGCCGCAGTCGCTCCCGGTCTTGAGTGCATAATCCCCTGCCTTGACGCTGCGCTGTTCCCCTCGAATCAAGGCCACCACCTTGAACAGGAACCGACTCGATATTACGCCCTTCTCCTGGAGCAAGGCGCCTACCTGTGAAAGAGAAGCACCTTTGGGAACGGTTACGATGACCTCACGCCCAACCGGCACCGAAACGCCGCCCGCCGGGCTCAGATCCCTCATAAGACCCGGCAACCGGGTGTAAGCAACATAACCGGCTATCCCTACCGCTACGAGAACAGCCGCCACAAAGACACCCTTTATTACGCCAAGAACCGATATTCTCATGAATTGAACGAGTCCCTACGATACTGCATGTCCAGGTAACCCTGGAGAATGATCACCGCGGCCAGCTTGTCAATCACCTTGCGGCGCTTGGAACGGCTCACATCAGCCTCCAGCAGAGTCCTTTCCGCAGCCACGGTGGTAAGCCTCTCGTCCCACTCCCTCACCGGACAAGTCACAACCTCTCTGATACGATCCACGAACTCGCGGACCTTGCGAGCCTGGGGGCCTTCGGTGCCGTTCATGTTGAACGGGATGCCGACCACAATCTCGTCAGCGCGGTAATCCTCCACGAGCTTGAGAATGTATTTCAGGTCCTTGTCGGGACTAGTGCTTTGGAGCGTGTCTAATCCCTGGGCGGTCAGGCCCAGTTCATCGCTTACAGCGACTCCGATTCTCTTTGATCCTACATCGAGGGCTAAAATACGCACGCCGGAAGGCCACCTCTGCTTGAGCGGATTACTGTCCCATGCACCGCAAAGACTTAATGGTTTCGGCTCATCCTGTCAAGTCCGTCGCTTCCCTGGCAGCGACGAAGAGTCAGGCGCCGGCCGGCGCCTGGGATGTTCCCCTTTCGTGGTGTCCGTCCCTGGCGGATCTCAGGATGGCGAACTGGGGCCCGAGCCGAGATCCGGCGATG
>Ga0172371_10007639_pt1 | contig 15327 bp, 10 predicted proteins | sample Lak12m_FD_114543 | JGI IMG/M metagenome (GOLD analysis project Ga0172371, IMG submission 114543) | Freshwater microbial communities from Kabuno Bay, South-Kivu, Congo - kab_022012_12m | ecosystem: Environmental > Aquatic > Freshwater > Lake | place: Democratic Republic of the Congo: South-Kivu... | reverse complement strand
CTAAAATCACAAGGCTCCAAAACCCCTCAGTGGCGCTTTCGCGAGATGCAGCGGGGCGAGATCAATGTAGACCCGATCGAAGGCGAGTTTTTCAACACAGAGGCGATCTCCAGCATAAGCGACGCCCTCGTGCGGGAAGCGATTCAGAATTCACTGGATGCCTCGGTTGGGAAAGGCCCCGTGACGGTGCGATTCAGCTTCATGTCAGGGACTGACGCTGGCTCGGAAAAGATCAAGGACCTTTATCTGTCTGGCCTGGGGACGCATCTCGAAGCAAGGCATTCAGGCCTGCAAAACCTTCCGTCTCCTGCCGAAAGACCGGGCGCCGTTCTGATCGAGGATTTTGGTACCCGGGGGCTTCAGGGCGACATATATCAATTCGGCGACCTGAATGAAAACGGAACGAGAAACGACTTCTATTATTTCTGGCGCAACATCGGAAGGACGCGCAAGGAGAGGACCGACCTTGGGAGGTGGGGGCTTGGGAAGACGGTCTTTCAGGCAGCCTCCCGCATCAATACCTTTTTCGGGCTGACCGTTCGCGAAGATGACGGCCGCAGCCTCCTGATGGGTCAATGTGTTCTTAGGATCCATCAAGTGAATGGAACCCGCTACGCTCCTTATGGCTATTTTGGGCTCGTCGAAGACGGGCTGGCCTTGCCCATCGAGGAAGCCACATTCATAAGGGAGTTTTCTCAAAACTCTGACATAAGGCGGGGTAAACAGCCGGGGCTAAGCATTCTCATCCCCTATCCTGATGGGGAAATCAAACTCCAAACCTGTTTGGATTCCGTTATAAAACACCACTTCTTCCCGCTTCTATCCGGGGACCTTGTCGTGGAGGTGAGGGTGTCCGGCAAGGGTATTCGACTCGATGCATCCACTCTGGAACGAATCGCAACTGCCGAACGCTACAAGAAACAAAAGGAGTTATCAGGCCTTCTGGCATTGGCCCGCTGGGCCATACACCAGACCGAAGGGTCTTTCATACGACTGAGCGAGCCGGAGCAGGGGCGTGCGCCCAAATTGAGGGAAGAGCTCTTTACCGAGGCACAACTCGAGAAGGCAAGACATGATCTGAACGAAAACAAACGACTGGCATTTTACTTGCCTCTAACTATCCAGCGCCAGGACGGCAACACATTCATACCCAGCGGTTTTTCGCTTTTTCTCGAGAAGGATCCCCAACTGGACCGGCCAGAGGATCACTTCACCAGACAAGGGATTACGATTCCTGAGGTGACCTCCCTCAAACAGAAGGGTATCCGGGCGCTGGTATCGATTATCGAACCCGACCTTGCCACGTTCCTGGGCGATGCGGAAAACCCGGCCCACACAGACTGGGAGCGCAACTCAAAGAAGTTCAAGACAAAGTATAAATTGGGGCCTTCCACCCTGGACTTCATCAAATCCAGCCCTCGGGAAATTGTCAAGATACTGACTCGTCCGCAGAAAGGCCGGGACGAACATCTGTTGCGGCATCTCTTCTCATTGCCCGGGAAGACTCTGAGAGGCAAAGAAGAAACCCAAAAGGATACGGCGGAGGGAGAGGACACAAAACATCTGCCCAGTTCCGGTTTCGAAGCGGGTAACGCAGCCTATCTTCAGCTTCACCGTGTCAAAGGCGGATTCCGGCTGTCCCGCCATGCAAAGGCTTGCTCGCTTCCGCGGCACATCTCTGTCTGGGCTGCTTACGAGGTCAGGAACGGAAATCCGTTTAAAAAATATACGCCTCTGGACTTTGATTTGGAAAAGCCACCCATGAAGGTAATCGCCCAGGGCGCTGACACCCTCGTCGCTCAGAAAAACGCTTTGCAGATCGAAATCAAGGATCCCAATTTCAGGCTTCAGGTCACCGGATTCGATATAAACAGGGACCTCAGGATCAAGACCCATCCGTAGGTGCACCGCCCAATGATCAGAAAACTCAATTATACCGGCAGACAAAAGATCCAGCGATCTAAGATTCAGATCGACGTAACTCGCAATGATGTGGGAGAATGGACTTTTGACATGCATTTCAGCCTGGATGGTCTAAAGCTTCCCGGCGATGCCCACATCTATGTGGAGGCTTACCACCGATCGGGTTATCAACGGTTTGATTTTGGCACCCTCCAGAAGATGCGAATTCCAGAGGACAGACGACTGACAAAACTGTCAAAATCAGCCATCCCGCTCTTTCGGATCAAGGTCGTGGAAACGTCAGATAAACATGGAAGAATCCTTGCGTCGGTTGACAAAATCCGGCCGCAGAGCGTAGACGACCAACCTGCGGACAGTCTGACCCTGCTGCATGTGGAATTCGATGATTTAGGGAACAAGATTTGGGAACTTGACTTGGAGGGAGATTGGCCAACGCTGAGGCTTAACGCAGGGGCCGAGGAGATCTCGTTGATTGCGGGTTCCGACCATCGTTTTCTCTCTCTGGTCTATCCGGAGGTCGTCAGGCAAATCCTGACGCGCATCTTGATTCAGGACGACCACACAGACCCAGACTGCAATGATGAGGACTGGCCAACACTCTGGCTGAGGCTGGCAATGGCACTGCCGGAGATGCATCCTCCGCCCCAAACAGAAAAAACGGAGCGTGAACGCTGGATCGAGGACGCTGTAGAGGCCTTTGCCGTCAAGTACAACCTGCTGGAAAAGTTCAACAAGTCCTCACAGGAGGGCAAGTAGACGTCTTATGAAGGTGCGCAGGCTGACTCAGAAGGGGATAGAGGAATTCAGGATGTATCTTGCAGCCATCAGGTCCGGCGCCGTTGCTGAACCCCCTCGTCACCTCCTCACCGCCCCCGATGCCTCGGCGCCCGTACAGGGCAGCCCTGAGATCGAAGAAACGACATTTGGGACCAGACTGGATGCCGCCAGGTATTTGGACAGGGCTTTTTCCGGCCTCAAGCTGGACAGCATCGAAACAGACGTGGGTCTCTGGAGCTGGCTGTCCCTCTTCTATTTTGATCAGGTTTGCCCGCCCGGACCCAATCGATTGAGAAAACCAGGCCGGGACTATCGCCATATCCTGGAGCCCGGATACCGACACGGTCACAGGCACCTGTTGGGAGGAGACTATCTTGTGTATACGGTTTACGATCTGGGGGAAGGCCTATGCAAGTTGCTTTTGTATACGCCGTGTCATGTTGAGAGTAGGTTCCATCATGAACTTGCGACAAGACAAAGCCTTATAACCAACAAAGGAATTCTTCAGGCAGTGCATGATCTGCATCTGGACAAAAAGGCAGGGAGGCCTAAGCGGGGCACGCTGGTCAGAAATGGTCCTGGCACTTTGTTTCGTTTAATCGATGTGATCCAGCAATTGGACCTCACCTATGACCTCTACAGCATGACCGGCGAACAGATCCTTCAACTGCTCCCGGCCGAGTTTGACCGTTGGCGGCAACCTTGAGAGTGCATTGTAGGTCCCATCAAATCTGTCAAAAAGGAAAGGCTTTCAATGCCCCAGATATTCGACAACATCGAAAAACAGCTCCTGCCTGCCCTCTCCGATGCCCTGGGGCTGTCCGAGCGGGCGGACTTCTGTGTGGGATACTTCAATCTGCGCGGCTGGCGGCAGATCGACAGCCTAATCGAAAAATGGCCCGGCGGAGAGGGGCACTGCTGCCGGCTTCTGGTGGGCATGCACCAGATGCCTCAGGATCAGCTCCGTTCGGCCATGAGCCTCATTCAAAAAGATGCGCCGATAGACCAGGCAACGGCCATCATCCTGAAGCGACGGCTGGCTCAGGAGTTCCGCGACCAGCTTATGGTCGGACTCCCCACCAATCAGGATGAGGCAGGTCTTCGACGCCTTGCGAACCAGATCACGGCTGGCAAGCTGGTGGTCAAGCTCTTTCTTCGGCATCCGCTTCATGCCAAGCTCTATCTCCTTTTCCGGCAGGACCCGCTTAATCCCAAGATAGGCTATCTGGGGAGCAGCAACCTGACCCTCGCCGGTATGTCAAAACAGGGTGAACTGAATGTCGATCTCCTCGACCACGATGCCTGCGATAAGCTGGGCCAATGGTTTGAGGACCGCTGGACAGACCGGTTTTGCATAGACATTTCCCAGGAGCTGGTGGAGATTATCAACAAGAGTTGGGCCAGATCGGAACCCATTCCCCCCTATCACATCTATATCAAGATGGCCTATCACCTCTCCCAGGAGGCCAGATCCGGGCTTACCGAGTTTCGCATTCCGAGCGACTTCGGCAACAAGCTCTTTGAATTTCAGGTGGCGGCAGTGAAAATAGCGGCCCACCACCTCAACAAACGCGGGGGCGTGGTCATCGGGGATGTGGTCGGGCTTGGCAAGACGCTCATTGCCACGGCCATTGCCCGCATTTTCGAGGACGATCACGGGGTCGAGACCCTTATCATCTGCCCCAGGAACCTGGTCGGCATGTGGGAGGATTACCGGCAGCAATACCGCCTTCGCGCAAAGGTGTTATCCATCACCCAGGTGCAAAGCAAGCTCCCCGACCTGCGACGATTCCGTCAGGTGATCATCGACGAAAGCCACAATCTCCGCAACCGTGAAGGGAGTCGGTATCAGGCCATTGCCGAGTATATCAGCGCCAATGACAGCCGCGTTATTCTCCTTTCAGCCACCCCCTACAACAAGACCTATCTTGACCTGTCCAATCAGCTCCGGCTCTTTATTGACGAGCACAAAGACATCGGCATTCGACCTGAGAAGTTTATTCGCGAGAAGACTGAGAACGAACTGCTGCGGTTGCAGATCCCGGTCCGGTCCCTGGCAGCATTTGAAAGGAGCACCCATGCCGATGACTGGCGGGACCTGATGCGCCTTTATCTGGTCCGCCGCACGCGCAGCTTTATTCAGGAAAATTACGCGGCATACGATCCGGAACGAAACAGAAAATACCTGGAGTTTGCCGATGGGACCCGATCCTATTTCCCCGACCGCGTTCCCAGAACAGTGACATTTGCCATCGATAACAAAGACCCAAACGATCCCTATGCACGTCTTTTTTCCGAAGACGTGGTCAGTGCAGTCAATGACCTGACATTGCCCCGCTATGGTCTGGGCAATTATCAAAAGGCCTCCCCCCATAAGCCGCCCACCCCGGAAGAGGCGCGGGTCTTGGCCGACCTGTCCCGCGCAGGGACCCGTCTCAAGGGGTTCTGCCGCACCAATCTCTTCAAGCGCCTCGAAAGCAGCGGCCATGTGTTTATCCTCTCTCTGAGCCGCCATATCCTTCGAAACTTCATCTACCTCCATGCCATCGAGAACGGAGTGCCTCTGCCTATCGGCACCCAGGACGTAGGACTTCTGGACCCCTCGGCCAATGACGAGGACAGCGACCTCTGGGGGGCGGCAGGCGAGGAGGATGAGGAAGGCGCTGACGGGGGCGGCAATCATCTGCCGAACACCATGACTGAAAAGAATTTCCGGGCGCGTGCAGCCGAAGTGTACCAGACCTATTTTGCCCAGTTTAGAAGACGTTTCAAATGGCTCAGGCCGGAGCTGTTTGACGATGCGCTGGAAAAGGATTTAATAGCCGACGCAACATCGCTCATGGCGGTCCTCCAGCGTGCCGGGGCCTGGGATGCGGACAAGGATACCAAACTCCACGCCCTGCTGACCCTTCTCACGGATCGGCATTCGAAAGACAAGGTTCTGGTCTTTTCCCAGTTTGCAGACACCGTGCAATACCTCGAAGGCCAGTTAAAGGCCCGGGGCATGACATCCCTGATGGGTGTGACAGGGGGAACGGAAGACCCCACGGGCATTGCCTACCGGTTCAGCCCTGTAAGCAACGAGAGGCGACACCAGGTAAGGCCAGAAAATGAACTCCGCGTCGTAGTCGCTACAGACGTGCTCAGCGAAGGCCAGAACCTCCAGGACTGCGCCATCATCGTCAATTTCGACCTGCCCTGGGCCATTATCCGCCTCATTCAGCGGGCAGGCCGGGTGGACCGCATCGGGCAGAAAGCCGACACCATCCTCTGTTATTCCTTTCTCCCTGCAGACAGCGTCGAACGGATCATTCGGCTTCGGGCCCGTGTCCGTAAACGGCTGCGAGAGAATGCCGAGGTGGTGGGGGCCGATGAAACCTTTTTTGAAGACCAGGAAGAAGATCAGGCGGTGCGAGATCTTTTCACGGAAAAGGCCGGCATCCTTGACGGCGAGGAGGACACCGAAGTGGACCTGGCCTCCTACGCCTATCAGATCTGGAAAAACGCCATTGACCGCGATGGCGAACTGGAAAAACGCATCACTGCCATGCCCAATGTGGTATACTCCGCAAAATCGCATCGGCCGACCCCTGAACAGCCCGAAGGGGGCCTCGTCTATCTAAAAACGGCAGAGGGAAACGACGCACTGGCCTGGGTGGACACGAACGGCAACAGCGTCACCGAATCGCAGTTTACCATCCTGAAGGCGGCAGAGTGCCCGCCTGATACCGCCGCCCTCCCCCGCCATGAACAGCACCATGACATGGTTGCCAGCGGGGTAAAACTGATCCTCGAAACAGAGAAATCCGTGGGGGGCCAGCTTGGCCGACCCTCGGGCGCCCGATTTCGAACCTACGAACGTCTCAAGTCCCATGCCGAGGTTCTGAAAGGCACCCTTTTTGCGGATCCGGAACTCCTCAAGGCCATAGAGGATATCTACAAATACCCGCTGCTCCAGTCGGCCACGGATACCCTCAATCGTCAGCTAAAAAGCGGCATCAGCGACCAGGACCTTTCTGAACTGGTTATCTCCCTGCGTCAGGATGCCCGGCTGTGCAGGGTTACGGAGGGCATGGAAACGACCGAACCGCAGATCATCTGTTCCATGGGCCTTCGCGGAAGCCTGGACCCCAAACCGGAGGGACAGGCATGAGGCCACAGTGTTATATCATTGCAGGACCCAACGGTGCAGGAAAGACGACGTTTGCCCTTGAATTTCTGCCTCGCTATGCCCGATGCCGCAACTTCATTAACCCCGACCTTATCGCCCAAGGCATCTCCCCGCTCGATCCCTATGGTTCTATGGCAAGAGCCGGCCGGATTGTTTTGGAAGAGATTCAACGCAATGTCTCTCGTCGTGCTGATTTTGCCTTCGAAACGACTCTGTCAGGCCGTACCTACCTGCGGCAGCTCCGCGATATTAAGGTAAGGGGGTATTGCATCCGAATATTCTATGTGTGGGTGCCAAGTCCCGAACTGGCGCTTCGGCGTATTAAAGGGAGGGTAGAAATCGGGGGCCACGACGTTCCGGAGAAGGATGTGCGAAGGCGATTCAGCCGGAGCCTTGTCAATTTGTTCCGGATGTACCGTCCTCTTGCAACCAGCTTGAATTTCTTTGACAATTCCGGGGAACAACCTGTACAGATCTTCCAGGAAGACGACGGCAAATTGAGTGTTTTTGATCGGAATCTGAATGAGAATATTTTGCGGGAGTCCGGATTATGACATCGCAGGAATTATCAGCCGAAGAACTTGGTGAATTGGCTCTTGCCGCCTTTAGAGAGGCCGTTGCGCGCGTGATGGAGGACCATCGTCGACGAGGAAAACCCATAGCGATCTGGAAGGACGGTCGCGTGGTCTTGAAAATCCCAGACGCGCCCGGCGAAGTCAGGGAGCCCCCCGGTGCCTATGGTAGTGACAATCCAGAAGACGCGGCAAGCCAGGGTAAAGATAGTAGAGGAGATTAGACACATGAAGTTCGATCCTTCCGCGGTACGGTCATGCCTCAAATCCTTTGAGTTTTCCACGCTGTTTCGGGAGCACCTCGGATGGGACAACCACCATGCCCGCCTCGATATCCCCGTCAACGACGCCGTCTTTGCTCTGACCGCTATCGCCCAGAAGCGGGGATTTGTCGCCTATGTGTGCCCCACGATCCCTGATCGGCCTACCCGGCTAAAGATCGACCACAAGGTCACCAAGGCCGTCCGTGAGCACTTTGTCATCTATTCCGACCAAGAGGCCGGTCGGCAGGTATGGCACTGGGTCCGCCGCGAACCGGGAAAACCGATCGCCAGTCGGGACCACCGGTTCGAGGTTTCCCAGTCCGGCGACCCGCTCATCCAGCGCCTGGATCAAATCGCCATCAGCATGGACGAGGAGGAGGGCATCACGGTTGTAGATGTCAGCGGAAGGGTCAAGGCCGCGCTGGACGTGGACAAGGTCACCAGGAAATTCTACGACCGGTTTAAGGCCGAGCACGCAGCCTTTATGAAGCTGATCAAGGAGATCAAAACCGAGATCGATCTTGCCTGGTACACATCCCTGATGCTCAATCGTCTCATGTTCGTGTATTTTATCCAGAGAAAGGGGTTTCTCGACGGCGACACCCACTATCTGCGGAACCGCCTCGAGATGGTCCAACAGCTTCAGGGCAAAGATAAATTCCAGACCTTTTACCGCTATTTTCTGCTCAGGCTGTTTCACGAGGGGCTGGGAAAATCGGCAGAAGAACGCCAACTCGATCCGACCCTGGAGCGGCTCCTGGGCAACGTCCCCTTCTTGAATGGCGGTTTCTTTGAGGTCCATCAGCTCGAAGAACAGAACCCAGAGATGGACATCCCAGACAAGGCGTTTGAAAAGCTCTTCGCCTTTTTTGACCAGTACCAGTGGCACCTGGATGAGCGCCCACTTCGAGCTGACAACGAGATCAACCCGGACGTGGTGGGCTACATTTTCGAGAAATACATCAACCAGAAACAGATGGGGGCCTATTACACCAAGGAGGACATCACCGAATACATCAGCAAAAACACCCTCATTCCCTTTCTTTTCGATGCTGCGGAAAAGAAATGCCCCATTGCCTTCAAACCCGATGGGTTCCTGTGGGGGCTCCTCCGTGAAGATCCCGACCGCTATATCTACCCGGCGGTCAAACATGGCGTCATTTGTGATGACGGCTCTATTGTCCCCGAAACAGACCTGCCCGATTTCGTCCAGACCGGAATGCACGACCCAAAGGCCCGCATGTTTGACAGACGCTACAACCTCCAGCAGGCCCCGGCCGAAGACGCCCTGCGCCTGGTGACCGAGACCTGGCGGGAATATATCTACCGACGGAACCGCTGTCTGGAGATCAGGGGAAAGCTCATCAAGGGAGAGGTTCACCAGATCAACGAGCTCATTACCTACAACCTGGATATCTGGCAGTTTGCCCGGGACGCCATCATTACCAGTGAAGGTCCTGAACTGCTCCGTGCCTTTTGGGAGATTATCAAGAAGGTCAGAATCCTTGACCCCACCTGTGGATCGGGGGCATTTCTTTTTGCCGTGTTGTGCATTCTCGAAACCCTTTACAGCGACTGCCTCGAACGTATGGCGCGATTCATCGATGACATGGAAGGCAAGCCGCATCATCCAAAACAATATGCAGACTTCAAGGCCGTGCTGGCCCAGGTTCGCAAACACCCCAGCGAAAGCTATTTCATACTGAAATCCATCATCATCAATAATCTCTATGGGGTGGACATCATGGCCGAGGCCGTGGAGATCTGCAAGCTCCGTCTCTTCCTGAAGTTGGTTGCCCAGGTGGAAAAGGTGGGACAGATCGAACCCCTTCCCGACATCGACTTCAACATCCGGTCCGGCAACACCCTGGTCGGATATGCCACAGAGGAACAGGCCCGGCAGGCCTTCACCGAGAAGGCCGCGGGAATGCTGAAACAGACAACGCTTATGTTTGGGGAAATCACGGATGCCTACCAGCGGTTTGAAGAAGACCTGCTGGTGGTTGATAAGACCCTTCAGCAATTCAGGGACCAGCAGACCACCCACGGCGGAAAGGTCACGCACAAAGACAAGCAGGACCTGTTGCACCGCATGGAAAAACTCAATGCCGAAATGGACCGCCACCTCGCCTTCGAGTACGGCATTGCCCCCAACAACTACCCAGCAAAGCCCAAGGCCTACGAAGCCGCCTTTGCCCAATGGAAGGCCACTCATCAGCCGTTTCATTGGTTTGTGGAGTTTTATGGGATTATGAATAGTGGTGGGTTCGATGTGATTATTGGGAATCCCCCGTATGTGGAGTATAGTAAAATCAAAAAGCAGTACACATTATTGAATTATTCCACATTGGGCTCAGCCAATCTTTACGCTTTTGCCTCAGAACGTAGCCTCCAACTCCTCAATAACTTGGGGAGCTTTGGGTTCATTGTACCAATAAGCTCAGTCTGCACGCAACGAATGAAGCCCATGCAAGATAAAATCTTGTTCTCGACACACTCAGCTTGGTTCAGTAATTACGCTGAACGACCGAGCAAGCTCTTCGAGGGTGCGGAGGTTTTATTAACAATCGTTCTCGCACGTGTGACAGGAAATGGTCGTAAAACGCAGTTCACTACCGGATTTGCCAAATGGGCTGCAGAAGAACGGCCTTGTCTGTTTGAACGTGTTTCTTATTGTCGACTTGATGTTAGGCCAAAACCCTATGTGAACCCAAAGTTATCTGATGAAACTGAAATATCGATTTTGGGGAAATTGTTTGAAAACACTGGCACTCTTGGCATTGATCTCAAAAGAAACTCAACACATCGCGTCTATTACCGAATAGGGGGCGGTCGGTACTGGAAGATCTTTACAAGGTTTCAACCACAGTTTGTCTTGAATGGAAAGTCTGCTATCTCCAGTCGAGAGAATTATCTCTTTTTGCCCTCTGAAGCCTTCCGCGTTGCGACGATTTCCGTGCTTAGCAGCTCACTTTTCTACTGGTTTTTTATCCTGACTACCAACTGCCGCGATTTAAATCCAATTGATTTAAATGAGTTCCCAATAAGGCTTGAGTCAGTTAACGAGAAAAATATGAGAAATCTTGGCCATCTTTGCGAGATGTTGATGAATGATTATCAACAGAATAGCCAATTAAAGGAGAAGACTTCAAGGTTAACTGGTAAGATTTTATACCAGGAATTTTATCCTAAATTATGCAAACCCACGATTGACCAGATCGACCAAGTCCTTGCTCAGCACTATGGCTTCACAGACGAGGAACTGGACTTCATCATCAACTATGACATCAAGTACCGCATGGGCCGGGACGGGGCCGGGGGCGAGGAGGAAGAGGAATGATTAGCCGGATCGAGGCGTTGAATTACCGGTGCCTTCGGTATATTGACCAGAATCTGGGGCCGTTTCAGTTGCTGGTGGGGGCCAATGCAACCGGAAAGACCACGTTTCTGGACGTAGTGGGCTTCCTCGCTGATGTGGTGAATCATGGCATCGAAAAGGCCGTTCAGGAGCGGGCCTCTACGCCGCAGGATTTGACCTGGCTGCCCAGATTGGTGAGGGGGATGGTATGTTGACACCGCGTTTCACGATAACGAACCGTATAACCGCCGGGCTGACCCAAATCGAGAGGGCTCGGGGGTTTCTGGAGGCGGCAAGGCTCTCCGAGGACTGGCTTAGAACGATGCGGTCCAGGGCCCTTCTTCTGGAGGCCCATCATACTACCCATATCGAAGGGACCCGGCTGACGCTGGAGCAAGCGGAGGACATCATGGCAGGAAGGCAGGTGTCAGAGGCCGATCCGGATGACGTTCGGGAGCTCCTGAACTACCGAGATGCATTTGAATTCGTATCCGAATATCTCGGTAATGGCGGCCCCATCAGCGAGGGACTGATCCGGGAAATCCACAAACGACTTGTTCAGGGGGTTCGCGGCGGCACTGCGAATCCTGGGGCTTATCGCCTCGTACAAAACTATGTGGTTAATTCCCTGACAGGGCAGGTCATCTATATGCCGCCGCCCCCTGGCGATGTCCCGGCACTCATGGCCGAACTGGTCGCCTGGATAAATGGGGAGGAGGACATCCATCCGGTCCTGATGAGCGGGACTGCCCAGTTTCAACTGGTGCATATCCATCCCTTTGTGGACGGAAACGGCCGCACGTCCCGCCTCCTTTCAACCCTCTGCCTGTATCGAGCTGGTTATGATTTCAAACGGCTTTTCGCTATCAGTGAATATTACGATCTCGACCGCACCGCCTTTTACACAGCCATTCAGAATGTCCGCGAGCGGGGTATGGATTTGACCGGGTGGCTCGACTATTTCGTGGAAGGGCTGGCTACCCAGATGAACGAGGTGACGGAGCGTGGGAAGCGGGTGATCCGAAAAGATGCCATCGCCCAAAAATTCGATCTTTCTTCACGACAGGCCTTAGCCGTCGGGTATCTGATCGAGAATCCCATGCTTCAAATCGAGGATTATGAGGGGCTGTGCCCCGGAGTCCACAGGAGAACCTTGCAGCGGGACATCAAAGAGCTTGTAGATAAGGGAGTCCTGAAAGCCGATGGAGCGGGAAGGGCAATCTATTATAAATTGAAAATCAAAGGGATAGGATAGTATTGCGACAATATCGCGACACGAATGGCGACATTTTCGTGACACGGCTGGCGGCATTTTTAACACGCCAGGTCTATGGAAAAGCGTTAGCGGTTGAGGTTGCTTTTTGGAAATCACATCTATTTTGAAGAATGATCGTGACTACCCGGCCCTGGTAAAGAATCGGCTGGACAGTGCTGCGCCCGAGGCCCTCTATGCGCGTGGCGATCTCTCCATCCTGCAAAACAGGATGGTGGGACTGATCTGTTCGGTTCAATGCCCTGGAAGCATTATCCTGAAGACCTTTGATCTAATTCGAAAACTGCGGGACGAAGGGATCGTCATGGTCGGGGGCTTCCACTCCCCCATGGAGAAAGACTGCCTCGACCTCCTGCTTCGCGGCCCACAGCCCTTGGTCATCTGCATGCCAAAGCGCCTTCGCCGTGTGCACCTGAGCCCCGCACTCAGACATGCCCTATCAGAGGGCCGGCTTCTCCTCATCTCCCGCTTTGGCGATGAAATCCGATCGGCCACGGCCCAGCGGGCCAGGGAGCGAAATGATCTGGTGGCTGCCTTGTCTCAGGTTGTCCTTGTCCCGTATGCCTCCCCAGGCGGCAAGACCTGGGACATCGTCAGAAGTGCACTCGATCGCGGCCAGAGGGTCGTTTCCTTCGATGACCCTGTCAATGAACGTCTCTTCGCATGTGGCGTTGGGAATTGTGCCACGGTCTGTGGCACGATTAAGGATACCCGTACCATGAATGGACGCATTCGCAATATGTACGATGAGGAAGATTTGTTTCTATCATGCCAATAAAATTAAAGCCCTCTAATGGTAAGGAACGAACGTACAACTTGCACAGAACTGATTGAAAGACGCCGGCCTTCCTGCCCCTGAATTTGATGTAACGGATCAGGCAGTTACCATCCGATTTTTTCCGGTCGGCAGAAAGAATATCTGGGCATCAAAAGACATATTATCCGAGGAGACTGAGCCCAGAGGCCAAGTGGTCCATGACGGGGTCCATGATGAATTTTCCGAAACCGCACGAAAAATACTTTCATGCTGTTTGGAGGAAACATCTGCATTGGATATTCTAAGTCGGCTCGGAGAACGGGGACGTCTATGTTTTTATGCTTTTCCCCGGGGGTAAGGCGCTATCATCCAGAATACCATGAACGGAATGGGGGAAGGGAATGTGGGGAGAATGGGGGGGGGGGGGGGCCAGTCCTTTTGTTACGTTTTGCCAGGGCCTTATTCTCCAGAATCGAATTGAAAACGAAAGAGACTGGGGTAGGGCTGACTGACCGGAAATAATGTGAAATCAATGGACAATAGGGGCCGTAGTCACCCTCTGACTTCATTGATTCGAGCAGGTCGCAATAATGGGGGACGTTCCAAAATTGTCAACCTGATTGGAGCCGGTCTATCTTGAACCGGGCAGTTCTCATGAAGGAAACCGAAAGCGTCGAATTCAAAAAGAGCCTTGCTGAACTCAAAGAGGGGATTATCTCTCTTGTCGCCATGCTGAACAAGCACCAGCACGGCGAGCTTTGGTTCGGCATTGCCCCCAATGGAGAAGCCGTAGGGCTGGAGGTCACCGAAAAGACCCTGCGCGATGTGTCGCAGGCCATTGCCGCGCATATCGAGCCGCGTATCTATCCGCAGATCACAAAGGAGGTTGTCAAAGGAGAGGATTGCATCCGGATTCGGTTTGATGGACAGGAAACGCCCTATTACGCCAATGGACGGGCGTACATGCGGGTGGCTGACGAAGACCGCCAGCTTAGCGCCAAGGAATTGGAAAATCTCATCGTATTCAAACACCAGGAGCGGATGCGCTGGGACAATGAAATATGCCGCACCACCATAGACGACCTGGATAAGGCAAAACTGCGGAGTTTTGTCGAGCGAGCCGGTCTGCAGTGGGATACGCCAGAAAACGCCCTTGAAAAGCTTGGGCTGTTGCGCGGAGGGCACCTGCTCAATGCTGCACAACTGTTCTTTACCGAGGAACCGATGGAATTGCGCTGTGCCGTCTTCGGCACCACAGACAGTGCCATGATCATTGACCGCCACGATATCCGGGGCGACATTTTGGAACTGATCGAGGAAGCGCAAAAGTATGTGCTCAAAAACATTCATATCGGCATGAGGCTGGAGGGACTGTACCGCGTGGATGTTCCGGAGATATCCGTTGAGGCCCTGCGCGAGGCCATCATCAACGCCTTTTGCCATCGCGATTATCGCGATCCGGATTATATTCAGATCGCGGTATTCAAGGATCGGGTAGAAATCCGCAATCCCGGAAGGTTGTACGGTTCGCTGAATCTGGATGATCTGCGAAAGGGGTATGTCTCGCAACGTCGCAATCCATTGGTTGCCGAGATGTTCCGCCGCATCGAAATGGTCGAGGCCTGGGGGCGCGGGATGCCCCTGATTCTCAGGTACGCGCCGGATGCGGAGTTTCGGGAAATCGGCACTCTCTTTATCGTTTCGTTTCGGCGACCCTCCTATGACAATGAATATGCAGCCTCCTCGCGTTCAGGAAAGGACGAACAGGGGGTATGGCACAACGGCAAATCGCAGTCGAAACCGGTTCCGGAAAGCAGGTTCCTAAAAGACAAATCGGTTCCTGATAAAAAGTTCCTAAAAGATAAATCGATTGACACGTCGGAAAAGATCATAGCGCTAATGCGTCGTGATCCGACGATTACGACCATCGCCATCGGCAAGGCGCTGGGCATCAGCGACCGCGCTGTTCGCAAGCGGATCACACAGTTGCGCGAGGCCGGATTGCTCTTGCGAACCGGCGGACGCAAGGCTGGCCGCTGGGAGGTGCTTAAATGAGAATGGGCCCTGCGTGGGGCCCTGCGGGACGTCCATAAGAAACTGCTAAATAAGTGGGAATGTATCATCTCAATAAATAGGGGTAACGCTCTCCTGAAGTTGATTCAGGTGCATTTTTTTTAAAGGTCGTTCGATTTTTCTTGCGTTCCGGTTTCTGATGCTTTATCCTGCTATGCAT